>ENA-UOJP01000460-UOJP01000460.1-human-gut-metagenome-genome-assembly--contig:-C102-NODE-460-length-77388-cov-7.967414_pt1 | contig 77388 bp, 70 predicted proteins | sample MGYA00242353_ERZ723900 | MGnify/ENA metagenome assembly ERZ723900 | reverse complement strand
GTCGATGGTGTAGAAGTTGATGTTGTGGTCAGCGATGAACTTCTTAACCTGTCCGGGTAAGTGCTTCTCAAGTCCCTCTGCATCCCACGGGCAGTTAAGCAGGAACGTACCGCCGTCTACCAGCTCCTGAACCATGTTGTACTTACGGATGTAAGCCGGGTTGTGGCAGGCAACGAAGTTCGCCTTGCGGATTAAGTAGGTGGACTTAATCGGGGTATGTCCGAAACGCAGGTGAGACATGGTCACGCCGCCGGACTTCTTGGAATCGTAATCAAAATATGCCTGAGCATACATATCGGTGTTGTCGCCGATGATCTTGATGGAGTTCTTGTTCGCACCAACGGTACCGTCAGCGCCCAGACCCCAGAACTTACAGTTGGTGGTTCCCTCGGGAGTGGTCACCAGGGGATCGCCCAGTTCCAGAGACAGGTTGGTAACGTCGTCCACGATGCCAACGGTGAACGGAGACTTGGTCTCGTTTCCGAATACGGCAACGATCTGAGCCGGGGTGGTGTCCTTGGAACCTAAGCCGTAACGGCCGGTCAGGATCTTCACCTGGTCGAACTTGGTGCCCTTTAACGCGGCAACAACGTCCAGATACAGCGGCTCGCCCATGGAACCGGGCTCCTTGGTTCTGTCTAATACGTTGATCACCTTAACGCTGTCCGGGATCGCGTCGATCAGAGCCTGCGCGCAGAAAGGTCTGTACAGACGAACTTTCACAACGCCGACCTTCTCGCCCTGCTTCAGCATGTAGTCGATGGTCTCCTCGATGGTGTCGTTCACGGAACCCATGGCGATGATCACACGCTCTGCGTCCGGAGCGCCATAGTAGTTGAACAGCTTGTAGTCGGTGCCGATCTTCTCGTTAACCTTGTCCATGTACTTCTGCACGATTGCGGGCAGAGCGTCATAGTAGGGATTGCAGGCCTCTCTCGCCTGGAAGAAGATATCCGGGTTCTGAGCGGAACCTCTCTGGCAGGGGTGGTTGGGATTCAGAGCGCGTGCGCGGAACTCGTCCACTGCGTCCATATCAACCATCTCTTTCAGATCGTCGTAATCCCAGGTCTCGATCTTCTGGATCTCGTGGGAAGTTCTGAAGCCGTCGAAGAAGTTGATGAACGGAACCTTGCCCTCGAGAGCTGCCATATGGGCAACAACCGTCAGGTCCATAACTTCCTGAACGCTGGACTCACACAGCATCGCGCAGCCGGTCTGACGGCATGCGTAAACGTCGGAGTGGTCGCCGAAAATGGATAATGCATGGCTGGCGATGGCACGGGCAGATACGTTGAATACGCCCGGAAGCTGCTCGCCTGCGATCTTATACAGGTTGGGGATCATCAGTAACAGACCCTGGGAAGCGGTGTAGGTGGTGGTCAGCGCACCTGCTGCCAGAGAACCGTGAACGGCGCCCGCTGCACCAGCCTCGGACTGCATCTCGGTAATCTGTACTTCCTGGCCGAAGATATTTGTTCTTCCGTCAGTTGCCCACTCATCTGTGGCTTCCGCCATGGGTGAGGACGGCGTAATCGGATAGATAGCCGCTACATCGGTAAATGCGTATGACGCATGTGCCGCTGCATGGTTACCATCCATGGTTTTCATTTTTCTTGCCATTTTACTTTCCTCCTGCAAATAGTGAATATGTAATGGTATTCATGTGAGTCTCTAAAACAGAGACTGACCTGTATACTATTATAGCAATTATTTAACAAATTGCAAATTAAAAATGTGATTGTATACAAAAAAGTCCACAGCGCCGGCCGGCGCATGTTTCAGGCGCTCTGCGGACAGACAATGATCCGCAGACTGCGCCAACGGCCCATCGCATCCAATCATGCCGCTGCCGCGCCCGCGGCTCACTGACGGTCCAGATACTCTTCCAGAGCGTTCAGCGCATACTCCTCGTCCGGGCCGTTGGCGATGATTACGATCTCATCTCCGGTTCTGGCTCCCAGGGCCAGCATGTTCATGATGCTTTTCCCGTCGGCCCGCTTCTGGCCGAACTCCACATGCACATTGCAGTCGTACTGGTTTGCCAGCCGCACCAGCTGGGCCGCGTGGTTCGCGTCCATGCCGCCGTCATGCCGGACAACAAATTTTTTGCTTACCATATCTCTCACTCTCCTGTCTTGCAAAGATTCTTTTTTATCATAACACAATCATAGCACAATGAGGAGAAATTTCACTAAAAAAACGGCAAATTTATTCTAAGTACGCGAAAAAAAACAGGAGACGCCTTTTTTGACAAAGGCATCTCCCGCATCATCCGTCTGACGGAATATATTCGGCCGCCGGCGCGGCCGGTTGTTCTGAAATTCATCCGGATCAGGGACCCGGATTCGGAGCCACAACGGGCGTATCCTGGGGCGCCGGAATTCCCGGATCCGGCCCTCCCGGCCCCATATTGCTCTCCGGCGCGCTTGTTCCCGCATCCGGCGCAGGCGCCGCTGAGGTGGTACCGGTGACGCCGGGCCCCTGGCTCATATCGCCGTTTCCGGCGGGCGGCGGGGTGCTCTCTCCCGGCACGTATCCGTCCGGCATGCCGTCCACGGTGGGAACGGTGGAAACCTCGGCCGTGGTGGTCTCATCCGGCGGAAGCACAACGCCGGAGGTGTTGCGCAGAATCACGGGAGCGTGGCCCTTGTAGGTGGTCTTGTGGTCCACTTCCTCGCTGACCGTCTTGCCGTCCTTGATCACCACCTTGTAGGTCACCCAGCGGCTTCCGTTGGTGCCGGCGCTCTTGAGTTTCTCAACGCCCGGCTCCAGCGTCTGGTCCTCCTCGTAGGTGGGCGCAGGCGGATCCAGGGTCTCCACCTTCTCGGAGCGCAGATCCCACTTCACGCCGTCCTCAAGAATCGGAATCCCGTACACGGAAACCGTCATCTTCTGGTTGGCGTAGCTGGCCTTCAGGCCGATGGCCGTCTTGGAGTTGTTGATAAACCGGAAGTCCGGCTGGTCGTAGCTGACCGTGGCGTCCTGTCCGGGAGTGATATAGGAGGGTTCAAAGGTGTGGGAACGGCGGTAGCTGATCTCCAGCCCCGCGCGTACCACCGCGTTGTACAGGGTGGTGGACACCTGGCACACGCCTCCGCCGATCTCCTGAACCACCTCGCCGTTGTTGTAGGCGGCGGCGCCTTTATAGCCCTTCTCCTCGGTGCGCTTGCCCACCGTGCCGTTGAAGGAAAACTCCTCGCCGGGCTTTATGATGGTGCCGTTGATGGCCTCGGCGGCCAGACGCACGTTGGTGTTCCGGTTCTTGTTGGCCGTGGTGTCCGTGGTGAAGGTGCTGATGGTCTTGTATTTCTCCTTGGCGGAAGCCTGGGTGATCTCCGGCTGTACCTCGCCGCCGTCCGCCGTAATCCGGGCGTCGAACTGTTTATCCGCCAGAGCCTTCAGAATATCGGCCGCCAGCTTGTCCTCGTCGATGGCAAAGCCCGCCTTCTCCCCGGCGAACACAAAGGTATCCTTTTCCTTGTCATAGCTCTCGATGGCGCCGTTCTGGGCGCTCTTGTTCCACTTGCCCGCAGCGGTCTTGGCCTCAGCGGCGGCGGCCTCCTCAAACCCGGTGGTGTCCAGGCTGTAGGTCTCCTGAGGTTCGCCGGAATAGATCTCGGTCAGCAGGCTGTCGATCCTGGAGTCCATCAGGTTGGTGACCTGGTAGGAATCCTCGCCGAACACGACGGTCATATTCCAGGGGTATTTTTCAAGAATGGCGGCTCTGGCCTCGTCCCGGGACATGCCCGTGATGTCCACGCCCTCCACCGACACGGATTTCGTCATCTCGGCCTCCGTGGTCTGGACCTCGGTGGTCTCAGGATCCTCCACGCCCGCCTTCTTCGACGATTTCACCATAAATACAATCACGGTGATCAGAATCAGCAGAATCACGCCCACAATGGCGATCTTCTGGTAATCCGGCCCCTTTCTCCTGTGGTGGCTGTTTCTGCGGCCTCCGCTCCTGCCGCCCGAACCGGACCGGTAGGAGGAAGAGGAAGAGTGATTCCGGCCGGAGGAGCTGCTCCGCCCCGAACCGGATCCGCTTCTGGAAGAACTTCTGGAGGTACTGTATGAGCTTCTATCATTTCCTCTGGCGCGGCTTCTGCCGGCAGAGCTCTTTCTTCTGTTTTCGTTCTCTAATTGATTCATCTTTTTCACCTGTTATCAAAACTGTTTCCGTGCTTACTTTTTGAGTCCAGATTGTAGTATACCATACTTTATCAGAAATGGAACTGTCTTTTTTTTAAATTTTCCAACCGATTTTACTTATTATGAAATTCGTGTTACTATAGTATTACGAAATTATTTCACGAGGTGATTTTCATGGGTTTTGTGGATTTACATGTTCATTCCACGGCCTCCGACGGAAGCTGTCCGCCGGAAGCCGTGATTTCACTGGCGGTGCAGGCGGGACTTGATGCCATCGCCCTGACCGACCACGACACGGTGGACGGCATCCCCGCCGCACAGAACGCCGCGGACGCCGCCGGAATCCGGCTGATTCCCGGCATCGAGGTTTCCAGCATTTACCACGGCACGGAGATCCATATTCTGGGCCTGTTCGTGACCCCCTCCGACCCGGTCCTCGGCCGGATGCTGGAGGAGTTCCGCCGGATCCGGGACGACCGCAACCGGCAGATGCTCTCCCGCCTGGAGCAGGACGGCATGCCCCTGACCCGGGCGCAGCTCACCGGCTCCAATCCGGACACCGTCATCACCAGGGCCCACGTGGCCAGAGCCATGGTGGAGGCCGGTTACGCCCCGTCCCTGGACCAGGCCTACAAGCGCTATCTCCGGTACGGAGGGAAATACTGCCCCCGCAAGGCCTCTCCCGCCCCGGAGGAGGTGGTCTCCGCACTGCTGTCCGGCGGCGCCTTCGTCTCCCTGGCCCATCCTTATCAGTACAATCTGGGGGACGGCGGTATCCGCACCCTGGTAACGCAGATGAAGGAGATGGGCATGCAGGGCCTGGAGGTGTACCACTCCTCCCACAACCAGCATGAGAGCGGGAAGCTGCAGGTGCTGGCCAAAGAGCTGGGCCTGCTTCCCACCGGCGGCTCGGACTTCCACGGTGCCAACAAGCCGGATATCTCCATCGGCACCGGCCGGGGCGGCCTCAGGGTGTCCTCCCTGCTGTTGGACGACATCGACCGCCTGCGCGCCGGGAGCTGAATTCCCCCCAAAAATGGCATTTATTGGCACTTGTGATCTTCCGGCCGGGCGCATTTTCTTAAATTTTTATGAATTTTTATAATTGTACTCCCCCAGCGTCTTTGCTATAATCAAGTCAAGGAAACGTATTATCAACCTGCCGGTAGACAACCGGCTGCGATCAAAACAGGAGGATTCACCATGAAGATTCAAAATATTTCCGATGTGGATAAATTTTTCAAAGTAATCGATGAGTGCAAGGGAACCGTTGAGCTGGTGTCCCCGGAGGGCGACCGCATCAACCTCAAGTCCAAGCTCACCCAGTATCTGTCGATGGCTACGATTTTCTCCAACGGGTATATCAAAGAATTAGACCTGGTTGCCCACGACCGTGAGGACATCGAACGTCTAATCAAATACATGTATCAGGGAGAATAAACCGGACGCAGACAGGCGTTCATACCGTTTTGTTCAAAGCAGCCGCAGGCCCTTACGGGTCCGCGGCTGTTTTTTTGGATGCAATGGGCCGCATGCGTTGCCGGAGGGCGTCTATCTACTCCCCGGAACGCTCCTCCCCTTCATCCCCGTGCGCCTTCTTTTGCGCCAGGCGGCCGTGCACAGCCTCACGCAGAAGGGCGTAGAGCACGGAGCACAGCGGGATAAACAGCAGCATCCCCACGACCCCCATCATGCTGCCGCCCACCGTGACGGCCACCAGCACCCAGATGGAGGGAAGGCCCACGGAGCCGCCCACCACGTGGGGATAGATCAGATTCCCCTCGATCTGCTGGAGCACGAAAAAGGTGATGGTAAATATCAGCGCATCCATGGGATTGACCATGAGCATCAGAAACGCGCCGATTCCCAGTCCCACAAACGCCCCGAATATGGGGATCAGCGCTGTGAAGGCGATCAGCACGCCCACCAGCAGGGCGTAGGGCAGGCGCAGAATGGACAGGGCCACGAAGAACATAACGCCCAGAATCACCGCCTCCACGCACTGTCCGGTGAGAAAGCTGGAAAAGGTCCGCTCCGCCAGCGCGGCGATGTACAGGGTCCGCTCCACCGCCGGTTCCGGCAGAAAGGCGTTCATCAGGGAGCAGAGCTGCCTGCCCAGTACCTCCTTCTGGAACAGGATGTAGATGGCGAAAATAAAACCGATGGCAAAGGTGGACACCCCGTTCACAATGGAAACAGCCGCCGACATGGTGGTGCTCAGCATGGAACCGGCTCCGGTTTTCAGAAATTCCGCCATATTCTGCAGAATCTGATCCCAGTCCACCTGCACGCTGCCCAGATACTCCAAAATCTGGGGATTGCTGGCAAACAGCTCCTCCGCCTGGTTTTTTACCCCGGCAAAGAAGATGGGCACGCTCTTCTGCAGGCCGCTGAAGGTGTTGATCATCTCCGGCGCCACCACAAAGGTCACCAGAAACAGCACTCCGGCCACCGCCAGAATAGCCAGGCTCATGGCCGCGGGCCGTTTGAGCTTCTCCAGCTTCCCCTTCCAGGGCAGATGCCGCTCAATGTTGCGCATAGGCACGTTGAGGACAAATGCGATGGCCGCTCCCAGGATAAAGGGGGATGCGATGTGCACCAGACTGCCCAAAAGCTCCAGCAGCTTCCGGTAATTGACCCCCGTCACCACCACGACCACCGTAAACACGATCAGCCATCTCAGTTTGTTAATTGTATCGCGATTTAACTCCATACGCTTTGTTCCGCACTCCTCTTTTCTCATATCGGCAGCTTTCCCGCCTCCGCGAGAAATGCCTGCCGGATCGATTCTGCATCCGCCCGGAAGGTTCCCTGGGCCATCAGCGCGCTGCCGCCTCCGCGGCCCGCCAGACATCCGTTCAGCGCCCTGCTCAAGGGCCTCATATCCGCCCGGGCGCTGCCCAGGGCGTAGGCGTACTCTCCCGCCTCGTCCGTTCCGGAACACACCAGCACCACATTGCCCTTGTTCTGCTCATAGAGCAGGGTGCACAGCTGACGCACCCGCATGGGCGCAAGCCCCTCCTCGAAGCAGACCAGGGGACTGCCGCTCTCAGGGCAGGCCGCCGCTTTAAAGGCAAACAATTTCTGGTAGAGGCCGCCGATCACAGCCTCCCGCTCCTGCCCGTCGGCCTTCAGCTTCTCCACCGCTTCCCCGATGGCCTGAGGCTTGGCCGACAGCAGGTTGGAAATCCTGGTGTCCACGTTCACCCGGCGGCGGTAGTCCAACAGCGCCTTGCGCCCGCAGAGGATGGAGATGCGCACGCCTCCCTTGTAGTGGATCATGCCCGTCACTTTGATTATACCCACCTCTCCGGTGTTTGTAACATGGGTTCCGCAGCAGGCGCAGGTATCGCCGCCGGGAATGTTGATGATCCGCACCTGGCCGGTCAGCTCTTTTTTGCTCCGGTAGTCCAGGGCCTCAAGCTGCTGTGGCGTGGGGAAATGCTCCTCCACCGGAACGTTGTCCCAGATCACCCCGTTGGCCATATCCTCCAGCTCCTCCAGCTGTTCCATGGTCAGAAGGCCGTTGAAATCGATGGTCACCTCATCCTTTCCCATGTGAAATCCCACGTTGTCGTAGCCGTAACGGCGGTGAATCAGACCGGACAGAATGTGTTCCCCCGTGTGGTGCTGCATATGGTCGTAACGCCGCTCCCAGTCGATAACACCCTCCGCCAGGCGGCCCGGCTCCAGGGGCGCCTCCACCTGATGCCAGACCTTCCCGTCCTTCTCGCAGACGTAGCGCACCAAAACGCCGTCCAGGGTACCGGTGTCCGAGGGCTGTCCGCCTCCCTCCGGGTAAAAACCGGTCTGGTTTAAGGCGACCATCCAGGTGCCGTCCTTACCGGGGCGGCACTCCTCCACCGTGCACATAAATGACTTGACGTATGGCAGCTGATAATACAGGCGTGACTTGTCCATGGTTACTGCTCCTTTATCCGTAAATTTCATAAGCTCCCGCTAAATGCTCCTATTATACTACAGAAGACGGCCCGTACCAAGAAAAACTTTCTAAAATTTTTACAAAACATAGAAACTCTGGCAAGCTGGGGGTCATATGATGCAGTGTAATCAAACATTGATGATGGAGGAACTAATAATGAGTGATGTAGCGGCAACAAACTGCGGTTGTGATTGTGGATGCGGGTGTGGAAACGGAGGAAGCGGGTGCAATATGATCTTCCTGATCCTGATCCTGTGCTGCTGCTGTGGCGGCGGCAATGGTGGATGTTTTGAACATAACAACTGCGGATGTGGTTGCGGCGGCGGTGGCGGCTGCGGATTTGATCTGATCTGGATCCTGATCCTGTGCTGCTGCTGTGGCGGCAACGGCGGCGGCTTCTGCTGCTAATGTACAGTCGGCGGAGCGCGCTCTGCGCTCCAAACAGGCGGCGGCCCCTCCGCCGCCTGTCTCACAGCAATTCAGGCAATCGCCCGCAGGCTGTGCCAGCGGCCCATTGCATTCAAACAGAAGGCTGTTTTCCCTACCGGAAAGCGGCCTTTTTCGCCGCCTGAAACAGGGGAGGCAAAACGCCTCCCCAAAACCGGCAACCCTTGTTATGATTCTCGGCTCCCGCGCCTGCAGCCGGGGACTTCCGGGCAGGGGCTGCATTTCCCGCCGTTTCCCTTCTTGCCCTGCTTGCGGCTGACGCATTCGTCGTCGATCTCATACACCGTATTGTCATCTATCACTAACCTGTACCACATGGTGTGTTCATCTCCTCTTGTCCGTTCTCATAGAGGCGGTACGACGGGCGTCCCGCCCTACCATAATATATGCAAAATACCAACCCTTGCGCTTATTTTCAGAAACCCCGCATGAATTCCGGCGGCGGATCATATATTGGGAGCAAAGGATCTTGAAAGGCCGGTGGAAAAACAATGAACCCATCTGACGATTATAAACTCACGGACCTGGATTACCTGGTCGGCGACCACCACCTGCAGATGATGAAGGCGGCGCTGCCGTTCTTAAATGTACCGGAACAGAAAACGCTCTCCCTGATGGTGAAATTTCAGGAGTTAAAGCGCACCTACGATCTGTTCAAAGACGAGGAAGTGGCCTCCATGGGCATCTGCTCCCTGGACCGCCAGGAAAAGCCGGGCTCCATGCGGGATATGCTGAAAGCCATACGCCCCTACGGAAACCCCTCCGAGCGCGAGATGATCGACATGGCCGAGAGCTTTATGGACGGACACACGCCTATGGATCAGCTCATGCGCCTTCTCAGCCCGGAACAGCAGTCCCGCTTTGAAACCATGCAGATGCTGATGCAGGCGTTTCAGGCTATGCCGTAAAGCGCATAGGGCTTAAAACCTCACTGTTTTCCCGGCAGCCGCTCCCGCACTGCCCAGGACGGCATACTCCGGACACAATTTTTATAGAAGAAAGGAATTACATAACCTATGGAAGCAGATTGGAAGAGAGATCCCCGCTTAAAAGCGATGAACCCGGAAAAAATCAAGCTCCTGGAGCATTTTGCCGACCGGGTCCAGCACACGGAAAAGAATCAGCTCATGCAGGCGTTTATGGCCATGAACATGGAGGCCAAACAGCGCGGCCTTCAATTCAACGACAAGGAGACAAATCTGATCGTTTCCATCCTCACCTCAGGCATGGCGCCGGAGGAGAAGAAAAAGCTGGATATTCTGAAAATGTTGTCAAAAAAAATGGCAGGGCCGCGCTGATACAGCGCTCCCTGCCATTCTTTATCGTCTTATCCCACGTTCAGCAAAGACGGATCGATCTCCTGATACCCCTCGGTATCCGGCAGCGTCACCTCAACGGTCTTGCCCGGATCGTGAACCTCTGCGGTCATCTCCATCTTCAGGCCGATGGTCTCTCCCTGCATGGTCATATCCATGTCCATGGTCATCTTCATGTTGGTATAATAGCCTTCTTTGTTCAGAGTCAGATCGCCCTCCACGGTTTTGATGGTGAACTGAGCCGTATCCATACCCGGCATCATGCCTCCCATGGACTCCATCATTTCCTTCATGTAGGAATCCATCTTCGCCGGATCTGCGGAGAAGGTCAGGATGGTGGTATCTCCATCCTTCTTGGCCTGGATATCCTTCATGTACTCAACGTTTAAGTTTCCATTGTCCGTAGTCTGCTTTACCTGCTCCATCAGCTTATCCATGTCCATGGCGTACTTCATCTTCTGGCCCATCATATCCATGTAGTAGTAGCCGTCGGTGTAGAACATGCTGGTCTCAATGGACTGGCCCATCAGGGAGGTAGAGCCCTTGGCAACATACTTCATCTTATCCGTATTCACATCCGCCATCTGAATGTCCATATCCACATCCACATCGATGGTCTCCTCGCCCTGGCTCATGGTCATCTTCACCACGGAGGACATATCCATGCTGGACAGCTCCTGGTTCTTCTTGATCGCCTCAGTGTACAGCTCCTTGGGATCCTTCTTCTTCGCACAGCCGGCCATAGACATCGCCAACAGGGCGCTCACTGCGATAATGGCAGCGCGCTTCACACTTTTTCTCATCTTTTTCCTCCATTAAACTTTTTATATGGGTTAATACTGTGTTACCATGATACGACATAAACGGATATTTAGCAATGACTTTTTCTTAACAAAGTCTTACTATTTCCATAATTTCTCATTTTAGCGCAGATGTTCTAAGTCTCTGGCGATGATAATCCGGGTCTGCTCTGTGGCGGACATCACCAGTTCTTTGGCCCGCTCCTCGGGAAGGCGGATACAGCCCGCGGAGCCGTTGTCCGGGTTGGCGGTAAAACAGTGCAGAAAAATAGCCGAGCCCTGGCCAGGAACGCACTCCTCGTTATAATTCAGCGCCAGCGCATAATTGTAGACCGTGTAGGACGTGGCCAGGTTCTCCGCCGAGTTCCAGTCCTTGACCGTCTCCGACGTGTTCACCAGCCGGTTGTAGTGGGCGCTCTGAGAATCGTCCACCCAAAAGTCGCCCTGGCGTACCTTGTGATAGGGCAATTTCGCGCCCGGATCGTCCTTTAAGCCAAAGGGTATGGTAAACCGGTAGGTTCCCTCCGGCGTCTTGCCGTCCCCTTCCCGCTTCTCATCCGTGATGCCGCCCCGGCCCACAATTCCCGCTTCCTTCCAGGCCAGCTGCCACGCCCCACTCTCGTTCTTCCGGTAATACGACACGTCCGCATTGCAGCCGCCGGTGCCGACCACCACCACCATCTGGTCCGCTTCCCCTGCCGCTCCCAGGTTTTCCGGGATAATCTCCCCGTTTTCCACAGGGTTTCCGGCCGGCGCTGGCTCTGCGATTCCCGGCCCTTTGGCGGCCGTATTCTCCGCCTCCCGGGCGGCCTGACCCGCGCCAAAACTTGTCATTGCCATGCTGAGCGCCATCAGAACCGCCCCGACGGCGGTTTTATAAATGTTCCGTTTCATTTGACATTCCCTCGTTTTTGTATCATTCTATGGTTTCGGTTGTCCCCGGCCTCCGCCAGCCCCGGCGGCGCCTTGTTTCTCTGATCATTATAACGTTTATGGACCTTCTATGTATTTCTTTTTTCTTACGTTTTTTGGAAAATGGACGTGTGCCGGGGATTGATACAATTCGCCGCTCCGCCCTTCCTACTGCGCAAAGACGATCTCGCAGCGGCTGTCCCTTGTCACCCTGCCGTTCTCCAGAATAAAGTCATAGTAAAACGTGCCGTCATTGCACCCAAACACCAAATCTCCCGTCTCCGAGAAGGATCCCTCCACGCTCTCCCCCTCGTAGGTGCTGCCGCCTGTGGTCCCCAGATACGCCTCCACCTCGTCCAGAGTATAGGAATCCCTGGACATCTCAAACACCGTGCCCGCGTTGCTGATCAGGCAGCGCACCGAATCGGCGGAACGGCGCAGGTCAAAGAAACAGAACGGATTCTGGTAGGTGTACCAGTTGGTATCCGTCACCTCACCCTGCTCCCCGTAATAGAAGTCGTCCGGGTCCCCGAAGGTATCGATGAGATACGCCTCGGTGTTTCCGAGGGCCTCCCGGTAGGGGGACCGGAACCTGAAATCCGCGTCCTTCACCAGCGCGGAGGAATCCGCTGCAATGCCTCCTTCTGCCGCCTGATACAAGAGGTACGCATTGTGCAGCCCCACCTTGTGCCACTGGATAAATTCCTCATCCTCATAGGCGGCATCCTTGATCGTCTGCTTTCCATCCACCTGCGTATTCAGGCGGAACAGGGAATCGTTGTGGTAATACAACCGGTATTCGCGGCCTTCCCCCACATAGTAGGCGAAAATCAGCTTTCCATCCTCAAACTCATAGGTTGCTGAATAGGGATTATTCTCATTTCCCGCCCTGACCTCGATCATTACGATCTCCCCATTGTCCTCGTATACATCCATGGTGCTCTCCGAGCGCTTGTCGTACCGGCCCGCATCCATGGCTTCCCGGTCTCTGGTCCAGGACGCCCTGACCTGCTTCACCATGTCCTCCACCTTGGAGGCGTCGACCCGTTCCGTGAAAGGATATTCCAAAATCACGTTAGCGGCGGCCGTGGTTCCGCCGGCGGACGCCGCGTTTTCCCGTGCCGCGGCGGCTCCATCCGCGTTTTCGCCGCCCGCTTCTTTCCCTGCCGCAGAGTTTTCCGCCCCGGTTTTTCCCCCCGCGGTTTCTCCTTCCGCGGACTGCCCTTCACCACCGTTTTCGCCGGACTCCTTCCCTTCGCGTTCCCCCGTTTCATTGGACGCATCCGATGCGTTCCCCGCCTCTTCCTCGCCGTCCTTCTCCCGGGTCTCCCAGGCTACCTCCTGATCTTCCCCGCCCTTCCCGCTGCTGCCGCAGCCCGCAGCGGAAACAGCCAGCGCGCACAGGGCCGCGGCCAGCCAAAACCGCTTAAAGTGTCTCCCCCGCTCCGGCCCTTCTGTTCCGGCCAGTCTGATTCTTCGTCTCATATCACCCATTTCCTCCCATTTTTATTTGTACTTACCTGTATTATAGCGTCCGGGCCGGACTCATTTATTTCTTTTTTCTTACATTTTCCCGGTTTTGCCCACAATATAACCGCCCGCAGGTTGTGCCAGCGGCCCATTACACAAAAATAAAGGAGATCTCCGCAAATCCTGACCGGATCGCCGGAAATCTCCTGAAACTTAAGCCGCTATAAATGTTCACACAGGCTCTAGCCTTTCACCGCTCCCGCGGTCAGCCCCTGGATAAAATACCGCTGCAGGAACACAAACACAATGGTCACCGGGATCGCCGCCACAATGCTGGCCGCCATCATATAGCCCCAGTTGGTGGAAGCCTCCCCCAGAAAGGTCATGACCAGACCGGAAGCCAGGGTCCGCTTTGTAGCGTCCGTCACCAGGGTCATGGAGTAGAGCAGGTCGTTCCAGCTCCACACAAATCCGTAAATCGCAATGGATATCATACCCGGAACCGTGATCGGGAACACGATCTGAAACATAATCTTTAAGTTCCCCGCCCCGTCGATTCTGGCGCTCTCAATCAGGGAGTCCGGCAGCTGGTCGAAATAGGATTTGAGCGTCCAGGTACCCACCGGAAGCGTGAACACCACGTAGGAGATGAGAAGGGCCCAGTAGCTGCCCAAAAGCCCGGTCTTCTGCATGAGCACGTAGATGGACAGCAGCAGGATTGCCTGAGGAAACGCCTGGCTCATCATAAACAGCCCCATCACCAGCTTCCTGCCCCGGTAGCGGAACTTGGAGAAGCTGTAAGCCGCAAACGCACAGACAATGGTCGCCATCAGGCTGCTGCCGAAGGAGACCAGCAGGCTGTTGCGCAGATAGCGCATGATTTTCCCGTCCGTCACGATATGGGCGAAATTCTCCATCGTCTTTGTGCCCGTGAAGAAGTCCAGCGTGAACGTCTCCGCCGCGGGCTTCAGCGCGGTGTTGATCATCCACAGCAGGGGAAGAAAGATAAATCCTCCGATTGTGACCGTAAAAATCCAGAAAAATACGCGAAATCCCGGTGTCTTTCGAAACATATCCTTCCCCTCCTATTCCGCTTCATTGACCTGGCGCAGGTAAACAAAGGAAAACAGCGCCAGCAGCACGGCCCAGATGGTTCCGATGGTGGCCGCCTTGCCCATATTCCAGTTCTTAAACGCCGTGGTGTACACCTCGATGGACAGCGTGGTGGTGGCCCTGGCCGGCCCGCCCTGAACCATGGTCCAGGGCAGGTCAAAATGCTGCAGGTTTCCGATTGTGCCCAGAATCAGCACCAGAAACGCAATCGTCTTCATGGACGGCAGAACCATGTACCAGAAAACCTGCCAGTTGTTGGCCCCGTCCACTCTGGCCGCCTCCACCTGTTCCAGGGAAACGCCCTGCAGACCGCCCAGCAGGAACGCCATGTACCACGGCAGCATCTGCCAGGTTCTGGCGATCACCACGCAGGCCAGCGCCGTGCCGGTCTGCCCCAGCCAGGGGATTCCGGCCTCCAGCACCCCCAGCTTCATGAGCAGGCCGTTTAAAACGCCGTACTGGCCGTTAAAAATCCAGCTCCAGAGAAATCCGATGGCCGTGCCGGGGATAATCCAGTTCACCAGCGTCACGCCCCGCAGAAACTCAGAACCTTTAAAACCCTGGTTTAACAGGATGGCCCAGATGAATCCGAGGGTAAACGGGAGCAGCGTCGAAAAGATCACAAACACCACCGTGGTTCGCACTGTTTTCATGAAATACGGATCCGCGAACACCTTCCGGTAATTCTGCAGCCCGATATACTGGTATTCCGGCGACAGCATGGTCCTGTCCGTGAAGGACATGATAATCGCGCTGATAAAGGGATAGAGTATAATCCCCGCAAATATCGCCAGGCCCGGCACTACCAGCAGAAATCCCACCTGGCCGTTGGTGAGGCGAATGCCCGTTTTTCCCTGTTTCATACGAACCTCCTGAATCCTACAGTGAATTTAACCGCGCCGCCATATCCGCTACCGCCTGCTCCGCGCTCTTCTGACCCAGAAGCGCATACTGAAGTTCTTCCGTGACAATGGATTTCACCTCGCTGGCGTTGGTCATACGCGCCGTCTCTTCCAGCCTGGCCGTTGCCGTGGACTTGATAAAGCCGTTGAGATACGCGTCGTTTTTAACCTCATCCTTTTCCATCGCAGACTTGGTCACCGGAGGCATGCCGTTGTTCTTGAAATAATCCATTGCGATCTCGTCGCTCACCAGCGTCTTGGCCAGCTCGGTCGCAGCCTCCTTGTGTTCGGAATCCTTAAAGATCACCAGCATATGGCCCCACATGGTGCTCTGCGGCTGGTCTCCCTCCTTTAACACCGGGCGCTCCATGGCGGAACACACCTTTACCACATCGTCCGGGGACACGCCGTTGCTCACCGCCTGGCCCTTTGCCACTACCGCGTCGTCGTAGAACGCCACCTTACCCTGGGCAAACAGCTGTCTGGCCTCGCCCCGCCCGGTATCCATGGCGATATAACCCTTTGACAGCATATCCTGATACCATTTCACGCAGGCCACCGCCGCCTCGCTGTCCACGGCAACGCTGCCGTCCTCGTTAAACAGGGATCCGCCGAAGGTCCACAGCCACGGCATGAAATCTCCCGCGCAGGTGGCGTCCTTGGTGGAAACCGCATAGGGAATCACATCACCGCCCAGAGCCTTCACGTCCGCAAGGCACTTCTCAAACTCCTCCATGGTCGCCGGCACGTTCTCCCAGCCCGCTTCCTTTAAAATGGTGGGGTTGTAGACCATGCTGATGCTGGCCATGCTCCAGGGCATCCCATACTGCTTTCCGTCGATATTTCCCACAGCCAGGGCGGACTCCTGGAAATTCTCCTTGAGGTAGTCCGCGCCCATCACCTCGTTCAAATCCGCAAGCACCCCTGCGTTGGCCACGGTGTTGAAAATTCCGATATCCACCTGGGCAATATCCAGCTGCTCGCCGCCCTGGGTACGGATCAGCAGCTGCTGCGCCGTGTCGGCCCAGGTCCAGCCCACCCATGTCACTTCATTTCCCGTATCCTTCCGGTACGTGTCCATCATCCGCTGGAAAATATCCTTGGAGGCCTCCTCCTCGCCGGACCATCCGGCCCAGACGATATTCTCCGCCTCTTTGGCCGCCTCGGTGGCGCCGCTCTCCGCTTCCGTCTTCTCCTCCTGCTTGGCTGTCTCAGCTGTGGGAGCCGCCGTCTGCTCGGTTTTTACCCCCCCCCCCCGTGCATCCAACCAGCATTCCCGCTGTCATCGCTGCCGCCAGCACGACGGCCAATGTTCTTCTTTTTTTCATGGTAATCCTCCTCTTTATCTGATAATAGAATTGCTAATACACACAAATTTCAAAGACCTCGGCCCTCCTGGCTCCGTATGTACCGCGGATTTCCAGGGTCAGCCCCGTTACCGTAATACTATCCTGAGGCAGAGCCCTCCAGGTTCTGTTCCAGTTGTCCTCAAGAACCGCTAGCTCTCTCCTGCTTCCGTCCGGCAGGATTCCATAGATCACCGCGCTCTTTACAAGCTCCGGCGGCATGCCGGTCCGCGGAAGGAATTTATGGTGGTCGTCCCACATGGAGGCTCTGGAGGAATTTAGCTCTCTGGACAGGTCCGGATTGAAGAATACAAGAATCTCCCTGACAGTCCTGGGCTCCTGAAAATCCAGTCTGATCCACGGAAATTCCCCGCCCTCCCCAAACGCCGGCCCGGATATCCAGGACCCCGGCTCTCTCCACGGGCGGTTGTAGCCGTTCACCACGTTGGACTCGCCGTAAAGTCCGCAGTCATCCGGCAGCTTCAGGCAGGGGTAGCAGTATTGGGGGCTGTCCTCCCGCCCCAGCAAAAACCCGGTCAGCTGCTCCTCCCCGGTCACAACGGACACGGACTGGTTTCCGGAAAACTCCAGGGTAATAAACCCGTCCGCAACCCCCTCCGGAATCGGAAAGCTGACCCAGCTTTTCCCCTCCGGGATCACGGTTTTCATGGTTCCCAAACGGCTGCCCAGAGCCAGCCTGGAAGGCACGTCGCTCCGATAGCACTGGTAGGAGACCTCTGTGGTTTGTCCGCTCTCCACCAGGAACTCCGTCCCCGCCGCCCGCCGGGGGAACACCAAAATTCCGCCGTCCGACAAGGAAAATGTTCCCGTCTCCCCAAACGCTCCCCGGCACTCCGCGCCGGAGGAGAAAACAATGGCTTCCCGCGCCAGATCCCCCTCCTCCGAGTGCCGGATTCCGGGGATCATCATATCGTTTCTCAAAAGGGTCTGCTGAACTCCCTGAATCTCTTCCGCTGCCAGATCCCCCGGCCGCTTCCCCAGCTCGATGCACCGTGCCGCCAGCGTACCGGCCGCCTGGCCGGACAGAGCGCAGGTATTCATAATCCGCGTGGAGGCGAACGCCACATGGCTCACGCCGATGTCCCTGCCCGCAAACAGCAGGTTGGAATCGCAGGTTGGATAAAGGCAGCCCAGGGGAACGGCGTACACCTGAACCGGAATCTGCGTACAGTTGTCCTCCTCCGTCTTAAATCCGTGGGACGGGTGAAAATCCAGGTACCACCCGCCGTAGAACGCGCCGTCCTCAAACGCTCTGTGCTCCAGAATATCCTGCTGGGTCAATATTTTTTTCGTGATAAAGCGCCGGCTCTCCCGCTTGCCCGGCATGTTTCCCTCCCAGCTGAGGGTCAGACAGTCCGCGTCATAGCGTCCGCTGTTTTTGATATAGTCCCAGACACCGGCCGTAAACCGCTTCAACTCCAGACCAATCTCCTGGGCCTCACGGATGGTGTCCGCCATTCCTCCGGTCTCAAACCACCAGTAGTCGCAGCCGTCCATCTTCTCATTGGCGATCCGGCCGCCCTTTCCCAGCAGCTCCTCGATGGTTTCCCGGGGATAAGCATAGTCGGGGGCGATGTAGGAAACCGGATGGTCTTCCCTCTTGGTGAAGAAAAACAGCGTGCTCCCAAAGGTGGTGCGCTCCTCCTCCACCGGCGCAAAGGACTCCCCGTAGGTGTCTCTGCTCTCCTTGCCCATCCGGTAGGGCAGCCCGGCCATGGCTCCCAGGGAACCGTCCCCGGTGGCGTCGATGTAATACGCGCCCTCAAACCGCAGCTCCTTTTCCGTCATCATCTGAAACCCCGACACCCAGGCGATCCGGCCCTGGCCGTCCGTCTCCATCCCGCTAATGTGCGTATTCAAATACAGCTTCAGATTGGGCTCGGATAAGACCTGCTCCAGGAGCACGTCGTCCCAGAACACCGGATTGCCTTCCTGATTCAGATAGAGATTGCGGAGCTTTAATTCTCCCCAGATTCCCATCTCCTCGCCGTAAAGATTCCCCGCCCCTGTGGCGCCTCTTGTCCATACCCGTATCTCGCTGCTGGAATTGCCGCCCAGCACCGGCCGGTCCGTTGCAAGGACCGTTTTCTTTCCCAGCCTTGCGGCCGCCAGCGCGGCGCATATCCCGCCCGGCCCTCCGCCTGCTACTACTACCTCTGCCTCTACCCGTTCCGTCACCGCAAAATCCCCCTGTGTTTTGTACAGAATAATACTTTTAAACAATTCTGTATATCGGAATTATTTATAGTATTTCTGATTTGCGCTTGCACTTTTTTGTGTTTTTTGCTATCTTTTCTATATAGTAACACTTATAAATCCGTTGTGCATTAAATATCCTGCTCTATTTCTGGATTATTCTGCAATCTAATCCACATTTGTGCCGGACCGGAAGGGGATTTCCATGAATTGTCATTATCAGAAGATCGCGAACTACCTCGCATTTGCGGAGAAAGAATACAATATTTCCATCTGTATCAAGGATTACTCGGGGTTTATCCCGGTGAACCGGGAGCTGGACGAAGCGCTCCAGCCCTTTCTCACCCACGCCAACGCATTTTGTATGTACATCAAGTCCGACCGTCATATCTATCACAAATGCCTGACCATGATCCGGAAGATGAACAACCGGTTCCGAAAGGACCGCTGCACATTTTTCGGCATGTGCCACGCCGGGCTCTGCGAGTACGTGACTCCCATCATCAACGGAGACTTTATTATTGGAACCATCAATATCGGATTCTTCGGCGGGTACGACGCCCTGGCGCTCAACCGGATTCACCACGTGTGTGCCCAGTCTGAACTTCTCTCCGAGGAGGAGGCCGTCCGGCTTTACCGCAAGAGCTTCACGCCGCCCACGATCTCCCCGGAGGTGCTCATCCCCACCATGGAGCTGATCGCGGAGTATCTCTCCATGACCTACGACACCATCAAAGACACCCACGACGCCTCCATGCGGCGGCGAAGCTCCAACGAGGACACGATCCTGTCCCACGCCTCGGAGTACATCCGGCAGAATTTCACCGAGCAGATCCGGGTCTCGGAGCTGGCAGGCTTCTGCCATTGCAGCGAGTCCCACATCAGCCACATTTTCCGGAAACGGTTTCACGTGAACATCAATTCCTACATCAACAAGGTGCGGGTGGAAGCTTCCAAGGACTTCCTGGTGGGCTCCCAGACCTCCATTGCGGACATTGCCCTGAGCGTGGGCTTCTGCGATCCCAACTATTACTCCAGGGTCTTTACCCAGCTGATGGGCATCCCGCCCACAGAGTACCGCAGGCGGTTCCGAAAGCAGGGGGTGCAGGACTGATGAATTGCCGCCATCGCCGTATGCTGCACCGTCTGCCGCCACCGCAGTCCGCCGCACCGTTTGAGCACCCTCCATCCGCCGCACCGTCGTCCGCCACACCGTCGTCCGCCACACCGTCGTCCGCCACCACCGTCCGCCGCACCGTCTGCCGCACCGCAGTCCGCCGCACCGTTTGAGCACCCTCCATCCGCCGCACCATCTGCCACCACAACCGTCTGCCGCACCGTCGTCCGCCACCGCCACCGCCGCCGTCCGCCAGAGACGGAGGCCCTGCGGGCACCCGCTCATTCGCCCATTTACCTGATCACCCATTTAACCGATCATCCATTTAACCGATCATCCATTTAACCGATCCCCCATTTAACCGATCCCCCATTTAACCGATCCCCCATTTACCCGCAAAAAGCCGCTGCACAGCCCGGATTCCTCCGGCCGTACAGCGGCTTTTGTTGAATGCATTGGGCCGCGGGCAGAGCCTGCGGCCCATCATTCTCGTATCGATTGTGCCCCGGGCGCAGCCCGCGGTCAATGGTTTCCCATTATTTGCACACAATATTGATAATCCGCCCCGGAACATAGATTTCCTTCACAATGTTCCCGGTCAGCTTGTCGGCAACAGCCGCCTTACCCGCGGCGATGGCGTCCTCCTTGGCGATATCGGCTGCCACGCTGATCACGGTTCTGGTCTTACCGTTGACCTGTACGGCGACCTCAATCTCGTCCTCCTTCATGGCCTCCTCGTCGAATTCCGGCCACTGGGCGTGGAACACGGTGTCCGTGCCGCCCAGCTGCTGCCACAGCTCCTCGCCGATGTGGGGCGCGAAGGGAGCAAGCAGGATCACGAAGGTTTTTAAGGTCTCTTTGTCGATGCCGCCCTCTTTCTTGGCGATCTCGATCAGCTTGTTGTTGTGCTCCATGAAGCCGGAGATCACGGTGTTTAAGCTGAACTGGTTAAAGCGCTGCTCGATGTCGTAGACCAGCTTGTGGCGCTCCCTGAGCATTTCCCGGGTAGGCTCCACGTTCTTGTCCTTATTGTCCATCACCAGGTTCCAGAAGCGGTTTAAGAAGCGGGAAACGCCCTCGATGCCCCGGTCGTCCCATTCCGCATCCAACTCCGGCGGTCCCACGAACAGCTCGTAGAGACGCAGGGAGTCGCAGCCGTAGTCCCGCACCAGGTCGTCCGGGGACACCACGTTGCCCTTGGACTTGCTCATCTTGATGCCGTTCTTGCCGGTGATCATACCCTGGTTGAACAGCTTCTTGAAGGGCTCGTCAAAGTCGATGGCTCCGATGTCGCAGAGGAACTTGGTGTAGAACCGGGAGTACAGAAGGTGCAGTACCGCGTGCTCCACGCCTCCGATATACATGTCCACGGGCAGGTACTTGTCCGCCTTCTCCCTGGACACCAGCTCCTCGTCGTTGTGGCTGTCCACGTAGCGCAGGAAATACCAGGAGGAACCGGCCCACTGAGGCATGGTGTTGGTCTCCCGCTTGGCAGGAGCGCCGCAGACCGGACAGGTGGTGTTCACCCACTCGTCGATGGCCGCCAACGGGGACTCGCCGGTACCGGTGGGCTGGTAGCTCTCCACCTCCGGCAGGCGCAGGGGCAGCTGGTCCTCGGGAACCGGCACGCAGCCGCACTTGGGGCAGTGGATGATCGGGATCGGCTCGCCCCAGTAGCGCTGGCGGGAGAATACCCAGTCGCGCAGCTTGTAGTTCACCGTCTTGTGGCCAAAGCCCTTCTCCTCGATCATGTGGGGGGCTTCCTGTTTCAATACCGCGGACTCCATGCCGTTCCAGTCGCCGGAATTGATCATTACGCCGCTGGCCTCGGTGTAGGCCTCGGTCATATTTTCGATTTCCTTGCCGTCCTTGGCGATGACCTGCACGATGGGCAGTCCGAACTTCTTGGCGAACTCGAAGTCACGGTCGTCGTGGGCGGGCACGCACATGATCGCGCCGGTGCCGTAGTCAGCCAGCACGTAATCGGACAGCCAGATGGGCGTCTTGGCCCCGTTTAAGGGGTTGATGGCGTAGCTGCCGGTGAACACGCCGGTCTTGTCTTTGGCCTGCATGCGGTCCACGTTGGAGCGCATGGAAGCGTCGAAGATATACTGCTCCACCGCCTCGCGGGTCTCGTCGGTAGCCAGGCTCTTCGCCAGCTCGTGCTCCGGGGCCAGCACCATGAAGGTGGCTCCGTAGAGGGTGTCGGGGCGGGTGGTGTAGACGGTGATCTTCTCATCCCTGCCGTCGATGGGGAAATCCACCTCCGCGCCGTAGGATTTGCCGATCCAGTCGGTCTGCATCTTCTTGACCTTCTCCGGCCAGTCCAGCTTGTCCAGGTCGTTTAACAGGCGCTCCGCGTAGGCGGTGATCTTTAACATCCACTGGCGCAGATTTTTCTTGGTCACCGTGGTGCCGCAGCGCTCGCAGCAGCCGTTTACCACTTCCTCGTTGGCAAGGCCAGTCTTACAGGAGGGGCACCAGTTGATGGGGAACTCCTTCTCGTAAGCCAGACCCTTCTTGAACATCTGCACGAAAATCCACTGGGTCCACTTGTAGAACCCGGGGTCCGTGGTGTTTACTTCCATATCCCAGTCGTAGATCGCCGCGATCTGCTTGATCTGGCGCTTAATGTTTTTGATATTCTCCTCCGTGGACTTGGCCGGGTGCACGCCCATCTTGATGGCGTAGTTCTCAGCCGGCAGGCCGAAGGCGTCCCATCCCATGGGATGGATCACATATTTGCCCTTTAAGAGCTGGTATCTGCTCCAGACGTCGGAGATCACATAACCTCTCCAGTGGCCCACATGCAGGCCGCTGCCGGAGGGGTAGGGGAACATGTCCAGGCAGTAGTATTTCTCCTTCTTGCCGTCATTTACATTGATGGGCTTCGCTTCCCAGTTTTCGCGCCATTTCTTCTCGATGGCGCTGTGGTTGTACTGTGTAGCCATAGCTTGCTTCCTCCATTGTTCTTGCTCGGTACGTTTCGTGAGGGGGCGGACGGTTCCTTCCGGCCGGCTGGCCGTTGTACGAAAAAAGCCCTGCGCCCCTATTGCTAGAGACGCAGGACATAAGCTCCCGCGCGGTACCACTCTGATTCACACGCCGTTTGGCGCATGCGCTCGATTCCTTGTATAACGGTCAGGGGCCGGCATTTCTTACGCAGGCTGGATCGCCCTTGGGAAAGCTACTCAGGGGCCAGTTCAAAGAATCCTTCCCACCGGCTCGCACCCTCCGCCGGCTCTCTGAAGTTCAGAATTCCTCTACTACTCCCCGTCTCAGTATTTATGCTGACTATAAATTTAACATATTTGCAGCGGGGTGTCAATGCGTATTCTTAACGATTTTTCCCATGATTTTCCCCACCGCCTGAGCGTTTCCACAAGACATAGGAGTAGATTGTGGGAATCAGGATAATTGCCACAACGATTACAAAATACGGGCCGGAGCGCCCCATGAGGCCGAAGGCCAGCATAGCCAGACCGCCCAGGGTCCACACGTACCCGGCCAGCCGGTGGGTCCTGTTCCAGTTGTCCTCGTCGGCCAGGGTCCAAGGCAGCTTGATTCCCAGGGTATAATTCTGTTTGCATTTGGGCATGTAGTTGCCGATGACAATGAACAGAATCGAGATCGGCACGCTGGTGAGCAGCCCCACGTTCAGCTCCACCCCCACGCCGGACAGCATGGTGATGCACTGGACCAGCACCGCCAGGATCACGATGAACCAGCGGGTGATCTGCTTCAGCTCCCGGGAACGGGCGATATTGGCCCGCTTGGGGTCCGCCAGAAAGGCGAAATTGACCACCACCGCCATGAGCAGCATAAAACCCGGTATCCCGAAGCAGGCCATCAACCGGCTGGAGTAGCCGTTGACCTCTCCCGCGCCGTTCCAGTGGGTGGGCACCTGCTCCGGCAGCCTGCTGTAAAAGACCAGTGAGATGGCGAAGGGCACCAGGGCCATTCCCCAGTAAACCCAGTCGGAAAATGTCATATTTTTGATCGAACCGCTAATCTTCTTCATGTTTATCCTCCATTAAATCCTGAATCCAGGCCAGTACCTCCTCAAACACGGAGAGGTTCAGCTCATAATAGATATATTTGCCGGATTTGCTGTCATCTATCAACCCGGCATGCCTGAGGATGGACAGATGATGGGAAATGGTGGCTCCCGTGGTGTCGAAATGGGCCACAATCTCCCCGGCCGTGAGCTTTTCCTGCTTCAACAGGTTTAAAATCTCCCGGCGGGTTGGATCGGACAGCGCTTTAAAGGTATCGGCAAAGGACATGGAGTGCCTCCTTTCTCCCGTTTGACGGTTATCATTTAGATATTTCTCTAAATATCTAAACGTATTGTACCACAGTGAAGGCGAACTGTCAATCTGGAAATAACTGGGGTTTCACTGTAATCGCCCCAGGCTGCGCCAGCGGCCCCTTGCATTCAAAAAGAGAAGCAGAGGTTTTCGGCCCCTGCTTCTCGCTCTCACTGCTGTTTATTTACATAATTTCTTAAACTCATCCGCCACAAACTGAACCTGTGTGCCGACGATTACCTGCACGCTCTTCTGGCTGGGACGGATCACTCCGGCGATACCGGCAGATTTGATCTTCTTCTCATCCACCTTGGTGTAGTCGTTGATCTCCAGTCTCAGTCTGGTGATGCAGTTGTCAATGCTCTTTACATTCTCTTTGCCGCCAAGGCCTTCCAGGATAATGGTTGCAACCTGGGTGTAGTCGTTGTTGGCAAGGGTTGCGGATGTGTCGTCCGCTTCATCATCGTCCTCACGTCCGGGAGTCTTTAAATCAAAGGTGGTGATCATGAATCTGAATACCAGGTAGAACACTGCAAATGCAGCGATTCCAAGCGGAATGATCAGCCAGGTTTTAGCGGCAGCCGGAAGCACTGAGGAGAACAGCAGATCCGTTGCACCGGCCGAGAAGGAGAAACCGGCGCGGAAGCCCAGCAGTACGGTCACAAAGGTGAAGATTCCGTACAGGATTGCGTATACTAAGTAAAGTGCGGGAGCCATGAACATGAATGCAAATTCAAAGGGCTCGGTAACGCCGCAGACAAATGCGCACAGCGCTGCGGAAGCAAGGATACCAATGGCAATTTTTCTTTTGTTGCTCTTCGCACACTGGATCATGGCCAGAGCCGCTCCGGGAACGCCGAACATCATGCAGGGGAAGAATCCGGACATATACATGCCAAGGCTCCAGGTTACATCTGCGCTGGTTTTGCCGGCCCAGAAGTTGCTCAAATCACCTAAACCAATGGTGTCAAACCAGAATACGTTGTTCAGCGCGTGGTGCAGGCCGAACGGAATCAGCAAACGGTTTAAGAACGCATAGAGACCTGCGCCTACCGCGCCCATCTTTGCGATGGACTGGCCCAGTGCGGTCAGTCCGCCGAATACTACCGGCCAGATGAACAGCAGAATCGCCGCCGCGATAATGGAAAACAGTGCCGTGATAATGGCAACACAGCGCTTACCGGAGAAGAATGCCAGCCAGTCCGGCAGTCTGGTGTTCTTAAATTTGTTGTAGCAGGTAGATCCGATGATACCGGCGATAATACCGATCATTGCGTTCTGGATCTTGGCAAACGCCATGCCCTGAATGGTGTCCGGGGCAATACCGGCCAGAGTCTGAACCACTCCCGGGGAGAGCAGGTGGGTAATCATCAGCCAGGAAACAAGGCCTGCCAGACCTGCAGTTCCGTCATGGTCATCCGACATACCGACCGCAACACCTACCGCGAACAGGAGCGCGATAATTGCGCCGTCAAGCAGCGCCAGCGCCGCCTGGGTGAGGAAGTAACCGACCATGGGAATCGCACCCGTGATATCTCCGCCCTGCATAACCGCCGGGCAAAGGAAGTAGCCGATACCGGATAAAATACCTGCAACCGGTAAAACAGCAACGGGCAGCATCAATGACTTGCCAAGCTTCTGTAACCATTTCATCATAATAATAAATCCCCTTTCTTTAATAAGATTCACACATCTATCTAAACCTTTACAGGTTTAAATCAATTTCGGACCGTCAGCAGTCCAGTTCCTTCATAACACGGCGGACCGCTTCCATGGCCTTCTCTTCGTCCGGCCCCTCCGCCGTAAAGGTGATTTGATCCCCCTGCACACATCCCAGGGACAGAATCTGAATCACATCCTTACCGTCCACCTGTTCCCCGTTGCCGCTGATGGTCACCGCGCTCTGAATATCCTTCAGCGCCATCATCAGCTGGGCCGCGGGCCGGGCGTGAAGCCCCATGGAGTCCTTCAACACAAAACGTTCTTCCAGCATATCCGTCCTCCTTTTCCGCCTGTATAACCTAGTTCAGCTCGATCACGGTGTCGCCTTCCCGGACCTCCATGCCGCTCTTTACGGTCATGCCGGGGAAATTGGGCGTGTTGCAGACGATCACCGGCGTCACCACGTCGTAACCGGCCGCCTTGATCTTCTCCATGTCAAACTCCAGCAGCGGGGTTCCCTTGGACACCTGCGCGCCGGCGTTTACCAGTGCGGTGAAATACTGTCCTTTCAGCTCCACGGTGTCAATCCCCACGTGGATGATCAGCTCCACTCCGCTCTCGCCCTGCATGCTGATGGCGTGCTTGGTGTCAAACACCATGGTGACCGTGCCGTCGATGGGAGCTACGATGCGCCCTTTATCGGGAATGATGGCCACGCCCTTGCCCAGGATTTCCTGGCTGAAGGTGGGATCATTGACCTGACTCATGGGGATCGCCCTGCCGCTCACCGGCGCTCCTACAACTGCCTTTTCTTTTCCTCCGAAAAGCCCTTTTAAACCTTTAAACATATATAAATCCCCTTTCCAGTCTTCCGCCGCTTTAACGCGTGCGGATCCTCTTGATGTGCAGCGCCAGATACGCCGCTTCTTCCTCTGTCATTTTGTGTCCATACTTCTGATCAATCAGCACCTGTACCTTTTGGCTGCAAACATGTTCCTCCGGGTACATTTTCGCGATCATCTCCTGAAATTCCGGGTTATCCGACTCCATGTGCTCCCCTGTAAAAATCCGCTGGGCCAGAAACCGCAGATGGGTGATAAACCGCTCGTAGCTCAGCGAGTCTTCATCGATCTGAATGTTGAAATACTCGATCACCACCTCGCTCACCTGCTGGATCAGATTGGTAATATCTATGGTGTCCCGCATGGGTGCATCATATTCCGCATTGACGATATGAAGCGCGATACTGGCCGCCTCATCCACTGGAAGCATCACTCCAAGGTCCCTGCGGATCATGGCAATGGCGTACTCTCCAATCAGGTATTCCGCGTGGTAAAAGCTTTTCACCTCGTGGATCAGCGGGTTGGAGAACATCATCTTCTGCTTGAAGCGCTCCAGTGCAAAATTGATATGGTCTGTCAGCGTGATATACACGTTGGGGTTGATGGGGCGGTTTAAAACGCTCTTGGCATAGCTGATGATCTCGGCGGAAATCTGTACGTGCTCGATCGGAAGGTTCACGACCAGCTCTTTAAATTGATCCATCGAGGTCTGGCTGTCCAGGCGGAAGATTTTCTCCACCTTGGCCTCGTTCACGGCCATTCCCTCTTTGGCCTTGAAACCCACTCCCCGTCCCATGACGACGACCTCCCTTCCGTCCTCGTCAAAGGTGCTGACCACATTATTATTGATAATTTTACTGATTTTCATGACGTTCTTGCCAGTCAACGGGTCCTGCAATTTTCTCCCCCTCTCTGTGCAGCAGTCCACAGCGCTGCGGATAAGCTCAAAAAAATAAAAAAACCAACTTTGTCTAAGAGAAAAACGATTCGTCTCTCTCCTTTACAAAATTGGTTTTGCCTGCCGAACAGTAACAATCCAAGTATCAAATTGTAGGTTGGAATGAGACAAATCTCACTCACTAATCCAAATTATAGCAGTCCGTAAGAAAAAAGTCAACGATTTCTTTATAAAAACTTTACTATTTTTACATAATTTACATATCTCTGCCAAAATAAGGGAATCCGTGACCGACAAACCAGTATGCGGCCGCCGTCACCGCCAGATAAAACCAAGTGGACGGGTTGGAGAACCAGGTGGTGAAAAAGGCCAGAGCCATGTACATGGCGATCTGGGCGTAGATCACATGGCAGACGGGATTGCGGGCGCGCCAACGCAGGCGGTACAAAAGCGCGCAGGCCGCTCCGGCCAGCAGGCCGAACAGCAGAATTCCCAACACCCCGAAATCGTAGTAGGCGTCGTAGATCAGCGTCACCGTGGTCAGCTCCTCCTTTGTCACAAAAATCGGAAAACTCACCAGGGAAGGATTCAGGAATTTAAGGCCGGTCAACGCCCACACCGGGAACAGCATGCGAAGTCCCATGCTGTGGCTTCCCAGCTGCTCCACCAGACAGTTGAAATTGTCGTAATTGTTGGCGATATACATGTAAGGCTGGGTCACAAAGATCGGCGTGTGCGGATTTTTCATCTCAAAGATGCCGTTTAGGTAGGATACGCTGTGGCTGCGCAGCACCGTCAAAGCCAGGTAGGCCGGAACCATGAGGACGCACAGGATCAAAAGGTATTTGAGCCGGAAGGTTCTGCGGACGGAGATAAAGGTGAACACCGCCATGCCCACCGCCAGGATCAGCTGGAAGCGGGAAACGCACAGCAGCGGAATGAGGATCGATATCCCGGTCAGAACCGCGGCCAGAATCAGTCCGCGGTCAGGCGCAGCCGGGGGGGCCGGGTTTCCGGATCGCTCCGCTTTCGTTCCAGCACGGCCCGCCGCCGTTCCAAACACCCGGTTGCCACACTCCCCGCCGTCCGCCGCCCGCGAAAACAGGTAGAGCACAAACAGGCTGGGCACCAGCACGCAGGACACCGTGAAATAGTGCACGCCGCTGACATGGAAATAGGAGTAGGCGTGGGGCACGCCGTAGGAGAACATGGGGACAAAGCCCAGCTTCACCGCCTCAAAAACAAAGGCAAGGGCCGAGACGCCCGTGATGCCCGCCATGCAGATGAGAATCCGCTTCGAGCTGCCGTTGAATCCTCCCGTGGCCCCGGTCTCCGGGAAACGGCCTGAGTTGATGCGGCCTGGGTTGATGCGGCCCGGGTTGATTCCCTGGCTGTCGTGCTCCCGCCTGCCGCCCTCCCTGCCGCCGTTCTCCCGCCTGCGCAAAGCCATCCGCTGCACCGCCTCAAAGGCCAGCCAGAACGCTAAGACCGCCAGCAGAAAGCACAGCCAGGTCTCCCCGGCCCAGTCAGTCTGCAGCCGGCTGAGCTTAAAGCAGGACACGCCCTGGCCGCCCACAAAAGCCAGACAGAACAGGCCCCGCAGGTGAATCAGATCCCGGCTGGCTCGGTAGTCCCGCCAGTACAGCCACAGGGCCGCTGTAATCAAAACCAGCCCGGACAGCATGTAAACATGCTGCCGGGCCAACAGGTAACTTAATGCGTAACAAATCAAATAAACTGCCATTAAACCGTTCCGCTCTCCACAAATTCTTTCATGTACTGCTCCACCTCAGCCGTGGTCGCAAAGCTCATGGCCTTGTCCGCAACCGCCTGGAGCTCCTGCACACTGTACTCGGTTACCATCTTTCTCGCCCGCAGGATCGCAGACGCGCTCATGCTGAACTCATTCAATCCAAACGCCAGAAGCAGCGGGATCATCATGGGATCACTGGCCGCCTCGCCGCACATGCCGACCATGATGCCGGCCTCGCGGCCGCAGGCGATGATGTGGCGGATGCTGCGCAGCACGGCGGGGTTGAAGGTGGAATACAGGTAGGAAACCTTCTTGTTACCCCGGTCCACGCTCATGGTGTACTGGGTCAGGTCGTTGGTGCCGATGCTGAAGAAGTCCACTTCCCTGGCAAAAATATCCGCGATCAGGGAAGCCGCCGCAGTCTCTACCATGATGCCCACCTGGATGTCCTTCTTGTAGGCGATGCCCGCCTCATCCAGCTCAGCTTTCAGCTCCTCCACCAGTCCCCTGGCCTCGCGGTACTCCTCGATGCAGGTCACAAGGGGAACCATAATGCGGATGTTGCCGAAGGCGCTGGCGCGCAGCAGGGCGCGCAGCTGCGGTTTGTAGATATCCTCCTTGCGGTCCAGACAGAAACGGATGGCGCGGTAGCCCAAAAACGGGTTCTCGTCCTTCTCCAGGCCCATGTAGGGGATCTCCTTGTCGCCGCCGATATCCAGGGTGCGGATAATCACCGGCTTGCCGTTCATGGCGATGGCCACCTTCTTGTACGCATCAAACTGCTCTTCCTCCGTGGGCATGGAGGTGCGGTCCATAAACAGGAATTCCGTGCGGAACAGGCCCACGCCCTCGCCGTCGTACTGGAGCACCTTCTCCGCGTCCTCGGGCTTGCCGATATTTGCCACGATCTCCACCTGCACGCCGTCCCTGGTGACGGAGGGCTTGCCGATGTACTGCTCCAGCTCCTTTTTCTCCTTTAAGAATACGTCGCGCTTGGTCTCATACTCCGCTCTCACCGCCGCGTCCGGATTCACCATCACTTCACCCGTGCTGCCGTCCAGCACAAGGTCGTCGCCGTCCTTCACCTGCTCCATCAGATTCTCCACGGCCACAACCGCCGGAATCTCCAGGGCGCGGGCCAGAATGGCGCTGTGGGAGGTGCGGCCGCCCAGCTCGGTGACAATGCCGGTTACATTGGCCGGGTTGATCCCCGCCGTCATGGAAGGCGTCAGGTCCTTGGCGACGATCACGCTGCCCGCCGGAAGAGACGCGATATCCACAGAGCGGACGCCCAGAAGGAGCTTCTGCATCCTGGTCTTGATGTCGCGCATGTCCGTGGCTCTCTGCTGCATAAGCTCGTCCCCCATGGAGGCGAACATGTCGGCGTACATATTGCATACGGTCTCAATGGCGAACTCGCTGTTGATGCCGTCGTTTTTGATGGAATTCTCAATCTCGCCGGTGAGCATGGGATCGGACAACAGCATGATGTGCCCCTGCAGAATCTCCGCTTCCTTCTCTCCCACTCTGGTGGCCAAATCCGCCGCCAGCACCTCGGTGTCCTTCACGCTCTGCTCAAGCGCCCCCTTAAAACGCCCAAGCTCAGCCTCCACATCCGAAACGTTCTCCCTTTTGATGACCAGCTCAGCCTCTTCCACAATAACTGCCTTGCCGATTCCGATACCGGATGAAGCGCTCGTTCCCTTTTTCATAATGATTACCTCCTTATTGTATTAAATATTTATACTCACAGCATTCAGGGTGCCGATCCGGCACCCCGTCCGCTGTTACTCACCCAATCCGCTCTCCACGATTCTGACCATCGCGGCCAGCGCCTGCTCCTCGTCCGGTCCGTCGCAGATAAACTCAACCGCGTCGCCGGATTTGACGCAGGCCCCCAGCACGCTCAGAACGCTCTTGGCGTTGGCGGTCGTACTTCCGATCTTGAAGGTGATCGTCGACCGGAACAGCAGCGCCTCCTTGCACAGGATGCCGGCCGGCCGCAAATGCAGACCGGAGGGATTTTTAATAACTGTTACCGCACTTACCATAAGCTATCTCTCCTTACCTACTGCCATATTCTCAATCGGCGGCCGTCGTCTCATCCGCCGCGGTTTCACCGTCGTCCGTCCCGCTCGTCTCATCCCCGCCGTCAGTGGCGCCGGGTCCGATCTCCCGCACCGTAATCTGCGGGTGGTCATAGTACACCACCTCATAGGCGGAATTTTCGTAAAACGCCTGGAACATCACTTCGCCGTCGTTCTCCCCCGGCGTCATGGCGCTGACGTCGATCTCCGCGCCGAACTGGTCGGCGGTCAGCTGGTCCAAATCCTCCTTGAGGCCCCGGATCAGCACGTTGATCGTACTGCGGTCATACTCGTATTCATATTGGCTGGAAGCTCCCACCTGCTTGATCTGACTGGTGTGCAGCACATAGGTCCTGCTCTCCAGCGGCTCAACCTTGATGGTCACTGTAATCTCCTTGTTCTCGTCCTCGGCCAGCTGCACCCCGTTTGGCAGGTACTTGGTCAGGTCGATGGTCACCTCCCGGTCGCCTGTGGCCCCGTCCATATTCAGCTCAGACGGCGGTATCGTGACTGCGGTGACATCCGCCAGGTTGGATTTCAGGCCCACTACGGCCACGGAGTTCACACTGCTCTCCACACCCGTGTAGCGGTAGCCGTCGGCCACCCTGCCCTCCACCTTCAGGTCCAGAGCCAAACGCTTTTGCTTCAGGATCGCCAGCTCATAGTCCACCTCGGAGTGGTTTAAGGTCACCCGGTCGTCCGTCTCCAGATCCACCAATTCATTGCCGTTGGCGTCATAGAATTTGGGGGTTGCGGTGCCGGTCCGGTTGGAGTTGGCATTTTCCACATCGATCTCGATGCCCACCTTGCTGATCTGTCCCACCTTGGAGACAGGCCCGCTGACATACACGTAGGTTGGGCTGATGGTGGCGGTCCCCACCGTATAGCCGTCCTCCGTGGTTCCGACCGTGTTCACGCCCAAATCAAACCGCTTCCTCTGCAGATTCTCAGTGCTGATCCGGATCACGCCCGGCCTCGCCACCGGCTGTCCGATCAGCAGATTCTTGTGGCGCAGCACCTCCACCTTTACCTGTACCGCTCCGGTGGGCTCATACATCTCCGCTAAGTCGATATAGGCGCGGAAATCCGACGGTTTGATGGTGCCGGTGTCCAGGGTCTGAACCTTGTAACTGACCGTAACCGTATTCTTGCCGCCGACCACCTCGTAGGTGAGGTTATTGGCCTCCAGCACGCCTTCATTTAAAATCTCTAAGGGGACCTCCTGATAATCCGAAACCTCCGGGTTCGAGATATTGACCACGGCCAGCCAGACAAAGAACGCCAGGAAGACGGAAATGATTTTCAGGCCCAGATTATTCGTCAGCTTTTCTTTCATTCTTCAGCCTTCCCTTCCAGATTTTTAATCGGCTGCCGGTCTCAACCTGCCCTTTCACCCCTGCCAGGATGGTGCGCAGGCCCTCGGCATCCGTCACTCTCTTAAGCGTTCCCCCTTCTGCTACCGTCACCCTGCCGGTCTCCTCCGAGACCACGATGGTGACGCTGTCCGTCACTTCACTCACGCCCACCGCCGCTCTGTGGCGGGTGCCCAGATCCTTGCTGATGGACATGTTGTCCGACAGCGGCAGGTAACAGGTGGCGGCCGCCACCCGGTTGCCCCGGATGATCACAGCGCCGTCGTGAAGCGGTGTGTTGTGTTCAAAAATGTTGATCAGCAGCTGGCTGGACACCAGTCCGTTGACCTCGATGCCCGTGCGCTCGATCTCCTTTAAGGAGGCGGCGCGTTCGATCACCATCAGAGCGCCGGTCTTTACCTTGGCCATCTCAAAGGTGGCGCGGACCAGCTCGTTAATGGTCTTGTCGTCAAAGCTCCTGTGATCCTTCGCATCGTCAAAGCTCAGGATATTGGATATAATATTCTGGCTGCCCAGCTGCTCAAGCGCCTTGCGCAGCTCCGGCTGGAACACCACCAAAAGCGCCGTCACCGCGATTCCCGTGGTCTTCTCCAAAATCCACAGGATGGTGTTCAGGTGCAGCACAGCGGCGAACACGGCAAATATCAGAATCACACCCAGGCCCTTAAGTACGGTCCAGGCCCTGGTATTCTTCACCCAGAAAAGGATCTCGTAGACCAATATGGAAATAATTGCCACTTCCAGCAGGTTGATCGTCGTAATCCTGGGCAGCAGCGACAGCCAGGAGGACGCCTTTTCCATCAGTTCCGCCATGCCATCACCTCCCTCTCTATCTCAAAAATTTTCGTCATGCTTTATGCCCGCTCTCTTCCACTCCGCTTGCGGGTACTGATTTTCTGTACCTTGACGTCCGGTGTGCTCACCGTCATCTTGGGCACTGCCTTCACATAGTAATAGTAATCGTCGTCCTCAAACTGCACGTACTCCGTCCTGCTGTAGTCCACGGAAAAAATAAAGAAATCGTAGACCAGCGCCAGCAGCGCCGAAGCCGTCATCCCGGCCAGAAGCTGTCCCGTGGGCACGGACACGCCGAACACAAAATCCCCCACAAAGATCACCAGCAGCTGGGCCACGCAGCCCGCCACGATGGCGATGCTCCAGGCGTAATTGAGGGACAGGCGGCGGATCAGATACACGACCAGAATGCCGGCCGCGCAGGTGGCGATCATCACCATCATGGTCTTGTTGAAGGTCACGGACTTGATAATCTGACTGTACTTCTGCACAATATCCACCGAGGTGTCGTTGGTCAGCACCCCCGCGTTCTGCTTCACATACATGATCAGGTAATAGATAAACACGCCGCAGCCCACCGGAATCACCGAAGCCAGGCTTCCGCCAAGCCCCACTAACAACGGCACCGCATAGGGGATCTTCATCATAAACGCCATGGGTGTGAGAAGCATCAGGAAGCAGTCTCCGGGCCGGAAGCCAAAGTAAAGGATGGCCACAATCAGGATCAGCACCAGGGCGATCAGCGCCATCTCAAAGGAAACCGCATAGATGTGGGCAATCATAAAACAGCCTGCAAAAAATACAATAGCCCCGTAGGGCAGCAGCGCCCCCGCCAGAGATAACAGCAGCGGCACCAGTGGATTCTTCAGCCTGGTCATGTAGCCGATGTTGGTGTTCAGGCAATAAAACGCGCACATTCCCAATATAAAGCGCAGAATCGGCTGTATCACAATATTGTATTTCGCGTAAAAGGCCTTCAGATGTTCCTTCATTACGAGGAGACTTGTCATACGGTCTTCCCTCCTTTATGATTCCCCTTTTCCTGTCTGTCATAGCGCTTGACCAGATGTTTCAGCTTTGCCGAGTACATGATCTGGACCCGGGAAGCATAGTCGTAGCGCCTGGCGTAGACGGTCCGCGTGATGAGCAGGTACGCGGCCAGCCCGGCCAGGTACCAGAATCCCCACTTTTTTCCAAGAGCGGTCAGCTCCTCAAAGGAGATCGCACCCAGAAGATCCTCCAGTCGGTACAGCACCCACAGGAGCATCACCAGCAGATAGGAAAACGTGTAAGCGAAAAAGGAGCGGAATAATTGTCCGCTGATGTAGTCTCCCTTGAAATAACGGTTTATGGAAAACATTTCCCTGCCTTTATTCTTTTCAAAGATGGCCAGCTCCGTCATATATCTGACCTTGTCCTCATTCAGCATAGGTACTCCTTACAATCAGTAGTCGCATATCGCTTGACATACCATTTTAGTATACCACATCTTTTTTGTTTTTGCGACACCTTATGCGAATTTTTAATATTTCGTAATGTTCCCGCGCGCAGTCAAAGCATATTATAATAGAACGGATCTTCCGTTGTCAACGCCAAATCAAGGCGGTCCGCCGGTTGATTTTCCGGCTGAAAACGTTGTCACCGCCCAATCCGCGGAAATCCTGCACGCAATAATAAGGGGATATAGAGAGGGAAAAATGAATAAAATCACAGAAATGCTATTAAAGATACTCACTGGTTTTAAAGAGGAATTTGTGGGGGCCTACAACATCCGGGAAAACGGGCGCTGCGCCGCCAGGCAGTCCTCGCCCAACATCCGCATCGCGGTAAAAACGGATGAGCCCGGCCTGGATATCCACATCGATTCCCGGGCCTGCGGGGAAACCGTCTACATCCCGGCCTGCGTCACCCAGGGCGGCGTGGACGATCTGGTATACAATGATTTTTATGTGGACGCCGGGGCCGACGTGACCATCGTGGCGGGCTGCGGCGTGCACACCGACGGCGCTGAGGATGCGGCTCACAACGGCATCCACCGCTTTTTCCTGGAAAGCGGCTCCCGCGTCATTTATCGCGAAAAACATGTGGGAACAGGGAACGGCTCCGGCTTAAAACGCATCGATCCGGTGACCTTCGCCGTCCTGGGCCCTGGGTCCGCTCTGGAAATGGATACCGTGCAGTTGGGCGGCGTGGACCGCACGGTGCGAACGACAAGCGCCCGGCTGGCGGCCGCCGCCCGGCTGACCATCCGGGAGCGCATTCAGACCGACGGACGGGATACAGCCCGGACGGATTTTACGGTTTCCATGGACGGGGACGGGTCCGCCGTCAACCTTATCTCCCGCTCCGTGGCCAGGGGCAGCTCCCGCCAGACATACCGCTCCAAACTCATAGGGAACTGCCGCTGCAGCGGGCATTCGGAGTGCGACGCCATTCTGATGGACCGGGGCAGGGTGGACGCCTTCCCGGAACTGATCGCGGGCTGCCGGGACGCCTCCCTGATCCACGAAGCCGCCATCGGCAGGATCGCAGGGGAACAGATCGTGAAGCTGCGCACCCTGGGGCTGTCGGAGGGGGAAGCTGAGAGGCGGATTATTGAGGGGTTTCTGAATGGATAACCGGCCCCTGCTTTAAAAATTCAGTCAGTTTTTCCCCAGGCATGGGCCTGGCGTAATAATATCCCTGAATATACTGCACCCCGGCAGAGGTGATTATCGCCTGCTCCGCCTGGGTCTCCACGCCCTCCGCCACCACCATCAGATCGTTGATGCGCGCCATCTCCACAATGGATTTCAGCAGCGCAAATTGCTTTTGATCAGTCAGGATCTGCTTGGTCAGGGACCGGTCGATCTTGAGAATGTCCACCGGAAGATTGGAGAGATAGTTGAGGCTGCTGTAGCCAACGCCAAAATCATCCAGCGCCACGTGGATTCCGGCCTGTCTCAGCTTTCCCAGCACCTGTGCAGCCTGGTCGATGGATTGGATCAGGATGCTCTCCGTGATCTCCAGCGTGACTTTGCGGGGATCCACGCCGGAGGAGCCGATCAGTTCCAGCAGATGGCCGGCGCTGTTGCCCACCAGAAGCTGCTGCACGGAGAGATTGATCCCCATGCGCCGGATGCCCAGCCTGTCACCATACTCATGCAGGAACGCGCACGCCTGCGTCAGCACATAGTCGCCCAGCGCCTCCACCATACCGTTTCGTTCCGCCAGCGAGATCACCTGGCCCGCGGAGAAATAACCTCCTTTTCCATTGGGCAGGCGCACAAGGGCTTCGGCTGCCGTATATTCATTTTCTTCCAGGAGCATAATGGGCTGATACCAGACTTCCAGCGTCTTTTGCCGGACCGCGTCCTTCAACCGGCCCAGAATATCGGCCTCTGTCCGGATCATCTCGTCGAGCCTGCCGTTGTATATGGCGATTGCCTGGCCCGATTCCTTGGCAAAGCGCAGCGCGGACTGGATATGGTCTAAAAGCTCACCCGGCGTTTCCCCGTGTTCCGGGTACCGGCAGGCCGCAATACGGATCTGCAGCGGAAATGAGAGCTTCCCCACCGTAATGGGCGCTGCAAACAGGTCCTGCAGCCTGGCGGCAACGGACTGTGCGCTTTCCCTTGAGAGAGACACGCCCAGAAATACGTCGCCGTTGATCCGGTAGAGATAAGAGCCAAAGGGACGGGACAGCCGCCGCCGCACCTCGTGGAGAATCTCGTCCCCGATGCTGGCGCTGAACAGGTCATTGTACTGGCTGAAGGAACAGATGTCCACACAGTACAGGCTGAACCGCCTTTTTCGGTCATAGGTAATCAACATATTGGTGTCCCGAAGGAACTTCGGCCGGTTGCCCACGTTGAACACCGGATCGGAGTAGGCCAGCTGTTCCACCTGCTTTCGGTACCGGTTAAAGGTTTTCGACAACTCCATCATCTCAAGGTCCGTGTACTCGTCAAAGATCACATCGCTTTTCCCCTCAATGAGCTGCCGGCATTTTTCCGTCAGCATGCGCACCGGGGATTCCTGGGACACGCGGATATAGTATGCGTGAATCAGATCAGAAATCGCCTTCCCTGCTTCGTCCTCTCCCGGCCGGCAGCAGGCATACTGGTAGCGGGCCATCAGAAAGTTCTTTTCTTCATTGATCCGCACCTGGAGCAGGAATTCCAGCGACAGCCCCCTGGCAAAATCTTCCTGCTGGGTTTGGTTCATCTCTTCCCGAACCGCCACAATATAACTTCCCGCATCCAGCCTGCCCGCGAGAAACGGGTTGTGGATAAACCCGTCGATCCGCCCGGAAATGCCCTTTAGAAACGCCGTCTCCTCTTCCGGTCCGATGCGCCGGATCGCCTGGGTATATCCCTCGATTGAGAAGTAAAACAGCATAATGGGTGTGTTTCCCTGTTTCAGCCAGTCTCCAAGAGCGGCCGTAAAGCCAATCCGGTTGTAAAGCCCCGTGTCTTTGTCCACATACGTGGCCTTAAGCAGCGCGCGCCTTTGCCGTACATTTTTGCCGGCCAGGTAAGCCAGTGACAACAGGACTGCTCCAAACACGGTGCACAGCAGGACCAGTCCCAGACGCTGCCCCGGGCTGAGCCAGCCCGCAACCGGCTGGATGCTGAGCGTCCACTGGGTCGGCAGATGAAACACCGTTTTCTGCGCCTGGGAAAAGTCGATGTCCGCCCGGGAACCGGCGATCACTTCCTTGTTCCCGTTCTGAGGTTCCACACGCCAAAGCTCGTAATCATATCCTTTGGCGTACAGCTCATCCAGACCGATCTGCCCCAGCACATAATCCCGATCCAACGCCACGGCCACCTGTCCCAGATAAGCGCCCTCCTCCACAACCGGCTTTAAAAACAGAAATACCTCTTGCTGTCTATTGTCATGTTCCATGACAATGGGTCCTTCTACCACAAGGTCCTTGACCACCTTTGCCATCGTATAGATGTAGGAGAAGTCCTGCAGTCCGCTGCCCGTCAGATCTCCAAATTCATCCCGCGGCAGGGCGCTGGCCAGAGTATCCCCCTCAAACCAAAAAGCGAAACAGACCTCCGGCCGTTTTAACAAATGCCCGGCTGCGCGTTCAAACCAGAACAGCTGGTCCGGCTGCTCCATCTCCATCACGTACGCCGTCTGCGCCAGGGAGTCGGCCTCGTTCATGGTCCCCTGCATCTGCAGCAAAATCTTCTCACGGTAATAAAAAAGGATATTTTCCGCCTCTCTCTGGCGTACCTCCACAATGGCACCGCGCAGCGCCACCCCCGGCAGTGCGGCCACAACAAAAATCAGCAGCAAAACCGCAGCCCGCGATATCCGCCTTCCAATTCGTTTATTCATAGATTCCTCAATTCTGGTGGATATGATAATACCCTTTTCCATTTTGCTTCACATAGTAAAGGGCCTCGTCGGCGTCGGCGATCATCTGTTCCAGCTCAATCCCCGGCCGGTATACCGCTACACCGATGCTGCACTGGACCGGAATGCTCTGTCCGCCCGACTGAACGCTGCTCTGGAGGCGGAGCACAAGCCCGTCCAGCACGCCGCGCAGCTCCTGTTCGTCGTCCAGTCCGGTCAGCAGGACGACAAACTCATCGCCCCCATACCGGCCCACCACACCGTCATACTTTTTCTCGTATTCCCGGAGAATGTAGCCCAGACTTTTTAACGCGATATCGCCGCCCGCATGTCCACAGCTGTCGTTGATATATTTTAAATTGTCCATGTCCACAAAGCACAAAGCCTTGAGCTTCTGCGGGTCAGCCTTTTTCAGCAGGGCGGCGCCCTGGTTTAAGAATACCGACCGGGTGACCACGCCGGTCAGACTGTCGGACAGACCGTTGCTGGTCAGGCGCAGCACTTCCTGGAAATCCACGTCCTCCGGCCGCTCGTCCTGATAAACACGTTTTTCCAACTCCTCCACCGAGTGGACCAGCATGTCCACAATCTGCATCTGACCGGCAATATAGCGCCGCACAAACCATAACAGGCACAGGCATCCAAGAACTGTCAGCCCGGCCACAAGTACAAGAGCCGGAACCGTTTTCTCAAAGGTGGACCAGAAATCAACGGAGCACAGAATATCCCAGTTGGTATTCTCCACTCTCTGATAGGCGGTATAGTACAGGTTTCCGTCCCGTATACTCCAAAAAGCTCCGGGGCTTGCGGCCAAAAGCTGCTCCTCCAGCTGGTCCGCCGTGGTGCCGAACAGCACGCCCTTGCGCAGGGTATTCATAATGGATTCCCCGTAGGGTAACGCGTCCGTGGAGGACATAACCTGCCCCCGGGAGCCGACCAGCGTGATCCCTGTGCCGCCATTTCCGGCAGATTGTCTTAAAATGTCCACCACCTCGTCAAAATAAATGGCGCAGAACAGGCAGCCCGTGATCTGTCCCTTCTGGTCCATCAGAGGAACGGCCACCGTATAGTTTAGCGTGACGCCGTCCGCTCCCGCGGCGAAGCTGTCCGTCACCTGTCTGCGGCCGGTGGAAAACAGCTGTTGCATATAGTCCCGGCTGGCCAGGCTGGCAGGCTCCGCCCCGTCGGAATAGACGGTGATATCGGAGTCCACGTAGCAGATCATCATATACCCGAAATAAGGGCTGATCTGATCCAGTTTTTTTACTTTATCGATGGGCGGTATATCCGGGTCATAATACTCCGGAAGGCTGGCCAGGGATTCCAGTAAATCAACGGCTCCGGTGACCTTCTGGGAAATCTGCCCATGACTCGCGGCCAGAGCGGCCTCCGTATCCGACCGCAACCGGCCGGCGGAGAGCACACAGCCTCCCATAAAAGCGATGCCCATAAACAGCGCGCAGAATACCACACTGTAACGGGTAATCGGAGCAAAGGATATTTCCCATTTCCCACCTTTATTCCGCTTTTTATCTCGTTTCATGGCAACAGTGCCCTCCTTCTTCTAAAAAAGACCGATTCATACTCCCCTTCATTGCCACAGCGCTCTCCCATCATACACTTTCATGGCAGCCTCCCAGTAACCCAGCCTCCTGCACTCCTCCCTGACCAGACATCGGATCTTCTCAAACATTCCTGCCGCCCGCCTGGCGAACAAAGCCCCGTCTCCGTCCATTAAAATCGCGGCTGCTTCCATACATTGCCGGTAAATCTCACAGTTCTGTGGATTCTTGTCCGGACTGACCAACTTCGGAATACTTCTGCCGATGCTGAAGTTCCGGGCCAGCACTCCGTAGATTGAGCGCAGAGCATCGTACTGAATGTGCTCTGTGATAAAGTCCAAAAGGGTGCGCGGTATCAGCTGATGCTCATAGGGCTGCTCCCACTGTCGCGCCAGCGTGCCGCAGAGCAGACGGACCCGTCCGGGCTCCGCCTGCGCCGCCGCATGGACAGCGACCTGTTCCACGGTCAGGGACAGCAGATCCAGGCTGTCCAGATACCGCCGCACATGACAGGCGATGGATTCCGGCGTGATCTGTATCTTTTTCAGGTCCGATAGGTCCATCACCACCGAGATCCCCCGCCTGGGAGCCGCCGTCACCACGCCCCAGTCCTGCAGCATGCGGATCGCCTTGACCGTGGTATCGCGGCTGACGCCGTACCATTCCTGCAATTCATCGTGGGTGGGCAGGCGGTCGCCCGGCTGATAGCGGCCAATGGCGATCAGCCCCAGCAGGTCCAGGCAGACGCTGGAATAGCGCTCCTGTACCAGGCTGAGCTGTTGTCCCAGCCCCTCCGCCTCCGCCAGCATGGGGCAACGGGGCAGCAGGCGGAGAAATGGATACTCTTCCGCCTGCTCCGCAATCTTTCTGTACTGGGCAAAAATTGCCTCCAGCTCCGCCCGTTCCGGCTCTTCTGCACGCTTCACCGTCTGAAACAGATTCCTGATATTATTGCAGTAGCGCTCCCGGTCCTCATAGGAGCCGTGAGGCGGCTCTTTTCCTCTGAATCCCAGGCTGTCCACAACCCGCAGGAGCAGTTCATTTTCATTCCTGGCAATAAAAAAACGCCAGAGCCGGCTGGATAGCTGCCAAAATTCTTCCGGACTTCCCGGATCCATGCGTGCAAACAGCGCTTCCGGCGTATGCCAGTCGCTTCCGGTACACCGCTGCAGCCCCCGCAGATAGATCGGATAACAAAGCAGAATACTGGTCTGCAACAGATCGTTTATCTGGGCGGCATCCGCTTTCCTGGTTCCCTCTGCCGACCGGGAAGGCGGAGCGGCAAAGGCCGAAATCACAACGGGCTTCTTCCGGGGCGCAATCTCCAGGTAGCCATCCTGTTCCAACAGCTCCAATGCGCGCCGGATCGTCCGCTCGGACGTCCCGAATTCTCCGCACAGCACGGACCGCCCCGGCAGCCTGGCGCCAACCGGGAGTATCCCGCTCTCGATCCTGTTTTTGAGTAAATTGTAAATTCGCTCGTATTGAATTACGTCATGTTTCATATTCAGCTTCCATTTCTGTCAGGTTTTAAGTTTTCCGCCCGTAACGGGATTTATCCGGCATCAGTCCGGCCCTTCTCCAGAGCGGCGTTGCAGCCTGCGTCAATGGCCTCCGCAGCCTCCCTGGGAGTTTTTTGGCCGGTCAGAAGATCATTGATCTGGATATAAAAGACATCCCGCACGCCCTGCCAGTTCCGGTTGCTCTGCACGCTGTTCACCACATGGGATGTATTCTCCCCGTAAGCTCTCAGCATCCAGATCTCATCCTGATACTGCCGGATGACGGAATTGTTGACCGGAATCGTGCCCAGGGTATATTTCATCAGTTCCTCGTCCGTATAGAGATATTGCAGAAAATCTTTGGCCACCCGGATCTTCTCCTCATCCCCGTTGTCAAACAGGCAGAAGCCGTTGGTGGAGGCAACGCAATATCCCTCCCCGTCCAGGCTGGGAAAATTCGCAGCAAAGGCGTCTATCCCCCGATTCCTGGTATCCCACATATTGGTCAGGTTTCCCACGCAGATGGCCAGCTGCCGGTTGTAAAACAGATTGATACAGTCCAGCAATTCCAGATTCTCCGCTCCCCGCGGGATAAGTTCCTGTTCGTCCATCTCCCGGATCCACTCGAGAGCCCGAATGCCTTCCGGGGTATTGACGGTAAAGTTCCCATTCTTGTCATACAGCGGACAGCCGTACGCCCTCAGCAACGTCATGATGTGGCTGTCCCCCTGATTGTTGGCGGCGTACATCATAAACGCAAAGGTATTTTCATCGGTCAGGCTTTTGGCCAGCTCACGGCAAATCAAACGGAATTCCTCCGTGGACCAGCACGCCACGGCATCGTCCTTTGGAATATACGCCTCCAGGCCTGCGGCCTCCATCATCTCCCGGTTTACCATCAGCGTATTCTGGAGCTGATGAAATGGCATCGTGTAAACTTTACCGTCGATTGTATTCTGCCTCCAGATCGATTCATCGATATCGGAGCGCAGCTCCTCGCTGATGATATCGTCCAGCGGGACCATCCAGCCTCTCTGTACATACAGCGGCAGATTCCAGGAACCGGAGAAAAACAGGTCGGCAGCCTCCGGCGTACCATACTTGTCCACCAGCTGCGCCTGTTCATCCAGATAATCATAACGGCTGACCACAAATTCCACATCGCAACGATCGTACTGGGCTCTGAACTTCTCCGCCGCAGCCATAATCAAATCATAGGCTTCCGCCTCTCCCACATCGGGAATATTTCCCAGACCGATGGGCGGAGTTTTTATGATCAGCGTTACTTTCTCCGGCGCAGCCGGCTTTTCAGCCTCCCGAGACCGGCAGCCTGCCGGCAAAAGACACAGCGCCAAAGCGAGAAGGCTGCATATTAATTGGCTCTTTCTCATACTCATTCCCCCCTATGCCCGATTATCTCAATTTTTTTGAGCAGCAATGTAATATCGAGCGGTTTTGTAACCACGTCGTCCATACCGGCGTCAAGCGCCTTTTCAACATCCTCCCGGAATGCATTGGCAGTCATGGCGATGATCGGAATTCTCCCGGCATCCGGCCGGTCCAGGGCGCGGATATTCCTGGTGGCCTCGTGTCCGTCCATCACCGGCATCTGGATATCCATCAGGATCAAGTCGAAATAATCCAGCGTGCTTGCGGCAAAAATTTCCACCGCCTCCTGCCCGTCGCAGGCCTCCGCCATCTGACACCCATACTCCTCCAGGATGGACACCACGATCATCCGGTTGATCTCATTGTCCTCCACCGCCAGGATACGCTTTCCTTCCAGCGTCCATGAACTGTTCTCCACATGACCGCACGTCTCCTGCTCTCCGGGCGGTTCCACCACCGAAAATGGAATAAAGAAGGTGAACACGGTGCCTTCCCCCGGCGTGCTTTCCACGGAAATGGAGCCGCCCATCTTTTCCACCAGGGTTTTGCTCAGGGTCGTTCCCAAACCGGTACCGCTCTGAGATGCAACCCGCCGTTCCTGCTCAAATGGCTGCCAGATCCGATCCAGAAATTCCCGGCTCATACCACAGCCGGTGTCCGCCACCTGAAACATGGTGTCGGCCGTTTTATCAGATATCTTCTGGCTAACGGTCAAAGTAACCGTTCCCCCCGCCGGTGTGAATTTCACCGCATTTCCCAGCAGATTGGTCAGAATCTGCTTAATCCTCAGCCCATCCCCGCGCACAAAGGGATTGGTCAGTTCCCGGCAGTCGATCTCAAATCGCAGCCCTTTTTGTTCCGTCTGGTTTTCCAGCAGAATCCGCACCTCTTCTATGAGCGCGGTCAGGTCCATCTCGTTTTCGTAAATCTCCAGCTGGCTGCTCTCGATCTTGGACATGTCCAGCACATCGGTAATCACGCTCTGCAGGAATGTGGCGGATACCTCGGCTTTTTTTAAGTACCCCTTCAGCTTCTCCCTGTCATCCAGATTCTGGCGCATCAGGTAGTGCAGACCCACAATACCGTTGAGCGGGGTGCGGATCTCATGGCTCATATTCGCCAGGAACGCAGACTTGGCCTGCTCGGAGGCCCTGGCGATTTTCACTGAATTCATGTTGTGGTAGATAAAATACGTGATGGCCAGGATCATCCCCCCCAACGCCGCGAAAAATGGCACTGAGCGGGATATCAGCATTTTCACCTGCTCTTCCGTCACCCGGGTGGAGACGCGCACCACCAGATACCAGTCGTTTCCTTTATGGTGGTCCAGGGATTGGAACAACGCATAGTAGGATTCCCCGCCCAGGCTGTACTCCACAAACAGGCTCTTTCCGTTCTCAATCGCGCGCAGACAGGCCTCCAGAGAACCTCCGTTTTTAAATTGCGCCCGCTCAAGCGGCTTTAAAAAGTTGTTGTCATGAGTGTTGTACTGCTGGCTTGCGGTGATGATATCTCCGGATCTCTGCATCACCACAGCGATGCCCTGCCCGTCAAAGCTCTCCAGTCTCATCTGATCGGCGATCTCATCGATCGAGACCAGCCCCACGGCTCCGCTGATATTTTTCCCTCCGCATGAGATCGGGCCGGGCAGGTGAACGCCATAGACAAGATATTCTCCCCACTGCTCCCGGCTGACCTCATCATATCGGGTCACAAAACTGCTGTCCGCCTGCCGGAATTCGTCCGCCCAGGGCATATTTTCAAGCGGCGTTGTCAGATAGGTGCTGCTGTACACCTGGTCATCCTCCGAAATCAGATATAGGGTATCGAAAGAGGTGGTCTTCGACTCCACCCCCAGGCTGTAGACAACCTCTTCGATGCGGCTTTCCCTTGCAGCTTCGATGCGGCCGAGCATGGTCTGAAGATACTCCCGCTTGCTGTCCATCTGATTGACGATATTTAGGTGATCATGATCCGCAATCTGTTCCATAAACGAGAGCGTGGTGCTGTAAACAGCGCTCTCGATACTCTGATAATACATCCAGTAGCCGCCGCCCAAAATCGCAAAAGCTATCAGCAGAATTACTCCCCATACCCACCATTGCCGCTCATGCTTTTCCACCACCTTGCGTTTCATCTGATCTCCTTTTCCAATCGATCTTTTCATTTTATCCCAGCGCCCTAATCTGGGATCCCATGCAGACTAATCGATGTAAAAATATATTAAATCTTATTCGATCATTATATCATCCCATCGCCAGGATTGCAATATTGGACCAAAGACTTCGCCGGAGTCCGTCCACATTTTCCCCATCTCCCGCAAACTTCCCCGGCGCCCGGGATCACCAAATAAAAAGGCCCGCGCCCATGGAGATAGGCGAGGACCTGAATCGATCACTTGACTCAAATAGTTCGGACGCCGGCCTTTTCCTTTTGCGCGGTCCTCCGGTAGTTCACCGCGGAGTAGCCCAGCACCAGGGTCGTAACGGCGCGTTCCTTCCGCTTCAACCCCAGCAGACGGCGCAGGGGGCGGGACCAGTTGGCGGCCATGGAGAAGAATCCACTGTAGAGCACGCCCAGACCGCAGGCCTCCGCCATCAGCTCCATGTTAGCGGCGGCAAGGGCGCCGTCCACCTGGCTGGGGGCCACGATCACAATGGCGGCCGGGGCCTTTTTGAAGAAGAAATGGTCGTCGATGGACATCCTCCTTGCAATAGGATTGACCAGCTTCATCAGAGGAAGCAGCCGTCTAAACAGACCCACGGCCAATTTTTCAGCGCTCTCCAGCCGTTCGTTTAACACGATGAAGGACACGTTCTGGGCGTTCCCGCCGGTGGGCGTCAGGCGGCCTGCTTCGATGATCTGCGCGATGAGCTCCGGCTCCACCCGGCGTTTTGTGAACTGCCGGATGCTTCTTCTCGTCTTAATGGCCCTCAGCAGTTCGCCGGGGTCCAGGGCCGCCGGCTTTTCAATCTCCTCCGGCGGCTCCTCAAAGCCGGTCATGGAGACTGCGGCCTTAGGGCAAATCGCCACGCAGTGCCCGCACATAATACAGTCCTGGGTGATGACCTTCGCCTTTTTATCCTTAATCCGGATATTGCCCGCCGGACAGTCCTTCCGGCAAAGTCCACAGCCGATGCATGTTTCCGGGTTGATTCTGATCTGATGTTTGTTTTTCATTTTTCCTGACCTCCGTTGTTCCAGCATAAGGAATCATCCATGATATAGTGGCGGTGCCGCCCCCTGGATTTGGACTTGTATTCGATGGCTGCCGTGGGGCAGCCCCCGATACAGGCCATACAGTGGGTGCAGTTTCCCTTCCACACCGGTTTTCCATCCGCCATCTCGATATTGTCCAGGGGGCAGCGCCGGGCGCACTTCCCGCAGGAGACGCAGCGGTCCGACACGGTAAATCCCCGATCATTCACAAAAAGCGCGTAAAACAGTGGATTCACCGGCCCGCTTTCCAGTCTGCCGCCCAGGGACACGCTTTGCCCGTCAAAGTCCCGCCCGGCCCGGATCCGCTCCCCCAGCCCGGCGATGGACGGCTCCGCTTCTTCTATGATCGCCCGGCATTTTGCCTCGTCCGGTGTGGCGAACATTGCCACATAGTTTTCCGGCATAACCACCGGTGCAAGACCGCGATAACGCATGTTCTTCCCGGCGCACAACTTTTTGGCGTATGCGGCGGCGTTGCCGCAGCTGCCGCCGCAGGTCAGTATAAAGTAGGCGTCCCGGTTCCCCTGGAAATCGGTTTCCAGAATCCAGCGCTCCACAACCCTGGGCAGCCGCCAGGAATAGGTGGGAGCCACAAACACCAGCGGCTCCTCCGACCGGATCACCGTTTTCTCCCCGGACTTAACCGCACGGTTGATGGAAAATACCTGGCCGTCCCCGATGATCTCAGCAATTTTAACCGCAACATACTGGCTGTTTCCAGTGCCGCTAAAATATAAAATCATAATGCCCTCCTCTTGACAAACAAACCATTCGCTTATATGATACATATTGTATCACATATGTATTGTTTGTCAACGTCCCAACCTGAGACAAAATGAGGAGATTTGTATCATGGATAAACGAAAAATCGCCAACCAAAAAGTGAAGGACCGCCTGTTCGCGGCCCTGATCGAGTTTGCGGGCAGCAAGGACTGGTCCCGGCTGACCGTGACGGAGCTGATCGAACAGTCCGGCGTGGCCAGGGCTTCCTTCTACCGCAATTTCAAATCCGTGGAGGAGCTGGTGGACTACGGGATCCAGCAGATCGCACTGCAATACCACACCGGAAAGCCGTCGCCCGAAAACGGTTTCTACAGCCGGGAAATGATGCTTTACAAATTCCGCTTTTACAAAGAGTACGCGGACCTGGTGCTGGCCTTTCACCGGGCAAAGATGGCGACCACGCTCCTGGATGTGATCACCGACTGCGAGATCGACGCCCGGGGCGATATGCCGGTGAACTCCATCGCAAAATATGAGCTCTACTATTTTTCGGGCGCTTTTTATAACATGCTGCTGTGCTGGCTGGAGAGCGGCATGAGGGAGTCGCCGGAGGAGATGGCGGAGGAGTTTTTGCGGATTGCCGGGAAAACGCTGTAGGGCCCAGGAAATTTCTATCCTGCGCCCTTTCTGCTTATACTCTCTAACCGCATTTTTCCAAACGGAATGCTTATTGAACCTTCGTCTGCAGGTGATGATATCCAGTCATTGCCCTGGCCTCTTTCAGGGTATGCCCCTCTTCAACCAGCTTTAAGATCTCCTGCTCCTTGCGGTCAATGTTCTCCGCGATTGCAGCCACCTCTTCCCCGCGCTTTTGGGGAACAACAATAACACCGCTGTCATCTCCTAAAATAATATCCCCCGGATAAACCGGAATATCCGACAAGGTGACCGGGACATTGACTCCGTCTACATATACGCGGTCCTTGCCGGTTCTCATGTAATATCCCTTTGAAAAAATGGGGTAATCGCATGCAAGAACCGCGGGAATATCGCGACATACGCCGTCTATCACCGTTCCGGCGATTCCCATTTTTCCAGCTGTTTTAGCCATAATATCTCCCCAGACCGTACAATTATCACGGCCTGCGTTGTCGATCACCACAACCTGGCCAGGTTCAACATCGTCCAGAAAGTCTCCCACGTTCCCCTGGACAGCGCCGCAGGGGGCGTAATGGACAGTAAAGGCTCTGCCACAGATTTTCCAGCCAAAACGGACCGGCTTCACGCCGTAAACACTGCATTCAATTCCGATTTTATCCATGGCATCCGACACGCAGGTGGTGTCCAGCTTTTTAAAACGCTCTACTAAATTATCCATTCCCGATTCTCTCCTTTTATGTCCTGAGCATTTTGTTGTAGTTATACTTTGCATCGACCGAAAGGATATCCTCCCCGGCCCTGATCTCCGCTACCATATCCTCTTCTTTGCGCCAGAGCTGTTCCGCTTTTTCAAGAACCTCGTCCACATGCTCCTTGGGAACGATCACAATTCCGCTGCTGTCGCCTATGACGATGTCCCCGGGGCGCACCTGAACACCACCGAATTGGATTATCTGGTTGGTGCTCTCCTCGATCACACGGCCACGGGCAGTCTGCACCACCGTTCCTCTGGCGTACACGGCGTAATCGGCCTCAATACAATCGTCCAGATCGCGGCAGCAGCCGTCTATAACCGTGCCGGATATCCCTTTCGCCCTGGCGCCATTGGCCAGGACACCGCCCCAGCAGGAGGTATCCATTCGGCCCCCATTGTCGATCACAATCACATCCCCCGCCTTGGCCGACGCGATGGCATTCATTCCCAAATGCGTTTTCTGCGGAGTCTCACCCGCCGCCGTCATGCGCATGGTGACGGCCGGCCCCACAATCTTATTCCATTTTGGAATCAGCGGACGTATCCCGCAGGTAGCCCCCCGCAAGCCAAGGACGTCCAGAGCGTCGGAAATATTGGTGGATGAAAGAGCTTCAAAACGCGCCCGGTATACCGTATCAAAGTAATTCATAATTTATCCCCTCTTCCTATTAGTCTCCACCAGACTATCCCTCATAAACTTTCGTCTTCAGCTTCTCCGTGATGATGTCATAAATCGCTTTATGTTTCTCAGCATTATTTCCAACACTGCGATAATAGTTCAGTTTTTCCTGCTCCCCCTCAAATTTTCTGCGGACTTCAACCAGAACCTCTTTTGCATCCGCCGGCCGCACCACGCAGATGCCGTCCGGATCTCCGACCAGAATATCTCCGGGGAACACCACCTTTCCTCCGCAGGACACCGGTACATTGATTTCACCCGGCCCGTTCTTATACGGTCCCTGGGGGGTGACCGCCTTGGCATACACAGGCAAGTCAATATGATCCAGGGAATCATGATCGCGGATTGCTCCATCCACAACGATTCCTGCAATTCCGCAGTTTTTCGCATAGGTAAACATCACCTCCCCGATCAAAGAACGGGTTGTGCAGCCGTTTCCGTCAATTACAAGGATATCTCCCGGCTTCGCCAGATCCAGCGCTTTATGAATAAAAGCATTATCTCCGTCAGGCACCATGACCGTAAACGCGGTTACCAGCATATTGACCGGCTGAGGGTTCATTTGGCGTATATACTCTCTCATGCAGTACAAACGGTTCATCATATCGCCCACATTGCTGGAGGGCAGGCCCCTAAACTGTTCCACCAACTCACGGTCCGGCCGGTCAACCTTCAGGTAAATCCGGTTTCCAACTTCACTCATTTCATTTTCCTCCTGTTTCTGTTATCTACTCCATTCGCGCCAGACGAATCAGATTGTTCTCATTGGCCTTATTCGTAGCCAAATATATATTTCCTCCATCATCCACACAGATTCCGTGTACCTTTAACACCGCATCTCCCGGAGCGCCCAGCTGCGCGGCCACCTCCAGCGTGTCCAGATCGATCAGAGTGACGCCGCCGTCCAGCTCCGCAGCGTATAAGTATTTGTCGTCCGTGAAAACCGTGCCGATTCTGGAGAGGTTCCCCTCTGCGACGGCCAAAAGGTTCCCTTCTGTGTCAAAGAGCTTGACTCTGCAATTTTCCCGGTCCGCAACCCATAAGCGTCCCTGCCGGTCCATGCAGATGCTGTGCACCACCCGGAAATCCTCCGGAGCGCCCCATGACTTAATATAGGTCCCGTCCCCATCGAAGTGATGGACCGCGCAGTTTCCATAGCCATCAGCGGCAAAATACTCCCCATCCGGTGTCATGATCATACCGCAGGGACGGCAGAAGGGCAGCCCTCTTCTTCTGATGCTGTCAATCCTGGCGTTACTTGCGGCGTTTTTATTCCATTTTGTCTCGGTTGGGTTTTCTCCGCGCTTCTGCATAGTCTCCAGATAGTCAAAATCATAGCCGCTGTCCCCGGGGACTCCTTTCGTTCCGAATACTCTTACTTCCTTCCCCTCCGCCGTGATCTCTCTTATCACATGCGCGTTTTTATGCGCATCCGCCACCAGCAAGGTCCCATTTTTCGTATAGCTCACAGAATGGGATTTTCCAAACATTCCCTGCGCAATGGTCTTACAGGCATTCCCATCATGGTCAAACACAACCACCGGCACATCTTGGTTCCCTGTTACAACATAAAGGAATCCACTGCCTCCCCAGCAGCAATTAAGCACCGTCATATGCCTCATCTGGTCCGGCCACTTAGCCCAGTCCATTTCCAAACGATACGAAAAACTCCCGCAATCGAGGATTTCCCCTGTCAACCCTTTTCTCTCACCTTCACACTTAATCTGTTTCATATCTTCTCCTGTCCGATATAGGTTTCTTCCCATCCGCTGTGTTTATAATACCATCTTGACAGCAGCCCGCAGCAGATCCAGCCCACCGGATAGCCCAGGCCCACCGTATATACGTTGTTGACAAAACGTGTGATCCCATATAAATAGACCTGTCTGCAGATCACGAGGCCGAACAACATGATCAGCATGGAGGCTTTTGTATTTCCGGACCCCCGCAGCGCGCCCGCATAGGTCTGGTTCCAGGCGCTGAAAAACCGGAACGGAATGGTCAGCCAGACAAACAATACGCCGTAGTAGACCACCTCCGCGTCGCGGTTGAACAGCTTCACCAGCTGTCCCGACGTACACGCCAGGATCACACAGATCAGAATCAGCAGGCCGGTCCCCATATAAATTGCAGTCCGCACTCCCGCTTTTGCCCGCTCCAGCTTTTTCGCCCCTAAATTCTGGCTGACAAACGTAGTCACCGATTGGCCGATACTCATCACCGGCAGAATACAGAACTGGTCGATCTTGATATGGCAGCTCCATCCCGCCATAATAGCGGCGGAGCCAAACGCATTAATATAGGACTGTACAAATGCGTTTGAGAACGCAGTCAACGACTGCTGCACTCCGATTGGCAGCCCAAGGAGCAGAATTCTTCTGCACAGTGCCATATCCATGCGGATACTTTTTATGCGTAGCTTATAGGCCTCCTCTGCCCGCATTAGTGCCGCACAAACCAGCATGGCGGACACGGCCTGAGAGAGTACCGTCGCAACCGCAACACCGGCAATTCCCCAATGAAACACCACCACAAATAAAAGATCCAGCACAATATTCAACAGACTGCTTGTGATCAAAAAATACAGCGGCCGCTTCGTGTCTCCCACCGCCCGGAGGACGCAGCTTCCCATGTTGTATGTAAACAGAAACACAACCCCTACAAAATAGATTCTCAAATATATGGAAGCGTGGCCGATGACATCGTCCGGAGTGGATATCATTTTCAGCATAAACGGAACCCACGGGACCGAAAAAAGTGTGACACCAACTCCCAAAATCACAGTAAGCGACGCGATTGTGTGAATGGTTCTCCGAAGATTATCCTGGTCCCTCGCCCCATAATAATTGCTGATCAGAACGCCGGCGCCAATGGAAATACCGTTAAAAAAATTCACCATCGTGTTGCAGATCGCTGTTGTGGACCCCACCGCCGCCAGCGCATTCTTACCAACAAAATTTCCCACAATTATACTGTCCACCGTGTTATAAAGCTGCTGGAACAGATTTCCGAACAACAGCGGCATGGCAAAAAGGGACAGCAGCTTCCAGATCTTTCCTTCTGTCATATCCATTGATTGGCGTTTCACCGGCATCCTCCGTCTTTCACTCAGTATACAAAATATCCATCCTGCGCAATGGGATAAACCGCCTCATATGCCTCGGCGTACAGACAGCCCTTTCTCCCAAAGCTTCCCGCGTTCACAGCCCGGTACCCGGCCCGGTTCACATAGCCTTCCGCCAGCTTCGCCTTCCGCTCAAATGTGGCCATTGCAGCTTTTTTTATCTCAATCACATCGGTAATATCCACAAACAGGTTGGGTTTAAAATCATTGGCCTCACTGGCATGAGGTTCAAAGCAGAAGATCGGAGCACGCTCAATGGGCTCTGTTCCATCTACAAAAATCCCCTGGCCGGTGGCCGCTTCCAGTGAAGCGTTGACATAGGGAAACACGGTTCCGTGGTCCGGATTAAACAGATCCTTATTCCAATGGGTCAGAATCAGATCCGGTCTGCTCTCACGCATAAATCTTACCATCCTGTAAATTTTTTCCTGAGTAATCTCGAAGCGGTAGTCCTGTAAATCCCAGAATTCAAACCGGGATATCCCAAGAATTTCAGCGGATTTGGTAAAATCCTTCAAGCGCTGTTCCCTTGCCTGCTCCACGGTGTATCCAACCTTAAACAGCTCATTGGCCTCTCCGCCCGTACCGTACGTTAAAACCACTGTGTCAACAATTCCGCCCAGTTTTACATGCTTTGCAATCGCGCCGGAGCATCTCCACAACACATCGCCCGGGTGAGCGGCTACTACCAGCATTTTCTTTCCATTCATGTCCATTGATTTTTCCTCCAATCTCCGCCTGAACCGCCGTCCGCATCTTCAAATTGTAATCTGCCATTTGATTTTATCATCATCCACATGGTTGTTGATGTACCTTCCGCTGTCTGGGGAGAGATGGAGTTCGCCGGTAAATGTCATGCCCTCACTTACCATTTTCTCATATTCCTCCCGGCTTTCCACGCGCAGACATGCATGGTTAAAACCGATGCCATCCTGGGGACGCTTTGTGCAAAGCTCGATGATCATCCCCTTTTGAGCGGGGTCCTCCATCTCCACGGAGCCGCCGTGATGGGGCGTTTCCTGATAAATCAGATATCCGAATTTTTCCAACAAAGCCGCAGTTTTCTTTGGGTCCTCCACTACAAATGCAATATGGTCGATCATATCAGACTCTCCTTTCATGAATGTCAGGGAGCAACTGCCAGTAACGCCGGTGTTCCCTGACTCGTCAATCGTTCAGTATACGTTTTACGCTCCCATGGCAATCAGTCCCACCACAATCGACAGCGTGAACTGAATGGCCAGCATTAGCAACAGCTTGGGGAAGCAGAATCGGAACACATCCTTAATATCGCGTCCCAGCATTCCGCAGGCGAGGTGGTTTACTGCGGATACCGGAGTAATAAAACCGAATGCATTCTGTGTGATTTGCAGGGTAGCAATGGTGGAAAGCGTCGAAACGCCCATGGTAGTCCCAACCTCAAGAAGCAGCGGGCTGAAGCCATAATAGTACGCCTGGGAACCCAGGGCAATGCTCATAGGAGTACAGATCACCGCCAGCAGTACATTGTAAACTCCGTGCATACTGTCCGGTATCAGGGATACGATAAAGCCAGCCATCTCCGTCAGCATGCCGCTTCCGCTCATGACGCCCACGAACACGCCTGCACACATCATAACGGCCGCGATGGGATAGCAGTTTCCTGCACAGAGCTTGACTACATCCTGTTTTGCCTTGTTTCCCTTGTAGTTGATCAGAAGCGCGATCATAAATGCGATCATGAACACGAAATAGGCGCGCACAATGTCCAAAAATACCACTGTAATCGTAACCAGTGTTAAAATCAGGTTAGCCCAATACTTAAGGTCCATTTTAACCACCTGAAGCTCGGTTCCCTTGCGTCCCACCTCCAGAAGCGCGCGGTACTCATCGTCCTGAACCCGTTTGGACTCATCCGACATTTTTGCGATGCGTTTCTTCTCCATCTTGCTGTAAACCAACACGATCATAATGATGTTGACGCCCCAGCCAATCGCAATAACCGGAACAATCTGCTGAAAGAGCACCCCTGCGTCAATGCCGGAGACGGCAGACAGTCCAATGATTCCCCCGCCCATTGGAAGCAGATTCATCATCGCCACCGCCATACCGATCATCAGAAACATCCACTCCACACGAATATGAAATTTTCGGTACAGCGGAAGCATCATCGGGATCGTCAGAAGAATTGTGCTGGTCGTTCCTGTGTCAAAATGTCCCACGGTAGCGATCAGGTATGTAATTAAAAAGATAATCGTGACATTTCCCGCGTATTTGGATAAAAACCGGACCAGCGGATCAAATACACCAATGGATGTCATGATGGTAAAAAACGCGGTTGCAAACATCGCCATGCCCACGCTGTTAATAACTGTTTTTACGCCGTCTCCCACAAAGGTGCTGATATCCGGAAGCGAAAATCCCGCCAGCAGCGCTCCAATAAACGACACAAGCACAAATGCAACCATTGGCACTGTTTTACCACTTAATAATAAGGCGATTAGAATAATGACCATTGCAAAGCCTATTGCAACTAAAGTAGTGTTCATACCGAACTCCCTCCTCAATCGTTAATGTACTAGAATCTGTTTCCCCGTAAAGATGAATATGCGTTATGACATTTTTAACAATAAGCTTGCAAACTTGTTAGTTTTATTATACACTATTGATAATTTAAAGAAAGTTATGTATTTTTGTGAAAACCACAAATTTTCTTATAGTATAAAGGAGAGTATTTTATGGAGCTGGAGAGCCTTAACTACTTTATGGAAACCGCTAAATCCCTCAGCATTACCGAGACATCGGAGCGGCTGTTCATCAGCCAGCAGACCCTGAGCAACCATATCCGCCGTGTTGAGGATTACTATAGTGCGCGCCTGTTTAACCGACAGCCACGCCTGCAGCTGACCGCCGCAGGGCAGGAAGTCTTAAAGTATGCGGAAGCTATCTTTTCCGATGAAAAAAGGCTTTTTGCGGTTCTGGCTGACCTTGGCAACAGCGATTCCGGCCTGATCACCATCGGGGTAACCTCCCCCCGCTGCAATGCGTATCTGCCCCAGGTGCTGGAGAAATATAATGCGCTTTACCCCAAAGTATTGGTCAGCACCATTGAAAGTACCAACAACGAGCTGGAGCGCCTGGTTCAGAAAAATCAGCTGGATTTTGCCGTTGGCGCCTATATCGAGGGGACTTATCCCAATATACAGTCCCATTCCACTCACGAGGATCCGATCTACTTCTGCGTTTCCGACAGGCTTTTATACAAATATTACACGCCGGACGAGGCAAAGTTCCTGAAGGAAAACTCGCTCAAAGGCGCCGATGTGTCCAATTTCAGCCGCATCCCCTTCATGATCCCCACCATACAGAACCGCCTGGGCGAACGGGTTATGCAATGCTTTCAAGCCGCCCGCTGTACCCCTGACATCCACTATACATCCAAGCACACCACCATGATTATTCCTCTGTGCAACCGCGGATTGGCCGCCGGATTCACATCCCACATGAACCTCTGCAACTGGCTGCCTCAATTAGCGGAAGACGTAAACGTCTTCCCCCTTTGTCAGAACGGGACGCCGGTCACCACCTCGATCACGCTGATCTATCATAAGCAGCGATACTTAAACCACTTCGTAAAGGCTTTTATCCAGCTTACCGTGGAAGCGTTGGACACGCTGGAGCATCAGGATCTGAGCCGCCTTTCTATGTCTCCTCCACAGCAGGGATAAGATGTTTCATAGCAGCCAAAAAAGGGATCGCGGCTAATACCAGGTATTAGCTCGCAATCCCTTTTACTGAATATCTTTTAAATTTCCGTATCTATTTTGCAGATGTTTTCCCACAGTCCCTTAGTACAACTTCGCCCCCGCCGGAATCCTATCATCCACCATCAAAAGGTTCAGCCCTTCTCTCCCATCTTCCTCATGCACCGCGGAGATCAGCATCCCACAGGAATCGATCCCCATCATCTTGCGCGGAGGCAGATTGACGATGGCGATGGCGGTTTTTCCGATCAGCTCTTCCGGCTCATAATACTCGTGGATGCCGCTTAAGATCGTGCGGTCCGTGCCGGAGCCGTCGTCCAGAGTGAACTGAAGCAGCTTTTTGCTCTTGGGAACGGCCACACAGTCCTTGATCTTCACCGCCCGGTAATCGGACTTGCTGAAGGTGTCGAAATCCACCTGCTCCTCAAAAAGCGGCTCAATCTTGACCTTGGAGAAGTCGATGGGTTCCGGAGTCTTGACGGCAGCTTCCGGGGCGGCCTTCTCAGCCTTCTTGGGCGCGTCGGACCCGCCCAGAGTCTTCATGGTCGGGAACAGCAGCACGTCGCGGATGGCCGCGGAGTCGGTCAGCAGCATCACCATGCGGTCGATGCCGTAGCCGATGCCTCCCGTGGGCGGCATGCCGATCTCCAGCGCGTTTAAGAAGTCCTCGTCCGTGTGGTTGGCCTCCTCGTCGCCCTGGGCCAAAAGCTCCTCCTGGGCCCGGAAACGCTCCCTCTGGTCGATGGGATCGTTGATCTCGGAGTAGGCGTTGGCCATCTCCCAGCCGTTCATAAAGAACTCAAAGCGCTCTACAAAGTCGGGGTTGCCCGGCTTTTTCTTGGTCAGCGGGGAAATCTCCACCGGGTGGTCCAGCACAAAGGTGGGCTGGATCAGGTGCTCCTCGGCGAATTCCTCGAAGAACAGGCTTAAGATATCGCCCTTCTTGTGGCGCGGCTCGAACTCCACGCCCTTCTCCTTGGCAATGGCTCTGGCCTCCTCCAGAGTCTTAATCTGGTCGAAGTCCACGCCCGCGTACTTCTTCACCGCGTCCACCATGGTGATGCGCTCAAAGGGCTTGGACAGATCCATCTCCACACCCTTGTAGGTGATGGTGGTGGTGCCCAGTACCTCCTGGGCCACGTAGCGGTACAGGTTCTCGGTCAGCTCCATCATACCGTTGTAGTCCGTGTAAGCCTGGTACAGCTCCATCAGGGTGAACTCCGGGTTGTGGCGGGTGTCAAGGCCCTCGTTGCGGAACACGCGGCCGATCTCGTACACGCGCTCCAGTCCGCCCACGATCAGGCGCTTCAAGTACAGTTCCAGGGAGATACGAAGCTTTAAGTCCTCGTCCAGGGCGTTGAAATGGGTCTCAAAGGGTCTGGCGGCAGCTCCGCCGGCGTTGGACACCAGCATGGGGGTCTCCACCTCCATGAAGTTCTGGCTGCTCAGATACTTGCGGATAGCCGCGATAATCTTCGAGCGCTTCACAAAGGTGTCCTTCACCTCGGCGTTCATGATCAGGTCCACATAGCGCTGGCGATAGCGCATATCCGTGTCCGTCAGGCCGTGGAACTTCTCAGGAAGCACCTGCAGGCTCTTGGAGAGCAGGGTCAGCTCCGTGGCATGGATGGAGATTTCGCCGGCCTTGGTGGTGAACACAGTGCCCTTCACGCCGATGATATCGCCGATATCCATCTTCTTGAAGCCCTTGTACTCCTCCTCGCCGATGTTATCCCGGGCCACGTAAATCTGGATGCTGCCCTTCAAATCCTGTACGTTGCAGAAAGAAGCCTTACCCATCACACGTTTGAACATCATGCGGCCGGCGACGGACACTTCCTTCCCCTCCCACTCCTCATAATGCTCCTTGACGTCCGTGCTGTGTGCGGTAACGTCGTACTTCGTGATCTCAAACGGGTTCCGGCCCGCTGCCTGAAGCTCCGCCAGCTTCTCCCGGCGGACCTTTAAAACGTGATTTAAATCTTCTACCTGCCTCTGCTGCTCTGCCACTTTTTACACTCCTTTGTGATAATATAAAAGATGAGGCGGTACGGTTCACCCTGTGAACCGCAGCCGCTTAAGATACTCTCTGAATGTTCAATACCTTGTACTGGATGGTACCCGCCTGGGTCTCCACGTCCACGGTCTCGCCCACGCCCTTGCCCAGCAGCGCGTGGCCCACGGGGGACTCGTTGCTGATCTTGTTCTGAAGGCTGTTGGCCTCGGTGGAACCCACGATGAAATACTCCATCTCCTCGTCAAACTCCACGTCCAGCAGCTTCACCTTGCAGCCGATGTTGATCTTGTCAGTGTCGATCTCGTCCTCAACCACCACCTCGGCGTTCTTAAGGAGCTTCTCCAGCTCCTCGATGCGCAGCTCGATATCGCGCTGCTCATCCTTGGCAGCGTCGTACTCGGCGTTCTCGGACAAGTCGCCCTGCTCTCTGGCCTCTTTAATCTTCTGCGCAACCTCTTTGCGCTTTACCACCTTGAGGGTCTGTAACTCGTCCTCGTACTGCTTCAAACCTGCATATGTCAAAATATGTTTCTTATCCGCCATAATCCCTTAATTCCTTCCTTCTTCCTTTTTTATTCCGGCCGCAGAGCGGCAGGCCCTGCGCGCCTCATCCGGAAATTTCTTAACCTCCGGATTATTTTCATGTTCGTACATTCAGTGTATTATATAAGAAAAAAACCGCATTGTCAAGCCGTTTTCTCAGGGCAAAACCGTTCAAAAACGCCGGTCCAGCAGGTCGATTAACCCCTCCATGGTCTCCACACTGTTGATCTCCCGCCGTATGGACGCGGAGCGGGCAAGACCGGAGGTGTACCAGGCCATATGGCTTCGCATCTCCCTCATGGCCACCCGCTCGCCCTTGTAATCCGCCAGCATGCGGCTGTGGCGCAGAATCATTTCCCGGATCTCCTGCACCGAGGGACCGGGAAGCACTCCCCCGGTTTCCAGATAATGGTTAATCCGGTGAAAAATCCAGGGATTACCCTTGGCTCCCCGGGCCACCATGATGCCGTCGCAGCCGGTTTCCTCCAGAAGCCTTCCGGCATCCTCCGGCGTAAACACGTCGCCGTTTCCGATCACTGGAATCTTCACCGCCTCCTTCACCCGGCGGATGATGTCCCAGTCCGCCTTTCCGGAGTAATACTGCTCTCTGGTGCGCCCGTGCACGGCCACCGCGGCCACGCCGCAGCTCTCCGCCATTTTGGCGAACTCCACCGCGTTTACGCTCTCATCGTTAAAGCCCTTGCGGAACTTCACCGTCACCGGCTTCTTCACCGCCCGCACCATGGCGGATAGCACCGCCTCAGCCCGTTTGGGGTCCCTCATCAGCGCCGAGCCCTCCCCGTTGTTCACGATCTTGGGCACCGGGCAGCCCATGTTCACGTCGATCACGTCGTAAGGGCCGTCCTCGATCTGAGCCGCGATCTCCGCCATGATTTCCGGGTCCGAGCCGAACAGCTGCACCGCCGCGGGCCGTTCCTCGGGCCGCACGGTCAGCAGCTCCCTGGTATTTTTGTTCTTATATAAAATGGCCTTGGCGCTGACCATCTCCGTCACCACCATGCCGCAGCCCTGCTCCCGGCAGAGCAAACGAAATGGCAGGTCGGTTACACCTGCCATCGGCGCCAGGATGACGTTGTTGTCCAGCGTCACCGTTCCGATCTTAAGTCTCATACCTCCTGCGCCTCCGCGGTGAAATCCACGTCCTCGCCCAGGAAAAACGCACGGTAGTACAGTTCCAGCGATTCCAGCAGTTCCCGTTTCTCCTCCTGGTACTGCTTGATCTTGAGCACGCTTCCGATCTCGTCGAAGAGGTAGTCCTCTTCCGGCGCCGTGACCTTAAACTCCAGGTTCCCGTCCGGCTCAAACTCCAGGGTCAGAATTCCGCCCACGTCCTCAGTGTAGAGCACGCACATAACCTGCAGTTCCCGCTTTACCGACTCCGGAAGGGAGTCGAAATCCTGGTTAAAGTAGTATTTCTGCTCGTAGGAATTGGCCCCGCAGAGCACTGTATTTTCTTCCATATATATTTAACCGCCTTCATGCTTCAAAAGTCCGCGGCCAGCGGCAGCGGACTTTATGGTGTTTGATTGACGCCGGTGGCTTCTAACGCACCAGCAGCTTTGCAACCTCGTACTGCTCTTCCGGGATGTCCTTGACCATGTTGAGGGCCTCCTGGATATCGTAATCCACGAACTCGCCGTGCTTGTATGCCACCAGGCGGTTGCTCTTGCCCTCGCTGAGAAGGATCGCCGCCCGCGCGCCCATGATGGAGGCGTACACGCGGTCCTTACAGGTGGGGGTGCCGCCCCGCTGCATGTGGCCCAGGATCGTGGCTCTGGTCTCAATGCCCGTGGCCGCCTCGATGCGCTTGGCCATGGAGCTGGAGTGGCCGATGCCCTCGGCGTTCACAATGATGTTGTGCTTCTTGCCGCGCTTGCGGTTCTCAATGATCCGGTTGATCAGCGCCTGCTCGTCGCCGTCGTAGCGCTCCGGCAGCAGAATGTCCTCCGCTCCGTTGGCGATACCGCACCACATGGCGATGTAACCGGCGTTGCGGCCCATAACCTCCACGATGCTGCACCGCTCGTGGGAGGTGGAGGTGTCGCGGATCTTGTCGATGGCTTCCATGGCCGTGTTCACCGCGGTGTCAAAACCGATGGTGTAGTCCGTACAGGCGATGTCCAAATCGATGGTGCCCGGCAGCCCGATGGTGTTGATCCCCAGGGCCGAGAGCTTGCCCGCGCCGCGGAAGGAACCGTCGCCGCCAATCACAACCATGCCGTCGATGCCGTGCTTGCGGCAGATCTCCGCGCCCTTCTGCTGGCCTTCCGCCGTGGTAAATTCCTTGCATCTGGCGGTATAGAGAATCGTGCCGCCGCGGTTGATGATATCGGAAACGCTGGTGCTGTCCATATCCACGATTTCCTCTTCCAGCAGGCCCGCATAGCCTCTCATAATTCCCTTTACCTTAAGACCCTTGCTGATCGCCACTCTCACCACCGAGCGGATGGCTGCGTTCATTCCCGGCGCATCCCCGCCGCTTGTGAGTATACCGATGGTCTTTACTGCCTTTGCCATAGCAATTTACCTCCTTTGATTCTATGAGCGACAAGCGCTCCCAATGCCTTCTTGACATGAATCTTTTTTCTCATTAAATGCTCAACGCTATTCTAATGCATTTTCCCCTGCAATGCAAGTGGTTTTTCCACGACTTTGACATTTTTTTCACCAAGTTTTCTGGAAAGCTCTTCCACCAGAACCCCGGTTGCGTCTACGTTCCAGGAGGCCGGAAGCATCTTTTTCGCCCGCTCTTTTCCCAGGTAAATCACCACCCGGTCCGGTCCCTCGCTGGTCTTTAAGGTCTCCAGCAGCTCCTTCTCCCGGGACACGTACTGCTCCTTGTCCGCGAACTGGATCCACAGCTCCCGGGGGATCTTGGAAAATGGCACCACCTGCTCCAAAACCAGTTTTCCCACCGGATCGTCCCCGATGGAGACCCGTCCCCGGATGAACAGCTTGGCGTCCTCCACGAACAGCTCCCGGTTGGCCTCGTAATCTTTTGGGAAAATGATCACCTCCACCGACCCCATCAAATCCTCCAGGGTGATGAAAGCCATAAGCTGGTTGGTGCGGGTGGTCTTGACCGTCTTTCCGGCCACCAGGCCGCCGATCACCACCCTGGCTCCGTCCGTCACCCTGGCTCCGCCCGCCTCCTCGTCCACGATGAAGTCCGAAGCGGTGGCCGTGACGGTTTTCTGCCACACGTCCTTGTAGTCCTCCAGGGGATGGCCGCTGATGTAGACGCCAAGGATTTCCTTTTCAAATACCAAAAGCTCCTCCTTGGTGTACTCTCCCACCTCGGGGAAAGTGATCTGGAAGTTGTCCCGCTCCTCCTCCCCGGCGATGTCGAAGAGGCTTAACTGGCCCTCGATCACGGATTTGCGCTCCCTGGCCTTGCTCTCTAAAAGCACCGGCATCACGGCGATCTTCTGCTTGCGGGTGCCCGGCAGAGTGTCAAGGGCCCCGGACTTGATGAAATTCTCCAGGGTGCGCTTGTTGACCTCCTTGTGGGTCATGCGGCCCACAAAGTCCTCCATGGAGCGGAAGGGCCCACCAGCCTCCCGGTCGGCGATAATGGTGTCCACCACGGACTTGCCCACGCTCTTGATAGCGGAGAGGCCGTAGCGGATGGCATTGCCCGACACGGAAAAGCCGCTCTCCCCCTCGTTGATGTCCGGGGGCAGGATGGGGATTCCCATGATCTGGCGGCAGGTGAGAATGTACTCGGAGAACTTGGTCACGTTGTCCATCACCGAGCTCATCAGCGCCGCCATAAATTCCAGCGGGTAGTAATACTTCAGGTACGCGGTCTGGTAGGAAACCACCGCGTAGGCCGCGGCGTGGGACTTGTTGAAGGCGTATTTGGCGAAATCCGTCATCTCATCGTAGATGTGGTTGGCGGTGCGCTCCTCCAGGCCGTTGTTCACACAGCCCTTTACGCCCTCCTCCTCATTGCCGTAGACGAAGTTTTTGCGCTCCTTCTCCATCACCGAGGCCTTTTTCTTGCTCATGGCCCGGCGCACCAGGTCCGAGCGGCCCATGGTGTAGCCCGCCAGGTCCCGCACGATCTGCATCACCTGCTCCTGGTAGACGATACAGCCGTAGGTGGGTCCCAGAATGGGTTCCATCTGAGGGCAGTCGTAGGTGATGGCGCTTCTGTCGTTCTTGCCCTTGATGTACTTGGGGATAAAGTCCATGGGTCCCGGCCGGTACAGGGAAATCCCGGCGATGATGTCCTCCAGGCTGCCGGGCTTAAGCTCCTTCATGAAACTCTTCATGCCGCCGCTTTCCAGCTGGAACACTCCCTCGGTCTTGCCCGTGCCGATGGAATCCAGAACCTTTTTGTCGTTGTAGTCGATGTTGTCCAGATCAATGGTCACATGGTGGTTCTTCTGGGCCATGTTCACCGCGTTCTGGATCACCGTCAGGGTCCTAAGACCCAGGAAGTCCATTTTCAAAAGCCCCAGCTCCTCGATGGTGGTCATGGTGAACTGGGTGGTGATGGTGCCGTCCGCCGCCCTGGACAGGGGCACGAACTCGTCGATGGAGCGGCTGCCGATCACCACGCCCGCCGCGTGCATGGAGGTGTGCCTTGGAAGTCCCTCCAGACGCTTGGACATGTCGATCAGGTTGTGAACCGTCTCATCTTCATTATACGCTTTTTTCAGATCGGGATTCATGACAAGGGCTTTATCCAGCGTCATACCCAGATCGTTCGGAATCATTTTCGCAATGGAATCGCAGAGAGCGTAGGGCAGATCAAGCACCCGGCCCACGTCCCGGACCACACCCTTGGCCGCCAGGGTACCGAAGGTGACGATCTGTACCACCTGATCTTTTCCATATTTTTCCACTACATAGTCGATGACCTCCTGCCTCCGCTCGTAGCAGAAATCCACGTCGATATCGGGCATGGACACGCGCTCCGGGTTCAGGAAACGCTCGAACAGCAGATTGTAGCGGATGGGATCGATGTTGGTGATGCCCAGGCTGTAGCTGACAATGCTGCCGGCCGCGGAGCCCCGCCCCGGTCCCACCGAGATCCCCTTGGATCTGGCGTAGTTGATGAAGTCCCAGACAATGAGGAAATAGTCCACGTATCCCATGGTGCGGATCACGTCCAGCTCGTAGTCCAGGCGCTCCTTAAGGGTCCCGTCGTCCTCCGGGTAATGGCGGTTAAAACCCTGCATGCACAGGTGGTTTAAATAGGTCCAGGAGTCAAAGCCCTCGGGCACCTCGAACTTTGGCAGCTTGAGCACGCCGAACTCGATCTCCACGTTGCAGCGCTGGGCGATCTTGTGGGTATTTTCAATGGCCTCCAGAGCGTAGGGGAACAGGGCGCGCATCTCCTCCTCGGACTTGCAGTAATACTGCCCGCCCTCGTAGCGCATGCGGTTCTCGTCCGCCACCTTCTTGCCGGTCTGGATGCACAGCAGGATGTCGTGGGCCTTCTCGTCCTCCGCGTAGGTATAGTGGATGTCGTTGGTGGCCACCAGGTCGATCCCCAGCTCCCGGCTTAAACGCAGCAGGCCCTGGTTCACCTGCTTCTGCGCGTCCAGGCCGTGGTCCTGAAGCTCCAGGAAGAAATTCCCCTTTCCAAAGGTGTCCTGGTAGCGCAGCGCAGCCCGGCCCGCCTCCTCGTACATCCCCCTGGAGAGGTAGCGCTGCACCTCGCCCGCCAGGCAGGCCGACAGGGCAATGATCCCCTCGTGGTAGGTCTCCAACAGTTCATAGTCCACCCTGGGTTTGTAGTAGAAACCGTCCACAAATCCCTTGGACACGATCTTCATCAGGTTTTGGTAGCCCTGGTCGTTCTCGGCCAGCAGCACCAGGTGGTAGTAGCGGTCCTCGCCGTTTACATTCTCCCGGTCGAAACGGGAGCCGGGGGCCACATACACCTCGCAGCCTAAAATAGGCTTGATGCCCACTTCCCTGGCCGCCTTATAAAAATCAATCACGCCATACATGACGCCGTGGTCCGTGACCGCCATGCTGTCCATTCCCAGCTCCTTGGCCCTGGCCACCAGCTCGCGGATCTTACAGGAACCGTCCAGCAAACTGTACTCCGTATGGACGTGCAGATGTGTAAATGCCATTGGTCTTCTCTCCTTAGTAACTTATGAAAATAAGTCTATCATAAAACAGACAAAAAATAAAGGCCCTGCCAAGCGGCACGGCCTTTTACCATCTATGAGATCTACTGGTTATTCAGATACTTTTCAATTTCAGATACAGCGGCCGTCTCGTCGTTGCCGTCCGCTTCCACCAGGATGTCCATTCCTTCCATCAGTGCCAGGGTCATCATACCCATAATGCTCTTGGCATTCACGCGCTTGGAACCCGTCTCCAGATAGATGGTGCTCTCATACTGGCTTGCAACCTGTACCAGCATGGCAACCGGCTTCGCCTCTGAACTATTCTGTCCCTCGATTGTGATCACTTTCTTTAACATAATTATCCTCCTCATTGCTGTGAATGGGCCGGGGCACTACACGCCCCCCATTCTGATGCCTTTACTGAATGTACCCGTTCCTACTGTTTCACGGAACGCTCTCTCAGATCGTCCGCCAGAATTCCCAGCTTTCTGAGCCGGTGATTCACACCGGATTTGCCAACCGGCGGATTCAGCGCCTCTCCCAGTTCCTTCAGCGTCGCGTCCGGCCGTTCCAGCCGGACCAGGGCCATCTCCCGCAGATTGTCAGGAAGCCCGTCCAGACCGATCACCGCCTGGATATAGCGGATATCGTCCATCTGCTTCACCGCAGCTGACACGGTCTTGTTGATATTGGCAGTCTCACAATTCACCTGGCGGTTCACACTGTTGCGCATCTCCTTGAGAATCCGGATGTTCTCCAGCTCCATCAGAGCCACCGGCGCCTCCATCACGTTCAGGATGTCCACGATCTGGCTGCCCTCCTTGATATAGACCACGTAATACTTCTTACGCCGGACGATCTTCGCCTCGATATCAAAGGTGGCAATCAGCTCCCGCAGCTGCTCTGCCTTCGGCTCCGCCACGCACGCAATCTCGAAGTGGTAAAACTTTTCCGGATCACTGATCGAACCGGAAGCCAGAAATGCGCCGCGGATAAACGCCCGGCGGCAGCAGGTATTCTGCACCACTACGTTGCGCACCACCGACAGATTCTCCGAAACCTCGCCGTACTCGTTGAGCAGCTTGGCGGCCTGGAGCACCCGGATGGCATCCTCATGTTCCCGGACTGCTACAATATATGTTCTGTTCCGCTTCAGATATGCACCTCTGCGAATCGAAACATCAGTACCTATATTAAATGTTTTTTTTAATAATGTAAAGTACTTTCTTGCAACTGCCACATTTTCTGTGTGAATTTCAATGGAAAAATGATCTTGATCCGAAATTTTTATTTTTCCGCAGAGACTTAAGATCGCGGCGATCTCCGCGATCTGGCAGTGCCGCGCCGGGTTAACCTGGCGCGACAGCTCATCCTTAACTTTTGAGGAAAACGACATTTCTTCACCTCTTTTTATCTGTGAAAAGCGCTCAGAACTCGCCCCAGCGCCGCACCTCCATCTCCAGGTCCACGCCGAAGTTCTCCTTCACCGTGGCCTGCACATGGCCGCACAGCTCCAGCACGTCGGCCGCGGTGGCTCCGCCGCGGTTGATCACAAAACCGCAGTGCTTTTCCGACACCTGCGCCCCGCCCCGGCTGACACCACGCAGGCCGCTGTCCTGAATCAGCTTCCCGGCAAAATATCCGGCCGGGCGCTTGAAGGTGCTGCCCGCGCTGGGATATTCCAGGGGCTGCTTTTCACGGCGTCTGGCCGCCAGATCGTCCATCCGGGCGCGGATCTCCCCCGCGTCCCCCGGCTCCAGGGCCATCACCGCCTCCAGCACCACGTAGTCCAGACGGGCCACGCAGCTGGTCCGGTAGCCGAATTCCATCTGTTCGTTATCCAGGACATGGATTTCTCCCTCCCGGTCCATCACCCGGACAGAGGTGACCACGTTCTTCATCTCCGAGCCGTAAGCGCCCGCGTTCATCATCACGGCTCCGCCCACGGTTCCGGGAATCCCCGCGGCAAACTCCAGGCCGGTCAGGGAATGGGATAACGCCAGGCTGGCCGCCTTTGAGAGCAGCAGCCCCGCGCCGGCCCTGAGGGAGTTCTCCCCCTCCGGGCCGCCGTAATTCCAGTTTTCCTCCATGGCAACCACCACGCCGGAAAGCCCCCGGTCGCTGACCAGCAGATTGCTCCCGTTGCCCAGTATCCGCACGGGCACGTCCCGCTCCCGGCACAGCCGCAGCAGAGCCGCCAGCTCTGCCTCATTTCCCGGCGCAGCGTAAAGCGCAGCCGGTCCCCCGATGCGGAAGGTGGTATGCCGGCTCATGGGCTCCATTTCCTTCACGAAGGACCGCTCCGAGGTCAGTATGGCCTCAAGTTTCTGTTTCAAATCTTCCATCCGTTTTACTCACTCCATCAATCAACTTTATTCAAATTAGCCTGCACTCTCTTGTACAGCTCCTGGGCTGCGTTGTAGCCCATCTTTTTCTGACGGTAGTTCACGGCTGCGGACTCGACGATAATCGCCAGATTCCGTCCCGGCCGGATGGGGATGGTATGGCACACCACCTGGTTGCCCAAAAATTCCGTATACTGGTCCTCCAAGCCAAGGCGGTCGTACTCCTTCTCCTTGCTCCAGTCCTCCAGTTTGATCACCATGTCGATGGACTGGGTATCCTTCACGCTCTCCACGCCAAACAGGGTTTTCACATCGATGATCCCGATGCCACGCAGCTCGATAAAGTGCTTGGTGATGTCCGGAGCGCAGCCGATCAGAGTGTCGTCGCTGACCTTACGGATCTCCACCACGTCGTCGGTGACCAGACGGTGGCCGCGCTTGATCAGCTCCAGGGCCGCCTCGCTCTTGCCGATGCCGCTCTCGCCCATGATCAGCACGCCCTCGCCGAACACGTCGATGAGCACGCCGTGAATGCTGATGCAGGGGGCCAGCTTGACGTTCAGCCAGCGGATGATCTCCGCCATCAGGGAGGAGGTGGTCTTGTCGGACACCAGACAGGGAACGCTGTAGTAATTGCAGTATTCCAGCAGGTCCTCATCCGGCTCCTGGTCCCTTGAAAATACCAGGCAGGGGATCTGGCTGGAGGTCAGCTTGTCGTACATCTGGCGCTTGTGCTCCCGGTCCATGGTATTAATATATGCCTGCTCCACGTATCCGATGATCTGAACCCGCTCCCGGTCGAAATGGTCGAAAAAGCCGGTCAGCTGCAGGGCAGGGCGGTTTACGTCCGGATGGGTCAGCACGATCTTCTCCGCGTCGATCTCCGGCGTCATATTCTTAAGTTTGAATTTTTCAATCACTTCCGCAATGGTTACTCCATGCATGATGGTACCCCCTTTGGTTTTTAAATTCCCGCGGTATGCCCCGGGCGTTTGCCCGCGCTGCGGACCGCGGCTTGATTTTCTTCTATCTATCCTATCACAAGTTGTGATGCTTGTCATGTGTTTCACAAATTTTCCGGCGGGTGGAGCGGGATTTGCCGCCCCCTTACGGTTCGCCGGGTCGCTCTTCCTCCGCGGCGGCCGGCTTGCGGAAGAACTCGTAGACCTGGCGGGCCGCCCGCTCGTTCATCTGGGGCACCTTCGCGAGATCCTCCACCTCCGCCGCGCGGATGGCCTCGATGTCCTTGAACTCCCGCATCAGCGCCTTGCGCCTTGCCGGTCCGATGCCGGGGATGTCGTCCAGCACGGACTTCACCTGGCCCTTGCCCCGCAGGCTGCGGTGGTACTCGATGGCGAACCGGTGGGCCTCGTCCTGGATCCGGGTAATCAGGCGGAAGCCCTCGCTGTGCCGGTCAATGGGCACCTCCACATTGTTGTAGTAGAGTCCCCGGGTCCGGTGAAAATCATCCTTCACCATGCCGCAGACCGGGATGGACAGTCCCAGGGAGTTCAGCACCTCCAGGGCGATGTTCACCTGGCCCCGGCCGCCGTCCATCATGATCAGGTCCGGGAAACGGGTGAAGCTGCCCGCGGACAAATCCTCCCCCGACTCCCGGTGTTCCTGGACCTCCCGCAGGCCGTGGGAGAAGCGCCTAGTCAGCACCTCCCGCATGGAGGCGTAGTCGTCCGGCCCCTTGACCGTGCGGATCTTGAATTTGCGGTAGTCGCTGCGCTTGGGCCTGCCGTCCTCGTAGACCACCATGGAGCCCACGGATTCCACGCCGCTGGTGTTGGAGATATCGAAGGCCTCGATGCGCCGGACGCCGTCCAGGCCGATGAGCCCGCCCACCTGGTTCATGGCTCCGATGGTGCGCAGTTCCTCCTTTTTGATGCGCTCCTTATCCTGTGAGAGCACCAAAGCCGCGTTTCGGGCCGCCAACTCCACCAAACGCTCCTTCTCGCCCTTCTTGGGCACCACGATCTTCACCTTCTGACCCCGCCGTTCGGTGAGCCAGCGGCTGATGACCTCCTCGTCCATTACCGGCACCTGAAGCCACAGCTCCCGGGGGATAAAGGGGGTTCCTGCGTAAAACTGCTTGATAAAGCTGTCCAGAATCTCCCCGTCGTTTTCCGCCGTGGCCGCCTGCAGATGAAAATGGTCCCGGCCGATCAGCTTGCCCTCCCGGATAAAGAACACCTGCACCACCGCGTCCTGCTCGTCCCGTGCCATGGCAATGATGTCCCGGTCCTCCCGGCCGCTGCTGGTGATCTTCTGTTTCTGGGCCACCTGCTTTACGCTGTTTAACAGCTCCCGGTACTCGATGGCCCGCTCAAACTCCATGTCCTCGCTGGCCTGATTCATTTTCTCCTCTAAGGATTTGATCAGGGGCGCGTAGCGGCCGTTTAAGAAATCCAGGGCCTGTCCGAAGGATTTCAGATAGTCCTCCCGGGAAATATAGCCCTGGCAGGGGGCGTCGCACTGTTTGATGTGGTAGTTCAGGCAGGGGCGCTCCTTGCCCGTATCCCGGGGCAGGTTCCGGTTGCAGGTGCGGATGCGGTACAGCTTGTGGATCAGATCCAGCGTGTCCTTCACCGCCCCCGCGCTGGTGTAGGGGCCAAAATACCGGCTTTTCCCGTCCTTTTTCATGTCACGGGAAAAAAGCAGCCGGGGAAATTCCTCGCCTACCGTGGCCTTGATATAAGGGTACGTCTTGTCGTCCTTGAGCATGGTGTTGTACCTGGGCCGGTGCTCCTTGATCAGGTTGCACTCCAGCACCAGGGCTTCCAGCTCCGAGTCCGTGAGAATATATTCGAACCAGGCGATGTGGGACACCATCTGCTCAATTTTGGCCGTCTTGTTGCGGCTGCTCTGGAAATACTGCCGCACCCGGTTCTTTAAGCTGATGGCCTTGCCCACATAGATTATCTCGTCCCGGTTATTGTGCATCAGATAGACCCCCGGCGAGGCCGGAAGTTTTTTTAATTCTTCTTCTAAATCAAACAACTATTCATCACCCTCTACTATCTTAACCTAATTCAGCCGATCCCGCAAGCGGGAACCGTCGTAGCGGCGCTGCATTTCCAAATATTTCCTAATATCCGTCAGCTGCTTGGATATGCTCCCGCCGCCCGGTCCCATCTCCAACACCACCCGCAGGCAGTCCACCTCCTCCTGGCCCACGTGGCCGTCCATGGCCATCAGAGCCGCCAACTGGCCGTCGGCGTTTTCAGCTTCCAGAAAGGCCATGAGGTAGGGGTTGGGGGTTGGGTCAGAGGGTTGGGCGGTTATCGGGCTTGGTTCCGGGCCGCGGGTTGAGCCAGAGGGTTGGGCGGCTACCGGGCTTGGTTCCGGGCGGCCGGAGGAGTCCAGGGAGGCGGACTGGGCGGTTACCGGGATATCTGCGTCTGCGGTTTGGGGCGCAGACGATGCGTCCGTAAAACCTCCCTCCGCCCCCGGTACAACCCGCTCAAAGCGGTATTTCTGGGCAGCATCCGGGTATTTCTCCCGGTCCACCTCGCTGACAAACATAGTCAGTGGGCGCACGTAAAGGCCGAAATCCCCGTAGAGAGCCTGGTACACCACCATGGCCTCCCCTGTCTCCGAGTGGGCCGCAATTCCGATAATCTGATAAAGCTTGTTCTTAAAATGCCGGTAAAATTCTCCCGGCCTGGGTGTTCTGTCCATCTGTGTCCTTCCTCTCTTCCAAAGCGTTACACGCAAAATGGGGCAGAAACAGGGGGACTTCCCTGAAATCCCCCTGTCTGCCGTATATTCATCGTTACTGATTTCCTGTTCCGTCTGCCGCTGCCCCGCTCTGCGCCGCCGCGCTGCTCTCCGCGGCCCGGCTTTCCTCCAGCCTGGCCTCCTCAGCCCTGGATTCCTGAATCTCCTGTTCCTCCCGGGCTGCTTCCTCCGGCGTCAGCAAACCGCCGTAGTGGTATGAAACCCCGGCGTCCCACAGAATCCACTCGTCGTAACCCGCGTCGTAGACCGCCTGGATCTGGGCGCGCACCTGTTCGTCGCCGTAGTCGATGTAATTCTTCAGGTAGGAAGCCGTAAAGTCCTGAAGCCATGGGCGCACAATGGCCTGTCTGCCGTTTTCATTCTCCGCCTTTGCCTTGGCCAGCACGTCCTTGGAGCCCTTCAGGGCGTTCAAAATCGTGTCGTAGGGCTGCGTGTCCGGGTGCTCGATGCCGAAATTCCCATCTCCGTAGTGGGAGGGGTAGATCATGGGACACAGGTAGTCCAGATGTCTAGCCATCTCGCCGTAATCCTGACCTACGGCCTGGGCATCCTCGCCGCTGCGGATAATGGTTCCAAACACGTCCGCGGACACCATCAGGCCCTCCCGGGCCAGGGCGTCGTAGGCGTAGCTGATGAACTCGGTGATAGCCTCCTCCTTGCTGCGCCCCTTCGTGTCCTCCGGGTCAAAAACCACGTCCTTCATGGTGCGGTCCACCGCAAAGCGGATGTAATCGAACTGAATCTCGGAAAATCCGATCTCCCCCGCTTTCTTGCCCACCTCCACCAGGTAATCCCACACCTCCTGGCAGTAGGGATTCACCCAGGCAAGTCCCTTGTTGTCCCGATAAATGCCGCCGTCCGCCACATGGAGGCTCCACTCCGGCTTCTGCTCCGCCAGGTAGGGGTCCCGAAAGGCCACCACCCGGGCGATGGGGTAAATATTGTGATCCTTCAACTTTTGAATTAGGGCCGGCATGTCGTTGATAAACACTTTGCTCGCCCCGATTTCATTGACCGTTGGTGAATCCATGGCGAATGTAATCCTGCCCTGGTCGTCCTTCACGTCGATGACCATGGCGTTTAACTCCGTCTGGTCCATCTGCTCGATAATGCGGTCAATCATATCGCCGGTGCCGGCCACATAGGCCGAGACATAAATCCCCTTCACCTTCACGCGCTCCCGCTCCGGGTACGCGGAGATGGAGATCACCGCTTCCTCCCCGCCTTCCGTCTCAGCCTCGGTGCTCTCCTGAGCGGCCTCTGTGGCGGCGGTACTGTCGTACTCTATGTCTGGGAATTCCTCCACCGGTTCGTATCGGGTGCAGCCGGTCAAAGCGAGCGCAAGCACGCCTGCCGCTATCCACTTTCTCATACGAAACCTCTGTCTTTCTCAATATTCTATTTCGCCCTGACGGGCATTTGAAATCTATATTAAAAGGCAAACGCCTGTATTTTCAAGCGGATTTCACCCCATCCGTCGTTTCTCAATATAATATCACAGTTTTTCCAATTTGTACATGAAAATATGACAAAAGCATTACAAATTCATTAAATCCATCCCACATTTCTGTTAAAAACAGCTGGTTTCCGTTCTCCCTCCTCCACCCTTTCCGGCTTTTTACAATCATATCCGGCAGCCCGTTGCGTCAAAAAAAGGAACCCCCTCACACGGAGGGGATTCCAACCATCGCCAGCGGTCCGCGCCGGCGGTCTTTCATATCCGGTAAAATGAACGGTTCCAAACAGCGGTTTACGCTTCAGCCAAATGCTTTTTCAGCGTTGCTCTCACAGCGCCGGGGCCGGCGGTCAGCTCGGTGAAGATTCCCTCCACCGTCTCGCCCAGGCCAACCTCGTAGAGGTTTACGCCGAAGATCTTGGCGTTGCTCAAAATCGGCTCCAGGACCTTGTGCACGTCGCAGGCCTCCCCGATCTTTACGCCCTCAAGCTGCTTTGCCAGGGACTCGTACATGGGATCCGGGCTCACGGTAAAAGTGTTGCCCTCGTCGTCCACGCCCAGCAGATAACGGCACCAGCCGGCCTGCACCATGGGAATAAATTTCAAATCGGAAACCTGTAACTCCGGTCTGGCGGCGTACTCCTTGATGGTCTCGCCGAAGCGGATGGACAGCTTCTGGGAGGTGTCGCAGGCGATGCGCTGGGGCGTGTCCGGCATAAAGGGGTTGGGAACACGGATCTGCAGCACCTCGTCGATGAACTTTTTGGGGGAGAGGATGCCCGGGTCGGTCACTACCGGCAGGCCTTCCTTGTATCCGATGATCTCCACCAGCTTCACCAGATCCTGGTCCTTCATCTCCTCGCTGATCTTGGTGTAACCCAGCAGGCAGCCGTACACGGCCAGGGTGGTGTGCAGGGGATTTAAGCAGGTGCAGACCTTCATGCGCTCCACCTTCTCCACGGTCTCCCGGGTGGTGAACATCACGCCGGACTTCTCCAGAGCCGGACGGCCGTTGGGAAATGCATCCTCAATCACCAGGTACTCGGCCTCCTCCGCATTCACAAAGGGCGCCACGTAGGTATTCTTGCTGGTCACGATGCTCTCGGTGTCCGTGAAGCCCACTTCCTCCAGCATCTTTTTCACGCTGTCGTCCGGCCGGGGAGTGATCTTGTCGATCATGCTCCAGGGGAAGGAGACGTTTTCCGGGCTCTCGATGTAGGCCAGAAAGCCCTCGTCCACCAGGCCGTTTTTGGTCCACGCCTCAGCGTATGCGTGTACCGCGGCGTAAAGCTTGTCGCCGTTGTGGGAGCAGTTGTCCATGCTCACAAGCGCCAGCGGCAGCCTGCCGTTTGCGTAGCGGTGGTAGCAGAGCGCCGCCAGTTTGCCGATGTAGCTGTCCGCCTTGTCCGGACCGGCTTCAAAATCCGCCGCCACATCCCCGCGGTAGTTTCCGTCCATCCCGGTCAGGCTGTAGCCCTTCTCAGTGATGGTGAAGCTGACCATCTGCAGGCTCTTGCTGGCAAAAATCTCTTTCAGCCGGTTCCAGTCCGCTTCGTCGTGGCGATCCACGGTCAGGGACTGTGCCAGACTGCCGATCACGGTCTTCTCAATGGTCCCGTTGGCCTTCAGGGTCACCAGAAGGCTTAAATCATCCTGGGGACGGTAAGCCTTTTTCACGATCTCATAGTCGTAACCCTCCGCCACGATGATACCGGTTTTCTCCACTCCCTCGTTCAACAGCTTCTGCTGAAGGGCCGCCGGAAACGCCCGGAAAATATTGCCCGCGCCGAAGTGTACCCACTGGGGGCATTTCGCGGTCTCCGCCTTCATCACCTCGCGGTCAAACCCGGGCAGCTCAATGCCGGCTTTCTCCCATACGCTCTTGTCTTTCAACTCACCATCCAATAAACGCATAACCTTTTCCTCCTGATTCTTGTTGTGGAAACTTCCTGTTTCTGATGGTTCTATCTTACCACCTCGCCGTCCGGGAATCCATATCCGTTTTTGTTGATTACATTGCAAAAGTTGTGCTGTAGGCCGGGGATAAAATGGGCGGATGGGAAAATATTTCCCAAAATAAAAAATCGGGAGCGCAATCTCTGCGCTCCCAACTGCATTTCAAGCTCTGACATCATGGGGTTTCACAAGATGTCCGGCACACGGTATCCTGAACCTCATACGGTTCCGTAACCTGTGCGTCCGCTGCCACGGCGTTGAATAAAACCAACCCTGCCGCCAGCATGAACCAGGCGACGCCGCCCAGTATTTTACGGATTCTCATACACTTCTGCCTCCTGGATGCATAAGCCTCACCTTTGAGTTGCTTACCCTTAGTCCGTTTCCCATTATACAAACTTTGCCAAAAAAAGCAAGTCCTTTTTGGTTACACAACCTTACATTTTCCTTAAAGGGCGCGGCCGCCCGGAGAGCCCGTCAATGGATTTCGATCCTGGGCAGCACGGCGTCCAGATCCACCGCGTAGTGGTCCGGCCTGCCTTCCTCCAGGTACACCGGAATCTGCAGCCCGGTCAAAAGCCCGCTGGGATCGAAATTCAGCCCGTCGCTGCGGAATATGTGCATGGTGCCTCGCTCGTCCATATACCGGCAGCTCACCCTCCACAGGTATCGCCCGTTCACCGAGACGGAAGTGTCCTGATAGATCTCCGCCAACTCCGCATAGACGCGGCGTCCATTTTCAAGCAGATTCTTTTTTCTGCGGGCGCGGAATATCTGAAACAGCACAATGGTGTATCCAATCGCCGCAAACAGGCCGCCAAGGCCTGTAAACAGCAGGTTCATAAAGACCGGCGCCGCCGGCTGCGAATCCGCGTTCAGAAATCCCACGAGCCCTGCCACCAGAAAGATGGTTCCCACTGCGGCCCAGATTCCGCCAAACAGATACATAAAGAGTGCCATCCCGTTCATTTTCCTTTTTCTGCCCATCTGTTCTCCCTCCCTTTATCGCCCGATCCGTTCCTCCGCCAGCTCCATCTCATCCGGCAGCGGCACAAAACCGCAGGCCGCGTAGAGGGGCCTCCCCATTTTGGTGGCCTCCAGGGAAATCCGCATCACGCCGCGGCCCACGGATTCCGCCACCAGAAGCTCCACCATGCGGCGGGCGATCCCCCGCCTGCGGTAGCCGGGTTCTGTGTACATGTTCATAATATATGCCTTTTGTCCGCTGGGATTGTGGCAGGTGGGCAGCACCTGAAAAAAGCTCACGCCCCCGGTTCCGATCAGCACGTCGCCGTCATAGGCCAGATAGGCCACATGGCTCCCGTCCGCCAGGGCCCGCCGGTAATACGCGTCAGATTCGGACTTCACCTCCGGAAGTTCCGCCCCTTCATCCAGTCCATTGGCCGCCCGAAGGACCATCAGACGCGAACGCACCAACTCGTGCAAATCCCCTATATCCGCTTTTCTGTACCTTATCTCCATGGTTATCCCTCCGTCGTTTATAGGTGTCTATTATACCATCCCCATGCCGCTTTGGCAAACAGCGCTGAAATTTATCCTGCAAAATTGTGCAAAATTTAAATTGACTTTTTCCGATTAACGCGGTAAAATAACCGCAACAAATTGAACAGCTACAGCAGGCTATGACGGGGAAAAGTATTCGGACCGCCTCCTTACAGAGAGCTGCCGGCAGGTGGAAGGCAGCAGGAGAATCCGGTGAAAATCACCCCTGAGCTTTCGGACTGAACGGTTTTCCTGTAAGTCCGGACGGTTGGCGGCCGTTACACCGTCACACATTGTTGGATGTGGCTAAGTGGCTGCCTTTGGCAGCAATCAGAGTGGTACCGCAGAGGAATCAAGCGCCTTTGTCTCTCAGAATATGAGGGACAGAGGCGTTTTTTGTTGAATGCAATGGGCCGGGACCCCCCCGGCTCTCCCCCTCTCCGCCCGTCTGCTGCGGCAAATCAAGGGAAACTGAAAGGAGAAACAAATTATGAACGCACTGAAAAAACTCAGCAATCTCTTCGGAAGGTACATGGCCGTCATTGTGATCGCCGTGGCGGCCCTGGCCCTCCTGGCCCCCGGGACGGTCAGCTTTATCAAGACCTCCTACGTGAACACGCTGCTGGGAATCGTCATGTTCGGCATGGGCCTTACCTTAAAGCCCGGCGACTTCAAGGTGGTATTTTCCCGTCCCAAGGACGTGATCATCGGCTCCATCGCACAGTTCACCCTGATGCCCCTGCTGGCATTTCTGCTGACTAAACTCTTCCGGCTGCCGCCGGAGCTGGCAATCGGCGTCATCCTGGTGGGAACCTGCCCCGGCGGCACCTCCTCCAACGTTATGACCTACCTCTCCAAGGGCGATGTTCCCTTGTCCGTTGGCATGACCGCGGTGTCCACCGTGCTGGCGCCCTTCCTCACCCCCCTTTTGACCTACGTGTACGCGGGCACCAAGGTGGATGTGAATATGGTCAGCATGTTTATGTCCATTATCAAGGTGGTGATCGTACCCATCGCGGCCGGTTTCGTGATCAACCATTTCTTCTCCCGCTTCACCCAGCAGGTGGTGGACATCCTGCCCCTGATCTCCACCACGGCCATCGTTGCCATTGTGGCGGCGGTCGTCAGCGCGAACTCCGCCAAAATCCTGACCAGCGGACTGCTGATCGTGGGCGTGGTGATCCTGCACAATGTTCTGGGTTATGCCACCGGCTACAGCGTAGGCAAGCTGTTAAAACTGGAGCCTGCCAAATGCCGGGCGATCTCCATCGAGGTGGGCATGCAGAACTCCGGCCTGGCCACGTCCCTGGCCGCCACCCACTTTGCCGCCTACCCGCTGGCGACCATCCCCGGCGCGGTGTTCAGCGTGTGGCACAACATTTCCGGGGCCGTGCTGGCCAACCTCTACGCCCGCACCGCCCAGACCGACGGGAGCAAAGCCGGAAAGACAGTCTCCTGCTAAACCGCCTGAAACGCCGGTTTCCGATCCGGCCCATTGCATTCAATCGAGTAGGAGGGAGTGATTAGCTCCCGTCCTCTCACA
>ENA-UOJP01000455-UOJP01000455.1-human-gut-metagenome-genome-assembly--contig:-C102-NODE-455-length-78212-cov-68.392185_pt1 | contig 78212 bp, 81 predicted proteins | sample MGYA00242353_ERZ723900 | MGnify/ENA metagenome assembly ERZ723900 | reverse complement strand
GTTCTTCCGGCCCTGCAAATTCAAATTCATCCAAATCGGCAGCATCGTCCAATTCGTGTTTGGGCTTATAAATCTTGAAGTAGTAGCCCAGACCGCCCACGGCAAGCACGGCCACGCCGATCAAAACCAGCATAATCGGGCTGGTGCCGGTTTCCGGAACAGGCTCCGGTTCGGGTTCCTCTGTCACTTCGACAGGCTCCTCCGGTTCCTGTGCCGGTGCGGGTTCCGGCTCCGGTTCCACCGGTTCAGTGGTTTCCTCTGCATCCGGCTCGGCAAGGGCCATCAGGTCGGACTCCGTGACCGCATTGAGGAAATAGACATTTTCCGTATCGCGCTGCTTGTCAATGACCAGATAAAAGACGTTTTCATTTTCGGTGACGATGGTATAAAACTCCTTTTCATCCTCACTGGTGGCGTTGTCCAGGACAGTGCCGGTTCCGTTTGGCGTGAAGGGGTTCGGGGTAGCAGTTTCTTCCGGCTCTGTGGTTTCTTCCACCGGCGCGGGTTCCTCCTGTGGTTCATTACTCTGTGCATAGGCGGTAACAGAAAAAGTACCAAAGCACATCGCAAGTGCAGTCAGCACCATGAAATAGCGCAGCTTATTCTTCATCATCCAATTCCTCCTGTTCCTCCGGATTTTGTGCGGCCACAGACAGGCCGCCCATATTGCCGCTGCGAATAGCCTGAATGATGGTGGCCAGTTCCTCCGGCGTGACCTCCAGGCCGCGCACCATGCCAACGATCTCGGTATTCTCCAGTTCGGTTTTCTGCTGCTCCAGTTCCCTAAGCCTTGCCTGCTGGGTTGCAATCCTACTCTTGACCTTCTCAATCTCAGTCACGATTTTCTGAATTTTCTGGTTCATCAAAACTCCTTTCCGGGCGGTTATAAGCGCCCAAATGCGTAAAAGTGTTGCTGCCAGTAAGAGGTGTTAATATTGGCGTACTGAATGGGGGAGCCACAGTGGATCATCATCCCGTCGCCCACATAAATCCCCACATGGGACACCGGCCCCGCGCTGTCATAAGTTCCCGTGAAAAAGATAATGTCCCCCGGTTTGGCTTCGGAGGACGAAATAATCGCGCACTGATTGTAAATACCTTGCGCTGTGGTACGGGGCAGGTTGTGAACACCGCTGTTGGTAAAGACCCAGCAGACAAAGCCGCTGCAATCAAAGCTGGTAGACGGATTTGAGCCGCCCCAGACGTAGGGGTAGCCCAGGTACTTTTCCGCTTCGGTAATCAGTGCGGCAAAGGACGGGTCGGACAGGGCCTCACCGAGGATCTCATAATGCTCCCCTTCAGAGGGGTTCGCGTAGATGTTGTCCCCGAACAGATAGGGCTTGTTGCCTTTTAACTCCAGGATGGCGGCATACCGGCCCTTTTCATCTTCGGTCAGGTTTTTCACTGCCACTGTCCCCAGGGAATGGTTCCGCAGGGTCACATGGAGAATGTAATACTCATACGCTTCCTCGCTTTCATGTTCGTTTCCTTCCTCATCCGTCCAGGTCACAGTCCGGTAACGGATCTGCACCTCCTCACGGGTGGTAAGGGTATATTGCTGGTCGAACAGGGCTTCTAATTCTGCCTGTACCTGGGCCGGGGTGAAGGCATTGAATTTGGAAGTCAGGTAGGAAATCAGCTCATTGGGATCGTGGCCAATGGTGTCCACATCGTACTGGTACTCGTCATAGCCGGGAAATTCGCTTTCGATGTTGGCCATCCGGCGTTCCAGCTCCTGTTCCAGCGCGATATAATCGTCCTCCACCTGCAAAATGTCCGGATCTTCGGAGGTATAGGAGGTTCCAAGTACGGCCCCCATCGCCCCTTCCATTGACACAGAGCAGGAGGACAGGGAGGAAAAGAGCAGGATAAACAGCAGGGCCACCCCGCCGACAATCACCAAAACGCCCTTATTGTTCTTGACTAGGGCAACGGCAGCCTGTCCTGCGTTGCTGACTGCCTCCTTCGCCTTTTTCGCCACCGCAGCCCCACGGCTCCCCGTTCTCTGTGCATCCCGATAGGCTTTGGCATACTCGCGCTTTAGTTTCCGCTTCTGAAACATAGCGGAAAGGGAATGCTTTTGCAGCTCCGGATTATCCCGGATGGCGGCGTGGCAATTGGCATTGACTGTTGCCCTTGCACTTTTGACCTCCAGCCGTTCCACCTTGCGGTAGGGCGCATCCTTTACAGAGCGGTAGCCTTTCCGGATCGCGCCTGCCGCCAGATTTTCCACTGCAAACTCGGTCTTATGGGCCGCCTCGGTGCCCACATTTTCCTTTTCCACCTGCCGGATTTTACTGTGAGCCGCCAAATCCACCGTCCGGCCAGCTTTCAGGCCAGCCCGCGCCACCGGGTTTTTCCGGCTGCGCGGTTTTACCTCATCCTCAAAACTCAGCGAGTGCCGAACCTTGCCGGTCATGGCATCAAATTCACGGTTGATCCGGGCACGGCGCTTCTTTGGCAGGTCTGCTTTGGCCTTTTCCAGCTTTTCGCCCAGGATTTCCGCCTTTCTCTCTGCATGGGCAGCCCGTTCCTCCGGCGAAAAATGCAGCCGCTTACTTTTGGCTGCATCATCCGCGTCATAGATATTGCGTTTTCGCTTCATGGGCCACCCCCTTATGCCGCCAGGTCGGAAGGCTTTGTGGTCATTACCCGGTAAAGCTGCGTATCGCGTGGGAATTTGTCCTCAAAGGGAATGATCTTATCCCCGAAGAACAGAAGGCCCTCGCCCTCGCTGCTATTGGTCACATGAGAAAGTTCCTGGGGAGAAATGCCAAGCCGCTGAGCCAGGATATTCCGGTCGCTGGCACCCTGGTTCAACATCAGCACAAAATCGCTGTTTTCCAGGATGTTTTCGATCTCGGAACTGTCCAAAAGGTCTTTGACATTCTGTGTTAGGGATGTGGGGATGCCATTCCACTTGCGGAACCGCTTATAAATCTCGGCGGTGTAGGCTGCTGTCTGCGGCTCCTTTAAGAGCAGGTGAAATTCATCCAGGAAAATCCGGGTAGTGATACCGGCGTAGCGGTTGACCGCTGTGCGCTGCCAAATATGTTTCTGCACGTTGGACATGACCAGCTTTTTTAAGCCCTGGCCCAGCTTGCTGATGTTGTAGCAGACCATGCGGTTATTCAAATCCACGTTCGTCCTGTGGTTTAGATAGGACAGGCTGCCGGTAACGTAAATCTCCATTGCAGTTGCCAGATCATCCGCCCGCGAATTATGCTGCTCCCGCAGGCATTGGTACAAATCTCCCAGGATTGGCATATTCTCCGGCCTGGGGTTCTTCAGATAATCCCGGTAAACCAGGCTGATACAGCGGTCAATCAGGGACTTTTCAATGGGCATGAGCGGATTGCCGTAGGAAGCCATCATCAGTTCGCACTGTGAAAGCAGGAAATCCGCCTGCATGAGCATGGGGGATTCGCCCACATCGGTGGACAAGTCCAGATCCATAGGATTCAAATAGCTTTGACTATCCGGAGCCAGGTAAATGGTTTGACCGTGAAGCTGCTCCGTCAGGGCGGTGTATTCATTTTCCGGATCTAATATCAGAATGTGGTCGGGTGTTGCAAAAAAGGCATTGGCCATCTCGCGTTTCGCAAAAAAGGACTTGCCGCTGCCCGGTGTGCCCAGCACGATCCCGTTGGGGCATTTGAGCGTTTTCCGGTCTGCCAGGATGATGTGTTTGGTCTGTGCATTTACGCCATAATATAGGCCACCCGGCTGGAATACCTCACAGGAACGGAACGGCAGAAAGATTGCCGTTCCGCTGGTAGTAAGGCCGCGTTGGATTTCCACCTGGTTCACGCCCAGGGGCAAGGCCGACACAAATCCCTGTTCCTGCTGATAGTCCAGCCGGATCAGGTTGCAGTTGTTGGCGTTGGCAATGCCGTTCACCGAATAGATGATATTTTCCAGCTTCTGTTTGGTGGGCGCGGTATGCACCAGAAGGATTGTAACCATGAACATCTTTTCATCATGGTTCTGCAAATCCTCCAGCAGCTTTTCCGCCTCTTTTCCAAAAGTCACAAGGTCAGGAGGAAGAATGTCCATGTCAAAGCCGGAGCGTACCGCCCGTTTCTGCTCGTCGATTTTGGCCTTATCCAAATCGCTTAACTTCCGCTTGACGGTTTTGAGCGCGGCCCCCTGGTCGAGAGCCTTTGCATGGATGCTGACGATCTGGCTGCTTTCGATATTAAGAAGTGCGTTCAGCAGCGTGTCATACAGTTTGGTGGCCTGGATCTGCAAAAAGGAAACCGCGCCGACCGACGGGCCAACGCGGAAGTACCGGCCCTCCTTAAATAAGAAGGAGCTGGGAGCAATGTAGTCCTTACTGGAAAGGCCGGTTCCCACCAGCGAGTCCCAGTTGAATTTGAATTTCTGCGGTTCATCCAGATGCAGGCAGTGATGCAGCAACAAGAGCCGCTCATAGCCGTCCATCCCGTGGGCCTGGGTGCCAATGCCTTTGAACCTCTCCAGCACATCGGCTTCGATCTGCTCCAGGCGGGAAGTGGCCTGCTTCACATCCTCGGCCTCCACCGTGAAGGTCAGACAAAGGCTGCGTTCCGTCTTGCACAGGCTGGCTTTGGAGAGCAGCATATCGGAAAATTCCTTGCGGATGGGGTCAAAGTTGTCGCCGGTGGGCGGAATCCGCAGGATTTTCCGGTATTCCGCCATATCCGGATAATAGCAGACCACCGATAGCTGGAAGCCCACTGTGGGGCCGAAGTAGTTGACCAGGCGGCAGTACAGTTCAAAGATAATCGCCTTATCATCGTCGGACGCTTCCGCATAGCTGCGATCCTCAAACGCAATGCTTCTGCTGTAAAGGCGGTTCCCCAGGCGGCACACCCCATTCTCATACATTTCCTCATAGGGAATGGTCTGCTGGGCGGTGGCGGCAATCTTACCGTCGCGTTTTGCCCGCTTGATGGCCTTTGCCAGTTGCTTTTTCTGCGCGGCATTCAGCGGTGTGTCCGGTCGGATGATCAACTCGTCGCCCCAGCCCACGGCCCGTTTCGGCTCCCGTCTTTTCAATATTGGAAACAAGCTGTTTCACCTCCTCGTCAAAATAGGCTTGCCGCTCCAGGGCGGCAAATCGGTTCTCTGTCCGGTAGGGACGCGCTTGCTGCGTCAGGAACCGGACACGAAAATAATTTCTAAGCATCTTTTCCGGTGTCTGCCCGTTCTTTTCGTAAAGGGCGAAGAAGAAAAAGGGCAGAGCCGTGACAATCAGAAGAATCAAGGCAATATCGTTGCCCAGGCTTTTCCGGGTCAGAAAGTAAGTAGGAACAGCCACCAGCGCAGCCAGTGCAAAAAAGATAAGCTGTCGCTGGGTCAGGCCAAACACGACCTTGCTCTTGACCTCGGTCAAGTCCTTTGTGATGTTCACATGGGCCAATCAACTCACCTCCCGTAAGATTTTTTCATAGCGGTATTTCATCTGCTCCGGTGCCAGGGGAATTTTGGGCCTGCGCGTCCCTGTCCAATGTTTTCCACCGGCAGAGCCGACGCAAGTCCATCCCGCAGCCCGAATACTGGCCCCGTTTTCCGTATCCAGCGTATAGGTAATAATCTTCCGGTAGCCCATCGCCTTTGCAGTCCGGGCGGCAGCAGCATAAAGGAAGCTGCACACATTTCTGCCTCCCAGCGTACAAAGGCGGGTAACTTCCAGAGTAAACCCATCATCCAGATACCGGCTGACGGGCCTTCCGGCAATCACCACGCCCACCAACTCCCCACAGCTTTCACAGCCGATAGAGAATTTATGCCCCTGGACACGCCGATGGTGCCGATGATGTTTTTCAATAAATTCATTTGCCTGCGCCAGTGTCAGAGGAATTGGTGTCAGCATGGCGGCCACCCCTGAATGGAGCCAGCCGCTTCGTTGCCCCATACATCCCATCCCGGCGCACGGCTGCGGGCGAAAAGCTCAATCCGGGGCACATCGCCCATCAGCCGGACAATGCGGCTGCGGGCTTCCTCCGGTTTCTTGCTGTGTTCCTCGATATGGGACAAAATCACCTGATGTACCCCGGCATTAGCACGCTTTGGGTGCCCTCTGGTAGCCAGCAGGCAGATTTCCGCATTGGCCCGTGTCCAGTAGCCCATACCCGTAAACAGGGTGGACGCTTTCCGGTTTAGCTTCACCCAAACAAAGGCGACGGATTTATAGGTAAATCCCCAAGCATCCAATACCGGCCACGCTTCTTTTAACAGCGGGAACGTCACCCAAAGAAACAGGGTGCAATCCTTTGCCGCCAGCAGATGAACCGGCAGCGCCTTTATATCCTCCAGTGACATAGTGGGATAATGGCTTTCCGCAGAGCGGCCCGTGCCCCTTTTGCTCCACACCCGATAATGCCAGGGTGGATCGGCATAGATTACAGAATATTTTCCAGGTTCACTCACTCGTCCACCTCCTTTAATGGGCGTTTAGAATACTTTTTGCTACGCTGCCTGACTTAAACAGGCTGAAACAGAGCAGGACGGTGTAGGCAACACAAGTCCAGATGGCTCCGTGAAGGTCGCCGCCGGATATGGACAGGCTTTTGACCAAAATCGCATATATTCCGGTAATGACCATGATTAAGAAGCCTTGCAGCCCCAGGGCAACCAGGCCCCGGATGTAGTTGGTGCCGATATTTCCCCACTCATGGTTGGCAAGGGTGGCAAAGGGCAGCGGCCCCACGCTTGCATAGATGTATATTTCAATCATTCTGCCGTAGAGAATGATAGTAATGAGCGCGCCCATCACCGTCATGGCGAAGCTAACCACCCAGGTTTCCAGCATCAGAGCAAAGAGTTCGCCCAGGCCCTTTGCCTCCAGTTCGGTGGTGATTGACGCCAAGGCTGACGAAATATCTATGCTGGCGTTTGCGTCAATAACCCCGGCGCTTTGCTGTACCATTGTCTGTGCCACCTCAAAGATGGCGATGATAAAGTCGAATGTATGGCTGACGACGTAGGCCGCAATCCCGGCTTTGATGATCCATTTGAAAAAGATAAACGTATCAAAGTCGTGCATATTGTTCCGGTCTATGACCATGCGGATCAGTTCATAGGACAGGACTGCGGCAATTACAAGGCCCGCGATGGGGACGATTACAGACTCGGACAGGCTGTGAATCATAGAGAAGACGCCGGAGTTCCATTGCTCCGGCGTCTTTCCAACTTCCCCTGCGATAGTAGCGACCTTTGTATTTACATCACCAAACATATTCGACAGGTTTCCCGTGATGGCTTCAATCAGGAAATCCTTAATCCATTCTGTTATTGCGTCGATGATAAAATCCATAGGCCGTTACCCATACATTAACCGAGCAGGCCAGACAGCAGGGGAACCACCTTCAGGCCCAGGAGAATGACCCCTCCTCCGGCCATCAGTTGCTTGACCCCCTGGCTTTTGGAGGCAGGATTATCCCCTCCGTAACCTTCCATAAGGTTGATAACGCCCCACACGCCGACACCGGCACCAATGGCAGTCACGACGGTAGACAGAGAAGAAACAGCAGTAGTAAAGAATTCCATAGGAACCTCCTTGTAGTGTGAAAATAGATTGATAGAAACAAAAAAGGCCCACACCGTTTGAAAAAATACGCTGCAAACGGTGTGGGCGGTTAAGCCGCAGAAATAGAGTCGGCTTCTCCCAGGTCATAGACCTCAAATTCATCCTCCGGCTTTACTTTCAGCCGGTGGGCTAAGTACCCCTTCACATCCAGGGTGTACTTCGGGTTGGCATCGGCGGTGTACCGATACATCGGGTGGCGGGTCAGGTCATACTTGCGGGAATAGAACGGCCGGACGCCCTGTACCTGCAAAATGCAGCGGCTGGAGGGCATAACTGCCAGTTCATCCACGCTTTTTAATTCCTTCCCCAATTTTTGATAGTTTAAGCCATAGCTGCGGGAAGTGCCCCGCGTGTCGCTGGTGTTATAGGTGTCGATGGTTTCCTTTCCAAGCATAGTGGCCACCATCTTTAGGCTGCTTTCCTCCTTGCCGCCAAGAAACAGCAGCGATGAGCAGCAGCCCGCAATGGTTTCCGCGTTGTCCCGGTACATCCCTTTAAGCTGGCTGTATGTCTGGAGAACGATATGTGCCGAGATATTCCGGGAGCGGATAACACTGACCAAATGCTCCCAATTTGGGATCTTCTGATTGGCAAACTCGTCAAACAGGCAGGTCACATGAACCGGCAGCCGCCCGTGATAGACGGTCAGCGCACGGTTGCACAGGACGTTGAACATCTGAGAGTACATCATCGCTGAGATGAAATTGAACGTGGGATCGCTGTCGGACACCACCGCAAACAGAGCGATTTTTTCCTCACCCAGCTTTTCCAGTTCCAATTCATCGTACTCCATCATTTCCCGTACTGCCTGAATGTCGAAGGGGGCCAGCCTTGCGCCGCAGGAAATCAGGATCGATTTTAGAGTTTTGCCGGCCGCCATCTTAAATTTCTTATATTGACGGACTGCAAAGTGGTTTGCGTCGCGCTGTTCCAACTGTTCAAACAGCAGATCCACCGCCGACTTAAAGTTTTCATCGTCCTCCCGGCATTCGCAGGCATTGAGCATATCCAGCAGAGTGGTCATGTTCTTTTCTTCTTCCGGGGCTTCATAGTAGATGTAGGCGATCAACGCCTGATACAACAGGGCCTCGGCCTTGCTCCAGAAGTCATCCCCGCCTTTGCCTTCCTTGCTTTGTGTGTTTTCCATGATAACCGTCACCAATGAGAGAATGTCGGTTTCACTGTGGAGATAGTGGAAGGGGTTATAGTGCATCGAGCAGCCAAAGTCGATGGTGTTCAGAATTTTCAGCTTATAGTGACCTTGCTGCACCAGCGCACGGCCTACCTCCTCCACGACAGTCCCTTTCGGATCGGAGCAGACATAGGAGGCATTCATCTGAAGCAGATTGGGCTTGATGTGGTAGCGGGTTTTTCCGCTGCCGCTGCCTCCGATCACCAGGACGTTGAGATTGACATTCCGCTTTTCCGGATCGGCAATCTTTCCAAGAGTCAACCGCTCCGTATCGGTCAACAGGATATTTTGGGAGAAATCGGAGTTGATGAACGGCGCTATATCTTTTTCGTTGCCCCATCGGGCCGTGCCGTATTCTTCTCCATGCCGATACTTTTTCGCATTCTTGATCTTCGACCAGACCACCAGACGCAGCAGCACAGCCGCCGCTGCGCCCACCAGCAGGTCAAAGGGATGAAGGCTGGGAAACGGGTTTTGAAATACCAGCCCCAGCTTTGTAAATGCTGCCAGCAGCCGGTCAATCACATCGCCACCGGTAGTCAGCCGGTAGGCTTCCCCAAGCTTCGTGCAGAGCAGACCGGCAATCAGGTAGGGAAGGCTGACTTTGAGTGCCTTTGACGGATTGATTTTTGGCAGGTTCTTCATCGCGTCACCTCCTGCTGTTTGTTGCGGGAGAGAGACTGCGCCATTTTCCGGACAACCTCCTGAAGCTGTGTAAGCTGACGGCGAACCGACGGCTTTTCCTGGGATTGGCGCTTTACCACCTTGCCGGAATATTCCGCAAAGGCAGCGGTCAACGCATCCGCGTCCCGTGACTTGAAAAAGACCAGATAGCGGGGAGGCTGGCTTGTGGTGTCCTTTTTCAGTGCGAAATCAACGCCGTATTTACGGGCAACACGCTCAAAGGACTTGATGTTGCCATCTGTGATCTCGATATTGGAAACGCCTGCGCCCTGCCGGACAAGGTGCTTCACACTCTGCTTGCCCTTATAAATTTTCGGGTTCTTCTGGCTTTTTGTCATTTCTGCCAGGGCTTTTTCCAGGGCCTTCTTCAAGAGATTTGCGGTCAGCTTTCCCGCTTTAATGCTGATCGCCACAGATTTTTGTTCCAATTCTTCCTGCATGGGCTATCCTCCTTTCCGGCAGGGTGGAAATGGAAAGCAGAATACTAAGGCGGCACCACCAGCCGGTGCAGCAGGAAACGCAGCCGCCGGTGAAAGAAATCAACGGGCTTCTTCATGGCCCTGGCTCCGGATTTTCAAAATGCCGTCCAGCGTGGTGGCCGTAATACCAAGCCGCTGCGCCACAGCAATATCGTTCTTTACGGCTTCGTCCACCTCGTCGCCGCAGACAATCAACACATGGCTGCGCCGCAGCAGCTCCCGCGCCATGTCAATCCCGTCCTTGTGTTCGGCGGGGATGGAGTCATTGAGGAAGTGCGGCAGATAGAGGATAGGGCAGATCGGGGTAAAACCGGCCTGATAGACCTTGCGGCAGTAGACCACCGCCTGGTCGGTGTCGGTAAATTCCTGGCCGCTCCAGGCGGCAGAAATGTAAGCAAATGGTTTCTTCATGGGGTCGCTCCTTTCTCCGGCTTCGTGCCGGGTGGCAAACAAACGGCCCCGCGTCAAGAATGAAATGAACGCGCACCGTGCGCGTTCTTGACACAGTGCCGTTCATTTGCAGATTGGTAACCAAGGGCGGGCCGGATAAGACCGGATCGCCGCCCTCATTTGAGTATGAAAAAACAGTTACCCGCTGCCGTACATATCGTGATTGACAAGTGCGGTGTAGTAACTGTTGATGGTAGTAGGCGCATTGTAGAGGGAGGTCAGCAGGTAGGCGCGGATGTTCCGCACCTTCGTCGTATTCTCATGCAGGCTGTGGATCACATACTCGATATGGCCGGAGTCCAGCTTCAGCAGCCTGCTTTTCACAACCTCCTTTGGGTAGTCCTCGCCTCCAATGCGGATCATTTTTCGGGTACTGCATACCGTGTCTACCAGAATGTCCAGAATTTCATCCAGCAGGTCGCAGTCATAACCCAGGTTTTTCCGGAGAATGTCATACTCGATGTTCTCTTTCAAAATCTCCCGATAGGCCCGTATCGTATCCATCGTATCAGCCGCCGTAGGCGGTCTATCCTCCGAAGGCTGCGCCGCCGGATGGATAGATGGATCAGTATCGTTCCAATCAGTCTTATTCTTATCAGTATTGATTGTGTCCGATTTTCGGAAGTCAAGAGTTCCGGTTTGGGGAAGTGCAGACTTCCGGTTTTCGGAAGTCTTGACTTCCTCTTTCCGGATAAAGTTCTTGACGTAGATTTTTGTGGGGCGGCCCTGGCCCTGCTTCTTGCGCTCGATCAGGCCCACCTTGTCTAACTCGGTGAACAGGGACACCGCCTTGTTATGGCCGCAGCACATCGCGTCCATCGCTTCTTCCAACGTGAAGTAGATGAACACGCGCTCCTGTTCGTCCAGCCAGCCGTTGCGTATGGAAAGCCCCATGCGGTCTAACATCAAGCCGTACAGGATTTTCGCGTCTGCTGTTATGCGCCGGAAGCCGGGGTCGGTAAACAACACCTTCGGAATCCGGTAAAAGGTATATTGTTCTGCCTCCGTTCCGTAAAAGTAATCCAATGCACCCGGCTCGGCCATGTTTTCACCCCCTTTTCTCACAGACCGGCAAAACAAAAGGCGCTGCCCGAAAGCAACACCTTTTGAAGTGAACGCCGTCCGAAAGCGGCGTATTTATGCGGTTTTTTGAAGCTAATCCCTACAATTTAGCGGCGGCCTGTCTGTGTGTATTTGTTGATTGGTGGGGGGTGTCCCTATGGCTAATTTGCTTTGCAAAAATGTCGAAAATCTTTATAATGTGGTAGGTCTGCTATTGGGGGACTTTTCGTCCGCCGCCCTTTTCAGTACCGGCGGCGGCGCGTGCGGTGCTCTCTGCGCGGGATCTCCTGGCGCGGAAAGGGCTTGTCAATGAGAATGATATCGTCCCCGATCTGCTTGATACACTCCCATGGGATGCAGTATTCCTCTCCCCGGCCGAACAGTCCGAAAAAGCGGTACGGCCCGGGAATGATGAGTGCGGTGAGCTGCCCGTCCGGCAGCCTGCATTCCACGTCGCCCACATAGCCCAGGCGGCAGCCGTCGCAGATGTTGATGACCTCCTTGCAGCGGAAGTCGGCAAAGCGGCAGTTCATGCGCATCCCCTCCTGTTCCCTTTCATTGTATTTCCGGAACAGGAAGTCCTATCCCTCGCATTTCCCGCGACTTCTCTCCGGGCTATGCCGGAGAGAAAATTTTCTCTACGGAGGTTCCCCCACATGACAGAGATCCAGCTCAATATGTACCATGCCCTCGCGCTTGGCGCCGCCATGTACGCCCTCGGTCTGGTGCTGATGAAGAAGATCCCCGTGCTCAGCCGCTTCTGCATCCCCGCTCCCCTGGTCGGCGGTCTGTGCTTCGCGATCTTCAACACCATCCTCTATGCCACGGGCACGGCGGTCATCACCTTTGACGACACGCTGCAAACGGTCTTTATGATCTTCTTCTTTACGACCGTCGGCTTCACCGTCAGCATTCCGATGCTGCTCAAGAGCGGCAAATCCGTCATCATGCTCCTTATTTTGAGCGTTGTGATGATCATTTTGCAGAATGTCGTCGGCAGCGGCGTGATGGCGCTCATGGGCAAAGATCCGCTCTACGGCCTCGCCTGCGGCTCTATCTCGATGATCGGCGGCCCCGGCACGGCGGCGGGTATTGGTCCTGACCTTGACGCGGCCGGTGCCATCGGCGGCACGACGGTCGCCGTCGCGGCGGCGACGTTCGGCCTCATCTTCGGCTCGCTCCTCGGCGGCCCGATCGCCCGCAAGCTCATCGTCAAGAACCACCTGCGCAACGAGCTCGCAGAGCAGACGGTGGAAGAGGATGTCGACGACACGTATTACAACACCCACGCCAATAACTTTGTCTACGGTTTCCTGCTGCTGATGTTCTGCGCCGGCGTCGGCAACGTCGTCAGCGTTCTGCTCACGAACCTCTGCGGCTTCAGCTTCCCCATTTACATCGGTTCGATGCTCGTGGCCGTCGTCGTGCGCAACGTGATCGACCACTTCAAGATCATGGAATTCCCCGCCGCCGAGATCAGCACGATGGGCAACATGTTCCTCGCGATTTTCCTCTCGATGGCGCTCTCGGGCCTCAAGCTCTGGCAGCTCGTCGACCTGGCGCTGCCGATGATCGTCGCCCTCGCCGCCGAGGTGCTGCTGATGGTCGTCTTCTCGCTGCTGGTCGTCTTCCCGGTCATGGGCCACGATTACGACGCCGCGATGATCACCGCCGGCTTCATCGGCTTCGGCATGGGCGCCACGTCCAACGCCATGGCCAACATGCAGGCCGTTTCCCGCCGCTACGGTCCCTCTCCCTCGGCCTACTTCGTCATCCCGATGGTCGGCGGCCTCTTCAACGACTTCTTCAACGCTGCGATCATTGCATTCTGTATTGGTCTTCTTGCGTGAGAACCGTTTGAGGGCGCAAAGTCCATCGAAGCGCGCCGAACGATAAAAAATATCCCCGCTTCCCGTTCCGTATGTTTCCGCCGCGTGCGGACATACTGAAAGCACTACGCATGGGAGGCGGGGATTCTTTTTATGCTTGGCAAGGTGGAGATCTGCGGCGTGAACACGACAAAGCTGCCGACGCTGACCGCCGCGGAGACGGACGCGCTGCTTCATCGCGCAAAGGACGGCGACGCAGCCGCGCGCGAAAAGCTCGTCGAGGGCAATCTGCGGCTGGTGCTGTCGGTCATCCAGCGCTTTTCCGGCCGAGGGGAAAACGCGGACGACCTCTTTCAGGTCGGCTGCGTGGGGCTACTAAAGGCCATCGACAACTTCGACACTTCGCAGAATGTTCGTTTTTCCACCTACGGCGTGCCGATGATCATCGGCGAGATCCGGCGGTATCTGCGCGACAACAGCTCCATTCGCGTCAGCCGCTCGATGCGCGACACGGCCTACCGCGTCTTACAGGCGCGTGAAAAGCTCCAGCGCGAGCAGCAGCGCGAGCCCACGGTCGAGCAGATCGCGCGCGAGCTCGGCATCCGGCGCGAGGAGGTCGTCTTCGCCATGGACGCCGTATGCGACCCCGTGTCGCTCTTTGAGCCCATCTACTCCGACGGCGGCGACGCCGTGTGCGTCATGGATCAGGTGCGCGACACCAAGAACACCGACGAGGACTGGCTCGAGCAGATCGCGCTCAAGGAGGCCATGGCGCGCCTGAGCGAGCGCGAGCGCCAGATCCTCGCCCTGCGCTACTCCGACGGCAAGACGCAGATGGAGGTTTCGAGTGAGATCGGCATCTCGCAGGCGCAGGTCTCGCGCCTTGAAAAAAACGCCATCAAGAGCATCAAGAAGAATATGTAGACTCAGACAAAAAGGAGCGGAAATGTTTCCGTTCCTTTTTCCGCTTCTTCTCTTGACTTTATCCGCCATTTTATTACAATATAGTATGTATTTTTGCGCCGGTGGGATGCTCCTCCGGCAAATCCGGATCAAATGGAGGTTCCTTCCATGCATTACAACGTCATCATCATTGGCGGCGGCCCCGGCGGCATCTTCTCCGCCTACGAGCTGACAAAGGATCGCAGCGACCTGCGCGTCGCCGTGTTCGAGGCCGGTCACAGCCTTGAAAAGCGCCACTGCCCCATCGACGGCGACAAGGTCAAATCCTGCATCCGCTGCAAGAGCTGCTCGATCATGAGCGGTTTCGGCGGCGCGGGCGCATTTTCCGACGGCAAATACAACATCACCAACGACTTCGGCGGCACGCTGCACGAGTACATCGGCAAAAAGCAGGCGCTCGACCTCATGCACTATGTCGACGAGATCAACATGGCCTACGGCGGCGAGGGCACGAAGCTCTACTCCACCGCCGGCACGAAGTTCAAAAAGCTCTGCATCCAGAATAAGCTGAATCTGCTCGACGCCTCCGTCCGCCATCTCGGCACGGACGTGAACCTCGTCGTGCTCTCGAACCTCTATGACCTGCTCAAGGACAAGGTCGACTTCTACTTCGATTCTCCTGTCACCACCATCGCCCGCGAGGGCGACGGCTACCGCGTCACCGTCGGCGAGACGGACTATACCTGCGATAAGTGCATCGTCTCCGTCGGCCGCGTCGGCAGCAAGTGGATGGAGGGCGTGTGCCAGGAGCTCAAGATCCCCACGAAGTCGAACCGCGTCGATATCGGTGTGCGCGTCGAGATCCCCGCCGTCGTCTTCTCCCACCTGACTGACGAGCTCTACGAGAGCAAGATCGTCTATCGCACGGAAAAGTTCGAGGACAACGTCCGCACGTTCTGCATGAACCCCAACGGCATCGTCGTCAACGAGAACACGAACGGCATCGTCACGGTCAACGGCCACAGCTATGAGGATAAATCCCTCCAGACCGAGAACACGAACTTCGCGCTTCTCGTCGCCAAGCACTTCTCCGAGCCGTTCAAGGATTCCAACGGCTACGGCGAGTCCATCGCGCGCCTGTCCAACATGCTCGGCGGCGGCGTCATTGTCCAGCGCTTCGGCGATCTCGTCCGCGGCCGCCGCAGCACGGTCAAGCGCATCGAAGAAGGCCTCGTCACGCCGACGCTCGCGGCGACCCCCGGCGATCTGAGCCTTGTGCTGCCCAAGCGCATTCTGGACGGCATCATCGAGATGATCTACGCGCTCGACAAGATCGCGCCGGGCACCGCAAACGACGATACGCTCCTCTACGGCGTGGAGGTCAAGTTCTACAACATGGAGGTCGCGCTCGACGAGCACCTTGAAACACCGTACAAGGGGCTCTATGTCATCGGCGACGGCAGCGGCATTACGCATTCGCTGTCGCACGCATCGGCGAGCGGTGTTTATGTTGCCAGAGAGATTCTGGAAACGGTTTAATTTTCTGCTTTGCAGAAGTTGAAATGTTCCCTGCACCGTGCAGGGGACTCGTGGAAAAGGGGATATTCTCTCACGTGAGAGAATACCCCCTTTTGATCCCCCAAGAGAACGGCAGGGGCGTTTCGATCTCGCCCCTGCACCCCTAACGACCAAAAGGGAGGGGCCTTGCCCCTCCTTTTTGGATTATCCACCCCGTGGCACTTCCGGTAAGCACTGCACCTACTTTGGATGCTTCTGAGCTGACAGTACCCTCCAAGGCGGCATTGCTGCGCTCGCCGCGGGAAAATGAAAAGCTACCGACTAACACACCGGTAGCTTTCAGATAAATTCGATAATATCGTTTGGGGTGCAGTCGATCAGTTTGCAGAGCTTTTCCAGCGTCAGCAGTGTGATGTTCTTTCCCTTTTTCAGCGAATCCAAAGTCTTATTGTCAAGCCCATTTTGCAGCAGATAATACTGCGAAATACCTTTTTCCTGCAACGTTTTCCATAAAGGCTCGTAACTGATGATTGTCCTCACCCCACCTTCTTACGAGCCTATTATATGGAGCAAAGCGAAAAACAAGTATTGTGTATATCTCCACAATGCGGTAGAATGCCATCAAGGAGGGATGCACTATGACAACTTATAAAAGTCTCTACCACCTGATGGTACGCTCCATGAGCGAAGCCATCGATCTTTACGATGAGGGCAAGGGCATTCTTGCCCGTGAAGTCCTGAAAAAAGCCCTGTTAGACGCAGAAGAACAAGTCATCACACATGATATCATCCCCGACGAGCCTATCGGCAGTACCGATTCAGCAGAAAACTAAAAAAATCCCCAGCGCGGCGAGCAAAGCAATGCCGCCCGCACGCAGTCTGCCGCCCAACTACCGTCACTCGCGCCTCACGATAGTAAGGCGCGGTTGCAACTGGTAACGAATCGCAGAGATTCATGGCGAAGCCATGTACACCGCACTTACATTGCGCAGCGCGTGCAGTTATTCAAGCTGCAAACTGCCAATGTCGGGGGTCGAGGGGCCCTCCCCTCGCGTTCTCTTGGGGGTTTAAGGGGGCCATTCTCTCACGTGAGAGAATGGCCCCCTTTGTCGCATCCCCTGCACGGTGCAGGGAACATTTCAATGATTACTTTTTAAAGCTATCTTTAAGAGTAACCGACCGGTTGAATACCAGATGATCCTCGGAGCAATCCTTGTTATCAAGGCAGAAATACCCAAGGCGCATGAACTGAAAGCTCGGCGCGGTCTTGCCCTTCTTTTCGGTCTTGTCGTACGCCGCGGCGATGTCGCGCATGCGCGGCTCGACCTTGCAGCCGGTCAGCACCTCGAGCGAATCGGGGTTCATGCAGGCAAGGAAATCCTTGTCCGCGCCGTCGGGTGCGGGGTCGCTGAACAGCTCGCTGTAAACACGCACCTCGGCGTCCAGCGCGGTCGCGGCGTCGACCCAGTGGATCGTCGCGCCCTTGACCTTGCGGCCGTCGGCGGGATCGCCGCCCGGCGAGTTCGGGTCGTACTCGGCGTAGACCTCGACGACGTTGCCGTTTTCATCCTTCTTGCAGCCTGTGCAGGTGATGAGGTACGCGCCCTTGAGGCGGCACTCGGGGCCGTTCGGCGTCAGGCGCTTGTACTTGGGCACGGGGACTTCCATGAAGTCGTCGGCCTCGATCCAGCACTCGCGGGAGAACGTGATCTCATGCGTGCCGGACGCAGGGTCGGTCGGGTTATTCTCGACCGTGAACGTCTCGCTCTTGCCCTCGGGATAGTTCGTGATGACAAGCTTCACCGGATGCAGCACGCCCATCGTGCGCTCCGCCTTCTCGTTGAGGTCTTCGCGCAGGCAGTGCTCAAGGAAGCTGTACTCGACCACGCTCGCGCTCTTGGCAACGCCGATGCGGTCGCAGAAGCTGCGGATGGACGCAGGCGTGAAGCCGCGGCGGCGCAGGCCGCACAGCGTCGGCATACGCGGATCGTCCCAGCCGGAGACGATACCCTCCTCGACGAGCTTGCGAAGCTTGCGCTTACTCATGACCGTGTGGTCGATACCAAGGCGGGCAAACTCGATCTGGCGCGGCTTGCACGGCACGGAAACATTGTTCACGACCCAGTCGTAGAGCGGGCGGTGCGCCTCGAATTCGAGCGAGCACAGCGAGTGCGTGATGCCCTCGAGCGCGTCCTGAATGGGGTGCGCAAAGTCGTACATCGGGTAGATGCACCACTTGTCGCCCTGACGGTGATGGTGCATGTAGCGGATGCGGTAAATAACAGGGTCGCGCATGTTGAAGTTGCCGGAGGCTAAGTCGATCTTTGCGCGCAGCGTGCGGCTGCCCTCAGGGAACTCGCCGTTTTTCATGCGCTCGAAGAGGTCGAGGTTCTCCTCTACATCGCGGTCGCGGTACGGGGAGATGGCGGGCTTGCCGATGTCTCCGCGGTACTCTCTCGCCTGCTCGGGCGTCAGGTCGCAGACGTAGGCAAGGCCCTTTTTGATGAGCTCGACAGCGTACTCATAGTCCTTTTCAAAATAGTCGCTGCCGTAGAAGAAACGGTCGCCCCAGTCGAAGCCCAGCCAGTGGATGTCCTCTTTGATGGCGTCGACAAATTCGACGTCCTCCTTCGTGGGGTTCGTGTCGTCCATGCGCAGGTTGCAAAGGCCGCCGAAGCGCTCAGCGGTGCCAAAGTCGATGGTCAGCGCCTTGCAGTGGCCGATGTGCAGATAGCCGTTCGGCTCCGGCGGAAAACGGGTGTGGACCTGCTGGCCCTGGAAGCGCCCACCCTCCGCGATGTCTTCTTCGATGAAGGCGTCGATAAAATTTTTGCTGCCGGATTCGCCCTCAGCGGCGGCAGTCTTGACTTCCTCAGCCATATGATCCATTCCTTTCTTCGCGTCTGCGGTGAGGCAGACAAAATAATGAAATATTATATCCCGTATTGGGAGTTATTGCAAGCATAATATGCTTGCAGATTCCCTGCGGCCGCGCAGGAGTGCGGGACAAAGGGGATATTCTCTTTCGCGAAAGAGAATATCCCCTTTGGAACCCCAAGAGAAAGGCGTTTAGATTGGCAGTCTCGATCTTGAATGACCTTGGTGCCTCCGGAATGCAGATGCCTGCGTGGCAGCATTGCTTCGCTCGCTGCCAATGGTTCTGCAAGACGATTTGCCTCTGCTTCTATTATCCGCTGCCGCTCTGCCGATCTTGCGGAAGTGCATCCTAATCACCGTCTACCGATAATGCATACTGTTTCGATAGTGCGTACCGCGGCGAGCGCAGCAATGCCGCCTCGGCAGGCAATAGCAAAATCGATAAAATCCGAAGTAGACGGTGATTGCTTAAGACTACCGAATCGCAGGCAAAGCGACAGCGAAGATAGAAGATAGTCAAATCGTCTAGCACCAACATCTGGTAGGCACCCGATTCCGCAGGCTGTGCACCTCTTCAAGCCCCAATCTCGCAATGTCAAAACCTTTCTCTTGGGGGATTTAAAGGGGGCTATTCTCTTTTGTGAAAGAGAACAGCCCCCTTTGCCCCGTTCCCTGCTGGCACGCAGGGATAATTTCGCTCTTCATTGGAAGAGCTTTTCAAGCTCTTCCCTGCTCATCAGCAAATTGAGCACCTCCACCAGCGCATTTGCGCTCAAATGCTCCGGCAGCTCCAGCCTTTTGCACAGCGCTTTGCGCTTTTCCACGCTGTCCGGGCCGATCAGGCCCAGGTCATAGAGATCTGCTTTTGTGATGGATTTTCCCTTTACAGTGCTTTCTTCATCAATGGTCGCGCCCGCGCGGCGCAGGGCGTCAAGCAAAATTTCCGGTTTCATGCCCTCGACGCCGAGCTTGCCCTCCTTGCCGCCCTTGCGCTTGCGCTTCTCCTTGCCGTAGATGTCCGGTACGTAGGCTTGCAGCACACGACCCTCGGGGATATTGCCCTTGACGCGGTTGCGGATCACGAATCCCGCGCCGTCGGGGTCGGTGAAGAGGATGATGCCCCGCTCCTTGGCGAGCTTTCGCAAAAAGGCCTGCTTTTCCTTGTCGTTGAACACGGCGAAGCCGCCGAGCTCCACGATGACCGCGTCCACGACCTGCGAGAGCGTGTTTTTGTCGTACCGCCCCTCGACGACGATGACTTCCTTTACCTTCGGCTTTGCCATAAGATTCACTTCCCCTGTGCAAGGCGCATCAGCAGCAGCTTGAGCTCACCCTCGCTGTCGATGCCCTTTTCACTCTTCATGCGTTGGTCGAGCCGCTGGCACATGAGAAGGCTCTGGCTGCACCACTCGCTCGTCGTTTTGCGCGCCGCCTCCATCAGTAAGCGCGCGGGATAGTCTGACCGCATCCCCCACAGCTCCATGAGCCAGAGCTTGTCCTTGCCGTTGTCGAGCGCGATGCGCGCGGTGTAGATGCGCCGCAGCTCCTTGCTGATAACGGCCAAGATCACAAACGGCTCCTCCTGCTTTTTGAGCAGCTGACCCAAAAGCTCCGACGCGCGGCCGTAGTCGCGCTTCGTGATGGCGTTCGTCATATCGAACACCACCGCGTCGAGCACAGGATCGGCCACGGCGTTGATGTCGTCGGTCGTGATGTTCTTTCCCTTGGCGTAGGCGCCGATCTTCTCGATCTCCGGCACAAGGCCGGTCATCAGCGCGCCGCAGGTGAAGATCAGGTGCTCCGCCGTCTGTGCGTCGATGCCCTTGCCCAGCGCGCGGAAGCGCCGCGCAATCCAATTGATGAGATCGCTGCGCTCCTGCGCCTCGAACTTGACGCTCTGTACGTTTTTGTCGAGCGCCTCGTAGAGCTTTTTATAGGTCTTGCTCGGCTTGTACTCAATGAGATCGTACACGAACACAAGGCAGCAGTACGGCGGAAAGTCATTGAGCAGCGCGATGAGCGCCGTGCGCTGCTCCTCGGGGAGCTTAAAAAGGTCACAGTCCGTTACCACGATGAGCGTGCGCTCGGCCATCATCGGCATCGCCTCGACCGCCTCGTTCAGCTCCTGCATCGTCAGCGTCTTGCCGCTCAGGCGGTGGTAGTTGAACTCCTCAAAGCCCGCGGGGACAAGCTTTTTCTTGATCTCGCCGAGGTAGTATTCGCGCAGATAACTCTCCTCGCCGTAAAAGATGTAGACCTGACCGATATTGCCCGCGCTCAGGTCGCTTTTCAATTTCTGATAGCCCTTGTTGGGCGTTTTTCTCTCTGCCATGAAGTCCTCTCAGTCCACTGTGATCAATATATTGCCCTGCATGTCCGTGCGGTAGACCGTCATGCCCGCGTCCGTCAGGCGCAGCAGCGCCTCCTCGGTCGGATGGCCGTAGCTGTTGTCGCCCACGCTGATGACGCCGGCCTCCGGCGTCACCGATTCGAGCAGCGTCGTACCGGTGGAATACTTCGAGCCGTGATGTCCGACGAGCAGCACTTCGATATCCGGTAAATCATAGGTCTCGACGAGCTTCGTCTCGGTTTTCGCGTCCATATCGCCGGTGATGAGCGTGTCGAAGTCGCCGAGCGAGCACAAAATCGTCAATCCCAGCTCGTTTGCGCCCTTGTCGCCGAGCGGCGGATAGATCGTCATCGTCGACGCACCGTTTTCTACATCCGTCAACTCGGTGACATAGTGGATGTTCACGCCGTAGCGCTCGGCGAGCGCTTCGACCTCATCGCGGTCACCCTCGCCCGCGTCGATATCGGCAAGGTAGATGGTATCGACATCCACGCGCGCAAAGAGCGCAGCAAGGCCGTTGGCGTGATCCTCGTGATAATGCGTCAGCACCACGGAGTCGAGCGTCGCGCCCGCAGAGCGCAGATAGTCCGCCGCGATCGCGCCGGCGTCGATGTAGGAATTTTTGCTGCCGCAATCCACGAGTGCCGCGTGGCCCTCGGAAATGAGCAGCACGCTCTCCCCCTGCCCCACATCGAGCGCGACAACGTTCAGCCCGCCCTGTTCATAGTGTAGGGCATTGACCTTTGCCGCGGCGAAGAGCGACAGGACGGAAAGCCCCACCGCCGCAAAATAACGGTACTTCCCGCGCTTTGCCAGCGCGCAGGTGATGAAGATCGCGTACACGTACGCAAGCCATGCGACGGAAAACGCTGTGTTGAAATAGATGGCGTGGAACGGAAGCTCCTCTAAAAGTCCTGCGATGGCAAGCACCGCGCGAATGCCGAGCGCCGGCAGGAGCGCGCAGAGCGCGCCAAGCTGCGGCACAGCCGCCGCGATCAGTACCGAAAGTAATCCCAGCGCGAACACGACGCTCACGAGCCACAGGCAAAGCAGGTTGCTCAAAAGCGACACAATGGAGAGCGTTCCGAAATAGTAGCACGCAAGCGGCGTGGAAAACACCATCGCGCCGAGCGTCGTCGAAAACGACAGCAGCGCCGCGCGCACAAGCTTGTGCTTGCCGTGGGCACGCTTCGTGAGCTTCGGCGTCAGCCAGATAATGCCCGACACCGCGGAAAACGATAATTGTAAGCTGATGCTTGCGATGGCGAACGGATTTTTGAGTAAAATGAGCAGCAGCGCAAACGAGATGGACGTCGGCGGGTCGTTGTCGCGCCCCAGAAGCGGCGCGATCATGCCCATCGAGATCATGATGCACGCGCGCAGGATGCTCGGCGTCAGGCCTGTGACGAACGCATAGAGGAAAATGAGCGGGATCGTCACGGCGCAGCGGAGCTTTTTCCGCTTATCGCCCATCAGCGAACCGATCAGCGACGCCAGAAAGCAGCAGTGCAGACCCGAGACGGCCATCACGTGGGAAAGGCCGACCTCGGATAAGTTGCTCGCGTCCTCCTCGTCGAGATATTTCTTGTCGCCCAGCAGCAGCGCCCGCAGAAATGCGCCCTCGCGCTCGCTGTAGCTGCGCTCAATGGTCTCACCGAGCGTCCTTGCGATGCGCTGCGGCAGATACTTGAGCGCGCCCGCGTTTGCGTCGTCATAAGTCGGGTCGCCGCGCTGATAGAGCAGGACGTAGACGCCTTTGGCCGTGAAATTGCGCAGATGCAGTCCCTTCCCCGTCGGGTCGGTCGCGCTGTTGAACAGCGCCTCCGCCGTCACGTGCGCGCCGGGCTCGAGGTCCATAAGATCCGCGTCACCGTAGTAGATGGCCCGCCCCGGCAGGCCGCGGTTCAATATCTTCACCGTGACCTTCGCGCCGTGGCTCGTCTCCTCGGCATAGCCCAAAAGCTCGACCTCAACCGTGTCCTGCGTGCCGAGCAGCGCGTCGTTCGGCGCTTTGATAAAATGCGCATAAAGCGTGTTGTACCCGAACGCAAAGCATAAGCCCAGCGCGCACAAAAACGCGCGCTTTGCCCAGTCCCCGCGCTTGTTTGCGCAGCCACAAAGTCCCATGACAAGCGCCGCCGCGGCAAACACGCCGCACAAAATGAGCGCCCACTGCGCACTCAGTAAATACTGCGAGAGCGCAACGCCCGCCGCAAACGCCGCGCAGAAAATCGCCAGTACTCTCATCGGCGCGCAGGGTCGTCCGTCAGCCCGAGCAGATAATCGGTACTGACGCGGTAGTAGTCGGCGAGTTTGATGACCGCCCATACGGGGATCTCCCGCTCGCCGCTCTCGTAGCGGCGATACACGCTGCGGTGCATATTGAGCATATCCGCGATCTGCTGCTGCGTCTTGTCATTGTCTTCGCGCAGGTCACGCAGTCGTTTGGTATCCATAAACAATCACCCGGTACAATGCTACCAAATGGCAACATTATTTCCGGTAATTGTGTCCAAACGGAGCCTTTTGTAGTATAGCAGCAACGATTGCTTTTGCCAAGGGGCAAATGCTTGTTCCCTGCACTGTGCAGGGGATGCGGATAAGGGGGATATTCTCTTTCCTCGGAAAGAGAATATCCCCCTTTAAATCCCCCAAGAGAAAGGTTTAGATTGGCAGTCTCGGGGTTGAATAACCTTTATGCCTTCGGAATGCAACTGCCTGCGCGCGGCGTTGCCGCGGTTAGTGTTGCGATACGATTTGACTTTCTTCTATTATCCGCTGCCGCTCTGCCCATCTTGTAGAAGTACAGACTAATTTCCGTCTATCGCCAGTCCCTACCGAATGCGGCGAGCGCAGCAATGCCGCATTCGGTAGGCAGTCTGTCACCAGACAAACGTCACTCGCGCCTCACGATAGTAAGGCGCGGTTGATCGTAGTAACAACTCGCAGGGATTCATGGCGAAGCCATGTACACCGCACCTGATTCCGCAGGCCGAGCAGCTCTTCAAGCTACAAGCCCGCAATGTGAATTTTCTCTGGGAGGGTGTAAGGGAGGGGGATCTCTTTTTGAAAAAGAGATCCCCCTCCCTTATCCGCATCCCCTGCGCGGCGCAGGGAATGGATGCAGCGCTGCCGCGCTGCCAATTTCGCTTCCCCTACGGGAAAACAATCAGCCCGGAGGCCAAGTCATGTCGCGGCCGGCGAGAACATGAAAATGCAGATGCGGCACGCTCTGTCCCGCCTGCTCGCCGATGTTGGACACGACGCGGTAACTCTCAATGCCCTTCTCCTTGGTGAGCTTGGCAATGACCTCGAAGATGTGCGCGACGACGGCGCTGTTCTCTTCGTTCACGCCCGCGACAGATGCGATGTGCGCCTTCGGGATCACAAGAAAGTGCACCGGCGCCTGCGGCGCGATGTCGTTGAAGGCATAGCAGAGGTCGTCCTCGTAGACCTTGTTCGACGGGATGTCGCCCGCGATGATCTTGCAGAACAGACAATCAGACATGTTTTATCGCTCCTTTCTGTAAAGTAATTTCATCTTACACAAATTGATTTTTCTCGGCATCGTAGGTGTATCCGATGCCCGCAAGCGATGTTTCGATGCTCTCGCGCGCAACGTCCAGATCGTCACACAGCGCATCAAGAGAATCGTAAAAATCGCGCAGCTTCATATTCACGGCGCTCAGCAGCATCGCCGGATCTTTCGGTAACGCCGCCATCAGCCGAGCTTGCTCAAGATGAGATCATCCACCGCCGCGAGCGCGTCGTCGACCTTGCTGACTTCGGTGCCGCCGCCCATGGCAGAGTCGGGCTTGCCGCCGCCCTTGCCGCCGCAGATAGGCGCGATGGCCTTGATGATATCGCCTGCCTTGATTCCGCTTGCGACCGCTTCCTTGCCGCACACGGCCAGAAGCGTGACCTTGCCGTCCTTGACGGAGGCGAGCACGCCGACGATCTTGGGCTCCTTGTCGCGCAGGAAGTCGCCGAGCTTGCGCAGGGCATTCGCATCCATGCCGTCGCGCTGGGCGGTGACGAGCTTCAGGCCCTTCATTTCCTTGGCGGAGGTCAGGAACGTGCGCGCCTCGCCGAGCGATGCCTGCTCCTTGAACTTTTCAAGCTGGCTCTTGATCTCCTTCATCTCGCTCAGCATGCCGCCGATGCGGCTTTCGAGCTCGTTCGACGTGGTCTTTAAGAGCTGCGCCGCGCGGATGAGCTTCTCCTGGCCGCTTCTAAGCTCTTCGAGCGTCTGTTTGCCGGTGATGGCCTCGATGCGGCGCACGCCGGAGGCAACGCTGCCCTCGCTCTTGATGCGGAAGAGGCCGACCTTGGCGGTGTTGTCAAGGTGCGTACCGCCGCAGAACTCCATAGACACATCGCCCATCTCGACCACGCGGACAACGTCGCCGTACTTTTCGCCAAACATGGCGACAGCGCCCTTCTTCTTCGCTTCCTCGATGGGCAGCACCTCGGTCACAACGGGGATGCCGCGCAGGATCGCGTCGTTGACGAAGGTATCGACCGCGAGCAGCTGCTCGGGCGTGATGGACTCAAAGTGCGTGAAGTCGAAGCGCAGACGGTCGGGCTCAACAAGAGAACCGGCCTGATGCACGTGGTCGCCGAGCACCGCCTTGAGCGCGGCGTCGAGCAGATGGGTGGCCGTGTGGCCGCGGCGGATGGCCATGCGGCGCTCCACATCAATGGATGCCGTCACGGTGTCGCCGAGCTGGAAACTGCCGTGGATGACCTTACCGGTGTGCATGAACTTGCCGCCCTTGTTCTTCTGGACGTCCGTGACCTCAAACACGGCCTCGCCGCAGCGGATGACGCCCGTATCGCCGATCTGGCCGCCCATTTCGGCATAGAACGGAGTCTTGTCGAGAACGATGATGCCCTCCACGCCGCTCATCATAGCCTCGGCCTGCTCACCCTCGACCACCAGCGCGACGACCTTCGCATCGTCGACGGAATCGTGGTCGTAGCCGACAAATTCCGTGGACGGAATGTCCTTGCCGAACTCAACGCCCGCCCAGCCGAGGTCACCGAGCGACTTGCGCGCCTCGCGGGCGCGGGTCTTCTGCTCCTGCATCTCGTGGTCAAAGGCCTTGCGGTCGAGCGTCATGCCCTCGTCCTCGACCATCTCGACCGTCAGGTCGATGGGGAAGCCGTAGGTGTCGTACAGCTTGAACGCGTCCGCGCCGGAGAAGACGGTCTCACCCTTCTCCTTGTGGGCGTTCAGAAGCTCGGTGAAGATCTTCATGCCGCCGTCGATGGTCTTGGCAAAGTTCTCCTCCTCGGTGCGGATGACCTTGGTGATATAGGCCTGACGCTCGCGCAGCTCGGGATAATGGCCTTCGTTCTCGTGCACGACCGTATCCACGACCTCATAGAGGAACGGACGGTTGACGCCAAGCAGCTTGCCGTGGCGGGCGGCTCTTCTCAGCAGGCGGCGCAGCACGTAGCCGCGGCCCTCGTTGCTGGGCAGCACGCCGTCGCAGATCATAAAGGAAGCCGAGCGGATGTGGTCGGTGATGACGCGCAGGGACACGTCTTTCTCGCGGCTCTGGCCGTAGCTCGCGCCGGTGATCTCCGTGACCTTGTTCGTGATGTTCATCACCGTGTCGACGTCGAAGAGCGAATCAACGTCCTGGCACACAACGGCCAAGCGCTCAAGACCCATGCCGGTGTCGATGTTCTTCTGCTTGAGCTCGGTGTAGTGGTCGTGGCCGTCGTTGTCGAACTGGGAGAAGACGATGTTCCAGACCTCCATATAGCGGTCGCAGTCGCAGCCGACGGTGCAGCCGGGCTTGCCGCAGCCGTACTTTTCGCCGCGGTCGTAGTAAATTTCAGAGCAGGGGCCGCACGGACCGGAGCCGTGCTCCCAGAAGTTGTCCTCCTTGCCGAACTTGAAAATGCGGTCCTCGGGGATGCCGATCTCCTCGTGCCAGATGCGGAACGCCTCGTCGTCGGCGGGCGTGGTCTCGTTGCCGGCGAAAACAGAGGGATACAGGCGGTTCGGGTCGAGGCCGACCCACTCGGGGCTCGTCAGGAATTCCCACGCCCAGTGGATGGCCTCGGTCTTGAAATAGTCGCCGAACGAGAAGTTGCCGAGCATTTCAAAGTACGTGCCGTGGCGCGCGGTGTGGCCGATGTTCTCGATGTCGCCGGTGCGGATGCACTTCTGGCAGGTGGTCACGCGGTGGCGCGGGGGCTCCTGCTCGCCGGTGAAGAACGGCTTCATCGGCGCCATACCGGAGTTGATGAGCAGCAGCGACGCGTCGTTCTGCGGGATCAGGGAAAAGCTGGGCAGGCGCAGATGGCCTTTTGTCTCAAAAAAGTGCAGGAACATTTCCCGCAGCTCATTGAGACCGTAATACTTGGGCTGAGACATGGTTGGTTTCTCCTTTTATTGTAAAATTTACTGTTGTTCGTTCTGTGTTTTCAGATAAGCGCTCAATTCCGCGAGCTCACGGTCGAGATTTTTATAGAACTGCGTGACGTGCCATCCGTCGCAGAGCGCGTGGTTGATGAAAAGTGACATCGGCAGCATCATGCGGCCGTTTTCCTCGCGGTATTTTCCCCAGGCGAAGCGCGGATTGCTGTCGTCTGCGCCGCCGGCGGGCTCTTTGATCTGCGTGTAGTAGAGCCACGGCACGCAGGAGACGAAGAAATTCGCCAGCACGTCGCCATCCTCGGTCAGCGTACCGCGCTCGAGCGTCTCCTTCTGCCGCCGCTTGCCCTCGGCGACAAACTTTTCGTAAGACGACAGATCGTCCTCAAGCAGGCAGTAGACGTAAACGCCCGTGCCGTCGGGCTTCATCACGGTGTACGATGGGTCACAGTGATCATACTCAACGACCTGACCGTCGGGCAGCAATCTCCGCCGCAGCTCGGGCACGGCGTTCGCCGCGCGCATCACCGCATAGAGATAGCTGAGGAAAAACGGACGGCCGTTAAGCGAAGCAAGAAGATCCGTAATATCCACCGGAACCGTGATGCCCGCCCACGGGTCGGTCATCGTGCGGAAGTATTCAAACTGGCCGCCGCGCGGGTCCTTCGTCATGTCGATGATTTTTCTTGTCATCTGCTCACTTCCCTCTCACATCCAGTCCGATAAGGTTCATCTCCGTATCGAACGCGATGCGGAACACCACGGACTTTTTGTCGTATTTCGCGCCGATGACAGCGATGGCATGCGGCTCGTCTGCGTCCGTCACGCCCGTCACCATCGAATCCTTGACCTTTTTGAAGCTTCCGCGCCCCTCGGTCGCGATATCCATCATCTCTTCAATGGCATCGGCGCTCGTCTGCTCGCGCACATCCTCGCGCAGCGCGTCGTAGACCTCTTCATATTCGCTCTTCGTCAGCTGCGACATGACGGCAAGTCCCGCGCTCGAGACCTTGTCCTCGTCCATGCCGTCGGGCAGCTCGTTTCCGCGGCAGCCGGCCAAAATCACCAGCAGCACCGCAGCCAATGCGAAAAGCCACACTTTTTTGCGCATATCTATCCCTTTCCAAAAAAATAAAGCCTCCGTCCCTACACATAGGGGCGAAGACTTGACACTTCACGGTACCACCCTAATTATCTTTCCGCTTAGGGGAAAGCATCTTAGCCGTCCGGTAACGGGGACGAGGCGTTCCGCTCCTCGCGGACGGCTCCAAAGCGGCTGCTTCGCACCGGTGGCCGAGGGCTTGCACCATTCCCCTCTCGCTTCAGGCTCGTCTGCAAAGCTGACTTTTTCATCGCGTTTTACTTGCGTTATTATATCTCAAATTCAGCTTTTGTCAAGCATCCCTTGCCTTTGGGCAGAAAATGGCATATACTGCTTTCGTTTGAATGATGAAGGGAGAATCGCTATGAACCGTTCCCGCTCCGGTTATGTCTATATCGTCCTCTGTGCCGTCATTTTCAGCACGATGGAGGTCATGCTCAAAACCGTGCACGGCGTGTTTGCGCCCATGCAGATCACGTGTCTGCGCTTTCTCGTCGGCGGCATTCTGCTCATCCCGTTCGCCTCGCGCTCGATGAAGAAGAAAAACGCCTCGCTCTCGCGAAAGGACATCGGCTTTTTCGCGCTTTCGGGCTTTCTGTGCGTCGTCATCGCGATGTCGCTCTACCAGATGTCCGTGACCTATACGCGCGCGTCAATCGTGGCGGTCATCTTCTCCTGCAATCCGATCTTCGTCACGGTGTTCGCCCATCTCTTCCTGCATGAGGACATCCATCGCAACCACATTATCGCGCTCATTTTGGAGCTCACGGCGGCGCTCATCATCATTGACCCCATTCATGCGACGCTCGATCCCACAGGCTCGGTGCTCGCCATTCTCTCCGCCGTGATGTTCGCACTCTACAGTGTGTTCGGCAAAAAGCGTACACCGCGCTTCGGCGGCATCGCTGTTACGTGCCTGAGTTTTCTCTTCGGCGCGGGCGAGCTCGTGTTCATTCTGCTCTTCGGCCGCACGGCGGCGGGCGCGTCGCTCTATGGCGCGGTGGGGCTGAACCTCTTTATCGACGTGCCGCTCTTTGAAAATATCCCTGCCTCGGCCATTCCGGCACTGCTGTACATCTGCTGCATCAACTCCGCGGCGGGCTTCGTCTGCCACATGATGGCGATGGAGAAAACGTCCGCGCAGGAGGCGTCGCTCATTTTCTTCCTAAAGCCCATCTTGGCGCCGATCTTCGCGCTTATTTTCCTCAAGGAGGAAATTCCGCTCAATATGATCGTCGGCATCGTCTGCTTCCTGATCGGATCGCTGTGCGCGATCCTGCCGGGGATCCTTGCTCAACGCAGGGCGTTGAAAGCGCAAAAATAAGTTTTTGCATTTTTTCCTGCGGCCGCGCAGGAGGAGCAGGAAATGTGGTGCAGCACCTTCGGCGCTGCCTATCCCCCCGTGCCCGAAAAGGCGCGAAAAAGCGTTTTAATCCTTTGCGCTCAAAGAAACCGCATGGCGCACGAAGCTCATCGGCGGCACATAGCGCGGCAGCTTCATTTTGAAGACCGTCTGCGGCGTGCGCGGCTCGGTGAGCTCGAAGCCCTCGAGGTCGTGCATCACGGGCGCGGTCATCGTGAACGGGCGGCTGTCGGGGCCGACGAGCTCGATCTCGTCGCCCGCGGCAAACTTGTTGCGAAGCGACAGCGTCGCGTTGCCGTCCGCATCGCAGTCCGTCACGACGGCGCAGACCTGCCAGTCGCGGATGTAGCGCGAATTGTCGTAATACTGCCCGGGCTGGCCGTAGTAGAAGCCCGTCGAATAATGGCGGTGGCTCACATGCTCTACCTCATCGCGCCATACGGGGTCGACTTCCCTGCCCGCGGCGACGTCGTCGAGCACATGGCGGTACGCACCTGTGACGATGGCGGCGTAGTAGGCCGACTTCGCGCGCCCCTCGATCTTGATGCAGTCGATGCCCGCGTCCATGATATCGTCTAAATGGTCGATCATGCACATATCGCGCGAGTTCATGATGTAGGTCCCCTTCTCATCCTCGAAGACGGGGAAATATTCGCCCGGACGTTTCTCCTCCATCAGCGCATACTGGTAGCGGCAGGGCTGGGCGCACTGGCCGCGGTTCGAGTCGCGGCCGGTCATATAGTTTGAGAGAAGGCAGCGGCCCGAATAGCTCACGCACATCGCGCCGTGGCAGAAGGTCTCGATCTCCAATTCCTCGGGAATTTTTGCCCGCATTTCGCGGATCTCCTGTAAAGACACTTCCCTTGCCAGCACCACTCTTTTCGCGCCAAGATCGTACCACGCGCGGGCGCACTCGTAGTTGGCGATGGACTGCTGCGTGGAGACGTGGCGCTCGCATTTCGGCGCGTACTTCCCCGCGAGCGTAAACGCGCCGAGGTCGGCCAAAATAAGCGCGTCGACACCTGCGTCGTTCAAACGCTCCAAGTGCTCGGGCAGGCGCGCGACCTCGTCGTTGCGCGGCATCGTATTCACCGTCACGTGGACGCGCACACCGTGGTCGTGCGCGAACTTCACCGCTTTGGGAAGCTCCTCCGGCGTGAAGTTGCCCGCGAACGAGCGCATGCCGAAGCTCGTACCGGCTAAGTACACTGCGTCCGCGCCGTAGAGCACGGCCATCTGCAATTTTTCCATATCGCCCGCTGGGGCGAGGATCTCGGGTTTTCTTCTCATCGTTGTCCTCTTTCAAAGCGGCAGCGTGGCATAAGCCACGCTGCCGCGTCATTTTATGTTAGCCTGCGTACTGGCTGGAGCTGACGAAGCTCGAGTGCTCCGCGTAGGTCTTGAAGAAGTGGTGCACGCCGTCCTTGCCGAGCGCGTAGAAGTAGTAGTTCGTCTGCGCCGGTTCGAGCGCCGCCTGGATGGAGGCAAGACCGGGGTTCGCGATGGGCGTGGGCGGTAAGCCCTCGTACATCGAGAGGTTGTAGGGCGTGTTGTAATTGAGGTCGCTGCTCGTGAGCGTGCCGGTGTAGTTATCGCCGAGGCCGTAGATGAGCGAAGCATCGATCTGGAGCTTGTGGTACGTCTCGCCCACGTTGTTGAGACGGTTATAGATGACCGACGCGATGTTCTCGCGGTCCGTGCCGTCCGTCTCCTTTTCGATGAGCGAGGCGATGGTCAGGATCTGGTTGAGCGAATAGCCAGAGGCCTCGACCTTCTGCATGAGCTCATCGCTCATCTTTGTATTAAAGTTGTCGAGCAGTCTCGACAGCGCGTGCGTCGGGTCCTCGTCCACGAAGAATTCGTAGGTATCGGGGAAGAGATAGCCCTCAAGGCGCGTCAGGTCGCCCTTTTTATTGTTGTCGATGAACGAATAGTTGAAGTCCGAGTTCATCGCCGCATCGGTGAGCTTTTCCGCCGTGTTGACACCATACTTGTCCATCAGCGCGATGATCTGGCGGACATTATAGCCCTCTGGGATCGAAATTTTAACGGTATTCGCCGTAAGCGACGCGTTCTTGTTGCTCATGCGGTTGATGAGCGCGTCGTAGTCCATGTCGCTGTCGACGGCGTAGGTGCCGATGCCGATGCGGCTTTCCGCGTGGCGGAGCCTGCCGAACGCCTTGAAGAACCACTTGTACTTAATGAGCCCCTCGTCGTGGAGCTTCGTGGCGATGGTGTTCAGGTTGTCGTCGCGGGTGATCTCGATGGTCGTCTCGACCGGTGCCTTGTTGAAAGAGCACATGTCGTTCGCCAGCAGCCAGCCCACACCGGCGAGGATCGCCGACGTGATGAGCACGAACGCGAGCCACAGCGTAAAGCGGCGGCGCTGCCCTTTCTTCTTCAGTTTTTGCCGCTCGGCGCTGCTGCGCGTGGAGCGGTGCTGCGTGCGCTGCTCCGCTTCGCGGACGCTCTCGGCGTCCCAGCGGGCGGTTTGATCGTAGTTGTCCTCGTAGCTCATAGCTCCTCCTTGCTGATTTGAAATTCCCTCACCTTTTTCTATCGGTCAGGCTCACCTTTGCGCGCTCGCGCATAGGATAGGGCATGACAAGTGAGGTGAAACGAAAATGTGCAATAACAACAATAGCTGCGTGTGGCTGATCCTCATCATCATTCTGGTGCTGTTCGGCTGCGGCGGGTGCGGCAATGGCTGCGGTTGCGGCTGTGGCTGCAGCAACAACTGCGGCTGCAGCAACAGCAACGATTGCTGCTGCTAAGGCACTCTCCTCCTGTGAAGATGGGGCGCGTGAGCGTCCCCTTTTCACTTGTTTTTGATGTGGTCAAGCCTTCAAAAGTTCCGTCACGCGGCGGTAAATTTCCTCGTGTATGTCTTCGACCGTGCGCATCGCGCCGTCTTTCGAGCAGCCAATGCGCTGCCAGGAGCAGCGCTCGGCGACCTTTTTCGCATTCTCGCGGCACGCGCGCAGGTAAGCTTCGTCCTGCTCGTGGATGTCGGCCTTCGTGTTTGTCGCCTGTTCGCGCTCGCGCATCATCTTTTCGGTCAGCTCGGTCGGCACATCGAGATAAAAGACGAGCGACGGCTCGGGCAGGCCCAGAAGGCCGTATTCAAAGCCGAAAAGCCAGTCGAGATATTTCTCCCGCTCGCCGTCCGGCAGCTTGCCGGCCTGATGCACGGCGTTCGAGGTCGTGTAGCGGTCAGCGATCAGAAGTCCACCCGCCTCGTAATATTTGCCCCAGTCCTGCTTGTAGGACGCGTAGCGGTCGACGGAGTAAAACGTCGACGCCGCGTAGGCGTTCACATCGCTCGGGTGCGTACCGAACGCGCCGCCGAGGTACAGCTCGACGAGCGCGGCGGACTTTTCCCCATAGCGGGGAAAGTTGAGCTTGCGGCAGTCGACACCCTCGCGCTGCAGCCTCTCGAAGAGCAGCTTGCTCTGCGTCGCCTTGCCGGAGCCGTCCGTGCCTTCAAATACGATCAGCTTGCCGCTCATTTGCGCTTCTCCCCCGAAACGTGGACAAGGAAGAGCGGCAGCTTCATCATACGGCCGATACGGGACGGATTTTTGATAAGGCGGTAGAACCACTCCAAATTATGCTTGCAGTAGAACTCCGGCGCGCGCTGCGCGACGCCCGCAAAAATATCCATCGAGCCGCCAAGGCCCATCAGCAGATGACAACCCGTCGCCTCGCCGTATTTCGCCATGAAGAGCTCCTGCTTCGGCGCGCCGAGGCACACGAGCGCCATGTCCGCGCCGCTCGCCTTGATCTCCGCGGCGATGGGGGCATCCTCCTTAAAATAGCCGTCGTGCGTGCCGGCGATGACAAGGCCGGGAAAGCGGTTTTTGAGATTTTCTGCCGCCTGCTCGGCGACGCCCGGCTTTGCGCCGAGCAGGTAAACGCTCTTGCCGAGCTTGGCGCAGCGCTCGATCATGCCCGTGCCGAACTCGATGCCGGGCACGCGGCCTCTGAGCGGCTGGTGCAGAATTTTTGCGCCGTACACGATGCCGATGCCGTCCGGCAGCACGAGGTCCGCACCGTTGACGGCGGCGTTCGCCGCGGCATCCGCGCGGCAGGTCTCCACGATCTCGGGATTGGGCGTCACAACATAGTGCGCACCCTCGGAGCACAGAAGCTCTTCCCCGCGCGCAAGCGCCTCGTCCATCGTCACATTATCAAAGCCAACGCCTAAAATATTGATCCGCATGATAGTCTGTCCGTTTCTTTCACATTTTTATTAAAGCAGTTTATTATATCACTCTTTTTTGCCGCTTTCAACCGCTTTGGCGCTTTTCTCCGGCAGCTGCGAGAGGATGACCGCCGCAAGCATCAGCGCGCAGCCGAAATACTCGCGCAGGCTCATGCGCTCGTGCAGGAAGATCGCTCCCGACACGACCGCAAAGAAGGATTCCAGACTCAGGATCAGCGACACGACCGTCGGGTCGCCGTCCTTCTGCGCGATGATCTGCAGCGTGTAGCCCACGCCGCTCGACACCACGCCGACATAGAGCAGATACGGGATGCAGGTCTTCACCGCCTCGAGCGTGGTGTGCTCGCCAAATGCAAGTGCGCCGATGGCTGAGAGCATGATGACCACTGCAAACTGCGCGCAGGACAGCGCAATGCCGTCCACCTGCTGCACAAAATAGTCCACAGCAAGGATCTGGGCGGTGAAAGCAAAGGCCGAGAGGAAGACATACATATCACCGCTGCTGAACGAAAGCGTACTGCTGCCGTCAAAGCACAGGAAGTAAAGCCCCGCGACGGCGGCGATCACGCAGAGCCAGATGCTTTTCTTCGCCTTTTTGCCAAGCACCGTGCTGAACACCGGCACGAGCACGATGTAGAGCGCCGTGATAAAGCCCGCCTTGCCCGCGCTCGTCGTCCCCATGCCAAACTGCTGCAAGTTGATCGCAAGCGCCAGAAACGCGCCGCAGACAAGCCCTCCGCGCAGCAGCGCGCGCTTTTCCTCCGCGCTGTATTTTTCGCGCGGGTGGATGCGCTGCATGACGGCCAGCAGCACCAGCAATACCAGCACCGCGGGAATGGCGCGCAGCGCGTTGAAGCTGAAGCACCCAAGATGCGCCGCGCTGAGGCTCTGCGTGACAAATGCGCTGCCCCAGATCAGGGCCGTGACCAGCGGCAGCACCACCTGCCTGACTTTCGGGTTTTTCATAGTTGCCTCCCGGATATCACACATGTTACAATGTGACATAGCATATCAAAATGCTGCATTTTTCGCAAGTATTCCGGCGGAAAAATTTGCACCGAACGGAGGCGCCCCATGCAAATCGACGACATTCTTCTGCTCCGCATGAACTGTCAGTATCTTTTTGTCCCCGCAGAGGACGAGCTCACCGTGCTGCGCAGTCTCTGCGGCTTGCAGGCGCAGTTTTACGGCAACTGCCTGCACGCGCTGCGTCTCCGCTGCGGGAAAGCGCCGGGTGAGGATATCCTGCGCACCTCCGCCGTCAAAATGTGGACGCTGCGCGGCACACTGCATCTGATCGCACTCGATGACCTGCCGCTCTTCCTCTATGACGGGCGCAGTCATTTTCTGCGTCCGTGCGACACGATGTCGGACGACGACCGTCTCTCCGCCGCGCGCAAGCGCGAGCTGGCCGCAATCATTCTGGACGCCGCCCAAAGCGGCTGCGGCGACCGCAAGGAGCTGCGCCTTCTCTGCCGCGAGCACGGCATGACCCCTGATGAAGAACAAAACGCGTTTGATCCCTGGGGCGGGCTGCTCCGCGCGCTGTGTGAAAGCGGCACGCTCGGCCACACCGCGCAGCAGAAAAAGGCCTTTCGCCCCTGCCCGCCGTTTGCACCGATGACAAAAGCCGACGCTCTGCGCGCTCTCATGCGGCGCTATCTGACACACTACGGCCCCGTAACAGTACAGGACGCCGCATACTTCTTCGGACTGCCCCAGCGAGAGCTGCTGCCGGTCATCGAATCGCTCTCCCCGCAAGAGTTTATCTGTGAAGGTAAAATATTTTACAGCTTATGCGATATCAATATTATCGGCGACCTGTCCTGCTGCCGATTCCTCGCTGGCTTTGATCCGCTGATGCTCGGATATGAGAAGCGGTCAAACCCGTTCCTGCCCGAAGAGGCTCTGCGCGGCGTGTTCACGCTCGCCGGTATCGTTCGGCCCAGTATTCTTCTTGACGGGAAGATCGTCGGCGTTTGGAAACGCCGCGGGAAAGCTGTCGAATTGACATGGTTAATACCTTTACAATCCTTGCAGTGCAAAAGAATCGAAGAGGAAGCCCTTCGGACTTTTGGGGATGAGGTCTCCAAACTGGTTTGGAGGGATTAAGTCGCGCCCGTTGGGCGCGAGGGGGAATAGCAGCGCCCGCAGCGCTGCACGAGTCAAAGGGGGTTATTCTCTTTCATGAAAGAGAATAACCCCCTTTAAATCCCCCAAGAGAAAGGTTTTGACATTGCAAGCGAGCAGCTCGAAGAGCTGCAATGCTTGCCGATTGCACTTCCCTGCGCGCGGCGTTGCCGCGTTTGGATCTGCTATACGATTTGGGTTACTTCTACTACCCGCTGCCGCTCTGCTGATCTCGTAGAAGTGCGGACTAATTTCCGTCTACTGGGGCACTCATCAATGCGGCGAGCGCAGCAATGCCGCATTCCGCAGGCACTCTGCCGCCAAACTACCGTCACTCGCGCCTCACGATAGTAAGGCGCGGTTGCAATCGGTGACGACTCGCAGGGATTCATGGCGAAGCCATGTACACCGCACCTGATTCCGCAGGCTGCGCAGCTCTTCGAGCTGCAAACCTGCAATGTGCGGGGTCAAGGGGCAAGGCCCCTTGCGTTCTCTTGGGGGTCAAAGGGGGCCATTCTCTCACGTGAGAGAATGGCCCCCTTATCCGCATCCCCACATGGTGTGGGGCAATCACAACTTAGTAATATGTACCCCCGCTGTTTTCAGCATTAACTTTTTGGTGCCGACCGTATCAAACGCCACCTCAAGCAGCGCATCGCCGCCCATAGGGGTGACGGAGATGACCAGTCCGTCACCGAACGTCTTGTGGTGGATCTGGTCGCCGGAGGAAAGCTGAAGCAGCGGCGCGGAGGCGGCGGGCTTCTGCACCGCGAGTTTTTGCGACGCCTGCGATTTTGGTCTGCGCTGCATGACGCTGTCGTAGCGCGCCGCGCCCTGACCGTAGCTACCGTAACCGCGCGTAGAATACGAGCTTCCCTCGTCAAAGCTCGTGTCGCCAAAGCCGGACACGCCCTGCGCCTGACGGCCGACCCAGTCGGCATTCTCCGACGGGACCTCCTCCAAAAAACGCGAGGGTTCACTGACGCTCGTGCGGCCAAACAGCATGCGCTGGCGCGTGCAGGTCATCGTCAGGCGCTCCTTTGCACGCGTCATCGCGACATAGCACAGTCTGCGCTCCTCTTCGACCTCTTCATCGTTGTAGCGCACGCGCTCGCCGGGGAAGATGCCCTCCTCCACGCCGACGACATACACACACGGGAACTCAAGACCCTTTGCGCTGTGCATCGTCATCATCGTCACGCAGTTGTCGCTCGTCGCGCTGTCGAGGTCGGTGTAGAGTGCGATCTCGTTCAAAAAGCCCGAGAGCGTCGCATCCTCCGGATCGTTTTCGAGGAACGAAACGATGTTCGACTTGAGCTCCTGCACGTTTTCAAGACGCCCACGGCTCTCCACGTCGCCCTTTTCCTGCAGCGTGCGTACATAGCTCGTCTGCTCGCAGACCGCGTCATAGAACTCCGCGAGCTCCATTGTGTCCGCCATCTCGCGCAGCGCGGCGATGAGCTGGGCGAAGCGCTCGAGCTTGCCCGCCGCGCTCTTGAGCACGGCGTACTCCCCTGCGTGCTTCAAAACGGCCATCATCGGCACGCCCTGCTCGCTCGCGAGATCCTGCACGCGCTCGATCGTCGTATTGCCGATGCCGCGCGGCGGATTGTTGATAATGCGGCGAAGCCTCAAGTCATCGCTCGGGTTGTTGATGACCGCGAGGTACGCGAGCATGTCCTTGACCTCCGCGCGTTCGAAGAACTTTGTCCCGCCGACGACCTGATACGGCACGCCGTTGCGCTTGAACGCGTATTCGAGCGCGTTCGACTGTGCGTTCATGCGGTATAAAATGGCATTTTCCTTCCAGTTCCGCCCGCGGTTGTAGTCCATCATAATGCTGCTGACGACAAAGTTCGCCTCGTCCTGCTCGTTGAAGACGGTCTTGATGAGCACCCTATCGCCCGCACCCGCATCGGTCCAGAGGGTCTTGCCCTTGCGGCCCGTGTTATTCTTAATGACCGCATTCGCCGCGTCGAGGATGTTCTGCGTCGAGCGGTAGTTCTGCTCCAAGCGGATCGTGCGGCAGCCCTTGTACTCCTTTTCAAAATTCAGGATGTTTGTGATATCCGCACCGCGGAATTTGTAGATGCTCTGGTCATCGTCGCCGACGACGCAGATGTTTCCCTTCTCCCCCACGAGCTGCTTCATCAAAAGGTATTGCAGCCGGTTCGTGTCCTGATACTCGTCGATGAGCACATAGCGGAACTTGCGGCGGTAGTAGTCGCGCACCTCGCCCTCCTGCTGCAGCAGCGTGACCGCGTGGAGGATGATGTCGTCAAAGTCGAGCGCGTTCGCCTCGGCCAGACAGTGCACGTAGCGCGTATAGATCTTGGCGATTGCCTCTTTGCGCCAGTCGCCGCTGTCCTTCCAGCGGCGGGAGTAGTCCTGATGCGACTCCATCGCGTCCTTTGCGTTCGAGATGGCCGAAAGCACCTCGCGCGGCGTGAGCTTCTTCTCGTCGATGTTCAGCTCTTTCAAAATGTCCTTGATGACGCGCTTGGAGTCATCCGTGTCGTAGATCGTAAAGTCGCGCGAAAAGCCGAGGCGGTCGATATCGCGGCGCAGGATGCGCACGCAGGCGGAGTGGAACGTCATCGCCCAAACACTCTCCGCGCCCTGGATACCGAAGGCGGAGAGTCTCTCTCTCAGCTCGTTTGCCGCCTTGTTCGTGAATGTCACCGCCAGCACCGACCACGGCGCGGCGGGTTCAAGCGTGCAGAGGTGCACCATGCGGCTGCGCTCGTCGCTCGTCGGATGCTCGGGATAGCTCTCCAGAAATGCAAGGTCGTCCTCCGTCGCCCACGCCGGCACATCCGCGCTGTCGCTCCCCCGCCCGTAGGTCAAAAGATTTGCGACGCGGTTGATGAGAACCGTCGTCTTGCCGCTGCCCGCGCCCGCGAGCAGCAGCAGCGCACCCTCGGTCGTCAGCACGCCGCGGCGCTGTTCAGGGTTGAGTTTTGCAAAATCCCGCGCAATGGCCGCTTTTCTCGCAGCGGCATAGCGGGCGATAAAATCGCTCATATTGTTTTCACCTTTCCTGATCTTTCCATATCTTACCCTTTTTTCGTGCTCCGGTCAACTCCGTTCGACAAAAATCGACTTTTTGTTCGATTTTTTGTTGACAAGAACGTTTGTTCGATTTATAATCATACTCGAACAAAGATTCTATTTGTCAGGAGGAATTTTCCATGGCTGCTTCCACATTTATTTTCGTTTTCATCGGCGTCAGCGTCGTCACCACCAAGGTGATGAACACGCTGCTCCTGCTCGACCAGCCCAAGCGCCGCAGAGCGAGATCCGCCCGCTGAGAACATGAACCTTCTCGACAAGCTCACGATCCTTTCCGACGCGGCAAAGTACGACGCCGCCTGCACCTCGAGCGGGGCCAAGCGCGGCTATCAGGAGGGCAAGATCGGCTGCACGTCCACGTCCGTCGCGGGCTGCTGCCACACGTTTTCGTCCGACGGCCGCTGCGTGACGCTCTTGAAGGTGCTGCTCTCGAACGACTGCTGCTACAACTGCAAATACTGCGTCAACCGCTGCACGAACGACACGTCGCGCGCGACCTTTACGCCCGAAGAGCTTGCCGAGCTGACGATCGAATTCTACCGCCGCAATTATATCGAAGGGCTGTTCCTCTCCTCCGGCGTGCTGCGCTCGCCGGACTATACGACGGAGTTGATGATCCGCGCGCTGTCGATTTTGCGCAGCGAGTACCGCTTCAACGGCTACATCCACGCCAAGGCCATCCCCGGCACGTCGCCGGAGCTTGTCGAACAGCTCGGCTTTCTTTCAGACCGCCTGAGCGTGAACATCGAGCTGCCGAGCGAAGCAGGACTCAAGCTGCTCGCCCCCAATAAAACAAAGCAGGCCATCCTGCGCCCGATGACGCAGATCCGCGACCGCGCAAAGCAGAGCAAGCAGGAGCTTGTCAAATACAAGCACGCACCGCGTTTCGCCCCCGCGGGGCAGAGCACACAGCTCATCGTCGGCGCGACAAAGGAAAGCGACCTGCACATTCTGAATCTCACGCAGGCGCTTTACGATTCCTATCGGTTAAAGCGCGTGTTCTACTCAGCCTATGTGCCGGTAGTCGAGAACACGCTTTTGCCCGCGCTCGACACCAAGCCGCCGCTGCTGCGCGAGCACCGGCTCTATCAGGCCGACTGGCTGCTGCGGTTTTATGGCTTTCGCGCAAACGAGCTGCTCGACGACAACGCGCCGGACTTTGATCCTGCCCTTGACCCCAAGTGCTGCTGGGCGCTGCGCCATCCCGAGTTCTTCCCCGTCGAGGTGAACCGCGCGGACTACGAAGCGCTGCTGCGCGTGCCGGGCATCGGCGTTGTGAGCGCCAAGCGCATTTTGGTCGCGCGCCGCTCGGGCGCGCTGCGCGCGGAGGACCTCAAAAAGCTCGGCGTCGTGATGAAGCGTGCGCAATACTTTCTCACCTGCGGCGGGCGTTATGCCTCGCCGCTCAAGCTATCGCAGGAGGGCATTTTGCAAAACCTGATGGCCGTGGAGCGCCGCGCGCTCCCACAGGCCGAGGCACAGCAGCTATCCCTTTTCGATCAGGTCGGCTAAGGAGGCCGCTATGGCATGGCGCGAGATCATCTATCAATACGACGGCAGCTTTGAAGGGCTCCTCTGCTGCGTGTTTGAAAGCTACACAAAAAAAGAACGCCCCACCGCGATTTTGCGCGATGGGGACGACGAGCCCTCCCTTTTTGAAATTCGCGCGGTCACGACGGACCGCGCCCACGCGCAGCGCATCTACCGCAGCCTCTACAAGCGAAGTCCGGAAGTCGGCCCCTTCCTGCGCCGCGCGTTTCTCACCTGCCTTCCCGACAAGGAGATGGCCATTTACCGCTTCATCGTCAAATTTTACCGCGAGGGCACGCCGCTGCTCTCGCGCCTGAGCGACGACACCTATCTGCCGCTGCTCAAGGCCGTGCGGCAGCTTTCGGGCGAGGTCGAGCAATTCCGCGGCTTCACCCGCTTTTCCGACTTTGACGGCGTACTCGGCGCGGAGATCGAACCGAAAAACCGTGTGCTCCCTGTCCTGCGCCGCCACTTCTGCGAACGCTATCACAACGAGACATTTTTCCTCTACGACCGCACGCACCGCGAGGCGCTGCTCTATAGCGGCGGCGTGTCGCGCATCGTGCCGCTCAATCACTTTAAAATGGCGCAGCCGGACGAAGTCGAGGCGGGCTATCGCCGCCTCTGGCGCCGCTTTTACGACACCGTCGCCATCGAGGCGCGCAAAAATGAAAAGCTTCGCATGACGCACATGCCCAAGCGCTACTGGGGCATGATGACGGAGTTTCAGGACGAAAGCTACTTCAAAGCCCGTCCGAAAGAGACGCCCTCAGCTTCTCCAGCGCCCGGCGCTCCAGCCGCGATACCTGCACCTGCGACACGCCCAGAAGGCGCGCCGCCTGCTCCTGCGTCAGCCCCTTGAAAAAGCGCAGCAGGATCGTCATTTTCTCGCGCTCAGGGAGCTCGTCGATGGCTTCGCGCAGCGCGATGCGCTCAATGAGCCCGTCCTCTGGCGATTCGCCGCCCAGCATCCCCTCGAGCGTCAGGCCGTCGCCCGTTTCGCGCTGCAAGCTGTCCGGCGCAGCGACCGCCAGCTCACACTGCGCGATCTCCTCGGCATTGAATCCCGTCTCCTCCGAAAGCTCGGAGAGCGCTGGTTCGCGCCCGAGTGTATTTTTGAGCTTTTCGCGCGCGGCGAAGATCGTCGCCGCCTGCTCACGCATGCTGCGGCTCACCTTGATTGCGCCGTCATCGCGCAGAAAGCGTCGAATTTCGCCCGCGATCTTCGGCACAGCGTAGGTTGAAAACTGCGTGCCGAATGCAAAGTCAAATCCCTTTATCGCTTTGATGAATCCAAGGCATCCGAGCTGATAGAGGTCGTCCGGCTCCACGCCGCGGCCGTAATAACGCCGCACGATGCTCCAGATGAGGCCGCTGTTCTCGCGCAGCATTTGCTCGCAGGCCTGCTCGTCGCCCCGCGCCGCGGCCTCGAGCAATTCCGGCGCGGCGTTCATCGGCGCGCCGTGCGCAGCGCGATCCTGCGCTTCATCGTCACGACCGTGCCCTTGCCGTTTTTCGAGCGCACAGCGAGCGAATCCATAAAGCTCTCCATGATCGTAAAGCCCATGCCGCTGCGCTCTTCACCGCCAGTCGTGTAGAGCGGCTCTCGTGCTTTTTCGACGTCCGCAATGCCGCACCCCCAGTCGCGCACGGTGATCTCAAGGAGATTTCCGTCGAAAATGCATGCGCGCAGCGCGATCTTGCCGATCTCCTGCGGATAGGCATGGACGATGGCGTTCGTCACCGCCTCGCTCACGGCGGTCTTGATGTCACCGAGCTCGTCGAGCGTCGGGTCGAGCTGCGCGGCAAACGCCGCGACCGCGGCGCGCGCCAGCCCTTCGTTGACGCTGCGGCTCGGAAATTCAATGGCTATGTAGTTATTCGGTTTTACTTTCATCGCTCTTTTCCCCCTCCTCAAGCGGTACGATGCGGAAAATTCCCGCGGCGGTAAACACTTTTTTCGCCTGCGGCGGAACGTTTTTGATCGCAGCGCTGCCGCCCATGGCGCGCATACGCTTGAGCGCGCGCATCACGACGGCGATGCCCGACGAATCCATAAAGCTCACACCCGAAAAATCCAGCGTCAGTTTGCTCGGCAGCGCCGCATCCAGCTCCCATTCGAGCTTCCGCATCGCCTCCTTCGCCGCGTGATGGTCGAGCTCCCCGCGCAGCGTGAGCGTCAGTTCACGCCCTTCGCCCGATGAAATGACCTCCATTGCTCTCCCTCCGTTTCCTTCAAGCGTTTTCCCTTTCGTTTCTCAAAGTATAGCCTGTCCTCCTGCCGTTTTTTTGTCGAAGACCGCCGGTATTCTGATTTTTCTTTGCTGCACCTCCTTGACACCTGCGCTTCCGCCCTGTAAAATGAGGAAAACAATCAAAGGAGGATCTCTCATGCGAAGAAGCGACCGCGAGATCACCGATCTGGGCGAAATTCTCTCCATTATCAACGATTGTAAAGTGATCCATCTTGCCATGGTAGACGATGGAGAGCCGTATCTTCTGCCGCTGAATTTCGGCTATGCCTGTGAAGGCGGTGCGTTCTCGTTCTTCTGCCACAGCGCACGCGAAGGCCGTAAGCTCGACATTCTGCGCAAAAATCCGACCGTCGCCTTTGAAATGGACTGCCGCGGTGCGCTCGACGAGCACGATGTCGCCTGCCAGTGCGGATACTACTTCGCCTCCGTCACCGGCGTCGGCCATGTCGAATTTTTGGACGGTGAAGAAAAGCTCGTCGCGCTGACCTCCCTCATGCGCCACATGGCGGGCCGTGAAGATCAATTCACCGAGCAGCAAGCCCGCACAGTCGAGGTCTTTGCCGTTCGCGCCGACAAGCTCAGCGCCAAGGCAAAGGTTCCTCACGGCGCGCAGTAGTCATGGATAGCAAGCAAGTTTTCAAACCCAAAAGGACGTGTTGTACATGAAACGCTCTGAGCCCGTCGAACTGATGAATATGTGCGTGCTCCGCCGCGGCAGCAAGGTTTTGGTGCAGGACCGCACAGATCCCAACTGGCCAGGCGTTGCTTTTCCGGGCGGTCATGTTGAAAAGGATGAATCCTTTACAGATGCCGTCATTCGTGAGGTTCAGGAGGAGACAGGTCTGACAATCTCCTCTCCGCGCCTGTGCGGGATCAAGGACTGGTGCGAAGACGGCGTGCGTCATGTCGTGCTGCTCTATCGCGCGGAGCAGTTTACCGGAACGCTGCGCTCTTCCGACGAGGGCGAGGTCTGGTGGGCGGAGCTCGCCGGTCTCCCCTCGCTCGATCTTGCATCTTCCGACATGCTCGACCTTCTCCGCGTGTTTGAAGAAGATGATCTGAGCGAGCTGTTCTACTGCCAGAACGGTGAAGATTGGACTTACGAATTGAAATAATCTCAAAAAATGAAAAGCACCGCTGTGCAGATACCCTCTGCACAGCGGTGCTTTCTTTTCAATTTTACAGCGCGCGTTCCATCGGCAGATACGCCGAATCGCCGTGCGGGAATTCCTCGCCCATCAGCGCAAAGCCGTTCTTTTCCCAGAACGCTTTACTCTGCGGATTGCCCCTGTCGACCGCAAGGCGCACCTTGCGGAACCTCTCTCTCCGCAGTTCGTCCATCAGCTCGCCGATGAATGTCGAACCGAGGCCGTAGCCCTGCCGCTCCTTTTTCGTCATAAAGAAGCCGATGTAGGCGGTGTCATCTTGCGGGTAGCGCTCGATCAGGTCCAGCACGGCGAGGAGCGTTTCTCTGTCGAAAAAACCGAGATAATGCTTGTCCGCCGCGCATTTCCCCGGCGGCAGCGCCGTCATGTCCTCCAAAACGCTCTCCCTCGTCGCAAGCGGCGGATGGTAGCGGTAGAACTGCTTGTTCTCCGCGCAGAGCGCTAAAATCTTGTCTACATCCCCCGCCGTCAGCGGCCGGACGGCGTATTTTTGTAAAAAATCCAGCTTCATTTCTCCGCCTTGCTGGCCGCGAGCACTTCCCAGTAGTCCTTGTAGTTTGCCTGCAAGAGCTCGGGCGTGTTCAGGCCGTAGGGGCACTTCGACATGCAGTGGCCGCAGTGGCGGCAGTTTTCGATCTGGTGCATCTTCTGCTGCCATTCCTCGGTGAGCCACGCCGCTGCAGGGGCGCGGCGCAGCATGAGCGACATGCGCGCACACTGGTTGATCTCGATGCCCGCGGGGCACGGCATGCAGTAGCCGCAGCCGCGGCAGAATTCGCCGCATAGCTCCTTGCGGTCACGCTCGATAGTCGCTTTGCGCTCATCCGTCAGCTCAACGCCCTCGCGGATACACTGCAAAAACTGATCAAGCTCGCTCTCGCGCTGCACGCCCCAGATGGGCACGACGCCATCCTGCTGCGCCATCCACGCCGCCGCCGTGAAGCCGTCGCGGATCAGGCCGCCCGCCATGCCCTTCATGGCGATAAAGCCCATGTTTGTTTCGCGGCACTTTCTGACGAGCTCCATCTCCTGCTCGCCCGCGAGGTAGCTGAACGGAAACTGCAAGGTCTCGTAGAGGCCCGAGTCGATGGCCTCGTGCGCCACGGCGAGGCGGTGGTTCGTGATCGAAATGTGGCGAATTTTGCCCTGCTTTTTCGCCTCGAGCGCCGCGTCGTACAGGCCGTCTTCTCCACCCGGCTTCGGGCAGAAGGCGGGATTGTGGAACTGATAGATGTCGATGTAGTCGGTTTTCAGCGTGCGGAGACTGGTCTCCAGATCCTTCCGGAAGCCCTCCGCCGTCTGCGCGCCGGTCTTCGTCGCCAGCACGATCTTGTCGCGCATCGACGAGAACGCCGCGCCGACCTTCTGCTCGCTGTCGGAATACGCGCGCGCCGTGTCGAAAAAGTTGATGCCACCGTCATACGCCTTGTGCAGCAGGTCGACCGCATCCTGCTCTCTGATGCGCTGGATCGGCAGGCAGCCAAATCCGTTTTTCTCGATGACAAGATTCGTCTTGCCAAGCGTGATCTTGTTCATGGAAATTCTCCCTCCTATCTTGGATACCCCAAGCATAGCAAAATCGCTCTTTTTTTGCAATATCCTGTTTCCCGCTTGACAACGCGCCGCACTCCCGCTATTATGTAGGCAATCTACTATGTAGACAATCTACTTATCAGGAGGCGTATGTATGACGGTCGACAAAAGTCTGCTCGCGGGCAGTACGACGATGCTTGTGCTCAAGTTGCTCGACGGGCAGGACATGTACGGATATCAGATGATTGAAGAGCTCTCCCGCCGCTCCGAGCGCGCGTTCGCGCTCAAGACCGGCACGCTCTATCCCCTGCTGCACTCACTTGAGGAAAAGGAGCTCATCCGCTCCTATGAAAAAGATGAGGGCGCGGCGCGCCCGCGCCGCTACTACCATTTGGAGCGCAAGGGGCAACATTTGCTGCGCGAAAAAGAAGTCGAATGGGCGACATTTACCACTGCGGTCGATCGCGTGCTGAAAGGGGGCGTCTGCCTTGGCTCTGCCTGAAACCTTTACCCAGTTTGCCCGCACCGCGGCTGAGCAGCTGCGGTGGAAAAAGGCGCGACCGCTCGTCGAAGACGAGCTTTTGACCCACCTCTGCGACCAGCGCGACGCGCTGATGGCGGGTGGCATGGACGAGACCGCCGCGAACGCAGAATCCCTTCGTCTGACGGGCGACCCGTATGAGATCGGCACGGAGCTTGACCGCGTCCACCGTCCGAAAACACCAAAGCTTCTTTTTGCGCTCGCGGCACTCATCGCGCTTGCAGGGCTTGCGTTCACCGCGCTTGTAAGCTTTCGTGACTACGAATTGTCCTATTTTGCTGTGCATCAGTGCGTGGCGCTGCTGCTCGGCACGGCGGCGATGCTCGCGGCCTATTTTCTCGATTTTACGCTGCTCGGACACTTCGCCCTGCCGCTCGCGCTCATGTTCCATGCCGCATTGATCCTGCTCGGTCTCCTGCCCATCGGCGGGTTCTGGCTCCGCTACATCTACGTTTCGACGCATATTCTCCTGCGTGGCCTACCGCTGCTGTTCCCGCTGATGTTTGCCGTGCTGCTCTATGCGCTGCGCGGACGGCACGGCTGGGGTGTCTTCGCCGCCTTCGTCTGCCTCGCGGTGCAGTGCATGTTCTGCCTGCGCGTCCCGTGCCTGCTCGATCTGGGCTTTCTGTTTCTCTGTGACAGCGCGCTGCTGATCTTCTGCGCCCGCAATGGCTGGTTCGGCCTTGGCAAAAAGTTGGAGACGCTGCTCACCACCCTGCCGCTCGCCGCCTGCACGGCGTCGGTTCTCATTCTCGGTGCAAGCTGGTTTGCGCGTCAGCTCGCCATTGTGCTTGATCCTCACTCCTACATTGACGGACACGGCTATCGAACCGTTGTACTGCGCGAACTGCTGCAAAACGCCAAATTCATCGGTCAAGGCGGCGTGGGACCGTACAGCGCACAGCACCTTGCCCGCTCGGAGGGCTTCGGCATGGTCGACTTACAGGCGCACGCGCTGACACTGCTCGTCCACCGCTGCGGCTGGCTGGCACTCATCGCACTCGTCACGCTGCTGACGGCGCTGCTTGTTCTCGCCTTCCGCCGCTGCCGCAGGCAGGAGAGTATGCTCGCCCGCCTCGTTTCCTATTCCGTGCTGCTGTCGTTCACCACGCAGGCGGCCGCCTATCTTTGCTGCGACCTCACGCTGATCCCCATCAGCGGCGGTGTAGCCTTCCCGTTTTTCACCTTTGGCATCAAGACGATCCTGCTCAACATGCTACAGCTCGGTTTTCTGCTCTCCACGCTGCGCGTCGGCAGCGTCGTGCGCGATAAGGATATTGCTGCCGGGCCGGTGCGGCCCAGACGGCGCTTACGCGTAAGCTTTACATGGGAAAACGCCTAAAGCCCGCGCCGTGCGCGGAGAAATAGCAGCGCCGCCGGCGCTGCACCACATTCCCTGCGCGGCGCAGGGAACCAAATCCGTTTCCTAAAGGAAAGTAATTATTTTTTCATCGCCGCAGCGGAAGCATCGAGCTTCTCAATGAGCGCCTTGAGCTTCTCTGCATCGGCGCGGGCGCCGTTGACGACCGCCTCCGGCGCTTTGGCGAGGAAGCCCTCGTTTTTCAGCTTGTTCTCGATGCCGGCGAGCTGCTTTTCGGCGCTTGCCTTCTCCTTGGCAATGCGTGCGAGCTCCTTTTCAAAGTCGACGAGTTCGGCGAGCGGCATGAAGATACGCGCGGCGTGGGTGTCGACCTCGACCTTGCCGTCGGCGTCGATGGCGGCATCGGCGGGCACGATCGTCACATCGCTGGCAGAGGCCAGACGCGTGAAGAACGGGATACCGGCGCTGAATGTATCGGCGTGCGCGGTGGCGACGGTGTAGTGCACCTTCTTCGACGGCGCGACGTTCATCTCGTTGCGGCGGGCACGGATGGCGGTGATGGCCTCGATGACGGTCTGCATCGCCTCCTCCTCGGCGGGGAAGCTGAACTTTTCGTTGTACTCCGGCCACTTGGAGAGCATCAGGAACTTGCCCTCGTGCGGAAGCGCCTGCCAGATCTCCTCCGTGATGAACGGCATGAACGGGTGCAGGAGCTTGAGCGTCTCGATGAGGACATAGCAGAGGACGTTCTGTGCGTTCTCGCGCGTGGCGGGATCGTCGCTGTTGAGGCGGTTCTTCGTCAGCTCGATGAACCAGTCGCAGTAGTTGTCCCAGATGAAGTCGTAGATCTTCGCGGACGCGACGCCAAGCTCGAAGGCGTCCATATTGTCCGTGACCTCGCGGATGAGCGTATTGAGCTTCGAGAGGATCCACTTGTCCTCGAGCTCGAGCTTTTTGGGCAGCTCCACGTGGTCGATCGTCAGGTTCATCATCACGAAGCGGCTCGCGTTCCAGATCTTGTTGCAGAAGTTGCGCATCGCCTCGCACTTTTCGACGTAGAAGCGCATGTCGTTGCCCGGGGAGTTGCCGGTGATGAGGTTGAAGCGCAGCGCGTCCGCGCCGTACTTCTCGGCCATCTCCAGCGGGTCGATGCCGTTGCCGAGCGACTTGGACATCTTGCGGCCCTTGTCGTCGCGGACGAGGCCGTGGATGAAGACGGTCTTGAACGGCTCCTTCTTCATCTGCTCCATACCGGAGAAGATCATGCGCGCGACCCAGAAGAAGATAATGTCATAGCCCGTGACCATGACGGACGTGGGATACCAGTACTTGAGGTCGGCCGAGGTCGTATCGGGCCAGCCCATCGTGGAGAACGGCCAGAGCGCGGAGGAGAACCAGGTATCGAGCACGTCCTCCTCGCGCGTCAGGTGCTTGCAGCCGCACTTTTCGCATTCCGTCGGGTCTTCGCGCTTGACGTTGATATGGCCGCACTCGTCGCAGTACCACGCGGGGATCTGGTGACCCCACCACAGCTGGCGGGAAATGCACCAGTCATGCACGTTCTCCATCCAGTTGATATAGGTCTTGGTGAAGCGCTCAGGCACGAACTTGATCGTGCCGTCGTTCACGACGCGGATGGCCTCCTTGGCAAGCGGCTCCATCTTGACGAACCACTGCGCGGAGATGAGGGGCTCGACGTCGTTGTGGCAGCGATAGCACGTGCCGACGTTGTGGGAGTAGGGCTCGGTCTTGATGAGGTAGCCCTGCTCTTCTAAATCCTTGACGATGGCCTTGCGGCACTCATAGCGGTCCATGCCGTTGTACTTGCCGCCGTTTTCGTTGATCGTACCGTCGTCGGCGATGACGCGGATGACCTCGAGGTTGTGGCGAAGGCCGACCTCAAAGTCGTTGGGGTCGTGTGCAGGGGTCATCTTAACAGCGCCCGTGCCGAAGCCGATCTCGCAGTATTCGTCGCCCACGATGGGAATTTCGCGGTTCATAATGGGCAGGATGCAGGTCTTGCCGATCAGGTGCTTGAACTTCTCGTCCTCAGGGTTGACCGCAACGCCCGTATCGCCCATCATCGTCTCAGGACGGGTGGTGGCGACGACGATATCGCCGCTGCCGTCGGAGAGCGGGTAGCGGATATACCAGAGGTGGCCCGGCTTGTCGACATACTCGACCTCCGCGTCGGAGAGCGCCGTCAGGCAGTGCGGGCACCAGTTGATGATGCGGCTGCCCTTGTAGATCAGGCCCTTATCGTAGAGCTCGCAGAACGTCTCGCGCACGGCCTTGGAGCAGCCCTCGTCCATCGTGAAGCGGGAGCGGGACCAGTCACAGCTCGCGCCCATCTTCTTCTGCTGCTCGACGATGCGGTTGCCGTACTTTTCCTTCCACTGCCACACGCGCTGCAAGAACTTCTCGCGGCCGAGGTCGTAGCGCGTCAGGCCCTCCTTGGTGCGCAGTTCCTCTTCGACCTTGATCTGCGTGGCGATGCCCGCGTGGTCGGTGCCGGGGAGCCACAGGGCGGAGTAGCCCTGCATGCGCTTAAAGCGCGTCAGGATGTCCTGCAGCGTCGAGTCCATTGCATGGCCCATGTGCAGCTGGCCGGTGACGTTCGGCGGCGGCATGACGATGGAAAACGGCTTTTTGTCCGGGTCGGGCTCGGCCTTGAAGCAGTCGTGGTCCATCCACATCTGATAGATGCGGCCCTCGACCTGCTGGGGCTCATAGATCTTGGGTAATTCTTTCATTGGTTTTCTCCTATCTTTTGAACAATATTGCTCTTATTTGATATTTTCGACGAGCTTTCCCGTCTTTTCGGCAATAAACGCGCGGAAGTCTTCAACGCTCCCGCCGCGGATAGTTCTCTTGTCATACGCCTGCGTATGGTGCGAGGACAGGGCAAAGACAAAGTAGCGCGCCGTCTCGGCGACGGCCACGATCTGGGCATAGGAAAACCGGCTTTCCGTCACACCCGTTGCCGAAACGTAGCCGTCCTCTTCAAACGTGGCGGTGGCGTGCTCCGTGCCCGGCAGCAGGCGTTTTCTCGCAAACCAGGCGTTCAGCTTGTCCTCGAAAAGGCTCACCAGAATGACCACCAGCAGCGCAAGCAGCGTCACGACGCCGCTCGCGCCGGGCGGCTCGCCACCTGCGGTCGTGGCAAGAATTGTCAAAAGGCCGAGGATCAGCACGACTGCCGCAAAAATGTGTACGCGGCGGCTGCGCTTTCTGCGCACGGTTTTGCGCAGGCCCTTAGCCATGGCCGTCAGCGTTTCCATATTGTAGTCGGTCTCAAACTGTATGCCCATATTCGCTTCCTTTCATTAAAAAACGCCCTGAGCAGCTTTGACTGCTCAGGGCGATCAATGACCGTGGTACCACCTGGATTCCCGCATTGTGCGGACACTCATGCCTCTGTAACGGGAGTTCCCGTCCGGCTTACTCTCTTTTCAGCGCGGCAGCTCCAAGGCGACTTCCCCACATCCTGCACAAGGGCTTACACCGGCCGCCCTCTCTCTTCGCTTTCAGATGCGGATACTGCTCCTCTTCTTCGCATTTGTCACGCTGAATCATACCGTTTTTTGCGCCGCTTGTCAACTCATTTTGAGGATTTCCTTCTTCAGCCGCACGATGATCCGCTTCTCAAGGCGCGAGATATAGCTCTGCGAAATGCCCATCAGGTCGGCGACCTCCTTCTGCGTCTTTTCCTCCCGTCCACCGAGGCCAAAGCGCAGCGTGATGATTGTTCTCTCCCTCGCGGTCAGCTTGTCGACCGCGTCCATCAGGAGTTGGCGGTCGACATCGTCCTCAATGGGCTTCAAGACAAGGTCCTCGTCGGTGCCGAGAATGTCGGAGAGCAGCAGCTCGTTTCCGTCCCAGTCGGTGTTGAGCGGCTCGTCAAAGCTGACCTCGGACTTCTGCGGCGCGGTCTTGCGCAGGTGCATGAGGATCTCATTTTCAATGCAGCGCGAGGCGTAGGTCGCAAGCTTGATGTTCTTGTCGCTGCGGTATGTGTTCACTGCCTTGATGAGCCCGATCGTACCGATGGAGATGAGGTCTTCGATGTTGATGCCGGTATTTTCAAACCGGCGCGCGATGTAGGCGACAAGCCGCAGGTTGTGCTCAATGAGCGTGCCGCGCACGCTCTCGTCGCCTTCATCCATGCGCGCGATGAGCTCAGCTTCCTTCTCCCGCTCGAGCGGCGGCGGGAGCGTATCGCTGCCGCCGATGTAGAAAATTCCCCGCCGCGCGATGAGCCCCCAGTCGATGAGATAAAAGCGCAGTCTACGCCACAGCGTTTTGAGCAAGCTCTCCATGCTTCTCCCCCTTTTCGCATCCTTCGCACCACAGTCCCGCATATGCACCGCCGTCGCCGAGCGGATGCTCCGCCAGGGCAACGGCGCGCGGGCCGAGTTTGATTTTGTCAACCGTTATTGCTTCACAGCGCAGCAGCGGCAGCGTTCCATCCGCATTGCCCACGCTGCAATACGCAATATGCGGCAGCGTCGCGGTCTCTTCTTCGCTGATGAGGTCTCCCAGCGCGTGACGGTCGATGACCGGCACGCCGAGGCCCGTCACAGGGTCACAGAGCGTATTGCCCGTGTCGCGCAGCAGCCGCACGCGGGCCGTTTTTCCTCGATAGGCGATGACCACATCCGCCGTCTCGCTCCCTGTCCGCGCCGCGCCGTAGCGGAACACGACGGAAAGCAGCAAATACGACGTCCCCGCCGCGATCAGGAAGACGCCCCACGGCAGGTCTGCTGTCACCACGCCGCGCGCAAGGCGCGCCATCGACCCCAGACTCTGCCCTAAGAGCATCACCACGCCAGCGAGGCCGCACGAGGCAAGAAAAAACAGCAGCGTCAGCTTGACCGCCCGCCCACTGCCGCGATACGCCGCCGCGCCCATCAAAGCGAGCCCAAGCAGCAACAAAACGACGCTTTTCGGCAAAAAGAGCTGCACTGCCGCATAAATACCGCCGACCGCCGCGCCGAGCAAAAGTCTTCTCCGCGCGACCGTCCGCCCTGCGACTCTCGCCGCGCCGAACAACAACAGATAGTCGACGAGAACGTTAAACGCGAAGACGCTTTCTATGTAGATGACCATGGCACACCTCCCTCAATGGAAGTCCATTATAGCAATGGACAAAAAAAGAAAAGGGCGAAAGATGCCCTTTTCTTATCTTTTCCCTCGCGGGATAAAATGGCAGCGCAAAAGCGCTGCGGGGTTTTCCCCACACCGTGTGGGGGACGCGGTTAAGGGGGATATTCTCTTTCTCGAAAGAGAATATCCCCCTTACACCCCCAAGAGAAAGGACGAGGGGCCTTCCCCCTCGACCCCGCACATTGGCAGTTTTTATCTTGAAGAACTGCACGCGCTGCGCAATGTAAGTGCGGTGTACATGGCTTCGCCATGAACCCCTGCAATTCGTGACCACTCTCAACCGCGCCTTACTGCCGTGAGGCGCGAGTGACGGTAGAACGGCGGCAGACTGCGTGCGAAATAGCGGCATTGCTGCGCTCGCCGCATTGTGGAGACTGGCGGTAGACGGAAATTAGGCTGCACTCCTACAAGATAGGCAGAGCAACAGCGGATAATAGAAGCAACTCAAATCGTATAGCAATGCTAACGCGGCAACGCCGCGCGCAGGCATTTTCATTCCGGAGGCATAAAAGTCATCCAAGCCTGAGACTGCCAATCTAAGTCTTTCTCTTGGGGTTCCAAAGGGGCCATTCTCTTTCACGAAAGAGAATGGCCCCTTTGACTCGCTCCCCTGCGCGGCGCAGGGAATAATGTGCAGCGCTGTCGCGCTGTATTTTATAAATACGGAATAACCATCGATGCAACGAGCGATAAGATCATCACCGCGACCAGCAGGATCGCGACGGCGCGCGTTTTCTTATTCATGGGGTTCCTCCCTTTCCAGAATTTTCTTGATGCCCTTTTCCGCCTTGGCGCGCGGCAGCATCACCTCGTGGCCGCAGCGCCTGCATTTGAGCTTGATGTCCATGCCCACGCGCGTCACGAGCCAGAGCTTTTCGCCGCAGGGATGCGGCTTTTTCATTTCGACAATATCGTTCAACCTCAGATCCATGTGCTCACCCCTTGATCGCTTCCCAGTACTGCGCGGCGGCGCGCTCGACCTTGTTGTCGCCGTAGCGGTAGTACTGCACGTTTTTGAGCTCGTCGGGCAGATACTGCTGCTTCACCCAATGGTTCGGGTAGGCGTGCGGGTACTTGTAGTTCTGCCCCTGCGCGCCGCCGGTCGAATCGGCGTGGACATTCTGGAGGCAGCGCGGGAAGTTGCCGCTCTTGCCCGCCTTCACGTCCGCCCAAGCAGCGCCGATGCCCTCGATCACGCTGTTGGACTTCGGTGCGGTGGCGAGCAGCACCGCCGCCTGCGCCAGCGGCAGCTGCGCTTCGGGAAGGCCGAGCTGCATCGCGGTGTCGACGCAGGCCTTGACGATGGCGATAGCCTGCGGATAGGCCATGCCGACGTCCTCGCTCGCCGAGCAGAGTAACCTCCTACATGGCGTGACCAGATCGCCCGCCTCTAAAAATCTTGCGAGGTAGTGGAGCGCCGCGTCGGGGTCGCTGCCGCGCAGCGACTTCATCAGCGCGCTCGCGCAGTCGTACATCGCGTCACCGCCCTTGTCGTAGCGCATGGCACTGCGCTGCGCGACCTGTAAGGCGTCTTCACTTTTCAGCAAAAGTTTGCCGTTCGTGACGTCCGCCGCCTCATATAAAAGCTCGCACGCGCTCACGGCCTTGCGCACATCGCCGCCGCACTGCTGTGCGATGACGCGCGGCACGTTGTCCTCCCAGGAAAGCGGCAGCTCGCTGCGCTCTTTTAAAATGCCGAGCGCGCGCTCGACTGCGGGAATCGTCTCCTCCACGCTGACGTTTTTGAACTCAAACACCGTCGAACGGGATAAAAGCGCGCCGTAAACGTAAAAATACGGGTTCTCCGTCGTCGACGCGATCAGCGTGATAGAGCCGTTTTCCATGAATTCGAGCAAGCTCTGCTGCTGCTTTTTGTTGAAATACTGAATTTCGTCGAGGTAGAGCAGAATGCCGCCCGGTGCCATCATCGTGCCGACATCGGAGATAATGCTCTTGACATCCTGAAGGCTCGCGGTCGTCGCGTTCAGGCGGTACAGGGTCTTATTCGTGCGGTTCGCGATGATGTTCGCGATCGTCGTCTTGCCCGTGCCGGACGGGCCGTAGAAGATCATATTCGCGCTTGAGCCGGACTCGATGAGCCGGCGCAGCAGCGCGCCCTTTCCAAGCAAGTGCTTCTGACCCACGACCTCGTCGAGCGTCAGCGGGCGGATCTCATCCGCCAAAGGTCTTTTTTCACTCATATCAGTTGTTCCTGCTGCATTTTTCCGCGTCAATCGCCAGCACGACCATCAGCGCGCCCAGCGCGTCCTTGGGATCGGCGACGTCGATGACGTAGGTGTCCGTCCAGTGAAAAAACTCCTTCGTGATCGTCGCGATACAGCCGCGCGAGGCGCTGTCGATCGTGTAGTCCCACTCCATGAAGCTGCCGTTCACTTCCCAGTCGCTGCACTCAAGCGTGAAGCGCGGGGTGAAAAAGGTAAATTCCTTGCGGATACAGCCGTAATACAGCTTGCCGATGTAGAGTTCAAACTTCGGGAGGAAGGTCAGCACCCGCTGCTGCACCGTTCCGATGTGATCGCCCGCGGCGTTCAGAATATGCAGGCAATGCCCCCAGGCGAGCTTGCCCTCGACCGTAAAGACGGTGTTGCCGTCCTCATCGTAGATATCGTAGCTGTCGAACCACGAAAAAAAGCGCTGCTTGAATAGTAGCCGCATCGCACAAGCCTCCTTTTTCACAGATGAAATGATTATAGCACGTTTTTTCTTCACTGCACAGACTTTTTCTGTCGATTTTTCCGTGTCTTTGTGCTATACTGTCGGCAGTATTGATGAAACGCAGGAGGTTTCGCCATGAAATCCAAAGCCGCCGTCCGCCGCATCGTGGAGGAGCTGAAGGTCCTCTACCCCAACGCGCGCTGCTCGCTCGAATATAAAAAGGACTACGAGCTTCTGTTCGCCGTGCGCCTTTCCGCCCAGTGCACCGACGCGCGCGTGAACATGGTCACGCCGTCGCTCTATCAGAAGTTCCCGACGCTTGAGGCCTTCGCGAACGCGACGTATGAAGAGGTCGGCGACGCGATCCGCTCCTGCGGATTTTACAACACGAAGTCGAAGGACATCGTCGAGTGCGCGAAGATCCTGCTCGAAAAGTACGGTGGTAAGGTCCCCGGCACGATGGAGGAGCTCACAGCCCTCCCCGGCATCGGGCGCAAAACGGCGAACCTGATCCTCGGTGACGTCTACGGCCAGCCCGCCTACGTGTGCGACACGCACTGCATCCGCATCACGGGCCGCCTCGGCCTGACGGACGGTAGCAAGGACCCGCTGAGCGTCGAAAAGCGGCTGCGTCAGGTGCTCCCGCCGGAGGAATCGAGCGACTTCTGCCACCGCATGGTGCTGTTCGGCCGCGACCGCTGCACCGCCCGCAAAGCCAACTGCGACGGCTGCCCGCTGAGAAAAGACTGCGACTACGGCAAGGCGCAGAAATAATATCTTCCCAAAAGCGGCTTTGCCGCTTTTGGGAGAAGGCCGCGCTGCGCTCCGTGCCTCGCCGCCAATATGGCAGCTCGACACACGCTCCGCGAGAGGTGTTTTTCACCATGTACACGCCGCGGCGAAAAACGATCTGATTTTATTTCGTGCCTGCGGGCACGAAACTCTGCGAGGCTTTCCCCAATAGGAGAAAGGTTCCGCACAGCATCGCTGTGCGGAACCTTTCTCGTTTTTCTTTCAGTTGTTGAATTCGCTTGGCAGGATGTACTTTGTCGTGCTCGTTGCGTAGCCGTTGCCGCGCTTGATGGTCATGTAGATCGTCTTTTCGCCGCCCTCAAGCTGCACGTAGCAGACGCCGTCCTCGTCGAACTTGTCCGTGACGTCGAGCTTCTGGTCGAGGTAGTAGACCGTGACCGTGCCGTCCTCGCGCTCTTCGACCTCGGGCGCGTTGAGATGCTCTAACATCTCTTCCTCGGTCAGCGCTCGCTCCGTGCCGTCGGGCTCGAAGGCGACGCCACCGCCGCCCATCTCGCGCTCGGTGCCGTCCTTGTCCGGATAGCGCAGGGTGTAGCTTCCCTCGTTTACCGTCAGCGTTGCGTCCGTCATCTCACCGTTGAGCCAGAGCTGCACCGTGCGCTGAATGCCGCCAAGATCCGAGGCATAGGCAACGCTGCCGAGCGCCAGCACGAGCGCGGCCGCAAGGCCAAGGGTCGCGGCGCGGCGCAGCGCGGGGCGTTTTGTTTTCCGTTCCGTCATCTTCATTACCTCCGTCATCGTGTCCGGGGAGGCGTGCAGCGGCGTGAATGCGCGTTGGAATTTCTCTTTTTCTGTCATTGCCTTACTCCTCCTCCAAAATCGTTCTGAGCTTTGCCCTTGCGCGAAAAAGCCTTGTGCTGACGGTCTTCTCCGCAAGGGAGAGCATCGAGGCGATCTCCGCCGTTGAGTACCCTTCGTAGTAAAAAAGCAGCAGCGGCACACGGTATTTTTTGTCGAGTGCCATCACGGCTTTGAAGAGCTCGCCGTCCCGCGGCTGCTCGAAGGACAATGTCTCGGCATAGTCGTCGATGTCCTCGTGCCGGCGCCACGGCGAGCGGAAGAGCATCTTGCAGCGATTGACGGTGACGCGGATGAGCCAGTTTTTCAAATGGGCGTCGGATTCGAACGCTTTATCTGTTTTGTACAGCTCTATCAATACGTCCTGTGTCACATCGTTGGCGTCGTCCGGGTTTTTGAGCCAGCCGTAGGCCACGCGAAAGACCGTGTCCATGTACTTTTCTGCATTTTGGGCAAACGCTTCGTTTGAAAACATATATGTTTCTCTCCTCAAAGGCCTTACACCATACATGTGCGCGGGCAGGGCGTTTTCTTTCACGGGTTCGGAAAATTTTTCAAAAAATTTCGTCGCTGCGGCGGCACAACTGCCGCGTCCCTCTCATATACTGCCTTGAAAGACAGGAAACGGAGGCACAGCTATGGATCACAGCACGCAGCAGCTCATCGACAAGTTCAAGCGCAATCCTGCCATAGCGCAGTCGCTCCTGCAATCGGGCGACGGGCAAAGGCTCATGCAGATGCTCACCTCTCAGGATGGCGGCGCGGCGCTCAATCACGCGGCGCAGAATGCCGCGGCGGGCAACACGAAAGAGTTGGCCACAATGCTCTCGAACCTGATGAAAAGTCCCGAGGGCATGGCCATTATGAACCGCATCAACGACAGCGCAAAAAAATAAAAACCGCGGGAGGGCGTCACGATGAGCGAGTGGGAGGAAAAACTGAATACCCTGCTCTCCGATCCGGACGCCATGGCGCAGGTGATGAACATTGCGCAAAATCTGTCGCAGCAGATGGGGCAGTCCGACGGCAGCGCGCCGCCTCCCCCGCCCGCGGGCGGTGCGGCCGGTCCTGCGCCGTCTGCTCCCACGCCGCCACCGCCGCAGGGCGATCCGATGGGCGATCTTTCGTCGCTGCTCGGCGGCATTGACCCCGGCATGATCGCCAAGCTGCTGCCCGTGCTCTCGCAGCTCAATCGGCCCGAGAGCGGCGAGACCGCCGCGTTTTTGCGCGCGCTGCGCCCATTTTTGAAGCCGGAGCGGCAGGACAAGGTCGAGCGCGCGGCACAGCTCGCGCGCTTCATCCACCTGGGAAAGACGCTGCTCCTCAGCGAAGGGGGGCCGCGCAATGTATAACCGCTATCTGCGCAACGACGACGGCGTCTACACCCGCATGCCGATGCAGGACGCGCCGCGCGGCGAACCGCCGCGTGATGGCCGGCCGCCTCCCCCGCCGCCCTCCGGTGGAAACGCACCGCCGCCAAGGCCGCCGCAGGGGGGCGCTCCCCCTCCGCCGCCGATCAGTCAGGAGGCGTCGCAGTTTTTCTCGCGCATCCTCGACAAATTACCGCTCAAGGGCGTGGACACGGCGGACATTTTGCTGCTGCTCATTCTCTTTTTCCTCTTTGAGGAAAAGGCGGACGACGAGCTTTTAGTCGCGCTGGGGCTGCTGCTCATTTTATGACATATTTTGACAAAAAGGCCGTCCGAAGAACGATCTTCGGACGGCCTTTTCAGTTTCTTTTACCGGTTTGCGCCGTCGAGCGCACTTTCGTGGAGCACTGTGCCGTCCGGCAGCGTAAAGGCGTCCTCCGCCACATTCCCGCTGTCGACGCTCATGCCCGCCATGCGGTAGACGACATCCTCGCCCTGCAATTTTTCCGCCGCGCAGAGAAGGCCGTTGCTCACGCTGACCCAGTAGCGCTCAATGTAGCCGCCGTCATCGGCGGCAGTTTCCAGAAAGATGCAGTCCACGGTGTCGAGCAGGCGGTAATCCGCCGTGGCGATGCGCTTTTTGTCAAGGCGCAGGATGTCCTCATACGTCGGGATGCCCTGCTCCTCGTCGGCGGTGAAGGCTGCGGCGCTCTCGTAATAGAGCTCGCTGCCGCCGTACCAGACCCACGTTCTTTCCCCGTTGGAGATCGTGTGGCTCTGCGCGCCGCTCGCCTGCTCGGTGTCGACGCGCATCCACGCTCCGTCGACGCTGACACTGCTGCGGTCGACGCCGCTGCCGCCGGAATAGTAGCGCTCGATCGTGATGGCGCGCGAGTAGCGCGCGGGACGTTCAAGCGTCGCGATGGCGGACTGCACCGTGTCGGGCCGCACGGCGATGCGGCCCACGGCGCTGTCGTCGAGCGACGCGTCGCTCACATCGCTACTGCTCGCATCCTGCGGCAGCACGACGTGCGCGGGACGGTGCAGCGCGCCGCGCACCACAAACAGGAGCACCAGCAAAACGAGCGCGACGAAAGCAGCGCCAATGGGCGTCACCCTCCGCTTTCTCATTCCGCTCCACTCCCTTCTTTCATTCCGTCAAAATCAGGCGTTAAAATCCGCGGGGCGCTCGCTCCGGCGGCCAAAGTGCCACAAAATCGCGTCGGCGATGCGTGCGCAGGCGTGGCCGTCGCCATAGGGGTTGACGGCGTGCGCCATCGCGTCGTACGCCTCCCTGCTGCGAAGAAGCTCGTTGCCCATGCGCAGCACGTCGTCGTACTCGACGCCGCAGAGCTTCACCGTGCCGGCGGCGACCGCCTCGGGGCGCTCGGTCTCTTTACGCATGACAAGGACGGGCTTGCCGAGCGCAGGGGCCTCCTCCTGGAGTCCTCCGCTGTCGGTCATCACCATGTAGCAGCGCGCCATAAGATTGTGCATCTCGTCCGCGCTCAGCGGGTCGATCAAATGCACGCGCGGCGTACCGGCGAGGAACTTCTGCGCGTTCTCGCGCACGACGGGGCTGAGGTGCACGGGATAGACCAGCTCACAGTCCTCGTTCTGGAGGGCGATGTCGCGCAGCGCGGTCATGATGTTCTCCATGGGCTGGCCGTAATTCTCGCGGCGGTGGCACGTCACGAGCACGACCTTTCTTGAATAGTCCAGCTCGTTGAGCAGTTCTGTTGTAAAGCGGTAATCCTTGCGCACCGTTGTTTTCAGTGCGTCAATGACCGTATTGCCCGTGATGAAAAGGCCCTCGGTCACGCCCTCTTTGAGTAAGTTCTCGCGGTTATTTTTCGTCGGGCAGAAATAGAGGTCGGCGATGGCCGTGACGAGCTTACGGTTCATCTCCTCGGGGAACGGGGAGTATTTGTCGTAGGTGCGAAGGCCCGCCTCCACATGTCCGACGGGCACCTTGTGGTAAAAGGCCGAGAGCGCACCGGCAAACGTCGTGCTCGTGTCGCCGTGGACTAAGATCATGTCAGGCTTTAATTGCTCGATGGCGTCGTCCATACCGAGCAGACACTTGCTCGTGATGGTCGAGAGCGTCTGCCGCGGGGTCATAATATCAAGGTCGCAGTCGGCCTTGAGGTCGAAGACCTCCATCACGCTATCGAGCATTTCGCGGTGCTGCGCCGTCACGCAGCAAAGGCTCTCGATCTCGTCGCGCGAGGCAAGCTCCTTGACGAGCGGGGCCATCTTGATGGCCTCGGGCCGCGTGCCGAACACGCTCATAATGCGCAGTTTTTCCATTTATGCTCCCTCTTTTTTCTTTTCGTTGGATTCTTCTTCAGGTTCCGCAGGCACGGTTTCCGCCGGTGTGGCGGTCTCTGTGCTCTTCTCCTCTGCCGCGGCCTTTTCCGCCTGCAATGCCTTGTCGATATCGCGGCGGAAGATGACGCGCGAGGCGAGGAACGCCGCCACCGCCAGCGCCATCAGAAAGAGCATCGCCTTGATCGCGCCGCTCGACGTCAGCACCACGGCGGAAAGTCCGAGGATACTGCTGATGACGTACAGCGCCGCGACGGCCTGCTTCTGGTTGAGGCCCATGTCGATGAGGCGGTGGTGGATGTGTCCGCGGTCAGGCGCCATCGGGTTCTGCCCGTGGGCAAGGCGGCGGATGATGGCAAAGAGCGTGTCGAACATCGGCAGGCCCAGGATCAGGAACGGCACCGCGAACGACACGATGGCGTAATACTTGAAAAGGCCCTGGATCGAGATCGTCGCAAGGATGTAGCCAAGGAACGTCGAGCCCGTGTCGCCCATAAACATCTTGGCCGGATTCTTGTTGTACGGCATGAAACCGAGGCACGCACCCACAAGCGCGGCCATCACGAGCGCCACATCGCTTTCAGAGACGAGCAGCGCGATGACGAGCATCGAAATGGCGCTGATGGTCGAAACGCCGCAGGCAAGGCCGTCGAGGCCGTCGATGAGGTTGACGGCGTTCGTGATACCGACGATCCACAAGACTGTGATGGGGATGGACAGCCAGCCGAGGTCCCAATACGGGCTTTCAGCAAAGACGTTCGGGTTGGAGAGCATCTGGATCACGACGCCGTGGAACACGGCGACGAGCGCCGCGAAGATCTGCACACAGAACTTAAAATACGCGCGCAGCGGGGACATATCGTCCACTACGCCTAAAACAACGATGATGGACGCGCCCAGCAAAATGCCCTGCAACTGGTGGTCGACCTTGACAAACAGCAGCATGCTCACGATAAAGCCGAGGAAGATCGCGAGGCCGCCGAGGCGCGGTACGGGCTTTTTGTGCATGCGGCGGTTGTCCTTCGGCACGTCGATCGCGCCGATCTTATAGGCAAACGACTTGACGAGCGGGCACATCAGAAAGCTGACGGCAAACGCGCACAGCAGCGCGCCGCCGACGCTCAGCAATAACTCTTTCGGAATTCCGTTCATGTTCTCCACCCTTTAATCAGCGCGCGACAAAGCCGACCTTCTTGTAGACCTTGCGCAGCGTTTTTTCTGCCACGTAAGACGCCTTCTGTGCGCCCGCGCGATACACGGACTCGAGATACGCCTTGTCGCCCAAAATGCGCGTGGCCTCCTCGCGGATGGGGCGCAGGGTTTCAACGACGGCCTCGCCCACGGCGGGCTTGAACGCGCCGTAGCCCTTACCGGCGAACTCCTGCTCGATCTCGTCAAAGCTCTTGCCCGTCACGGCGGAGTAGATGGTCATCAGGTTCGCAACGCCGGGCTTGTTCGTGGGATCATAGCGCACGCAGTTTTCCGTGTCGCTGTCGGTCACGGCGCGCTTGAACTTGCGCAGGATATCCTCGGGCTTTTCCATCAGGTAAATGGAGCCGTTGGGGTCCTTATCGGACTTCGACATCTTGGCTCCCGGGTCGCTCAGGCTCATCACGCGCGCACCGACCTTGGGAATGTACGGCTCGGGCATCTTGAAGACGTCGCCATAGATGCCGTTGAAGCGCTGGACGATGTTGCGGCAGAGCTCGACATGCTGCTTCTGATCCTCGCCCACAGGGACATAGTCGGGCTGATAGAGCAGGATATCCGCCGCCATCAGCGCAGGATAGGTGAAGAGACCGCCGTTGATGTTCTCGCTGTTCTTGGCGGACTTGTCCTTAAACTGCGTCATGCGCGAGAGCTCGCCGAACATCGTATAGCAGTTCAGGACCCAGCCGAGCTCGGCGTGCTGCGGCACGTGGGACTGGATGAACAGCGTGTTCTTCTCGGGGTCCAAGCCGCAGGCGATGTACTGCGCCAGCTGCTCGAGCGTGCGGCGGCGCAGCGCCGCAGGGTCCTGACGCACGGTGATCGAGTGCATATCGGCCATGAAGTAGTAGTTGTCAAATTCCTCGTCGCGCTCCGCCCAGTTCTTGATCGCGCCGAGGTAGGACCCGAGGGTCAGATCGCCGCTGGGCTGAATGCCGGACAGCATCACTTTCTTGCGCGCCGCATTTTCCATGTTTTCCATCGTTTTTTCTCCGATCTGTTTGTTTTTCTCATTTTATCTCGAATTGCGCCGTTTTGGCGCAGCTATCGACCCAATTTGTTATGTTACCATACCCCTTTTCAAAATACAAGCATATTCCGGTGAAAAAGAGCGTCGTGCGTTCGTTGACTTTTCGGTCAAAATATGGTGTAATAAATTATCTTTATTTTGATTCCACTTCAGGAGGTCATCTATGTCCATCGACATGAAGTATTTTGAGGAAATGGAAGCGAAGATCCCGCACGGTAAGGTGCGCACGCGCTTCGCTCCCTCCCCCACGGGCTATATGCACGTGGGCAACCTGCGCACCGCGCTCTACACCTATCTGATCGCCCGCCACGCAAACGGCACGTTCATTCTCCGCATCGAGGATACCGACCAGGGGCGTCTCGTCGAGGGCGCAACGGACGTCATCTACCGCACGATGGCGGAATGCGGCCTTTCCCACGACGAAGGCCCCGACGTCGGCGGCCCCGTCGCCCCGTATATCCAGAGCGAGCGCCGCGACACCTACGGCAGGTACGCCGAGCTTTTAGTCGAGCGCGGCCACGCCTACTACTGCTTCTGCGAAAAGGCCGAGAGCGAGGAGGACAGCGGCGAATTTGACCGCGCGGACGATCCCTGCCGCGGCCTGCCGCTCGAAGAGGCCAAGGCGCGCGTCGCCGCGGGCGAGCCCTACGTCATTCGCCAGCGTATCCCGAAGAACGGCACCACGACCTTCCACGATGCAAGCTTTGGCGACATCACGGTGGAGAATAAGACGCTCGACGATCAGGTACTCTTGAAGCGCGACGGTCTGCCGACCTACAACTTTGCCAACGTCATCGACGACCACCTCATGGGCATCACCCATGTCGTGCGCGGCAGCGAATATCTCTCCTCCGCCCCGAAGTACAACCTCCTCTACGAGGGCTTCGGCTGGGAGGTGCCGACCTACGTGCACTGCTCCCCCGTCATGCGCGACGCGCAGCATAAGATGAGTAAACGCAACGGCGACCCGAGCTATGAAGACCTCAAGGCGCAGGGCTACCTGACGCCCGCCATCCTCAACTATGTGGCGCTGCTCGGCTGGTCGCCGCGCGGCGAGCAGAGCGAGCAGGAGTTCTTCACGCTCGACGAGCTGGTGGGGGCATTCGACATCGGCGGCATCTCCAAGTCCCCTGCCATTTTCGATATCGAAAAGCTGACGTATTTCAACGCGAATTATCTGCGCAATCTCCCGCCCGAGGAATTCTGTAAAGTTGCCGAGCCTTACATCCGTCAGGCCGTCAAGAACGAAGCGTACTCCGTCGGCGAGATCGCAGCACTCTTACAGGCCCGCTGCGAAAAGCTCACCGATATTCCCGAAAAGGTCGACTTCTTCGATGCTCTTCCCGAGTACGGCGTTGAGTTCTACACGAACAAGAAGTCCAAGACCAACAGCGAGGTCTCGCTCGACATGCTCAATAAGGTCCTGCCCAAGCTCGAGAGCCTTCCCGAGTGGACGAATGATGCCATCCATGACATGCTCGTCTCATTTGCCGAGGAGCTCGGCGTGAAGAACGCGACGCTCATGTGGCCGCTGCGCATCGCCGTTGCGGGCAAGCTCGTCACGCCCGGCGGCGCTGTCGAAATTTGCCATATCCTCGGCCGTGAGGAGACGATCAAGCGCGTCAAGGCCGGTATCGCCAAGCTGGCATGATCTTCGAACTCTGCCCTACGCTCTCGCGCGATCTCATCAAGCGGGAATTTTTGAACACCGCCGCCGCGTTTGGCGTGCTGGCGCTTCTTGGCTTCGCCGCCGGAACGATCTTCCCCGACATGGCACAGCAGACGCTTCAAAACTTCGCCGCGCAGGTCGAGCAGCTGGGACTTACCGACGATGTTCCCCAGTCGCAGATGATGGCGACGCTGTTTTTCAACAACATCACGGCGTCCCTCCTCTCGATGCTCTACGGGCTCATCCCGTTCCTGCCGCTCAGTGCGCTCGCGCTCGGCACGAATGCGCTGATGCTCGGCGCGTTCGCCGCCGTCTATCAGCAGCAGGGCATCGGTCTCGGTGTGTATGTTCTCGGCGTTTTGCCCCACGGCATTTTTGAGCTGTCCGCGCTGATCTTATCCTGCGCGCTGGGCCTTCTCATCTGCCGCACGGGGACGGAACGGATCCTCAAAAAGAGCGATACGCCCTTTTTCCGCCGTGTGCTGGACTGCATCCGCGTCTTTTTGACATTCTCTGTGCCGCTGCTGCTGGTGGCCGCGCTCATCGAGACGTACGTCACGCCTGCACTTTTGAACCTTGTGCTGTAAACGGCAAGGTTGACTTTCGTTCCACACAACTATATAATGGACCCGTCAAGATTTTGTAGAATTTTCATCTGCTGTTTCTTCAGGGATTGAGGAAAAGCACCGCTCCTGCGGCGCTTTTCCTTTTTCGTCAAAAAATGAGAGATTCGTCCCGCCGCGGGACAGAGAAAGAGAGGTGCGCATGGCGCAGACAGTTCCGGCAAGGCAGACCGTGCAGAACATGACGGAGGGCAGCCCCGTCTCGCTGATTTTGCGCTTTGCGCTGCCGATCTTCATCAGTCAGGTCTTCCAGCAGCTATACAGCACGGCGGACGCGTTCATTGTGGGCAAATACCTCGGCACGAACGCCTTTGCCGCTGTCAGCTCGTCCGGCACGCTCATCATGCTGCTCACAAGCCTCTTTATCGGCACAGCCATGGGCGCGGGCGTCGCGATCTCAAAGTACTTCGGCGCGGGCGACTATGAAAACGTCTCGCGCGCCGTCCACACGAACCTGGCGTTCGGTATCGTGTCGGGCACACTGCTGACGCTCATCGGCGTATTCCTCACGCCGACGTTTTTGGTCTGGATGAACACCGACGCGCAGGTCATGCCGCAGGCGGTCGAATACTTCCGCTACTACTTCCTCGGCGTGCTGGCAACGGTGCTCTACAACATGTGCACGAGCATTCTTAACGCCCTCGGCGACAGCCGGAGGCCCCTGCACTATCTGATCATTTCCTCGCTCGTCAACATCGCGCTCGACCTGCTGTTCATCGGCGCGTTCCGCTGGGGCGTCTGGTCCGCCGCGGTGGCGACTGTCCTCTCCCAGGGGACGAGCTGCGTGCTCTGCCTCATCCACCTGCTCAAAAAGGGCGAGGTCTACACCGTCACGCCGCGCAACATCCGCTTCCACGCCGGCATGCTCGGCGAGATCGTGCGATACGGTCTCCCCTCCGGCATCCAGAACTGCGTCATTGGCCTTGCCAATGTCATCGTCCAGTCGCAGATCAACTCGTTCGGCATGCTCGCGATGGCGGCCTACGGCGCGCACTGCAAGATCGAAGGCTTCGCCTTTCTGCCCATCACGAGCTTCACGATGGCCTGCACCACGTTCGTGGGTCAGAACCTCGGCGCCAAGCAGTATGACCGCGCCAAGCGCGGCGCGCGGTTCTGTATCATCATCGCCGTCGTGATGGCCGAGCTCATCGGCCTGTGCTATTACATCTGGGCAAGTCAGCTCATTTCCCTTTTCGACAGCACCCCCGGCGTTGTCGCCCTCGGCGTGCAACAGGCGCGCACGGTGGCACTGTTCTACTGCCTGCTGGCGTTTTCGCACTCTATCGCGGCGGTCTGCCGCGGCGCGGGCCGCGCGGTCGTGCCGATGATGATCATGCTCTCCGTCTGGTGCGTCATCCGCATCATCTACATCATGCTCGTCGTCCACTTCATCGGCGAGATCGGCTACATCTACTGGGCGTATCCCTTCACCTGGGCGATCAGCTCCACCATCTATCTCATTTATTACCTGCGCTCTGACTGGGTGCACGGATTTGAAAGGTGACTCTATGTCTTCTCCTGCGTTCCGCTTCCGCCTCGCCACGCTTGACGACGCTCCCGCGCTTCTGAGCATCTATGCGCCGTACGTCGAAAAGACGGCCATCTCGTTTGAATACGACGTACCGTCGCTCGACGAATTCCGCCGCCGCATCGCGGATATCTCGCGCAAATACCCTTATCTCGTCGCGGAGGATGAAAATGGCCAGCTCCTCGGCTACGCCTATACGCACACGTTCATCGCGCGTAAGGCCTACGACCACTGTGCAGAGTCGACGATCTATCTCGCCCCCGACGCGCGCAAGCACGGTCTCGGCAAGCGCTTCTACCGCGCGATTGAGGAGCTGTCGCTCGCGCAGAACATCTATAATCTCTATGCCTGCATCGGCGAGCTGCAGGGGGCGGACGACGAATATTTAACGGACAACAGCATCCGCTTCCATGAGCACATGGGCTTCCGCCGCATCGGCGTGTTCACGCGCAGCGGCTACAAGTTCGGCCGCTGGTACAACATGTCCTGGGCGGAAAAACTGATCATGGAGCATCCCGAGCATCCCGAACCGGTCATCCCCTTCCCGCAGCTCGACAAGGCGCTTGTCGCCGACATCCTTCGCCGCGCCGCAGAATAAAGAACCGAAATTTTACAAAAAATCATGCACACCCTATTGACATTGCCGATGGGGTGTACTATATTTTCGTTCAAGTTAATACCGCAAACCGTTGAAGCGGAGATAACGGCAGTGATGCCTTCACAGAGAGCCTGCGATGCTGAAAATCAGGCAAGATACACATTGTCAAATGGACCGCTGAGGGTGCAGCGAAATGCGTTTTATGCGCAGAGTATCCTGCAACGTGTTGGCATACGTCAGTTGCCGGGAGATATGATGGTATCTCCGCCAAGCGCACGGGTAACCGTGAATTCAAGGTGGCACCGCGGATCGTTCGTTTCTCTTGTATCGCATTCGTCCTTGACAGACTGTACCGTTCTGTCGGGGGCGCTTTTGTTTGCGCAATAAGCTCCTTTGGCAGAACGCCAAAGGAGCTTTTCTTTTTCAGGAGGTCACTCATGCATATCCTGCCACCGCTCGAAACCGTCAAAGACATCGCCGCGACGCAGCAGTACGACGTGCTCCCGCTGAGCTGCGAAATTCTTTCCGACTTCATCACCCCCATCGAAGCGATGCGCATCCTCAAGAACGTGTCCACCCACTGTTACATGCTCGAATCCGCGCAGGCGGACGACCGCTGGGGCCGCTACACGTTTTTGGGCTTCGACCCAAAGCTCGAGATCACGTGCATTGACGGCAAAATGAAGGCTGGCGGCCTCACCGTCCGCACGGACGATCCGTCCCAATACCTGCGTGAGCTGCTATCAAGCTGCAGAAGCCCCCGCTTCGACTACCTCCCCTCCTTCACCGGCGGGCTCGTGGGGTATTTTTCTTACGATTATCTCAAATACAGCGAGCCGAGCGTCCGCTGCGGCGAGCAGGACGAGGACAGCTTCAAGGATGTCGATTTGATGCTCTTTGACAAGGTCATCGCCTTCGATCATGTGCGGCAGAAGATCGTGCTCATCGTCAACATGGCGCTCAGCGACGTCGAGGTCGGCTACAACAAGGCAAAGCTCGAGCTTGAGCAGCTCGTCTCGCTCCTCAAAACCGGCGAAAAGAAGCAGGAAGCGCCGGGGCGGCTCCTCGGCGAAGTCACGCCGCTCTTCTCCAAAGAGCAGTTCTGCGCGATGGTCGAAACCGCCAAGCACCACATCCGCGAGGGCGATATCTTTCAGATCGTACTCCACGGCATGAAGTCCTACTTCTGCCAGGACGAGTACGGTCAGATCGCGCCGGTGTATTCCATCTCCGCCGGTCTCGACTACCCCGGCGTCGGCCCTGAGCATGCGTACCTGCACGACATCGGCCGCGCAGAGTATGTTGCCATCACCGATGAGGAGGCCGTGCAGGCGTTCGAATACCTCGCCCGCACGGAGGGCATCATTCCCGCCATCGAATCGGCCCACGCCGTCGCCTACGCGCGAAAGCTCGCACCCACGATGGGGAGCGAGCAGCTTCTTGTCGTCACGATCTCTGGCCGCGGCGACAAGGACTGCGCCGCCATCGCCCGCTACAGAGGGGAGGATCTTCATGAGTGATCTTGCAAGAGCATTTGACCACGGCAAGGCGTTCATCGCCTTTCTGACCTGCGGCGACCCCGATCTTGAAACGACCGCGGCTGCCGTCCGCGCTGCCGCGCAAAACGGCGCCGACCTCATCGAGCTCGGCATTCCCTTCTCCGACCCCACGGCGGAGGGGCCCGTCATTCAGGCCGCTAACCTGCGCGCCCTGCAAAGCGGCGTAACGACCGACAAGATTTTCGATCTCGTGCGCGAGCTGCGGCGCGGCGTGACGATCCCCATGGTTTTTATGACGTATGCGAATGTCGTCTTTTCCTACGGCACAGAGCGCTTTTTGTCCAACTGCCGCGATGTTGGCATCGACGGGCTCATCCTGCCGGACGTGCCGTATGAGGAAAAGGAAGAATTTCTCCCCGCGTGCCGCAAGTACGGCGTCGACTTCGTCTCCCTCATCGCACCGACGTCGGAGAACCGCATCGCGATGATCGCGCGCGAGGCCGAGGGCTTCCTCTATATCGTCTCGTCGCTCGGTGTCACGGGCGAGCGCAGCGAGATCAAGACCGGCCTCGCCTCCATCGTCTCCCTCGTGCGGGAAAACACAGATATTCCCTGCGCCATCGGCTTTGGCATCTCCAAGCCCGCGCAGGCGAAGAAGATGGCCGACCTCTCCGACGGCGCGATCGTCGGCTCCGCCATCGTCAAGCTCCTCGCCCAGTACGGCAAGGACGCGCCCGAGCACATCGGTGCGTATGTAAAAGAAATGAAAGACGCGCTGCGGTGAAAACAGGAAAAAGGCCCCTCTGCTTTGATGCAGAGGGGCTTTTTTTACATAAATACGCCTTATCGTCCCGTCATTCGACGGAAAACGTCTCTCCGAAGACGGAAACGCTGCTCACTGTTTCCGGATCAAGAATTTCATCCATCCGGAAGCAGTAGCGCCCGCGCTTATCGACATAAATAAGGGTCAAAGAATCGCAGAAACGAAAAAATCCTTGAAAGCACAATGCTTTCAAGGATCAATCATGGTGCGCGAGGCGGGACTTGAACCCGCACGCCCGTAATGAGCACTAGAACCTGAATCTAGCGAGTCTGCCAATTCCACCACTCGCGCATATTTAATTTTTAAAAAGATGGTGCGGATGGCGGGACTTGAACCCGCACGTCCATACGAACACTAGCACCTCAAGCTAGCCTGTCTGCCAATTCCAGCACACCCGCATGTTCATCTTTCAAGCGGCTGTCTCTCAACGACCGCTTGGCTATTATAAGCCCAAAATAGGCCAAATGTCAACCTTTTTTTGAGAGAAAAAATAAAAAATTTTGCTGTAAGATAAATGGCGGAAAAGCTCAGATTTTCCAAACTTTTCCGGCATCTATTTCGTGTTAAAGCTGCGCGAGCGTCTCCCCCACCGCGCCCGTGATGACAAGGTCGGCACCAAGTCCGCGGTCGAGCGGCGTCTTGTTGATGACAACGAGCTTGTGTCCACGATAGTAGCGCACGAGGCCCGCCGCCGGATAGACCGCGAGCGATGTGCCCGCGATGATGAGCACGTCGGCCTCCTGAATGTACTCCACCGCGCGATAGAGTGTCTTTTCGTCCAGGCCCTCTTCGTAGAGCACCACGTCGGGCTTGATGCGCCCGCCGCAGGTGCAGCGCGGCACGCCCTGCGAATGCTTGATGTAGGACACGTCGTAGAACTTGCCGCACTTCTCGCAGTAGTTGCGCAAGGTGCTTCCGTGCAGCTCGAGGACATTCTTGCTGCCCGCCGCCTGATGCAGCCCGTCGATATTCTGCGTGATGACGGCCTTGAGCTTCCCTTCCTTTTCCCACTCGGCGAGCTTTAAGTGCGCGGCGTTGGGCTTTGCGCCTTCGCAGAGGAGCTTCGCGCGGTAAAAGGCGAAAAACTTCTCGGGATAGCTCTCATAATACGTGTGACCCAGGATCGTCTCCGGCGGGTCGTCCCACTGCTGATGATACAGGCCATCCACACTGCGAAAATCCGGGATACCGCTCTCGGTCGAAACACCTGCCCCGCCGAAAAACACGATGCTGTCCGTTCCGTCAATGAGTTCCTTCAGCTTTTTGATTTCTTCCGTCATCGGTTCTCCTTTTGCGCTCGTGCGCTTATCTCACATAGCTCTTGTCGATCTGCACGATGGCAAAATAGCGCGGATCAAGCTCGTGTACCGCCCGCTTGATCTTCTCCTCCGCTTCCCTGTCGCTCAGCGCGCAGCCATACGGCACCACGGCATCGAAGATGACGTTCGTGTGCGTCGGCCCCGTGACCATGCGAAAATCGTGGATGGAGATATTCTCGTCGATGCCGCGCACGAGCGAGGCGATCTTCTGATGCGCGGCGTTGGTGGTCTCGTCGTCCGTCACGATGGGGTCCATGTGGATGACCGCCTCGCAGCCGAGCCTGTCATGCAGTTTCTTTTCCACGTTGTCGATCTCGTCGTGCAGAGCGAGGATATCGCCGTGCGCGGGGACCTCAGCATGCAGCGAGATCATCACGCGTCCGGGGCCGTAGTCGTGCACCACAAGGTCATGAATGCCGCAGACAACCTGACTTTCCATCACGATGTCGCGGATCTCCTGCACGAACTCCTCCGATGGCGGCTGGCCGAGCAGCGGCGAGAGGGTGTCCCTTGCCGCCTGCACGCCCGCCCACAGGATGAGCAGCGACACGACCAAGCCGCACCAGCCGTCGATCTGCCAATGCAGGAAATAGCCCGCGAGTGTCGCAAGCAGCACCGCCGCGGTCGCCGCGCAGTCGGACAGGCTGTCCGCCGCGGTCGCCTGCATGGCGGCGGCGCTGATCTTCTTCCCCACGCCGCGGTTGTAGCAGTACATGTAGAACTTGGCGCAGATGGAGACAAGCAGGATCGCCACCGTCAGCACGCTGCACTCCACAGCCTCGGGATGCAGGATCGCGCCCACGGCGTCGCGCAGCAGCTCAAAGCCCATCAGCAAAATGACGATCGAGACGATGAGGCCCGAGATATACTCCAGCCGCCCGTGGCCGAACGGATGCTCGGGGTCGGGCTTCTGCCCGGCCAAACGAAAGCCCAGCAGCGTCACGATAGACGCGCCCGCGTCGGACAGGTTGTTAAAGGCGTCCGCCGTGACGGCGACAGAGCCCGCAAGCGTCCCCGCAAACAGCTTGAGCGCGAAGAGCAGCAAATTGATGACAATGCCCACCGCGCCGCAAAGCACACCGTAAGCGCGCCGCACTGCGGCATCAGACGTGTTCTGATAGTCTTTGATGAACCGACTCGCAAGAAAACCGATCATAGTCTTCCCTCACTCGCTTTTGATCTGTAATTTCATGCGGCAGCAGAGGCGGTCAAGGTCCTCATCCGTTGCCGCAGGGATGCGCAGCTTCGCGCCGCAGCTTTTGCACACAAGGTCGACGTAGGTGCTGTGGATCTCCATGCCGTAGCTTTTGTTGCCGCAGGAGCAGGTGATACCGTCCTTGCGCGCGGCGATCTCCTTGAGCTCGGAGAGGATCTCATACATGATGACGCTGTCGGCAAAGGCGGCGGGGTCGTCGCCCTGCTCGCGCTCCTTGGCCGCCGCGAGCGAGAGCTGCTCCATCTCGTGCTCGACGGCGTAGTCCTCGCCGATAAAGCAGCAGAGCATTTTCGTATCGGGGCAGGCAAGGCCGATGCCGCGCCCGTGCAGGAGCTTGTCGGCGCTGCACTCCGCCAGATGCTCCTCACCGCACACGCCGCACGGCACGCTCAGGCGGAATTTGTTCTCCTCCGCCTCGATGGTCAGGCTTGACTCGCCGCACTCACAGCTCACGACCGCACCCGAGGCGCTCAGGGCAAACACGCTTCTCTGCTGGATGACGCGCTTGTGGCACGCGGGGCAGAGATAGCCGATGGTACGCATTTCTTCTTTCATTCCATTTCCTCCCGGAAAGTAAAATATCATATGGCAATTTAAATATTATACCGCGTCCGTGCACAAAAAGAAAGGGAGAAACACGCTGTTTCTCCCTTTTCTTTTTGGTTTTCGCGCTTTACGGCTTGACCGCGATGGCCTCGATCTCGACCAGCGCGCCCTTGGGCAGAGCAGCCGCCTGCATCGCACAGCGCGCGGGGCACTCGCCGGAGAAATACTTGCCGTACACCTCGTTGACAACGCCGAAATCGCCGATATCGATCATAAACACGGTCGTCTTGACAACGTCCTCAGCCTTGCAGCCAGCCGCCTCGAGCACCGCGAGCAGATTCTTGATGCTCTGCTCCGCCTGCTCGGACGTGCCGCCGGGAACAAATGCGCCGGTCGCCGGGTCCAGCGGAAGCTGGCCGGAGACAAATACAAAACCGTTTGCTTCGATCGCCTGGGAGTAGGGGCCGACGGCGCCGGGGGCAGTGGTCGTAGAAATCACATGCTTCACGGAAAAATCCTCCTATATCAATGTATTTTCATCATAACATCTTGCGCAATATGCGTCAAGTACTCATATTCTTGGAAAAACGGCAGAAACTAATGCCACTTTTGAGGGATTCCCCTAAATCCATCGGAAAGGAAGAGCGTGATGGAGCAAAAAACCGTCGGCGCGCAGACGCGCCGCCTGCGCACATGTCCCTCCGTCCTCTCGTTCGCCGCCGTCGGCGGGCGGTTCGAGGGCGAAGGCCCGCTGCGCGAATACTTTGACGAATTGAGCGAGGATCACTTCTTCGGCGAGAAGACCTGGGAAAAGGGTGAGAGTACCATGCAGCGCCACGCGCTCTCCCGCGCGCTGGAAAAGGGGGGGCTCAAGGTGAGTGACCTTGACCTCATCTTCGCGGGTGATCTTTTGAACCAGTGCGTCGGCTCGTCGTTCGCTCTGCGAGAGAGCCGCATCCCATTCTATGGACTCTACGGTGCGTGCTCCACGATGGGCGAGAGCCTGTCGCTCGCCGCATTGATGCTCGACGGCGGGTATGCCTCTTGCGCCGCGGCGCTGACCTCCTCGCACTTCTGCACCGCCGAGCGGCAGTACCGCATGCCGGTGCCCTACGGCTCGCAGCGCACGCCGACCGCGCAGTGGACGGCCACAGGCAGCGGTTGCTGCCTCCTCGCATGCGAGGGCGAGGGGCCCTATATCACACACGTGACAACCGGGAAAATCGTCGACAAGGGCGTCACCGACGCAAACAACATGGGCGCGGCGATGGCCCCCGCCGCCTATGACACGCTGTGCGCGCTCTTTCGCGACACGAGGACAAAACCCGAAGACTATGACCTCATCGTGACGGGCGACCTCGGCAGGCTCGGGCATCAGATCGTCTCGGACTTTTTCGCGCGCGATGGGCTCCCTCTCGGTGAGCGCTACACCGACTGCGGGCTTCTGCTCTACGACATCGAATCGCAGGACATGCACTGCGGCGGCAGCGGTTGCGGCTGCTCGGCAAGCGTTTTGTGCGGGTATCTGCTGCGCGGGATGCGCGAGGGCAAATGGAACCGCATCATCTTCGCGCCGACGGGCGCGCTGCTCTCCCCCACGACGACATTTCAGGGCGAGAGCATCCCCGGCATCTGCCACGCGGTCGTATTCTCGAATCACAAGGAGGGATAAGCGGTGGATTATCTGAACGCCTTTCTCTGCGGCGGCATCCTCTGCGCCATCGGACAGATTCTCATCGACAAAACACCCCTCACGCCCGCGCGTATCCTGACGGGCTATGTCGTCTGCGGCGTTTTACTGACGGCCATCGGCGTCTACGAGCCCATCGTCAAATGGGGCGGCGCGGGCGCGACCGTGCCGCTGCTCGGCTTTGGCTACTCGCTCGCCAAGGGCGTGGAAAAAGCCGTTCAAGAGCAGGGGTGGCTCGGCGTGATGACCGGCGGCCTCAGCGCCACGGCGGGCGGCATCGCCGCAGCGGTCGTCTTTGCTGTGCTGATGGCGCTCATTTTTAAGCCCGGCGACAAACGGTAATAATAAAAAACGAGGAGAGGGTTTTCACCCTCTCCCCTTTTATGGAAAATCGCTTTTTACGATGCGCGCAGGCCGGGCTCTTCGATCTGCTCAAGCGTCATCACTCTGGTGTGGCAGATCGGCTTCCACTCGACCTTCGTAAAGAGCGACGCAATGCAGATCGGCACGTAGGTGAGCATGAAGAGCGGGAACGTGAAGGCGTAGAGCACCTTTTTCCACGCCGCGCAGCGAATATTCTTCCACTCCGTCACGGTCGTGATCGCGCCGAGCACAAAGAGCGTTAAGTACAGGCTCATCAGCGTTTGCAGCACGGAGACCGCCAGCACCGCCATCGAACCGCCTGACGTCGCGTTCGCGATCGCCGCGCCGATGTTCACGACCACGCTCAAACCCGTGAGCACCGCCGCGGGCATGATGTTCATCGTCATGTCATAGCAGGAAAAGCTGCCGCGCGCAATGCCGGAGAAGAGCTCGGAGGCGTACTTGCGGAACACCTGCAGGTAGCCCTTCGACCAGCGCATGCGCTGGCGCCAGGACTGGGCAAAGCTCGTGGGCTGCTCGTCATAGAGCACCGCGCCCGCCGCGTAGCCGACCTTTTCCCCGCGCACGACGTTGTCAATGGTAAACTCGATGTCCTCGGTCAGCAGGAAGAAGTTCCAGCCGCCGCACGCTTCCAGCACACCGTCGGAAAACAGAAAGCCTGTGCCGGACACGGCGCAGCTGCTTCCAAGGCGCATGCGCGCGTTATTGAGATACTGCGCCTCGCGCAGGAACCACAGCGCATAGCCCGCGGAGATCCAGTTGTCGCCGTAGTTTTTGGAGTTGCGGTAGCACGTCACGATCTCATAGCCGCTGGAGTAGACCTTCTCGATCTCGGAGATGAAGTTCGGGTCGAGGATATTGTCGGCGTCCAGCACGAGATAGGCATCGTAGTGCTTGCGGCCCGGGCGCTTGATGCGCTTGAGCATTTCATTGAGCACATAGCCCTTGCCGACATGCACCGTATCGTGGCGCTCAAAGACGATCGCGCCGCGCTCGCGCGCCACACGGGCCGTGTCATCCGTGCAGTTGTCCGCGCCGACGTAGATGTCCACATGGTCCATCGGATAGTTCTTCTGCGCGTGGATGCTGTCGAGCAGCTGGCCGATGACGTTTTCCTCGTTGCGCGCGGCGATGAGGACGGCAATGCGGTGGTTTTCATTGCGGCAGGTGAATTTTTTCCGCTTCAGCAGCGCCACCGCCACATAGAAGAATTGATAGGAATAGCATACGAAAAATAGCGCCATGATGACGGCGTTGATTGTGATGACAGTCTGCATAATATGTTCCTCCATTGCCGGAAGCTCCGGCCCATTTTGGTTTCTTTTCTGGCTGTGAGAAAAGTTATACCATGCAAACCTTGTGATTCCACTGTGAAAATTCTTAACAAATTCCGAACATCCACGGTAGAAATTATTAAGCCCTGAAAAGAGTAACAGGCAGCGCCGCGTCCCAATCGACAGGCGCGACGCCCCGCGCCGCGAGCTGCTCGTCGATGGCCGCACTGCTTTCGACAACAACCTGATTCGTAAAATACAGCGGCAGCGAGCCGAGCGAGCGGATCTGCGCCCTGCGCTCAAAGACGCCGTGCGGGCTCATATCGCGGTGCCAGCCGCAGTCGAACAGAACGTTCCCGTGCGCGCACTCGATGAGATAGGCCGAAACCGGCAGCCAGAGCCGTTTCGACTTTCTATCCAGCACGCCAGACGCCTTGAGCGCGCTGTAATGCTCGCCGCCGAACGGCAGCTCCGGCGCGACGCACACCTTGCCGATGTGGAAAATATGAATCTTGATCTCGCTCATCGTCTGCCTCCCGTCTTGAAATGCCATCAAATCCCGCTTTTTTCGATCTCTGCCAAAAGGCACTTGCAGCCCTCTGAGACATCCCGCCACGTCGCTTCAAAATCGCCTGTATACCACGGGTCGGCGACGTCGCCCGGGCGGTCGGTGTAGTCGAGCAGCCGGTGCATCTTCCCCGCCGGATCACCGCCGCAGATACGCTGCATGTTTTTGAGGTTCGCGCCCTCCATGCCGATGAGCAGATCGTACTCCTCGTAGTCCTGCGCCGTGAGCTGGCGCGCAGCGTGTCCCTCGCAGGAAATGCCGTGCTCGGCGAGCTTGCGCCGCGCGGGCGGATAGACGGGATTGCCGATCTCATCACGGCACGTCGCCGCGGAGTCGATCTGAAATTCGTCGGCAAGTCCTGCCTTTTCGACCAGGTCCTTCATCACAAATTCCGCCATCGGGCTGCGGCAGATATTGCCCAAGCAGATAAATAAGATTTTCGTCATAGTCTTTCTCCGTAAGTTTTGATAACCGTAGTGTAACAGAAAAATGGAAATCGTCGAGAAGAAATGCTGTCTTTTCGTTCAGAACTTGTTTGTAAATTCGATACTGCCTTTCCAGTCCATAGAAGGCGTGCTATGATTTTATGGGAGCGCAGAACACACTAAAGAAATACGGAGGTGTCACATGACTGCAGATCAAGGACAATATGAGAAATTTATGGCAAAACTTTCTAAATCAGGATTGGAACTCCAAAAGGACTTTAGCCGCCTCTCGCCGGAAAATCAAAAGCGTTTTATGCAAGAGGTCAACCAAAGGCTAAAGTGTTTTGGACATGCAGTAACCATTACCGATATTCTACAGAGTCTATTTCGCGGGACGAGCTGCTATCTTCTGCCCAGGATAAAATTATAAACAATAGCGTCAACTGTAGAACAAAATCGGTGAAGTAAACTACTATGTCGCCCACAATGTAGCCCACGGAAGGAACTATTCCAAACCGAAGCAAAAACGTTTTTACCAAAAACAAGAAAAACCTTGAAACCGTTATGGTTTCAAGGTTTTTACTTGGCGCGGAAGAGAGGATTTGAACCTCCGCGACGCTTTTTACACGTCCTACTCCCTTAGCAGGGGAGCCCCTTCGGCCTCTTGGGTACTTCCGCAGGTCGATGGAAAAATTCAGTTGGCGGAGAGAGTGGGATTCGAACCCACGGATGCTTTCACATCGCCGGTTTTCAAGACCGGTGCCTTCAACCGCTCGGCCATCTCTCCGGATAATGAGTTCACGTCTAACTCTCAAACGCAAGAATAATGTTACCATATTGAAGTACTGTTTGTCAACATAAAATACGAGAATTTTCATAGAATATCCTGTTGAATAAACTCAGAAATTCTTGATTCGGATATCCGATCTGTTTGTAGTGTACTTCCAACTACCCTGCTGAATTCAATTCACCAATCATAATGAGATATGTGAACCACTTTACCTTATCCAATCAAAAAGAATAGCCTGCACTATACGATAGCCGTTCTTCCATCAAAGCAAAAAAAGAAGCCACTCTCTTGAGTGGCTTCTCTCCATGTTGGCGCTACCTATCT
>ENA-UOJP01000454-UOJP01000454.1-human-gut-metagenome-genome-assembly--contig:-C102-NODE-454-length-78378-cov-8.321923_pt1 | contig 78378 bp, 75 predicted proteins | sample MGYA00242353_ERZ723900 | MGnify/ENA metagenome assembly ERZ723900 | reverse complement strand
TAGTATTTCCAAGGACTACAGCACTTTTTTAACTCTTTAACTGTCAAAGATGGGAGTATAGCATCGCGGCGGAAAAAATCAAGTCCATGGCGGAAAAGTGTCCGCAAATACCGCAAAACCGGTACTTTTTGCCCTCCGCCGGAATATACTGTACCATATGGCCGCAGCCGAGCCCCCCATGGGCCGGGCCTGCGGCGAACGCTCACATTCTGGAGGTTACTTATGAGCCGTTTTCGCTCTGTCACAGGCACAATCAACCACATCGGCCCCATGCAGTCCTGTTCCCGGGAGTGGTGCAACTGCGCTTCCCTGATCTCCCTTCACACGGAACAAGGCCCCGCGGACCTGGTGATTTTCGCCGACACCTATATTCTGGGCTGCGAACCCCTGCACCCCGGCCAGCGCATCACCGCCTTCTACGATGCCAACGCCCCCATGCCCCTCATCTATCCGCCCCGGTACAACATCCTGGCGGCGGCCCGCCTAAATCCCGCCCAGACCGCGCTGCTGGCCTATTTTGACGAGCAGCTGACCGACGAGGACAACACGCTGCACTTAAATATCAGCCGTTCCACCAAGCTTCTGACCCCCAACGGCCAGCTCTATTACGGTCCCCTGGGAAAGCAGGTGCTCTTAGCCGTCTACTCCAGCTCCACCCGGAGCGTGCCGGCCATCACCACCCCTGAGACCGTAATCACCTTCTGCGGCCGTCCTCCGCTGGAAAACAGTTGACGCCTCCCGCTCTTCCCCGGTATACTTAAAAAGCGCCCGCAAAATAGCGCGGGCTTAAAAACATCCGAATCGGGAGGAAACTTACATGATATACCGTTTGGCAGTGAACGAGGATCTGGATCAGATGATGGCCATGGTGGACCAGGCCAAGGCCTCCTTCAAAGCCCGGGGCATCGACCAGTGGCAGAAGGGGGAGCCAAACCGCGAGGGCCTGGCCGCCGGCGCGGCAAAGGGACAAATCCGCGTGCTGGAGGAGGACGGGCGGGTCATCGGCATGATCACCCTGCTGGAAGGCCGGGATCCCAGCTACGCCAAAATTGACGGAGCCTGGCTCAACGACCGCCCCTATGTGGGCTTCCACCGCGTCTGCGTTGCGGAAGACTTAAAAGGGCGCGGTATTGCCGCCAGGCTCTTTTCCGAGTCCGAGGCGTACAGCCGCAGCCTCGGGTATGAGGATATCCGCATCGACACCCACCCGGACAACCGCTCCATGCAGCGCGCCCTTGAAAAAAGCGGCTACAGGTCCTGCGGGATGATCCGTCTGTCGGGAGGCTCGGAGGACGGAGAGCTCAGGATCGCCTATCAGAAAACGCTGCAGGCGCGCTCTTAAAAGAACTGAACCGGATCCGCCAGGTTGGCCAGCAGGGCCACCACGCTCCAGGCCGTCATGACGCTGGATTTGGGGTTGTCCGCGTCCGGTCTGGAGGCGATCTCCACCACCGCCGTCACGCTGTGGTTCTCCACCACAATCTTGTGCACATTGTCCTCCATACCCGGACAGCTGTCGATGGTCACCTGCATCCGGTCCACCCCCACGCTGGCCAGGGCCGAGGCCACCGCCACGTTTACATTCTTTGGAAAGCCCACGATGGCCTCCCTGGCCGTGCCGTCGAAGATCCGCTCCTGCCGGTCCTCCGGCAGCTCACGTCCCTCCAGATGGGGCGCGCCGTTTAGGCTGGCGGGCGCTTTGTAGTTCTCGATGCGGCCACTGGCGCCACCCATGGCCGCAATGGTCTTTAACACATCGAAACCTCCCACCGCGCCGGAGGTCAGATGGACCTTTCTGCCGCTGCGGCGGGCCGTGTCTCTCAAAAGCCGGTACAGGCCGTCGTCCGCCAGGGCTCCCACCGAGGTGACGACCAGATCGCAGCCCGCCTCCAGCACCCTGGTTCCGTAGGCCGCCACCGCCTGGGCGCTGGCGATCTCCACCACGTAATCCGGGCAATCCTCCAACAGCTCCTCAAAAGACCCGTAAGCCTTAAATCCTTCCCTCTCTATGGCCTCCCGGACCAAATCCATACGAAGCTCCCAGACGCCGGACACCCGGTAAATCCCGTTCAGCTTCTCCCGGATCCCCCCTGTGAGGATTTTCCCCAGGGCTCCGTAGCCGATCACTGCAACTCGCTTCTCTCTCATCGCTTCCTCCATAATTTTTTCTATGCATATTGTAACAGTTCAGACCGGTCAAGAAGCATCGGATATCCATCAGATGTGAAAAATAGGGCGGGAAGCCGCTTACAAGCGAGCTTGACGCGGCTTCCCGCCCCATTTCCCCCGCCGTCTGAACTGTCACTGCAAATTCCTAAACTTTTTCTAAATACTGCATTTTCTCATTGAATTCATAAATTTTTTTCTATATACTGGTAGTATAAAACATTCCGGTGTGAAAATCAATCACTGGTGCAAGGAGAAACACATGCATCCCATTTTAGAAAATTATATTCCGGTAGCCAAACTGATCTCCCAGACCTTTGGGAGCCACTGCGAGGTCATCATCCACGACTTCGACAGGCCACAGAATTCCGTGGTGTACACGGAGAACAACGTCGTCACCAACCGCGCGGTGGGCGAGAGCTTCACAGAATATTTTGTGAAGGAGGTCCTGCTCTCCCGCAAGTTCAACAACGACTGCTGCGCCAACTATATTATGGAAGGAAAGGACGGCAAAAAGATCAAATCCTCCACCGCCCTGATCCGCGACTTAAACGGCAAGGTGATCGGCGCCCTCTGCGTCAACATTGACCTCTCCCGTATCGTCCAGTTTATGGGGGATATCAGCACGCTGCTCGGTATGCCGGACGCCATCGTTCCCCCCGCGGAGGAGGTGGATGTGGTGTCCAGCATCCGCGAGATCGTGGACGACATCATCGACCGGACCATCGGCGATCAGGACGTGGAGTCCATGAGCCGGGACCAGAAGATCGCCCTGATCCGCTTTATGAACGACCGGGAAATTTTCACCATCAAGGGCACCCTGGACAAGGTGGCGGAGCGGATGAAGATTTCCAAGGTCACTGTTTACAGCTACCTGGACGAAATCCGCAAAAACGGGGGCTGATGCGGCGCGCAGGCGCCCCCGCCGAGGGAGAGCCCGGGCGGCAGCGATCCACTCACTGCCGTCCGGGCTCTCTTTTTGTGCCTGTCTATTGCATGTTCCCGTAATGATGCTGCTGTTGGGTGTCCACAAGGTACTGGAGATACTCCTCCTTGCTCATCACCGGCCGGAACTGTCCGCAGATTTCCTTTGCCCGGGACGCGCCGCCTGCCAGCAGGTCGATCAGCGTGCAGGCCATGATCTTCATGGGCGTGATGTAGGCGTCCTCCTCGTCCACGATGCGGTAATCCTTAGAGTGCAGGCCGCCCTCGATGCCCGAGGTGATGCCGTGGAGCACCGGCATAAACAGGGATAAATCGCCCATGTCAAAGGACGCCGTACTCTTTAAGCAGGGCAGAATCTCCTCCTCCCGGTAAAAGCGCAGGGCATTTTCCTTGAAACACTGCGCCAGGCCCGGGTCCGCCTTCAGGGGCATCTGGCCCGGCATGTCGGTCACCTGGGCCTCGCCTCCCAGGGCGATCACCGCGCCCTCGATGCAGCGGTTGATCTTCTCGTTGGTCTCCTTCAGGGCTTTTAAGTTCCCGGCCCGCACCGTGGTCTCCAGATGCACGTCCGCCGGAACCGCGTTGACGATGTCGCCGCCCTTGTTGATAATCTGGTGGACCCGGACCGTGTCCTCCTCCTTAAAGGTCTCTCTCTGATAAGCCATGGCGCTCATGGCCAGGCTGGCCATGTTGAGGGCGTTGATGCCGTCCCAGGGCGCCGCGCCAGCGTGGGACTGCCTGCCCATAAACACGGTGTTCTTGCCGATAAAGCCGTTGCCCGTGTTGCAGGGCGCCAGGCGGTAGCCCCCGGCGCTGATGGGGAAGTTGTGGACCATCATACACATGTCCGCGTCGTCAAAAGCGCCGCGGTAGGTCAGCTCCGCCTTGCCGCTGAAATAGTGAAGCTTTCCCTCCCTGCGCAGCCCTTCCCGGTAGTCCATCTCAATGTACTCCTCCGCGGGAACCGCCATAAAGTCGATCTTTCCGTCCAGCTCGTCAAACAGGCCCGCGTGGGCAAACGCGTCCGCGATCCCGTACATCACCGTGGTCTGAATATTGTGGCCGCAGGCGTGGACCGCTCCGGTCCGGCGGTCGCAGTCCGGGTGGTCCAGGCAGATCACGGAGTCCAGCTCCCCCATCACCACCACCTTCGGCCCCTCCTTGTGGGCGTTTGCCCGGGCTCTGCACCCGGTAACCGCGATATCCCGCTCCGTCTCAAGCCCCAGCGCTTCCAGCGCATCCGCCAGGGTCTGTGTGGTCTTTACCTCCCGGTAGCCGGTCTCCGGGTTCTCGTAGATTTTCCTTCCAAGGGCCAGGTAAACCTCCCGCCTTTGGTCAATGGTTTGGATGGCTTTCTGTTTTAATTCCTCGATGTTCATATCCGTCTCTCCCGTGAGGCCTGTCAGGCCCTCATCAAATAATTCCCTGCAGTTTCAGAATGAGTTCCGCCACAAGAGCCGATCCGAAGAACGTGCCGATGAACACCACAAAGGCCGTCAGAATGATCTTCCAGCTGAGTTTTTTGATGTCGTCCAGCTTGCAGCCGATGGAAACGCCTGCGATGGCCAGGATCACGGTGCCGATCTGGCCCGCGGAAATCTGCTTGGTCAGGTCCAGGATCAGGCCCTGCACCGGGCTCCAGGGGGTGGTCAAAAGCAGCGACAGCAGGGAGGCCCAGGCGAAGGCCGGAATCTGCAGGGGCAGCGCCTCTTTGATTTTGAGCGCCACGATGGACACCGCAATAATGATGAGCATACCCAGGGTGGCGGGCAGAATGTCCAACTCGCCCTTTAAGTTCACCGCCTGTGTGGCCAGAACCGCCAGGCCGCAGAGGATCAATACCTTAAGCTGATTTAACATATTTTCAAGTTTTGCCGACATATCCGTTCCCTCCCTTTACGCTTCTTTGCGCCGCAGCAGGCGGCTGTAAACCCGGTACATTTTATTGGCCAGCGGGATGGCGATAAAGCACTCCATATACAGGCCGGTCACATTTGTCATAATATTGGAAGTAGCCGCGTAGGCCAGTATCTCGTCCTTCATATTGGGAAGAATCTCCGCAAGGGATGTGCTGGCCGCGGTCATCATGGAGCCGGAGCCCATGCCGCTGGCCATGGCCAGGGCGTAGGGGTGAATTCCCGTGTTCACGGCCAGGGAGGCCAGAAGGCCGAAGAACAGCGTTCCGAACAGGTTTCCCACCATGTAGGTTCCCATAACGCCCAGGCCCTCGGGGGAGTTGATTCCGTATTTCTCGCTGATCAGTCCCAGGGTGGGCTCGCGGCAGATGCTGACCGTGGCGCCCACGGCCTCACGGCGCATGCCCAGGATCATAGCGAAGGGCAGGCCGATGAGCATGGTTCCCAGGTTGCCAAACTCCTGGAAGATCAGAGCCGGTCCGGCCTGAACGATCTTAAGGATGTTGGGCCCGGCGCTGGTTCCCAGCTTCACGCCCAGGATCAGCAGCATGAGCATGATCGCGTTCTCGGCCAGCTGGACTTCCTTCTCGCTGCACAGCTTTTTTAAGGGCTCGATCACCCGGCCAAGGGCGTCCGGCGTAAACAGCACCGCGATGATCATGGAGAAGATCATGGGAATGATGCTGATCTTTCCGATGGGTCCCAACGGGATGGTGACGGTGCCGATCAGCTCCGCCAGCACGCTGGCCGCGATCAACAGGATAAACAGTTTGATAAAAATCGGCCACCGGCCGTCCTTTGTGCTCAATACAGGATCCACGGTCTCCGCCTTCTGATTCGTATTTGACATTGTGTAACCTCCGTTCTCACATTTTCTTTTTCCTGTGTGTTCCTAATCCCCTCAGCACTCCTCAAGGTGGTACATGTCCGTCCTTCTGTGCTTTAACAGCGGCAGCTGGTCCCGGACCTCCCCGGTCCGCTCCAGATCCAGGGTGTGGATCATACCCCCCTCCCGCTCGTCCATCTGTCCCAGAATGTCTCCCCAGGGCGACACGGCGATGGAGTGTCCCCAGGAGGTGTAGCCGCTGGACGGATCCCTGGCCGGGGCCGTGCCCAGCACAAAGGCCTGGTTGTCCAGCGCCCGGCAGCGGAACAGAATCTCCCAGTGGGCCGGGCCGGTGGTCATGTTGAAGGCAGCGGGCACCAAAATCACCTTCGCCCCCTTCTCCACCATCAGGCGGGCCAGCTCCGGGAACCGGAAATCGTAGCAGATGCACAGACCCATTTTCCCGAATTCCGTGTCGAACACCGTCACCTGGTCCCCGGCGGTCAGGGTGTCGGATTCCTTAAAGCACTGGCCGCCCTTCACGTCGATGTCGAACAGGTGGGCCTTGCGGTGCTTTGCGATCTGCCTGCCCTGGCGGTCGAACACATAGGCCGTGTTGTACACCCGGCCCGCCTCGTCCACCTCGGGCATGGAACCTGCGGAGAGATAGATTTTGTGCTTTCTCGCCAGTTCGGCGCAGGCCGTCCACGCCGGGCCGCCCTGGGGTTCCGCGTAGACCGGAAAATTGGGGGTCTGATACGGGCAGTTGAACATCTCGGGAAGGGTTACGAGGTCCACCTGTTCTGCCTCCAGGGCTTCCAGCTTGCGCCCCGCCTCCCGGATATTCTCCATCTTGTCCGCATACACCCGCGTCTGCAGCATGGCTGCTCTCAGTTTTGTCATCGGATTCCTGCCTTTCCCCGGAGCAATCGGCGGCGTGGTTGTAAGCGCCAAACCCGCCCTGAAACTCCGGCATCGTATTTTACTTCAGCTTGCCTCTGCAGGCCACCGGGATCTCCTCCACCACTTCCCCGTCCGTTACCAGATAGGCCGTCTCGTGCAGGTTCACCACCGGACAGATGTGGTTGGGAATGATCTCCACCTTGTCGCCCACCCGCACTCCGTCGTGGAAGGCCTTGTTGTAGATAATGGCGTGCTCGTCGTACACGTCGAAAATCTCTACCTCGGGCCAGCCCTTGATCAGCCCCAGCCCTCTGGTGGCGCAAAAGCCCTTGCTCCGGGTCTGGGCGGTGATACCCTTGGCCCCCACGTCGGTGATCACCCGCTCCGGGGTGGGACGGCTGATCACGGTGGTTAAGATCGTGGCCGCGTTCCGCGCAAGGCTTCCGTAGGCGTTGGTCTGGGAGGCATCCATAAAGATGTAGGTTCCCGGCCGGATCTCCGTGACGCCGTCCAGAATGGGGAAGTCGTGCATCATGGACGGAGTGGAACCGATGCTCACGGTCTCCAGCTCCATGCCCGCTTCCTTTGCCAGTTCGGCAAAACGCAGGGTCCGCCTCTGGGCGGTCAGGTGGATCTCCCGGCACTCCCGGATATCCGCGGCCTGGTAGGAATTGCCGTCGTGGGAGAAAATCCCCTTCAGGGAAATGTTTTTGCACCCCTTTAAGTATTCCAGCAGCTCCAGATAGTCCGCCTCCTCAATGACACCGGAGCGCTCCTCCCCCACCTCGATCTCGATCAGCACCCGGGCGGGCTTTTGGGCTCCCGCAAAGGCCCTCTCGATCATCTCCGCCTGGGGAATGGAGTCCAGGCCGAAGGAGATGTCCACGGTTTTCGCCAGTTCCCGAATCCGGGCCAGCTTGGATTCGCCCACGATTTCATTGGCGATAAAGATATCCCGCAGCCCCGCTTCCGCCATGACCTCCGCCTCGCCCACCTTGGCCACGGTGACGCCCCTGGCTCCTAACTCCTCCTGGATCAGAGCAAGTCTTGGCATCTTATGGGTCTTCGTATGGGGGCGCAGCGCCACATGGCGCCGGTCTGCGTACTCCTGCATGAAACGCAGGTTATCCATCATGATTTCCCGGTCAATGATCAGGGCCGGAGTGTCCAATTCCATGTAATTCATAAACTCATTCCTTTCCGCACGCCGCTATGGCCTCAACCTCCACCAGGCAGCCGTTATACAGCCTGTTGGTGGGCACCACGACCCTGGCCGGGCGGTGGCTCCCGAAGAATTCCGCGTACACCTGATTCAAGTCCGGCCAGTACGCCACATCCGGGATGTACACGCGGCAGTGCAGCACGTCCTCCCGGCTGGCTCCGGCCTCCTGAAGCACCAGATCCAGATTCGCCAGAGCCTGTCTGGCCTCCGCCTTCACCCCTCCCTCGGGAACTTTCCCGGTCTCCGGGTCAATGGACAGCTGGCCGGATATGTACAGCACCTGATTGTGCTTTACACCAGGCACGTAGTGGCCGCCGTCGCGGACGGAGAACTTTGTCTCGACTGTTTCCATCACCGTCTGCTCCTCCTTTCTGTTGTTATCTTGATTATAGAATATTTTCTATGTCATGTCAATAATAATTTATACACTTTCTCCTATCTCACCCGGTTTAATTAGAAAATATTGGCTTTTTTACCATTTCAAACGATTATCATATATATTTTTTTCTATCTCATCTTTCTTTTTTTCTGTCTACCATCTATATTTTTTTATAGCCTTCCGTTCTATTTTTAAGAAATTGATCCGGAAAACCTCCGCTGATTTATGGAAATCGTAAGATAAATCACCGGGAACTGTGATAGAATGAAAGAAACAAAGGAGGAAGCGCCATGGAACCGTACACACTGATCCTGCTGTGCATTTTAGTAATGGCCTACATTCTGATCCGTCTGGAGAACCGCCGGGATTCCCGCAACGGAAAAAAAGCCCTGCTGCGGCAGAGCTTCGGCGCCATTCCCCAGCGCGAAAACCGGGACTATGGCGGAATTGAATATGACTGGGACTTTGAGCAGACGAATCTCTCCGAACAGGAACAGATCGACGAAATCACCTGGAATGATCTGGAAATGGACGCCGTGTACCTGCGCGTCAACAACTGCCGTTCCTTTGCCGGGGAACAGGCGCTGTACACGGCTCTCCACCGCCTTAGCCAGGACCGGGAGGCGGAGGAATCACTGCGCGGGAAGATCCGCTATTTCGGGGAGCACGAAACCGAGCGGGAGCGGGCAACGTATCTGCTCCACTACCTGGGGAAAGAGCACGGCAGCTACTATCTGCCCGTGTTCATCCGCAATCTGAAGGGATTTGAAATCCCCAACATCCAGTTCTACCGGTTTATGAGGGGGCTGCTGTTCTGCTCCTTCCTCCCCAGCGCCCTGCTCTTGGACACCCGCTATCTGGTGTTCCCGCTCTTTACCGCCCTGGCCAACCTGGTGATCTACTCCTTCCAGAAATACAAGTACAGCGCCAATCTGTCCATGCTGCGCGCCACCCTGGGGGTCATCCGCACCGCCAGGCTGCTGTCGGACCCCGGAAAGTCCGGCGGCGGGGAACCCTTCCCCGACCTCGGGGAGCTGGCCCAGCGCTTCTCCCGCTCCGCCCGCAAAATCATGAGGCTGAACACCCGGGAACAGGGCGGCCTGTCCGGCGATCTCTTCAGCCTGTTAAATGCTTACCTGGTGGGCGTCACCCTCAGCGATTTCATCCGGTACAACAAGCTGCTCCGGGAGCTGGACGGCCGGAAAGAGGACCTGCTGGCCTTATACCGGCGTGTGGGCGAGATCGACATGGCCATCTCCGTGGCCTCCTTCCGGGCCAGCCTGCCCCACTGGTGCGAACCGTCCTTCGCAGAGCAGGACGCCCCCTGCCGGCTGGAGGCGGAAGAGCTGTACCATCCCCTTCTCAGCCATCCGGTCAGCAACTCTGCGTCCATCCGCCGCAGCTGCATCGTCACCGGCTCCAACGCCTCCGGCAAATCCACCTTCATCAAGGCCGTGGCGGTCAACGTTCTGCTGGCCCAGAGCATTTTCACCTGCTCCGCAGCCCGTCTGACCCTGCCACGGACCGGCCTGATCACTTCCATGGCGCTGCGGGACGACATTCTGTCCGGGGAAAGCTACTATATTAAAGAGATTCATTATCTGAAGCGCATCATCGACAGTCTGACCCCGGAAATGCCCACCGTCTGCATCGTGGACGAAATTCTGAGGGGAACCAACACCCAGGAGCGCATCGCCGCCTCCTGCGCGGTGCTTCGCTACCTGGCTAAGCCTAACTGCCTGGCCATCGTGGCTTCCCACGACATCGAGCTGACGCAGCTGTTGGAGAGACAGTACGACAATTTTCATTTCAGCGAGCAGATCACGGACGGCGGGATCACCTTCTCCTACAAGATCCATTCCGGCCCCGCGGATTCCAAAAACGCCATCCGCCTGCTGGAGTACATGGGTTTTCCGGAGGAAATCACCCGGGAGGCCAGGGAGCTGGCGCAGCCTCGCGGCTGATCCGGCCTGCGCCGCGCGCTCATCCAAAGTGTTTCGCCAGCAGCAAAAGGAGCCAGGGGGCGCCCACCGCAATCATCATCACCAGCCAGACCAGGCAGATAGAGATGGAGGCCCAGACAAAGAAGAATACCCAGGAAAACACAATGATTCTGGTCACTCTCCACGGGAATACCGCCCCCTTGACCGCCAGGACGCCGATAAACTTCCACACGCCCGCCTTGCTGTAAAGAACTGCCAGGCCCACCAGATAGGCGAGAAACAACGCAAGCCCCAGCGCCGAACCGATCCACTGGAGGATGCCCCAGGCATTCTCCGACGCAACCCCCAGAGTAACCCCCGCAAGTCCCACAAGAGACAGCTGAAATCCTCTCATCACCAGCCCGTTCCCATCGATCCTGTCCACCACGCTTCTTCCCATTCCACTGTTGTTACTCATAATTCTTTCTCCTTTTCGTTTGATTTTCCGGCCGGTTTCTACCGCCATCTGATTACAAGACGATCCGGAGCGCCCATCGGTTTTAATTATTTTAAAATTTTTTAATCTTTTTTTATTTGGCCCGGCTGCGCTGAACCAAAACGCGCGCCGCCGGGCCCCTTGCCAAAAACAGGGCCGGACAGAATATTCGTTATCCTGTCCGGCCCTGCCCGGGAAATTTATCTCAATCTGTTTTTATCAAATCTTAAAATACTTCACGCCGGACTCGAAGATCTTCATGTCCTGCTCCCCGTAAATGTTCATGGCAACCGCCTGACCGCGGCGCTCGGAATGGGCCATCTTGCCCAGGATGCGCCCGTCGGGGCTGGTGATGCCCTCGATGGCCATGTAGGAGCCGTTGGGGTTCCAGTATTCGTCCAAGGTGGCGTTGCCCTGGTCGTCCACATACTGGGTTGCCACCTGTCCGTTGGCAAAGAGTCTGGACAGCCAGGCTTCATTTGCCACAAAGCGGCCCTCTCCGTGGGAGGCGGGGTTGCAGTACACGCCGCCCAGTCTGGCCTCTGCCAGCCAGGGGGACTTGTCGGACACCACCTTGGTGTAGACCATCTTGGACACGTGGCGGCCGATGGTGTTCATGGCCAGGGTGGGGGAATCCGGCCCCTGGTCGGCGATTTCGCCTCCGGGCACCAGGCCCAGCTTGATCAGCGCCTGGAAGCCGTTGCACACGCCCAGCATCAGGCCGTCCCGCTCATTTAACAGCTTTTCGATCTCCTCCTTCATCACCGCGTTGCGGAACACGGTGGCGAAGAACTTGGCGGAACCCTCCGGCTCGTCGCCTGCGGAGAAGCCGCCGGGGAACATGACGATCTGGGCCTTTGCGATCTCCTGCCGATAGACCTCAACGGACTGGCGGATGTCCTCAGCGCTCAGGTTGCGGAACACCCGGGTGACGGCCCTGGCGCCGGCCCGCTCAAAGGCTTTCGCGCTGTCGTACTCGCAGTTGGTGCCCGGGAACACGGGGATGAACACCGTGGGGATGCCGATCTTGTGGTCGCAGATGTAGATTGCGTCCGTCTTGTAGAGGCGCTCCGGAAGCACCGCCTCCTCCCCGCGCTTCTCTCTGCCCGTGGCAGTGGGGAACACGTCCTCCAGGGTTTTGGTCCAGCTCTCAAGCGCTTCGTCCAGGGAAATGGACACGCTGCCGTACTCAAACGCCGCCCGGTCCGTCACCTCGCCGATCACGGTGTAGGAGATAGAAAGCTCTCCCACCAGGCCGTCCGGCACCTCGCAGACAATGTCGCCGTAACCCGGGGCGAAGAAATCCCTGGGATCCAGGCTGTGCTCGATCTTTACGCCCAGCTTGTTGCCGAAGGCCATCTTGCTGACCGCCTCCGCCATGCCGTGGCCCTCCACCGCGTAGGCGGAAATGATCCTGCCCGCTTTGATATCCTCAAACAGCTTCCCGTAGCCGTCCATCACCTGTCCGTACACCGGCAGGTCGTAACCGTCCCGCTCCGCCTTAAACACTACGATCTTACTGCCCGGCTTTTTGAACTCGGGGGTAATGATATTCTTGTAGCTGTTCACATCCACCGCAAAGGAAACCAGGGTGGGGGGCACGTTGACCTCGCCGTGCTCGTCGTCAAAGGTCCCGGACATGCTGTCCTTGCCGCCGATGGAGGGCAGTCCGAAGCCCATCTGGGCGCTGTAAGCCCCCAGAAGCGCTGCAAAGGGCTGGCTCCAACGTTTCGGATTCTCGTTCATCCGGCGGAAATATTCCTGGAAGGTGAAACGGATCTTGCTGTAGTCTCCGCCCGCGGCCACGATCTTGGCCACAGAGGTGAGCACCGCGTACACGGCCCCGTGGTAGGGGCTCCAGCTGGACAGGTAGGGGTCAAAGCCGTAGCTCATCATGGTCACGGTGTCCGTGCTGCCCTTCAGCACCGGAAGCTTGGCCACCATGGCCTGGGTCTCGGTGAGCTGGTATTTTCCGCCGTAGGGCATAAACACGCTGCCCGCGCCGATGGACCCGTCGAACCGCTCCACCAGTCCCTTCTGGGAACACACGTTGAGTCCGGCCAGCATGCCGGTCCAGGCCTTTTTCACATCGCCCACCTCTTCGCGCTTTAAGGGGCTGTTCTCACGGCCCGGCACCTCCAGGGTCACGTCCGCCTCCTGGTGCGCGCCGTTGGTGTCCAAAAATGCGCGGCTGATGTCCACGATGGTCTTTCCCCGCCAGTTGAGCACCAGCCTGGGCTCCTTTGTGACCACGGCCACGGTCACGGCCTCCAAATTCTCCTCCCCGGCGTAGGCCAGGAATTTGTCCACGTCGCCGGGGTCCACCACCACGGCCATGCGCTCCTGGGACTCGGAGATGGCGATCTCCGTGCCGTCCAGACCGGCGTATTTCTTGGGAACCTTGTCCAGGTCGATCTGAAGTCCGGCCGCCAGCTCGCCGATAGCCACGGACACGCCGCCCGCGCCGAAGTCGTTGCACTTCTTGATGATCCGGCTCACCTCGGGGCGGCGGAACATGCGCTGAATCTTGCGCTCCGTGGGCGCATTTCCCTTCTGCACCTCCGCGCCGCAGACCTCGATGGAGGCCGTGGTGTGCACCTTGGAGGAGCCGGTGGCCCCGCCGATGCCGTCCCGTCCGGTGCGCCCGCCGAGAAGAATGATGATGTCGCCCGGGTCGGAATTTTCACGGATTACGTCTTTTCTGGGAGCCGCGCCCATCACCGCGCCGATCTCCATGCGCTTGGCTACATAACCCGGATGGTAAATCTCCTTCACATAGCCGGTGGACAGGCCGATCTGGTTGCCGTAGGAGGAATAACCCTGGGCGGCTCCGTTTACGATCTTGCGCTGGGGCAGCTTGCCCTTTAAGGTCTCGCTTAAGGGCCGGGTGGGGTCCGCCGCGCCGGTAACGCGCATGGCCTGGTACACGTAGGTTCTGCCGGACAGCGGGTCGCGGATGGCTCCGCCCAGGCAGGTGGCCGCGCCGCCGAAGGGCTCGATCTCCGTGGGGTGGTTGTGGGTCTCGTTCTTAAAGTTCACCAGCCACTCCTCGGTGACGCCGTCGATCTCCACCGGCACCACGATGCTGCAGGCGTTGATCTCGTCGGAGATTTCCATGTCCTCCAGCTTTCCCTCGCTCTTTAACTTCTTCATGGCCATCAGGGCCAGGTCCATGAGGCAGACGTACTTGTCGTCCCGCCCCTTGTAGATCACCTCCCGGTCCGCCAGGTACCGGTTGTAGGTGTCCTCGATGGGTTTTCTGTAATCCCCGTCGGTAAAGCAGACGTTCTTTAACTCCGTGGAAAAGGTGGTGTGGCGGCAGTGATCGGACCAGTAGGTGTCCAACACCCGAATCTCCGTCACCGTGGGATCGCGGCGCTCCTCATCCCGGAAGTACCTTTGAATATGAAGGAAGTCCTTAAAGGTCATCGCCAGATTCAGGGTGTCGTAGAGCGACTTAAGCTCCGCCTCCGGCGCGGCGGCAAAGCCCTCAAAGGTCTTAATGTCCTCCGGGACCTCAAACTCCGCCACCAGGGTGGAGAGCTTATCCTCCCCCGCTTCCCGGCTGTCCACGGGGTTGATGCAGAAGGCCTTGATGGCCTTCTCCTGCTCCGGGGTCAGGGCCGCGGTGATCACGTAGGTGGTTGCGGAGCGGATCACCGGCTCCTCGTCCTCCTTTAACAGCTTCACGCACTGCTCGGCGGAGTCCGCCCGCTGGTCGAACTGGCCGGGCAGGTACTCCACGGAGAGCACCAGATCACCGGGGTTCTTCGGGAATTCCTCCTCGTACACCTCGTCCACCGGCGGCTCGGAGAAAATGGTCACCAGCGCCTTCCCATAAGTCTCCTCAGACAGATTTTCAATATCGTAACGGATCAGAACCCGCACATTTTCCACGGTATCGATGCCCAGATAGCTCTCCAGCTCTTCCCGCAGCTCCCCGGCTTTTACCGCATACGCCGGCTTTTTCTCCACAAAAATTCGTCTTACGCTCATTTATAAACCTCCTGCTTTTCCATAGAAACCCTAAGTCTAAAAAGTCTAAACCATCTGTCCCCTATCATATCACAGGAAAGATAAATTAGTAAAATTAATATATTTAATTTCTTTTTTGTTATTTACTTATAAATATTTGAATATCGCGGCTTATATACAGGAGTTCCCTCCGCGTCAGACCGTCAGCCCGGTTGTCAACCCATTCAAAACCGGGTATAATGTAGGCGGTATTACATCAAACCGGAAACCGGTCTATGGAGGAAGTCCGTCATGAATCCTAAAAAGATATTATCTGAATGGTTTATCATTACATTTGGCACAGTAGTCGCGGCATCAGCTGTTTTCTTCTTTCTGATCCCGAGCCATTTGGCAGTCGGCAGCATTTCCGGGCTCGCAATCATTCTTGCGAACTTTATACCGCTGAAAATATCCGCGATTACGATGGGGCTGAATGTCGCTCTGCTGGTGGTCGGCTTACTTTTTATCGGACGTGACTTTGGGATCAAAACAATCTACACATCGGTTCTGATGCCTGTGGTTTTGGCGGTTCTGGAAATCCTGTTTCCGGACATGCAGTCCATTATGGGCGATGGGTTTTTAGATATGCTGCTTTACATTTTTACGGTCAGCATCGGTCTGGCGATTCTGTTTAACCGGAACGCTTCCTCCGGAGGTCTGGATATTATTGCGAAGCTGTTAAATAAATATCTGCGCATGGATTTGGGAAAGGCCATGTCGCTGGCAGGCATTTGTACCGCCCTTACGGCGGCTCTGGTGTACGATGCAAAAACCGTGCTGTTAAGTATCCTGGGAACGTATCTGAACGGGATTGTGCTGGATCATTTCATTTTCGGATTCAATATCAGGAGGCGGGTCTGCATCTTGTCGAACAAGGAAGCCGACATTGAGGCGTTTATACTCCACACGCTCCACAGCGGCGCCACCATCTATGAGCCGGTGGGCGCTTATGACCATCAGATCCGCCGGGAGATCATCACAATCGTCGATAAAAACGAATATATACAGCTTATGAACTATATCTCCAAAACAGATCCCAGCGCGTTTGTGACGGTCTACAATGTAAATGAAGTGTTTTACCGCCCGAAAATCCGTTGATTGAAGCTGCGGCGCTTCCCGGCCGGGCTCCAGCGGGCGGAATCTGCGGGGTTCAGATTCCGCGGCTGCTCCTGGCCGGGTAAACTCTCGGCTCCGATTCCTCATCCTCCCGGACCAGGAGCAGAGGGGTCTCGCTCTCGATCTCCTCCCCCAGCCTCCAGGGTACCCACAGCTCCCGCAGCTTCTCCCCGTCTTCTGTTTTGAGATTGACGTAAAAGTTGTGCCAGGACCTGCGGCGGACCTCCTTTGTCCCCGTACAGACCGCCGTCCGGACCTTTAGCGGTCCCGACAGATACTTCCTGGTCCGCCATACGGCAACGTAATAATAACCCCCATAGCCTGCCGCCGCCAGGATGCACTCGATCCAATAGAGCCTCTGGTATTTCAGCTTCATGCGCGCTTCCCGCACCAGCTTCTGCTGCCTGACCGGATTGTCGTCCTTGCCGCCGTTTCCCAGATCGTACAGCACCTCCAGCAGAAATTCCCTCTCCCACTGGGCGCTTTTCTCCTGCTCATAGCAGGCGGACGTGACCAGCGCAAGAAATCCCAGAGTCAGAACCGTGTACCCCAGTGCGGCGATCCGCCTCCTTTTCCACAGTTTCATCTCCATGCGCTGAACGTGCCTGCGCTCCCGCCCGCTGATCTCTCTCCACATCCGTCGTTCCTCCTGCCGCCTACGGCCCCGCATTTTCATCCATTTTATTCCATTATAGCCGGGACAGGCAACGATTGCAATGTTCTCTGCGGAAGCGTCCGGGAAATTCGCATCCGTTCCGGCAGCCGATGTGAAAACTGATAGCACACCCGCCGGATTTATGGTATACTATGGAAATGTATTACTTATGGTCAATTTTAAAACAGGAGATTACAAAAAGATGAAAACCGGATTTGACAACGAAAAATACCTGAAGCTCCAATCAGAGCACATTAAACAGCGCATCGGCGAGTTCGGCGACAAACTGTACCTGGAATTCGGCGGCAAGCTCTTCGACGACTTCCACGCCTCCAGGGTTCTTCCCGGCTTTGCCCCGGACAGCAAGCTGCGGATGCTGCTGCAGATGGCCGACCAGGCGGAGATCGTCATCGCCATCAACGCCGCGGACATCGAGAAAAATAAAGTCCGCCACGACCTTGGGATCACCTACGACGTGGACGTGCTCCGTCTGATCCAGGAGTTCCAGGACAAGGGCCTCTACGTGGGAAGCGTTGTGATTACCCAGTACAGCGGCCAGAGCGGGGCGGATCAGTTTAAGACCAAGCTGGAACACATGGGCATCAAGGTGTACCGCCACCACTGCATCGAGGGTTATCCCAGCAATGTATCCCTGATCGTCAGCGACGAGGGCTACGGCAAAAACGATTACATCGAGACCACCCGCCCGCTGGTGATTATCACCGCCCCCGGCCCGGGCAGCGGCAAGATGGCCACCTGCCTCTCCCAGCTCTACCACGAGAACAAGCGGGGCATCAAGGCGGGCTACGCCAAGTTCGAGACCTTCCCCATCTGGAGCCTGCCCTTAAAGCATCCGGTGAACCTGGCCTACGAGGCGGCTACCGCTGATTTGAACGACGTGAACATGATCGATCCCTTCCACCTGGAAGCCTACGGCAAGACCGCGGTCAACTACAACCGGGACGTGGACATTTTCCCGGTGTTAAACGCCATTTTTGAGGGAATCTACGGCGAGAGCCCCTACAAGTCCCCCACGGATATGGGTGTAAACATGGCAGGTTTCTGCATCGTGGACGACGAGGTGTGCCGGGAGGCCTCCTACCAGGAGATCATCCGCCGGTATTACCACGCCCTCAACCGCCTTGCCAAGGAGGAGGGTTCCGAGGACGAGGTGTATAAGCTGGAGCTGCTGATGAAGCAGGCCAAGATCAACCCCGGTATGCGCCGGGTCATCGCCCCCTGTATGGAGCGGGCCAACCTGATCCAGGCCCCCGCCGCGGCCATCGAGCTGGGCGACGGCACCCTGGTCACCGGCAAGACCAGCAACCTGTTGGGCGCTTCCGCCGCCGTGCTGCTAAACTCCATCAAGATGTTAGGCGGCATCCCCCACGATCTTCACCTGATCGCGCCCTCGGCCATTGAACCCATCCAGACCTTAAAGACCAACTACCTTGGAAGCCGCAATCCCCGGCTGCACACCGACGAGGTGCTAATCGCCCTGTCCATGAGCGCAGCCACGGATCCCATCGCCAAAAAGGCCCTGGACCAGCTGCCCAGGCTTCGCGGCTGCCAGGTGCACACCTCGGTGATGCTCTCCGACGTGGACATCAAGGTATTCAAGAAGCTGGGCGCGGAGCTGACCTCCGAGCCGGTTTACGAGCACAAAAAACTGTATCATTGATCCTTACCGCAATGGACCGGCGGCGCAGACCGCCGCAGATCGCGCCGCCGGTCCGCCGCTGCTGCGAAAAATGACATGAAAAAGAGCTGACGCCCGGGAAATATGAATTTCCGGCGCCAGCTCTTTTTTAAATGTCTTTTTTCATGAAGCCGCTCTTACAGTTCAGCCTTCAGCCATTCCACCGACTTGCGGATGGACTCGTGGGGATCGTCCCAGTAGATGGAGTCGTTGATCTCCAGGTCCACAATCCCGTCATAATCGTATTCTTCCAGAGTCTTTAAGTAATCCTTCAGGGGCAGCTCCCCGTCTCCCAGGATATAGTGGCAGGTATCCGCAAAATGGATCAGTTTGATCCGGTCTCTGCCCAGTACCTCAAAGTAATCCCTTAACTCCTCTCCCGCCACTGCCATGGCTACCACGTCCACGCAGATGTACATCGCCGGGGAATCCACCTCGTCCAGCACCCGCTTGATGTCCTGAAGGTTCAGCACCAGGTTGCTCTCATAGGGCTGAAGCTGCTCCAATACCAGCTCGATGCCCTTCTGCTCCGCGATGGCCGCGATCTTTTTGTAGGTGTCCACCAGGCGCGCGAAGGATTCCTCCCGGGGCAGATCCAACAGGCCGCAGCCGGAGTTTAAGAACACCTTGTTGGTTCCAAAGAGCAGGGCGTCGTCCATGGCCATGCTGAAATAGTCCACCGTGCGCTTGCGCACCTCCTCCTCGGGATGGGAGAAGCTGTAGGGGTAGGCCAGGGTCTCCGGCGTGTAGACGGAAACGTCCAGCCCCCTCTCCTCCATCATAGCCCGGATGGAGCCGATCTTCTTTTTGGCGTCCTCGGCGAACGGATAGTCCAGGCGGCAGTAATGGGGAATGCCGCCCCACAGGTCAACGTGCTTTAAGCCGTTTTTCACCATGGAATCCAGATAATACTCCAGGGAATAGTGCACATACTGTACGCTCATCACCGCAAAATTGTCCATCGTAATCTTCGACATATCAAAATACCTCCTGATTCGTTTTATGGTTCATCCGGCTGGCCGTAGTAGCCCCGCTCAGCCGGTTCGCCGGCAATCTGCTCTGCCGTCAGCTCCGGATTACAGGGTTTCGCGGAATCTGCGCACGACTTCCATGAACTCCTTCACGCGGTTCACATCCACCCGCACGTTCTCCAGCTTGTCGTTCTCCAGCTTTCCGCCTTCCTTGAAGTAGGTTCCCACCACCGCGGCGTCCGCCGTGGTCAGCTTGCGCTCGATGGTATCCGGGCGGCAGCCGGTGTTGCACAGCACCACCACGTCGGGAGCTCCGGACTTCACGCTGGCGATCAGCTCGTCGTCCACGTCCTGACCGGCGGCGTTGGCGGAGATGCAAAGCCCGTCGGGATGAGCCTTGAAGATGGTGGACTTGGCGATATCCACCAGAGGTCTGGTGTCCATGCTGCGGTCGGACTCAGGGTTGATGAAATAGAGCATCTTCAGATCGTCCAGGTGCAGCGCTGCCTTGCGGCGCAGCAGAGCGGAAAAATCGTTGTTGTAGAAGCCGCCGTCCCCAACATACACGCCGGAGAAGGTTCCGCGGATAAACTTCGCGTCCACAGCCGCCGCCAATTCGATGCTGGCCTGGCCGTCGGAGATGCAGTCCACGCCGTAGGGCACGCGGATCTCGGATTTGAGCTCGCCGATCACGCGGGCCATGGCGGCCGGTGTGATAAAGCTCATGTGGCGCTCATAGGGCAGGCTGAACTCGTTGCTGAACATGATTCCGTCCACGCCGCCCTCCTGCAGCGCGTGCAGGTCCGCTCTTGCGTGCTCCACCACGCGCTCCATGGTGTCGCCGTAGTGGAACCGGGGATCACCGGGCAGCGGATCCAGGTGAAGCATCGTAATAATCGGTTTCTTAACCCCAAACATTTTTTCAGTCCAAAGCATAATTTTTCTCCTTTTTGCTCGAATGGAACGGGCCGCCGGCATTACCTGCGGGCCATTTATCACCCAATATTTTCCATATTTTTGTAAAGCGAAAGCGGGAGAGTCAAAGACCTGCACTTCCCGCTTTTCGCTTTTCATTCACTATTTGCTCTGTTGCGCTCGTTATCAATAATCCAGCTGGCGGTAGTAGCGACGGATCTCCAGGGGATGGCACAGCTCCGCTTCCATGTGGGCGTCCACGCGGTTGTTCACTGCGTGCATCACCAGGTGGGAGATGGAACCTCTGAACTCCTCGCTGATTCCCTTAAGCTCGTAGTCCTTGGTGTCGATGATGGTGTAGTTCTTGCAGATTCTGGGCAGGAAATTCTTCACCCGCTCTGCCAGCGGACGCTGCTCATCTTCGCCGATAAACAGGGTTACCGGGGTCTCGGCCTCCACGATCTCCAGCATGCCGTGGAAGAATTCCGGACAGGTGATGGACTTGGTGCGGATCCACATCTGCTCCTCCCAGTAGCACATCGCGTAGGAGTAGGTTGCGCCCCACTGGTTGCCGCTGCCCACAAAGTAATGGGGCATATCCGGGTTGGCTCTGAAATACTCGTATTTCTTCTTGGCAAAATCTGCCGCCCACTCGTCGGCTTCCTTCTCCACGTCCACCAGAGCCTGGGCCAGATGAGCTTCCATCTCAGCATTGTATTTGTCATACTCCGGGAACTCGCCGTTGTTGTACATCAGGCGGTTGGCTACCATATAGAACTTCAGCTGCTCGTTCATGGGATAGGAAATGCACCAGTCGCACTGCTTTACCATGGGAGCTTCGGGCTTGTCGATGAAACCGAACACCTTTGCGCCGATCTCGTGAGCCTTGTCAACGGCCTTCACCATCTCGGAGGTGCTGCCCGTCACGGATGAGAAGATCACGATGGAATCCTTGGTGAAACGCTTGTTGCCCGTGGTCAGAAATTCCGCCGCGTTCTCAACATATACCGGAATGGAGCTTCTGCCCCGCATATAAACCTCAACCTGCATGCTGGAGGCCCAGGTTCCGCCGATGCCGATGAAGAAAATCGCATCAAATCCGCGGTTCTGGATCTCGTCCACTACCTTTTCAATCTCCGGTCTCAGGGCCAGAGCGCCGTTTACACTGTCAATCTGTTTCTGCTCGTCAAATTTTAACATCGCTGATATTTCCTTCCTCTATTTATGAAAATGTACCGTAAAGTTGCATTTGTCCCCCCGCGTATAGGACTTGGAATACTCGATCACGCGGTTATGGTCGTCGTACGTGGTGCAGCCGAACAGGAACACCGTCTGGTCCTTGTTGATGTTGATCAGCCGGGCGTCGGACTGGGTAAGCTGTACCAAATCCAGGGTCTGCCAGGCCCGCACCGGATTGATGCCGTAAAACTTGTAAATCTCGTACATACTGAACACCGACAGATCGATCCCCTCCATCTTGGGAACAAGATTGTAGGGAATGTAAATCTCCTGGATGGCGATGGGTTCCTCGTCCGCATAGTCCAGACGCCTGATAAAATACAGCATGTCGTCCGGTTCAATCCCAAAAATCGCCCCGTACTTCTCCCCGGCTCTGCGCTGGCCTTTGGACAGAATTTTCCTTCTGGTCTCCACGTTCTTGGCGTTCATGGTCTGTGTGAATCCGCCCAACACCTCCAGATCGCGCTCGATCTGCGCCACCACGTACACACCCTTGCCCTGCACGCGCTTGAGCAGGCCCTCGTTCACCAGCGCGTCGATGGCGCTGCGAACGGTCAGGCGGTTGATGCCGTAGGTGCTGGCCAATAGATTCTCGGAGGGGATCGCCGTTCCGGGCGCATACTCCCCATCCTCAATTTTGGAACGCACAACCTCTCTGAGCTGCAGATAGATCGGTGCATTGTAGGAAACCTCTGCCGGTTTTGCCAACGCAATAACCCCCTTTACGCTTCTTACCAGGCGCCGTTGTACTCCAGCGTCACGCTGGAATTGGTTGCGCCCATTTTCATACACTCTTCAACCGGTTTCTCCTCCAGAATCCCCTTTAAGAACCCGGCGATAAAGCTGTCCCCGGCTCCCATGGTGTCCACCACGTTGCAGGGAATGATTCCGAAGGTGGTGTACTTCTCTCCGTCGTAGACAATACTGCCCTTTTCGCCCAGGGTGGTGATCACCAGCTTGGGCCCCTTGGCCTTAATCTGTTTCATGGTCTCACGCAATTCAGGCGTGTCCCCGTCGTCCGTGGCAAAGAACAGGTAATCCACAGAGGGGATTGCGGTGACAGCCGCCGGATCCTCCGGGCGGGTTGCCGCGTCAAAGGCAACCTTCACACCTCTGGCCTGGATCTTCGCCAGATCGTCGTGAACATTTCCCCAGAGGCCGGTCACCACCATATCATGGCTGCAGAGGAAATCGATCTCCTCGTCGGTGAGCTTGAAGTCCGCCAGAACGCCTTCCTCGTACTCTCCGAACACGCGCTCTCCGTCCACCAGTTCCACATGGGTGATCGCCGTGCTGCCTTCCATAAAGCGGATGTGGGACACGTCAACGCCCTTCTCCGCAATTTTTTCCTTCATCAGTTTTCCGTACTGGTCGGTTCCGACCACTCCCGTGTAGGAGGACTCTCCCCCCAGCCGCACAAAATATACGGCTACGTTGACGGGATTTCCGCCGGGATATGCTTTTCCGATATTTTCGTAAACGTCCATACAGTTATCGCCAACTGCAGCTAACTTCATGTTTATACCTCCCTAATTCCGCCCTGCCGGGCAATCCACGTGGCTCTGTTACCGCCTCGTCAGCTCGCTGGCATAGCAGATGTACTCCGAACGGGTAATCTCCTTAAAATACTCAAATACAACGTCCTGCTCATCCATGGTCACACCGGACTGATAGATCACAGGGGCGCCCTCTTCCATTTCCAGATAACCGGCTTCCTGGGCATCGCAGTAGGTGATGCTGAGCTTCTCATGGCCGCCTGAAATCTCCACGTTATAGTGCTGTTTCAGCAGGCTGTACAGAGAATTGCTCTCAAAATCCAGGGCTTCGAGGCCGGGAAAACGCTCCGCGTCCAGAAAGGCGGTGGAAATCATCACCGGAATCCCATCCAGATACCGGATACGCACCAGGCGGAACAGCTTATGTCCCAGCGGGAGCTTCATCTTCCGCCCGATGTTCTTCGGAGTCTCACAGAAATCCATGTGCACCACCTTGGTGGTGATCTCACGGCCCGAACGCTTTACGGTCTGGTAAAATCCGTCCGTATCCTGCAGGTTTCGCACCAGCTTTTCACCGGACACGTAGGTTCCCGATCCGTTCTTATTATAAATCTTTCCCTCGAGAATCAGCTGCTTGATCGCGCTTCTTAAGGTGGAACGGTTGAAATCCCACATATCGCACATGCTCCGCTCAGAGGGAAGCCTGTCACCCGGTTTTAAATGGTTTTGAATGATATAATTTTCAATTTTTTCAATGGCCTCGTCCCGAGGCTTCTGGCGTTCTATATTCATGGCAGACATTCCTTTTTCAGTCGAAAATCATGTAATACTACATTTGTTAAACGTATTCCTACAACTCATCTTAGAACATCTGCCACAAAGTGTCAACCTTGCCGCGGTTAAAAACCTGTTATTTACCGGCTGCCTTCTTATTCTGGTTCTCCCAGAAATAGTAAACCGGAAGACCGGTGACCACTGCGATCACTGCGCAGGCGATACCAGCCAGAGGAGCCCAGATAAAGGTGGACCAGATCAGGGTTCCGGTGATTACCATAGCGATGCCGACCATCAGAGGTCTGGCGGGCATACGGTATGCCGGTTTGTAGTGCTCTTTGTTGCGCAGCACGATGATGGTGCCGAAGGTCAGGAAGTTCTTCAGCAGAGCTACCAGGGTGAAATATCCCAGCAGATCGGAGAGGGAACTTGCAAAGATCAGAACGATTGCCACAGCGCACTGTACCAGGATGGAGAAGTACGGAGTCTCGTATTTGGGATGTACTTTACCGAAGGACTTGAAGAACAGTCCGTCTCTTGCCATTGCGTACTCAATTCTGGGCTGGAACATGATACAGCTGGACAGGGAACCAACTACCACGATAACGGCCATGATCGCCACGATGGTTCCGGCGTAGTTGCCGATCACCGGGATCTTGGAAGCCAGCAGGGCGATGGGTGCCTCGGAAGCGGCCAGCTCATCCACGCTCAGCAGACCGGAAGCGACTACGGTCAGGCCAACGTACAGGCCAAGCACGATAAATGCGGTCAGAATCAGGCCCTTGGGCAGGTTCTTCTTGGGTTCGCGGATCTCTCCGGACATGTAGCAGGCTGCGGCCATACCGTCGAAGGACCAGGTGGTAGCGGAGATACCGGCCATCAGAGCGGTAAATCCGGTTGCGGTCACGGTAGCCAGCGGCGCTGAGGACAGGAACAGCTCTCCCTTGATGAAGAAGATACCGATTCCGATGATCAGCACGAAGGGAATGATCTTCAGAGCCGTGATGACGGTCTGGAACTTACCGCCGCCCTCCACCGAGCGCAGATGCATCATCATAAAGATCAGTACAAAGGCCACGGCCACCAGGCGCAGGATAATGCCGTGTACCGGGATAAAGAATGCCAGGTAGTTGGCGATTGCCAGGGCCATGATGGAGATGCTGGGCGGATCGGTGGCCCAGAAGCTGATCCATCCGCAGAGGAAGGCCAGGGGTCTGGAACCCGCTTCTTTAAAATAAACATACTGTCCGCCGTCCTCGGGGAAGGCGCTGGCAAGCTCTGCGTAGCAGAAGTTCGCCGGGATCTGTAAGAGACCTCCGATCAGGAAGGCCAGCACCAGGAACAGGCTGCTTCCGGCGGCGTTTGCCACCTCTCCCAACGAGGAGAAGATACCGGATCCCACGGTGGTACCAACGCCGAGCGCGATAACCGCTCCCAGCCCCAGTTTCCTCTTCAGTTCATTTGCACTTTGTTCCGGAGTTTTTGGATTTGACATACTCATATCTCCTTTTTTTGTATTTGGTTTATAGGAACCTTAACCATATCACATCGCGCTGGGCGCGTATGCTTCATCATTACAGGGGGCAATCACTCGCCCATGATCTGTACCATCACGGTCCGCTTGGCCGGACCGTCGAATTCACAGAAATAGACCTCCTGGGCGCCGCCCCGTTCCAGCTCGCCGCCGCTCACCACCAGGTGGCAGTGGTTCCCGGTCATCAGGGATTTGAGATGGCCCGTTGGGTTGCCGGCCGTGGAACCGTAGTCCCGCAGCATCCGCGCGTGGGCGTAGGGCCAGTCCTCAGGAGCCAGCCGGGAAAGGAATTCCGACATATCGCTCTCCAGGCATTCCAGGGATTCATTGACCGTGACACCGGTTGTGGTGTGGCGGCTGATCACATTGACGATGCCGTTTTGTATTCCGCTCTCCTTCATCACCCGCTCGATCTCATCCGTGATCCGGATCCACTGGTTGTACTGTGTTGTCAGCACCGTAATTTCTTTTAAAACGACCATTCCGAATCACCTCCCTACAGTCCGCCCAGGAACTCGATGGCGTTTTCGCCCTTGATCAGTTCCAGGGTGCTCTCTCTGAATCCCAGCTTGCCGATGGCGTCCGCCATGCGGATCTGCTCGAACCGCGGATTGTTGCTGCCGAACATCACCTGGTGGCGCAGGCTGCGGTCAATCCAGGTTGCGGGGAGATCCTGGGTGAACACCCGGCGGTAAAACTCCCAGGCGTTGTCAAAATACAGGATTCCCGTGTCCGCGTAAACGTTGGGGTACTTGAGCATCAGCATGGCCGTCTCCTGTACCCAGGGCCAGCCGAAGTGGGCCAGGCAAATCTTAAGGCCCGGGCGGGTGGCCGCCAGCTCCTCGAACTCCGTGGGTCTGGAATACTTGGTCAGCGTGTTGGGCTCCCAGGAAAGCCCGCTGTGGAAAATAATGGGCTTTTTGTAGGCCTCGCAGACGTCGTACACCGCGTTCAGGCGCTCATCGCAGGGATAAAAATGCTGTCTGGACGGATGGAGCTTCAACCCCTTTAAGCCCAGGTCGCCGAAGGCGTGTTCCAGCCGTTGTGCCGCGTCTGGCAAAAACGGGTCCACGCTGGCAAATCCGATGAATTTGTCCGGGGCCAGGTCCACAAGGGCTTTTACCTCCTCGTTGGTCACCACCGGCCTGCCCAGCTCCGTGGTGTAATCCTCAGGCAGCAGACAGAGCCTGTCAAGTCCGGCGCAGCGCATCTGATTGAAAATATGTTCCAGGGGCGCCGTGCCGTTTTTGTGGATATCCAGGGCGCTGTGGCGCATCTCCTCCACCGCTTCATCCCCGTTTATGGGATCATAAAAGGCCGGATGCACGTGAATATCAATAAACATCGTATGTCTCCCTTCCAAGCTGTACTGTTATTGTATGAAACTAAAAGCCGGCCTCTTTCATGTACTCTCTGGCCCGGTCGATGGCCCTTCTGGCGTACAGGCGCGGCTCGTTGATGTAGCCGGTCACCAGCTCCAGGGTTGCGGTCCGCTCATAGCCCGCTTCCTTTAACTCCTTGAACAGCTCAGGCAGCGGAATGGAACCCTCGCCCGGAACGATGTGGCTGTCCGTGCCCTGATCGCCGTCGATGATGTGCATGTGGTACATCTTGTCGCCCAGTTTGCTTAAGTACGCCATGATGCTCTCGTGCTGCACGAAGGGCGGAACGATGTCCACCATACCCACCACATAGGGGGAATTCACGCGTTTGAACAGTTCCACCGCGTCGTTGGCGCTCTTGAACGCGTTGCTCTCGTAGGGAGTCAGAGTCTCCACCACCAGCTTCACGCCCACCTTCTCAGCGTGGTCGCCCAGCTCCCGGACGGTCTTTTCCATACGGTTCCAGATCTCCTCGTAGGTGGTCTCATACCCTGCGTGGGCCGGGGAGATCAGCATATAGTCGGATCCCAGCTCCTTGGCCATATCCAGGCTGAGCTTTAAGTATTCCACCGCGTCTCTTCTCTGCAGCTCGCTGCCGATCATGAAGTTGTACGGATAGCCGTTGTGCTCCGGCGTGTAGCCCAGCACCGGAATCTCGTACTTGTCGATCAGGCGCTTCACGTCGTCCAGCTCTCCAGCCTTTAAGTCCGGCGCGTAGGCGTGAGGTCTTCCTCCCCAGAGTTCGATGAAATCATAACCAAAACGCTTGGCGTCCTGGAAGCAGTGCTCCAGCGGATTGCGCTGGTAGCCGGATGTAAACATACCGAGTTTCATAGTAAATTACCCCCTTTATTCATTTTCTTTTATAATTGCTGCAATCGCCCTTCCAAGGGCGCTGTGCGCGTCGGCAGTCAGATGGATTTTGTCCCCTCCGACTTCCCTGGTCACGGTTTTGGCGTCCAGGTACAGGCAGTCCCAAGCCGCGGCCAGTTCCCGGTACACGTCGCCCAGCTCCTCGCTCTTCGCTGCGGATTCGGGACCGAACATGGGGTCGTCCTCCGGGCAGATGGGAACCGGCGCAACCAGCAGGATCTTTGCCTTTGAGCCGCGGATGCGCAGGATGTGCTGCGCTTTGATGATCAGCTCCTCCATCCCGTACCCAATCTCCTTTGCATTCACATGGAAATGGGTCTTGGTGTCGTTGGTGCCCAGCATAATGACCATATAGTCTAACGGAAGCTGGGAGAGGATAAATGGCAGCAGGTGCTCGATTCCGCACCGCTCCGGTTCCATCCGGTCAGAGAAAACGGTGGTACGGCCCACCAGGCCTTCCTCCACCACCCGGTAGTCCTCTCCCAGCTCCCGGGCCAGAACCCCGGTAAAGCGCTCATCCTCGTCGTAACGCTCCCCGGTCACCGGCTTGTAGCCCCAGGTGTTGGAATCCCCGTAACAAAGAATCCGTTTCTTCATCTATTTAATCCTCCCAGGGATTAAAGGTGCTGACAACCTTGGCCGCCACTCTGGCTCCGGTGTCCAGACACTTCTCAATATCCGAGCCCTTGAGAATCTCGTACAGGAAACCGGCGATAAAGCTGTCTCCGGCGCCCACGGTGTTCACCAGCTTGGCCGGATAAATGCCGCCCTCGTAAAACTGCTTGCCGTCGTAGGCCAGGCTTCCCTTATCGCCGAAGGTCGCCACCGCGATCTTCATCCCGCGGTCCACCTTGTCCTTTAAGTAGCCCTCGATAAAGGGATCCCGCTCCTTGTGGTAGGAATAAAATCCATAATCCACGTAGGGCAGCGTCTTCTCCACCAGCTCATGGTCCAGGCGGTCCGCATAGTCAAAGCTGATCTTCGCGCCGGACAGCGCCTTGATCTTCGGCAGGGTGTCCTCCGCCTTTCCCCACAGCGCGGTATGTACCAGATCGTGCTCCGCAGCGAAGCGGATGTCCTCGTCGTCAAAAACGATGTTCTCCAGCACGCCCTCCACGTAATCGCCGTGAACCCGGTCCAGGCCGTCCATATCCATGTATGTAATGGCGGTGGCTCCGTCCCCCACCTTGAAGTGGCTTAAATCCAGGCCTTCCTTTGTCAGCGCCTCCACCATCCAGACGCCGTTCTCGTCCGACCCGGTGGTGCTGATCACGGAAACCGGAATTCCCAGCTTCTGAATGTTGACGCCGGTATCCACTACATTGCCGGTGGGATACTTTTTGCCGATCCGCTCGTATACGTCGATGCAATTATCGCCTATTGCTGCAACTTTCATCGTTTTCCTCCTTGCCTTATATATGTTATTCAGTTTTTTATACCACTTGAAGTATAGCAGATTCACTTCCTTGTGTCAATTTATTATTTTCTACATATTTGAATTTTATTTATATGCATATTGCACATAGTTTTTTCCATATTTTCTCAGCAATCCTTTATAATCTAAATAGGATCCCGAAATTTTTATACCAAAAAAGGGATTCCAGCAGGATGGCGGCATCAATCGATCCGCTTTCCTCTGGAATCCCCTCACTTCAGCTTCTATAATAATCCGAACGCTTATCCTGCGTTCCTCAGACAGAGCCCGGAGGTTCTGCCCAACACCAGCTCGTTGATCATGTCCGCCACCGCTCCGGCCTCGTTGTCCCGGACCGTCACGTAATCCGCCCGGGCTTTCACGCACTCCCTGGCATTGCCCACCGCAACGCCGATCCCGGACTGCAGAATCATCTCCAGGTCGTTGTCGTAGTCTCCCACGGCCACCACGTCCTCCCGCTCCATCCCGATCCGGCGCAGCAGCTCCTTAAGACCGTTCCACTTGTTGACCTCCGGGTTCATCACATCCACACAGAACGGCTCGGAGATCACGGCGCGCAGGTTGAAGCCCTGCTCCCTGATGGCCGAACACACCGGAGCCGCCTCCCCCAGAATGGTCATTCCCTCCACCCGGTCCGTGGGCACCTGGGAAATATCCTCGAAATAATGAGGACGGCAGCCGATGGAATCCATGTAGCGCTCCAGGCGCTCGCCGCGCTTGCTGGCGTAGCACTCCCGGCCGCAGATCACATACACCTGGATATCCCGCTCCTGGCAGAAACGGATCAGCCGCTCCACCTCGTCCCGGTTTAAGACCTCGTTCTCCAGCACGGTCCGGTCGTGCCCGCGGACCAGCTTGGCTCCGTTATTTAATATAAGATAATCCACGAACTCGTATCCGCAGTCCAGCGCCGCCATATCCGTGTCCGCCCGCCCGGTCACAAAGGCGACCATATGTCCCTCCGCCCTGGCGTCCACAATCGCTTTCTTCACGCCCGGAGCCAGCCTGCCCTCCGAGTCCACCGCCGTGCCGTCCAAATCCATTGCGATCAGCTTCCGTCTCATCTCATTCATCTCCTCATCCCTGTAAGATTTCCGTCCGAAGTTTCAAGTACTTCTATCATTATACATGTTACATAATTTTCCGATCCGCTTCGAGCATACCATGATCCCCGTTTCTTGTCAATGACCATCGGCCTTTTTCAACCGCTTCTCATTGTCAAATGTACATATTGCACAAATTATCAGCCGTTTTTTGGCCTTTTTTACAATTCTTCCGCCAACAGGCTTTTTTTTATTGAATCTAAAGCTGGTCTGTGTTATGATTTGCACAGAATTGGTATGAAATATCTTTTATCTTATTCACCTTATCCATCTATCAAAGGAGGAATTCACATGCAGAAAGCAGACCTTTTATTGCGCTCCAACGCCATTTTCGACGGCTCCGGCAGGGAACCCCAGCCCGGCTTTGTGGCCGTCGCAGGCAACCGGATCCTGGCCGCCGGCCCATCGGACGGAGCCGAGTACGCCGGGGAAAACACCGAGATTCACGAGCTGGGCGACCGCCTGATCTGTCCCGGCTTCGTGGACGTGCACTGCTTCTTCACCGGCTATCTTCTGACCATCACAGGCGCCGACTTAGGCGGCTGCGCCACGGAGGAGGAAGTTCTGTCGGCGGCTAAAGCGTACCAGAATACATTAAAGCCCGGCGCCACCGTGCTGGCCCGTAACGTCAGACCCGGCTTCGGCGGCCTGACCCGGGAAAAGCTGGATCAGGAATTCGGCTCCATCCCGGCGATCCTGTTCATGGAAGGCGGGGAGACCTGCTATATGAACAGCGCGGCAGGCGAGACCTACGGCTTCACCCCGGACACCTGCTGGTCCGAGAGCTACTGGAAGCTGCTCCGCTACATTCTCAGCGATCACAGCTATTCCGTGCCGGAATTCAAGAAATACCTGGCCATGATGAACTCCCGGGGCATCACCTCGGTGAAGGAGATGGGCTTTGACGACTTCTACGGTTTCACGGAGGCGTTAGCAGAGCTGGAACAGGGCCAGGAGCTGACCGCCCGCGTTCATTTTATGAGCCAGCCCGTGGGCGCGCCCATGAATCTGGAATACGGAAAATCCATGCGCGACAAATTCCAGGGCGATTTTGTGGCCTTCTCCGGCTACAACCAGATGACCGACGGCTCCATCAGCCAGTTGGAGGGCGAGATGAAGAAGCCCTACCTCTGCGCCGATACCTGCTGCGCCAAGGACATTGACTGGGAAGGCTTAAAGCGGGACGCTTTAGCGGCCGACAAGGAGGGCTTCCGCTTCTCCCTGCACGCTCAGGGCGACGGCGCCATCGGCAAAACCGTGGACATTTTCGAGCAATGCCAGAGAGATGAGAACGGGAAGATGAAGAACCGTCAGGCCATCACCGACCTGGAGTGCTCCGATCCTGCGGATCTGGAGCGCATGGGCAAACTTGGCATCATCGCGGAGGTCTATCCGCAGATCATGTCCATCGCGGACCGCGCCGGCAAAATCGCCATGATCGAGGAGAAAATCGGCATGGACCGCGGACGTTTTTACTGGAACCGCAGGAAAATGGCGGACAGCGGCGTGACGATCTCCTGTGGCACCGACCTGCCCCTGCTCTACGACGACATTCCGGAATCTGTTTACCACACCGTGGGCGGCCTGTTCCCCGAGGGCGGCGAACCCTTTAATAAGGAAAACACCCTGACCGTAGCCGAGCTGTTAAAGGCCTGGACAAGCGGCGGACAGTACAATCTGGGCCGCGAAAAGGAGCTTGGCACCCTGGAAGCCGGAAAGCTGGCGGACATCGCCGTTCTGGCCGGAAATCTGTTCGATGTCGACCCGGCAAAGGCCCGCGGAATGAAGGTCTTTATGACCCTTGTGAACGGCCGCGTGGTTTACCCCACAAATTAGCAATGCACAGGGGCGCCCACGGGCAGCCGCTCCGGAAGCGCTCCCTAAAAAGAATTAAAGGAGACTGGAATCGTGGAACCATATTACGCTGGGTGGCTCTCTCTCGTACCGCCCGTACTGGCAATCGCTCTGGCGCTTGTATCAAAAGAAGTTGTATCGTCACTGCTGGTCGGCATCATGGCCGGAACCTTTATCTATTCCATGGGAATGGGGCTCAACCCCATCGCAGGCACAGTGGGCACCGCATTTGACCTGATGGTGGGCAGCGCGGACCTGTATATCATCCTCTTCGTCTGCATGTTGGGGGGCCTGGTGTTCGTGATCTCCATGGCCGGCGGCTCCAAGGCCTACGGGAAATGGGCTGCGACCAAAATCAAGTCCAAACGGCTCTCTCTGCTGGCCACCGCGATGCTGGGCATCGTCATTTTCATCGACGATTATTTCAACTGCCTGACCGTGGGAACCGTCATGAAACCGTTGACCGACAAATACAAGGTGAGCCGCGCCAAACTGGCCTACATCATCGACTGTACCGCAGCGCCCGTGTGCATCATCGCGCCCATCTCTTCCTGGGCCGCCGCAGTGGGCAGCAACCTGGAGGCCACCGGATACTACCAAAACGGATTTGAGGTATTCCTCTCCACAATTCCTTTAAATCTCTACGCCCTGCTGTCCATCGCCATGATCTTCATCATCATTCTGACCGGTCTCGACTACGGCCCTATGGTGGATGCGGAGGCCATGGCAGCCAGGGGATACTTAGGCGCCGTGAAATCGGAGAACGAGATGCTCTCGGAATCCTCCGACCGCGGCACGGTGGCGGATATGCTTTTACCCATCGTGCTCCTGATCTTCTTCGCCATCACGGCCATGCTCCACACCGGCGGTTTCTTCGTACCGGGCGGTGAGTCCTACATGAACTTAGGCAGCGCCTTCGGCAGCTGCGAGACCTCAAAATCCCTGGTATGGGGAGGTTTCGGAGCCTTGGCCGCGGCTCTCATCATGTTCGTGCCCCGGAGGCTCATGACCTTCCGCCAGTTTATGAACGGCGTCACCGAGGGCTTCAAGACCATGATCCCGGCCTGCTGCATCCTGTTTCTGGCCTGGACCATCGGCTCCGTGTGCCGCGACATTTTGCAGACGCCGGAATTTGTCAGCGACTGCCTGGCAAAGGCCAGCTTCCCCATTTTCCTGCTGCCCGCCATCGTGTTCGTGATCGCCGCGTTTTTGAGCTTTTCCACCGGAACCGCCTGGGGCACCTTCAGCATTCTGATTCCGATCATCGCGCCGGTGGCCCACGCCCTGGCCCCGCAGCTGCTCACCGTCTCCCTGTCCGCCACCCTGGCCGGCAGCGTGTTCGGCGACAACTGCTCCCCCATCTCGGACACCACGATTTTGTCCAGCGCCGGGACGGAATGCAACCACATTGACCATGTGACCACCCAGCTGCCCTACGCCATGACCGTGGCGGGCTGCTGTTTCGTGGGCTATATCACAGCGGGGCTTTCCGGCTCCAACGTGATCCTGACACTGTCCGTCTCCTTCGCCTGCCTGATCATCGCCATCAAGTTTCTCCACAGCTATTATCTGCGGAAAACGCCCGGCAAGGCAGGAAAATAGGGAAAACGGCCAATACAACCGTAACAACAAATTTGGAGGGTTACTATGAACAACAAAAAGTATTTTATGGGAATCGACACCGGCACCAACTCCAGCAAGGGCGTGATCATCGACCAGGAGTGTAACATCATCGCCACCGCCAGCGCGGAGCACGCCATGACCAACCCCAAGCCGGGCCACTATGAGCACGACGCCGACGAGGACTGGTGGGGCGACTTCTGCCGGATCAGCAACAAGCTGATCGCGGACAGCGGCGTGGACCCCCACGACATTCTGGCCGTGGGCGCCAGCGCCCTGGGAGCGGACTGCCTGCCCGTGGACGAGGAATGCCGTCCCCTGCGCAAGGCTATTCTCTACGGAATCGACTCCCGCGCCACCAAGGAGATGGCGGACTTAACCGAGCTCTACGGGGAAGAGCAGATCAAGAAATGGTACGGCCGCCCCTTATGTTCCTCCGACGTGATGCCCAAGATCCTCTGGATCAAGAACAACGAGCCTGAGGTCTACGCCAGGGCCCACAAATTCATCACCGCCTCCACCTTCATCACCGCCAAGCTCACCGGCGAGTACGTGGTGGACCGCTTCCTGGGACTGGCCAGCTTCAACCCGCTCTACAACAGCGACGGAACCCCCAACCCCGAGCTGTGCAAGCCCATCTGCCGTCCGGACCAGCTCTCCGCCATCAAGGAGGCCAATGACATCGCAGGCACCGTCACCGCCAAAGCCGCGGCCGAGACCGGCCTGGCCGAGGGCACTCCGGTGATCACCGGCACCGACGACTCCGGCGCGGAGGCCATCAGCATCGGCGTTGTGGCCCCCGGAAAGATGATGATCCAGTTCGGCTCCTCCATCTACATGATTCTGGGCACCAAGGAGCTGGTGGACGACGACCGCCTGTGGCGCGAGGAATTCATCGTTCCCGGGCTCTGCGACATCTCCGCCGGAACCAACGCCGCCGGTTCCCTGACCAAGTGGTACCGCGACAACCTGTTCCCGGATGCCCTGGCCATTGAGAAGGACGGCGGACCGGACGCTTACCAGACCATGATGGAGGGCGTGGAGCAGATCGCCCCCGGAAGCGACGGTCTGATCACCCTGCCCTATTTTGCGGGCGAGCGCACCCCCATCAATGATCCCCTGGCCTGCGGCTGCCTGCTGGGCCTGACCCTGGCTCACACCCGCGCCCATCTCTACCGCAGCGCCCTGGAGTCCGTGGCCTACTCGGTGAACCAGCAGATCCGCATCATGGAAGCCCACGACAACGTGGATATCGACCAGATCTTCGCAGTGGGCGGCGGCGTACAGAACCCCCACTGGATGCAGATCGTGGCCGACGTCACCGGCAAGGAGATCAACACGCCCCTTGTGACCATCGGAGCCAGCTTCGGCGACGCCATGATGGCCGCAACAGCTGTGAAATACCCGGGCTTCGAGGACTTCGCCGCCCTGACCAAGTTCATCAAGCCCGGCTGCACTTTCTCCCCCAACCCCGAGGCCCACGAACAGTACAAGGCGTTCCAGGAGGTGTACGACAAGCTGTACCCGGCTACGGTTGAGCTAATGCACGCTCTGGCAAAACAGTAAACACAGACTTCAAAAGGTGCGCCGCCGGGCGCACCAAAACATAAAGCAGGCGGCTTTGTCCACAAAGGGCAAAGCCGCCTGCTTTTCTCTGGTTGAATGGTATGGGCCGCCGGCGCAGCCAATGGTTCACTGCAAAAGCGCCTCCAGATGGCTGCAATCATTGAGCTCCAGCAGCCGGCAGACCCCGGTCTCCGGGTCGTACTCCACGGTGGTGATGCTGGCGTTTCCCACCACGATCTCCTCCGCGTCCGGCTGACCCTTCAGCAGATGCACGATAAAATGGGCCAGGGTGCCACCGTGAGCCACCACCGCCGCATCCCCGGTCATATGCGCTTTGATGTAGTCCCAGGCCGCAGCGCAGCGCCCGTCCACCTGGTTTAAGGTCTCGCCTCCCGGAGGCGCCACCGTGGCCGGGTGCTCCCACCAGGCGTTGTACAGCTCCCGGTCCGTGGTCATGATGTCCTCGCCGGTGCGCCCTTCCCAGGTTCCGTAGCCGATCTCCACCAGCCAGGAAAGCTGGGTCACCTGGACCGCCTGGCTGTCCGCAATGGCCTGGGCCGTCTCCAGCGCCCGCTTCTGGGGGCTGGAAAAGATCATGGTCACCGGCCTGTGTTCCATTCCCTTTGCAAGGCAGGCGGCCTGGCGGCGGCCGGTTTCATTTAACGGGATGTCCTGACGTCCCTGGATCTTGCCAAGCACGTTCCAGTCCGTCTGTCCATGGCGTATGATGTAGAGCTTCATTCCGTCTCCCCTCCCGCCGCAGCCGTGTCCCCGCTGACCGTCAGCGCATCCAGCGCCAGCTTCATGATGTCCCGAATCTCCTCCTCGGTCATCTTCATCTTCTCCGCCAGCTCCGCCACGGTCGCCTCCCGGCCCAGTTCCCCGGCCAAATGCTGGGAAACGATCTGCAGCGCGTTGACCCTGGCCGCCATATTCTCCTCCACCTCCAGCTCGGCTTCCTGCTCCCGGACGGCTTCCTCCACCGCTTCCCGGACTCTCCGGTCCAGAAGGGTTTCCCACTCCGTGGCGCCGTCGTACTCCACCGCAGCCAGGGTGAGGGCGGTGTTGGCCTCCTGCACAATGTCCGCCATGGGAAGCCTGCTGCCCTCGTACTCTTTGGCGATGGAAAGAACCTTTTGCAGATTCCCTTCCACCAGGCGCTTGCGGGCCTGAACCTCCCCCGCAGCCGTCTGTTCCAAAATCCGGGCTTCCTCCTCTGCGCTCATGGGAGCGATCTGCCCCATCTCCTCCAGATACATTTCATAAAAATCCTGTGCCATATTTGATTCTCCTGATCTCTCTTGCTTCCGGCCTCTACTCGTGGAGCCGCCGGATAATTTTAAATACAACCGTCCCCTCCATCACCAGAGGCGAGGAGTGGGCGAAAAACACGATGCCGTCCGTTGGGGACAAAATGCGGCTCACCGTCTCCCCCACCTGGGGATCCACCACGCTTGCCAGAACATCCCCTCTGCGCACCTCCTGGCCCGGCGCAAAGCCCTGGCAGTAGATACCCGGCCGGTCCGCCAGCACGTCCGTCATGTCGCTCTCGTGCACCACGCTGGCGATATAACCGCTGTGGCTGGTGTAGCGCAGAATCCCCATGCGGGTCAGAAAACGCAGCACGCTGGCCACTCCCTGGCGGGCGCTGGCCTGGTCGATCCGGTCCGTGGCGCTGGTGTACACGGAGAATGCGCTGGTGTCCCAGAGCTGCCAGTTGTAGTTCAGGGTGGTGGTGTCGTAGGGCTGGGGCGTGCGGATCACCACGTAGGGCAGGCCGAATAAGTTGGCCAGGCTGGGGCTCTGCCGCCCCGTCTCCATCATCCGTACATGGGGCACGAACTCGCCGGGCATGTAAAAGCTGGTGAACTGCACGCCGTAGCTGTACTCCCGGACCCGGGCGAACACGCCGTCCGCGATCCGCTCCGTGGTCTCGCCCCCGGCGCGGCCGGGAAACTTACGGTTGATGTCCGAGTTGTCCGCCGCCCAGAACCGCTTGCCGATGTTCATGGAATAGTAGTTGACCGCTGGGATCACCAGGATTTCATTGTTGTTCACAATGGCCCCCTTGGCTTCCAGCTCGGTCAGGGCCTTCACCAGCTGGGAGCAGACGTACATCTGCTGCACCTCGTTGCCTCTCAGGGCTCCCACCACGCAGGCGGCCTTGTCCCCTCTGCCGAAATGGTAGCCGTAGACCTCCATATCCTCCCGGTACAGGCCGGGCAGGGACCAGATCAGTTCCTTTCTCATCGGTAATCACCTCCCAACACCCGGGCCAGCAGGGAACCCGGGGACACCACCGGGTATTCCCGCAGCGTGAACAGCAGCCCCTTAAGGGGCGAGAACACCTCTTCCTCCACGGTTCCCTCCAGGGGATTTAAAATACGGCCGATCAGCTCCCCCTTCTCCACATTGATCCAGTGCCGAACACAGGGCACAAAGATACCGGGGCGGCCTGCGTTTACAAAACCCACCTCCCCGTCCCGGGACACAATGGGCTCCTTGGGTTTTACGGTCTCCCCCTCCCAGATTCCCATTTCCTTCATCAGGGCGAAGATTCCGTCCACCAGCTGAAAGACGTAATGTTCCGTGATGCGCATCCCCACGCCCATCTCCACCACCAGGGTGGGCACGCCCATGGCGTTTAGACTGTGGGCCAGGGTGGACTCCAGCACCGTGGCGGCCTCGTACACCCAGACAAAGTCCACATTCAGCTTCCTTGCGTAGGGCAGCAGGCGGTCCGCGGTCTCCGCGCTCATGCGTACCTGGGGAATCTCCCGCAGGAAAATATTGCTGGCGTGGAGGTCCAGGCACAGATCCGCGCCCGCCAGATCCATGACGATCTTGTGGGCCACGTGCTCTGGCATGGAGGTCTGCGCTTCCCCGGGGAAGGTGTGGTTCATATCCAGGTCAAAGCCCGGAACGCCGCGGGTGATGGAGTCCAGCCCAAGGGGATTTAACGCCGGATACAGCTCCACCACCCCTTTTAAGTCCTCCATCCGCTCCCGGATCCTGCGGATCAGCTCGTAACACACATACTGCCCCTCCAGCTCGTCCCCGTGGATGCCCGTCACCACGCAGAAGCGCTTTTCCGCGCCCGAAGGGGTCAGGGGGCGAATCACCTGCTTGCGGATTTTCAAATGCTCCTGGACGGCCAGGCCCACGCTGACCACAGTCTCCACCATAATCTCTCTTCCACCTTTGTAAGTATTGTCGGTACCAGCAATATGTCCAAAGAAACGGGAATCCCGCCGCTTTGGACACTCGCCGCACCGCCTTTTGAACTATTATTAAGGATAATCGATGCGACTGCATAAGTCAAGATATTCCAAAACCCGGAGGCCGGTGCCTCCCACTTCCTGACCTAAGCCGCCGCATCTCGGGATAATTTGCGAAAATACCCTGGGAACATCTTTACAAAGCTTCCTTAAACGTGATAATATAGAGCTAGTTTATAAGGAGGGCTTAATAATGGATATCAATTATGAACTATATAAGGTATTTTACCACGTTGCCACCACGCTCAGCTTCTCGGAAGCCTCCAAGCAGCTGTTTATCTCCCAGTCCGCGGTCAGCCAGTCCATCAAGGTGCTGGAAAAGAAGCTGAGTCAGCCCCTTTTCATCCGCAGCACGAAAAAGGTTCAGCTCACCCCCGAGGGCGAGATTCTGTTAAAGCACGTGGAGCCCGCCATGAATCTGATCCGCAAGGGCGAGAATCAGCTTTTAGAGGCCCACACCTTAAACGGCGGGCAGCTGCGCATCGGCGCCAGCGACACCATCTGCCGCTACTACCTGGTTCCCTATCTGAATCAGTTTCACAAGGAATATCCGGGCATCCACATAAAGGTCACCAACCAGACCTCCATCGAGTGCGCCCGTTTCCTGGAAAACGGACAGGCGGACTTTATCGTGACCAACTACCCCAACTCCGCCCTGACCGGCAATTTAAACATTCGTGTGATCAACGAGTTCTCCGATGTATTCGTGGCAAACGCGGCGGCGTTCCCTCTCACGGGGCGTCCCATCTCCCTGGACGAGCTTTTAGGTTATCCCATCATGATGCTGGACCGCAAGAGCACCACCAGCGAGTTCCTCCACCAGATCTTCCAGAAGAGCCAGCTGGACCTGGTGCCGGAGATCGAGCTCTCCAGCAACGACCTGCTGATCGATCTGGCCCGCATCGGCCTGGGCATCGCCTTTGTGCCGGACTTCTGTATCCCGAAGGACGACCCGGACCTGTTCATCCTGGAGCTCACCGAGAGCCTTCCCACCCGTCAGATGGTGGTAGCCTACAATGAGAGTCTGCCCGTTTCCCAGGCCGCCAGACAATTTATGGAACTGCTCTAGGGTGTTTCCAGATCAGTTTGCAGATCGCCTTCCGGAACTCCGGGCGCTTCATTTCCCAGATGTTCCCAGAAATCGGCGACAGCCCGGCGCACGTTGCGCCGGTTGACCACGGTGTATCGCTCCCACTCCCTGGGAAACAGGGCCTGGTAGTCGGATTTCAGAAAGCGGTCGTCCAACAGGGCGATCACGCCCTGGTCCGTGGCCGTGCGGATCACCCGGCCGGCCGCCTGCATCACTTTGTTCATACCCGGGTACTGGTAGGCGTAGGAAAAGCCCTGACCGCCGTGCTCGTCGAAATATTCCCGCAGAATCTCCTGCTCCACGTTCACCTGAGGCAGCCCGGTGCCGATCACAATGGCCCCGATGAGCTGCTCTTCTTTTAAATCGATTCCCTCGGAAAAAATCCCTCCCATCACGCAGAGCGCGGCCAGCGATGTCCCGCCCGGCCTGGCGAACCGCGCCAGGAATTCCTCCCGCTCCTCCTCCCGCATGTGGCTGGACTGGGAGATCCAGGCAAAGGGAAGCTCTCCCCGCTCTTCCAGCTGTGCAAACACCTCCTCCACGGCGTGGAGGTACTGGTAGGAGGGGCAGAACACCATGTAATTTCCCTTTCTCGCACCCACGATCTCCACAATGTAACCGGCCACCCGCTCGTATTCCCGGCGGTTCCTGCGGCGGTAGATGCTGCTCACGTCGGAGGCGGCCACGATCAGGCGGTTTTCCGAATCAAAGGGCGAATTGGCGTAGACCGCGTACTCCGACTGGTCCCCGCTGAGCAGTTCCTTGTAATACTGGATCGGCAGCAGGGTGGCGGAGAAAAACAGGGTGGATCGGCCCTGGTCCAGACATTCCCGCAGGTTCACCGATGGGTTTATGCACATCAGCTTGACCAGGAAGCTGCCGTCCTCCAGCAGCCGGGAATAGATCCGGTAGTTGTCGTCCAGCCGGTCGTGGACGTACAGGAAGTCCCGCACCTGGAAATAGAAATCCAGCACCAGGTCCCGATCCCCGAATTCCAGGTGTTCGTTCATAAAGGCTTCCAATTCGCTGAATAAACCGGACAGCTCCAGATACAGCAGGTTCACGTCCTCCAGAAGCTGGTAGTCCCTGCCCAGCACGGAGCGCTGCCGCACTCCCTCCTCGCCGCCCTCCTCGGCCGCAAAGGCCCGCTTTAAGTTCAGCAGTTCCTTATTGCACCGCTCCAGCTGGCGCACCGTGCGCTCCGCCCCGTCCTTGCCCTTTAAAATCCGCTTGACCAGCAGAAAATCCTCCTTCAGCAGGCCGGCGCTGAACATCTCCCTGGCCCGTGGCACCAGATTGTGGGCCTCGTCCACCAGGAACAGGTACTCCCCCGGCGTGCTGCCCTCGGCAAAATACCGCTTGAGCCGCACATTGGGGTCGAACACGTAATTGTAGTCGCAGATGATGCCGTCCGCCCAGTTGGTGATATCCAGGCAGAACTCAAAGGGACACACGTTGTGGCGCTTTGCATACTCCAGCACCAGCTCCCGGGTGATCCCCATCTCCTCGTGGAGAATGTCGTACACCGCGTCGTTCACCCGGTCGTAGTGCCCCTTGGCCACCGGACAGGTCTCCGGGTTGCAGTCCGGCTTGTCCAGGACGCACAGCTTTTCCTTGGCCGTGATGGTCACGGTGGTGAAATAGAGCTGCTGCAGGTCCCGCATCACCCGAAAGGCGTCCTCGGCCACGCTGCGGGTGATACTCTTGGCCGTCAGATAGAACAATTTATCCCCCATGCCCTCCCCCATGGCCTTGAGGCTGGGAAATACAGTGGACAAGGTCTTGCCCACACCGGTGGGCGCCTGAATAAACAGGTTGCGTCCCTGGTCGATGCTGCGGTAAACCGCAGCGGCCAGACCCTTCTGACCATCCCGGTAGGCGTAGGGGAACTGCAAATCCTTCAGGGACTGCTGCCGCCTGAGCCCGTGGAGATACTGGAACCTGGCCCACTTCACGTACTCGTGAACCAATCCCAGAAACCACTCCTCAAGCTCCTCGAAGGAATAATCGAAGCGGAACCGCCGCACCTCCTCGGACTCGATGTTGCAGTAGGTGATCTGCACGCCCATGGCGGGCAGTTCCCGGTCGCAGGCCAGGAAGTAGGCGTAGCACTTGGCCTGGGCCAGGTGAACCGGGTCCGCGTCCTCCAGGTATTTTAAATCCATATAAATGCACTTGATCTCGTCGATGACACAGCCGGCCGCCTCCTCGATCACGCCGTCGGCCCGCCCTTCCACCAGAAGCTTGAACTCCTCCTCGTCCACGGTGTGCTTTAAGCTCACCTCGGCCCGGTACTCGCTGCCCATACGCTTCTGAATCTTGCGGTGCAGGCGTCCGCCCGCCTGCATGGCTTCCTTCTTGGCCCCTGCGGTCCGGCGGTTGTCCAGGTCCCCGCTCCTGAGAACAAATTCCACCAGATTGCGCACTGATATTCGAATGACTGACAGCGATCTCTCCTCCACAGCGGGCCTCCTCACAGTTCTTGCATTTATGCCGTCTTTTCATGATAACACAAAACAGGGCGGATTGCAAACACACGTTCACAATCCGCCCTGCCCTGCTCGTTCAAGCGTTGGTTTTCAATTCAGTTATGCAACTGCAACCGCATTCTGAGGGTCAATGGTCTCAAGGTAGGCCTCAAATTCCGCTCTGTCGCCATTAAACTGTACAGTCAGAATACGGGTCAGGTCCAGGCTCAGCACTCCCAGAATGGACTTTGCATCAATAATAATCCGGTTATAGAAAACATCGATATCAAAGTCACACTTGGTGGCCTCCTCGACAAAACGTTTTGCCTCGGCCAATGACGGTAACATGATTCTTCTCTGTTTCATATTCAAAACTCCTTTTTTTGTAAACCCGGTCACATGAACCGGGCCGCCGGCTGTTTGTTCGCCGTTGGAATACTTATATCACGATTAACGAAAGTTGTCAAATTTCGTTTCATGGAAGAATTGTCCATTTATGGCGAATTTTCTTGTGCAATCTGTCATGATTCCCCGATGATTCCGATCACATTTTAAGCAGATTCCCAGTGCTATTTCCAAAAATATGGGGACCGGCGGATTTCCCCCACCGGTCCCCGATTTTTCTTGATCTCGGATTTATGGAATGTGCGAAATTTTTTCAGCAAAGCCGTGAAAACGGCGATGAAAACGCGGTTTTAAGCGGTTTTTCCGGCTTGTCCGGGGCGCAGCGGCGCGGCAATCCGGGCGTGATGCGCCGCCTTATCCCGCTCTCCCGCCGGGCGCACATGCGGCCTCATCCCGGGCCTCCCGCCGGGCACACATGCGGCCTCATCCCCGAGTCCCGCCGGGCGCGCATGCGGCCTCGTCCCCGGTCTCCCGCCGGGCACGTCCTCATCCCGAGCTTCCCGCAAGATCACTGGTTTAAGTCGTCGTCGTAACCGTCGTCATCCTGTCCGTCGTCGTCATATCCGCCGCCCATGAACTCTCTGGAGGCCACCCGCTTGCGGTCCCGCTCCTTCTCCACCAGCTCGGAAATCTGCTCCATCACGTCGGCGCTGCGGCGGATGTTGGTGATATCGAAATTCTTCAGGGTCTTGTCGCTGCTGACCACGTGGATGGTCCCCAGGCCCAGCATGCGCTGCCACAGACTGCGGCTCAGGGTCAGGTCCAGAATCCGGTAGAGTCTCACCTCGTCCTCATGAACCGTCAGCACGCCGGATTTCACAAAGAGGCGGTCCTCCGCCAGGCCGTACACGGTGAACGTCCAGGGCAGGCCCAGGGCATTTCTCTTACGTTCGCTCCAAATCATATTTTCTCGTTTCATGGAATCATCCTCGCTGTTCTGTTGATCTATGGTAAACTACAAATTCTGTCACTGTGCCGCAGGCAACCCTTTCGTCTCCTCACAGTTACGTTCATTGTACTATAAGATTCTGAATATTACCAGATACCTGCCCCAAAATTTCATTTTTCTTAAACTTCTTTCGCGATTTCAAAGGTATCGGCCATGAGTATGAGTCCGGCGCGGAACAGCTGCATCATCTGCCAATACCCCGCCCCCTTTAACCCCAGCTCCCGGATCAGCGCGAACTTGGCCCGGTAGCTTCGCACGTCCTCGAACCACACCTCATGCCGGACGCCGTTCTGGGCGTAATGGAAATAGGGGGACTGGGCCTGCTCGTCAAACCGGATCGCTGCCCCGTGAGAGATGGCCAACTGCACGGCCTCCACGTTGCCGATGGTCCGGGCCTTGGTGGTGCCCCGCACATAGGGCAGCGGCCAGTCGTAGCCATAATTGGGAATTCCCAGGATGATCTTCTCTTTGGGAATCTGCGTCAGGGCGTACTCCGCCACCCTGCGCACCATGTTAAGGGGCGCAACGGCCATGGGCGGCCCGTAGGTATACCCCCACTCGTAGGTCATCAGCATCACCTGGTCCGCCGCCTCCCCCAGCAGCCGGTAATCCACTCCCTCGTAGAGCAGTCCCTGCTGGTCGCTGGAGGTTTTGGGGGCCAGTGCCACGGAGACCCGGTAGCCGAAGGGGCTGAGAATATGCCGCACCAAAGCCACAAACTCCGCAAAAGGCACCCGGTCCTCCGCGGGAATGTACTCAAAGTCGATGTCAATGCCCTGAAAACCCTTCTCCTGCATGGTCCGGCCCAGCTGCCAGATGATGCGCTGCTGCAGCTGTAAATCCCCCAGCAGCGTGTGGATCAGGGAGCTGTGGAAACGCCCGTCCGGTCCGATGGAAGTAAAGGTGAGCACAGGGCGGGTTCTCTGCCCCTTTGCGGCCTCTATCATCCAGGCGTCGTCCAGTACAGGCTCCACCAGTTCCCCCTCCTCGGTAAAGCCGTAGGAAAAGACGTACAGGGACGAGAGGTAGGGAAGGCTCTCGGAGAGAACCCAGGGGCTGATAAACGGGTAGGCGTAACCCAGAGTCTCCGCAGGCACGCGGGACTTTGCGGTATTTGCAGTGGGAATCAAGAGGGCCTGGCCCAGCGCAAGGGCGTAGGGATAGACCATCTGGTTGATATAGATAAGGGAGTCCACAGGGACTTTATAGGTGAGGGCAATCTGATCGATGTTGTCGTTGGGTTTCACAGTGTAAATTTCCATTAAATAGGATACCCTCCGCAGGGGTAGTCTTAAGGTATGTATATGTGGGGGGAACGGAGAAAATGAGGGACTGGACGGAAACAGACGGATATAAAACCCTTGAAGTGTAATCACAGTCCGGTATAATGAGGACATGGAGGTGATTCTGTGTTTCGAATTGGAGAATTTTCCCGGCTGACCCAGGTGACGGTCCGGATGCTGCGGTATTACGATGAGACGGGGCTTTTGAGACCGGCGAGGGTTGACCCCCGGACCGGGTACCGCCTGTACGAGACCCGGCAGATACCGCGTCTGAATCAAATCATCTATCTGCGGGACAGCGGTTTCAACGTGGCAGAGATCGCCGCCGCCCTGGATGCGGAGGAAAAAGGCCTGCTGGCAAAACAGCTGGACCGGAAGTCTGTGGAAATCGGGGCGGAAATCGAAGCCTGCCGCGAAAAACTCAGGAAGCTGGAGACAGCCAGAAGAGCGCTTTTAAACGGAGGCGGCGGGATCCATTTTGATATCTCAGTCAAACCCGTCGCAGAATGCCTTGCGCTGAGCCTGCGCCGGACAATCCCCGATTACTACGGCGAGGGACTTCTGTGGAAGGAATTGGCCGATTTCGCCGGACAGCGGCGGATCGCCCTCACCGGCGAACCATTTTCCATCTACCATGATCCGGATTACCGGGAAAAACAGGTGGATGTGGAGCTGTGCGTTCCGATCAAAGAGTCTGTTGCAGACAGGGACGGCTTCACCTGCCGGACGGTGGAGGCGGTGCCGTTTATGGCCTCCACAATGGTGTGCGGAGATTTCTCCAACATTGCCGGGGCCTTCCAGGCGTTTGCCCGGTGGCTCCAGGACAATGAGGTTTACCGGATGGCGGGACTGACCCGCCAGATCGTCCACCGCGGGCCGTGGAATGAGGACGATCCGGATCATTATCTCACGGAATTGCAGATTCCTTTGGAAATGGCTTGACTCTCACACGGTGTGAGGCCTTATGATGAACGCACATCAAACGAAACGGAGGAAAACATCATGAACCATTTTCAGGTAAATCCCATCGGAACCATTCACCACAGCGAAGAGGGCCCCTGCATCCGGGTGGACAACGCCTACATTCCCGCCCTGAAGGCCCTGGAAGGCTTCAGCCACATAAACGTCATCTGGTGGTTTGACCGCCTGGACGACCAGAAGTCCCGCTCCCTGCTACAGACGGAGCAGCCGTATAAAGGCGCGCCCGCCGTCATGGGGATCTTCGCCACCCGATCCCCCCAGCGCCCCAATCCCCTGGCTCTGACCGCCTCCCAGGTCACCGGGCTGGACCCGGAAGCAGGCATCATCCGGCTGGCCTTCATCGACGCGGAGGAAAATACGCCGGTGCTGGACATCAAGCCCTACACCCCCAGCTTTGACCGCATCGAACATCCCGGCGTTCCCGCGTGGTGCAGCCACTGGCCCCGCAGTTCAGAGGAATCCGCGGACTTTGACTGGGATGAGGTCTTTTCCTGACATGTCCGCGCTATAAGCGGTTGTCCGGCTTTAAGCGGCACTCGCTGCATTCCCGGCTGTGGATGGATACAAATGCCCGCAGGCTGCGCCAGCGGCCTGATGTATTCATTAAAAAGGCGGGCGCAGATAATTTTCTCTGCGCCCGCCCTGTAAATCTCACGCGGTATCAAACGGCTGCCATCCCAGTCATTCTTGTTCCGTTTTCCTTCTACTCCTCCTTCAGCATCCAGCGGTACCCGCCCGCAGTCTTCTGTGCTCCGTTCAGCGCGCAGGAAAGACTGCGCCGGCTAATGCCTGTCGCACGGCTGGCGTGAGCGATGGAATTGAACTGACAAATCTCCGTTCCTTCCAGATCCATCTGGAGTACCGGCCGCTTGTCGTGGTATCCGATGCAGCTCTCCCCGCTGATCTCAATGTTGTCCTGAGGGGTCTCCTCTTTCACCTTTTTCCAGATAAAGCCTCCTCCGGTCTTGCGCTCTCCGTGCGCCGCTCTGACCACAGCTCCGGACGATGTGCCGGCCGCCTCAGCGGCCTCCCTGGAGCTCTTATAATCCGCCATGAAAATGCCATCTTTCGTATACTGGCGGTACACAAATCCTACATTCGATGTCCGACTCATATGTACGTCCTTCCTCTGCTAAATTTCGAATTTAGTCATCATAGCAACTACAAAAGTATTTGTCCATATGCATCGGGAAAATATTCACAAAGCCCCCGCTTCCAATTTTATCCAACACTGTGGGTTTTGCAGTCGAAAAAGAGCCGCAGGCGGGACCCGCGGCTCTCTGTTTACTTTTTCTAATAGACTAAATCACAAATACTTATAAATCCAGATACAGGTGCATGGGATAGGACAAATACTCCACATCGTCCAGCTTCTCCACCGTAATATATCCGGCGGGCGCGTTGATGATCGTGGGGATACGGTTCACAACCGTTGCGCAGGTGTGTTCCACCGTGGCGGGCTTCTGTACGAAGAAGGTGGTGTCCGGCTCGCCGATGATCTTCCAGTCGCACATATCGCCGTCCTCCGGCCCATACACCTTGCCGATACACTGTGTCTCGATCACCGGCCCCTGGAAGGTCTCGGTGGTGACCACCGCGCTCATTCCGATACACTGGCCCTTGGGGATCACCCGGCCCATGGTCTCGGAGTACAGGTCCTCGGGATAGAAATAGGGAACACACTTCTGGGTCTGGGACTTGATGGTCCAGCCCATCTTGTTGCAGAGGGCCTCGTTGGAGTTCCACACGTAGCTGGGCTCCAGGGTGGTGGGATGGGCGATCTTCTCCTCAAATTCCTCAGGCGTCAGTCCCACGCCGTGGGCCTCTGCCAGCGCCAGTCCGTAATCCTCCACGTTGTAGCTGATGGCGCCCTCGATGCGGTCGATGCGGTGCACGCCGCCCGCCACGCAGCCGATCATATTGATCCAGTAAATGTCCTGCATGCCCGCGCCCACGATGGTGCAGCCGGTCTCCTTAGCCAGTTTGTCCAGGCGGTTGGTGATGGCGGAAGCGGTGGTCCAGGGATAAATGGCCTCCTCGCAGGTGGTCACCACGTTGATTCCCCGGGAAACGCATCTCTCAAAGTGGGGATACACATCGTCCATAAAGCTGAACAGCGTCAGAACGGCGATGTCCGCGTCGCACTCGTCCAGCACGGCGTCCGCGTCGTCCCGGATCACCACGCCCAGCTTCTGGCCCAGTCCGGCGAACTCGCCCACGTCCATTCCAACTACCTCAGGATTCACGTCGATGGCGCCCACGATCTCCGCGCCCTTCTCATACAGGTAACGCAGAATGTACTTTGCCATCTTTCCACAGCCATACTGCACAACACGGATCTTCTCACAATTCATCATTATTAATAACCCCTTTCGTGATGGTTTTGTATTGCCTTGTGAGTTAATTATAAGGCTTATACAAGGTATCAAGTCAACGGGGAAAATCCACTTTTATTTTCAGACAATTTCAAAGCCGCACCGGGATTTGCAGGCGCAGGAACATGCCCCGTTCCTGCATGTCCATAGGCACCTCCGCCACCACCTCGCAGATGTAATCCCCGGTAATCTGATACCCTCTCTGTTCTATGGTTTCCAGCAGCCTGTCTATGTATTCCTTTTCTTTGTCAAAGCTGTTGCAGTAAATGCACAGGTAGGGACTGGGCGGAATCACGGTGATCATACTCTCCTCCACCGCGCCCTCATCCACCAGCACAAAAATCTCCGTGGAGTCGTAGTTCCGGGCCAGCAGCTTGTCCTTGCGCAAAACCGTGCCCGCGTTGTAGAAGTAGATGGGCGACAAACGGTGGGCCAGCAGGTTTTTCTTCAGGTCCCGGAGTATTTTCTCGTAGACGTCGATGCCGTAGGCGTAGAAATTGATCCCGGAATCCACCATGTAGGTCAGGCGTCTGGGAATATATTCCAAAATAATGGTGCCGTCCGGCGGCGCGTTCTCGTACCACTCGTAGCTCTCCAGGGTCCGGCGGATGGCCCGCTTCTGGTAGTGCAGCTCCTGAATCTGCTCGTCGATGGCCCGGGAATTCTTCATCAGAATTTTCTTAAACTGCTCCAGATCGAAGTCCTGTAACTGGCTGCGGATATCCTTCAGGGACATGCCAAGGGACTTCATGTGCTGAATCATGTCCAGCTGGGCGCTCTGGCGGATGTCGTAATAACGGTAACCGTTCTCCTCGTCCCGGTACATCGGGGAAAACAGGCCGGTCCGGTCGTACAGGCGCAGGGTCTGCTCCGACACGCCGTTCAGCCTCGCCATCTGTCCGATTGTTAGTTCTTTCACAGTATTTCCCGACCTTTCTTTGTATAGTTTGGATAAATTTTCTGAATATTTTCCATATTTTATAACCCGATTATACCAAAATAACCTGATACCTACAATAAGGTTTTGATTATTTTGTCATGATTTTAACAGCCATTATTTTTTCTGCCGGTTCGCTGGGAGCGGCCCGGAAAATCCCCTGCCCGCGCAAATCGCGCCTGAAGCGCCGCCGGCCCCGCTCACGAAAAAAGCAGAGCGACTAAGCGCTCTGCTGTGTATCCCGGCCCTGCTCCAGCATTTCCTTTAAATCCGCAACCGTCATCCCCTGCTCATCCAGAAGCGCCATCACGGATTTGAGCTGTTCCAGCTCGATCTGCTCCTTTAACTGCCGCTCCTTCTCTTTCAGAGTCTCCATACAATCCTTATACTGCTCCAGCGCTTCCACCACCTGTGCCAGCTCCTCGTTCAGCTTCTCCAGGGGCGTTTTCCGAACTCCACGTGCCATATCCAGTTCTCTCCTTTATCTCCGCAATATTCCATGGTTTGTACCACTGGTTACATTATATGCGGATTTTGGAAAAATTATGACGGCGGCGGAAAAGATTCCCAGATTTCTACTCCTCGTCCTGCTTTGAGCGGATGGGTTTCACAGAAATGCCGTTGATCTCCACGTGCTCGTTGACCTCGATGACGATGCAGGAGCGCCCCTCCACCATCTTGGTCTGCACCAGGTAGGTCTTGTCCGGAGCCACCTTGATGCTCACGTCCGGAGTCTTGATCTCAAAGCCACGGGTGCTGACCACATTGGTGGCCACAAAGCTGGCCTCCCGGCTCTTCTCGTCGGTGGGATAGATCGTGTCCAGCTCCTGCAGCTTCTCCGGGTCCGCGCCGTTGTTCTCCAAAAGGCGCTTCACCTGGTACTTATCCAGGGTCAGGGGCTCCGGGTCCTCCTTGCGCTCCTCCAGCATCTCGCTTAAGCTCTCGTGGATATTTTTCACCGTCTCAAAGTCGCAGTTCTCCCCTAAAGTCTCCTCCACGATGGCCTGGAAGGTCTCCTTCTGGCTCTTGGCGGACAGGGGGATGGTGCAGCCCAGCACCTCGTCGATCAGCTGGGTGCTCAGCTCCTCCGGGTTCTTGGAATAGTACAGCAGGCTGTGCAGGTCCGTGTTCCGGTCGTTGAAAGCCGGGAAGAGAAATCCCAGGTCCGGGGCCTCCACCAGCCAGTCCCGGTTGCGGTTCTCGATGGCGTTGGTCATGGGATTGTAGCTGAGACCGGCCTTGGAGAGCTTCACCGGGCAGACGCTGCACTGGATGAAGGAGTACACGTAGTCCGAGGCGTCGAACATCTCGATACCGTCCGTGGACTTGGCCGGGATGTCGTAGGCGCAGTGGATGAGTATAATATAGTAGTTTTCGCCGTAATCATAGTTGGCGATCACCTTGTCGTAAAATTCCTCCAGCAGCGCGTCGTCCTTCAGCTCGCTGTCCCGCAGCCGCAGCAAAAACTCCTGGGTTCCGCCCTCCGCCTCGGTATGTAATGGAAATTCCATGTTGATCAGATTCTTCCCCAGGGTGCCGGACATGGCTCCCCGGAAAATGGTAAAATATTTAAACGCCTCCTCCTCGGGAAGGGAGAGAAAGGCCTCCTTTAGCTCCGTGCGCTTCTCCTTCTCCGCGTCCACGTAACAGCCGCAGATTCTGGTGATGGCGCAGCCTGCGGGAGTGAAAAGTTTCTTGATTTCGCTGACTTCTTTCTTATTCATATGGCATGTCTCCTGTTCTGTGCGTTCGCACCGCGGCCCTGCCCTGCTGCCGGTCCGCCGCGGCCTCATCTGTAATACTAGATCAGATTGGAATATAAGTCAAGTTGTGTTATAGTGATGAGGAAATGAAACAATCAGGAGGTAAGGTTATGGATTCAAAACAGAACCGGGAGCGCATGGAGAGCGGAAAGCTCTATTTTCCGGCCGACGAAGCCGTGATGGCGGAGCAGACCGCCTGTATGGAACGGCTCTGGGAATACAATCAGTCCCGCCCCTTTGAGGGAGAAAAGCGGGCCCGCATGCTGGAGGAACTGTTCGCCCACGTCGGAAAAAACGCCTATATCGAACCGCCCCTCAGGGCCAACTGGGGCGGCGCGCGGGTCCGCCTTGGGGATAATTTCTACGCCAACTTCAACCTCACCCTGGTGGACGACGCCGAAATCAGCTTCGGGGACAACTGCATGGTGGGCCCCAACGTGACAATCGCCACCGCAGGACACCCCATTTTGCCTGAGCTTCGCTGCCAGCTATTGCAATACAACCTTCCCGTACACATCGGGGACAACGTGTGGATCGGCGCGGGAGCCATTATACTGCCCGGCGTGACCGTGGGGGACGGCTCTGTGATCGGCGCGGGCAGCGTGGTCACAAAGGACGTGCCCGGCGGCGTGGTGGCCGCGGGTAATCCCTGCCGGGTACTGCGGGAAATCGGGGAGCGGGACCGGGTGTATTACTACAAAAACCTGCGGATTGACCTCTAAAAGCGTCAGCCCGCAGGTTATGGGGACGGCCGGACGGCCTACTCGTCGTCCTGGTTTTCCCCCGTCTCGTATTCATTTACATAGATCAGGTGGTTTTTAGCTTCCTCCACCACCGACCGGACCGCCTCCCTCGTGAGGGGAACGTCCTCCGGCTGAAGCACCAGGCTCAGAGCGCAGGGAAGGTTGACGCCGCAGATCAGATGGCAGCGGTCGCTCATGTACTGGCAGAACTTCTGGTTCACGCTGCCGCCCAGCATGTCCGTCATGATCACCACCTCGTCCTCCGGCCCGAATCCCGCCAGGGCTTCCCTGATCTGACCGTCCAGGTCGCGCTCGTCCACATAGGCGCTGATATCCACGATATCCGACCTGGAGGTGAGAAATTCCAGGGTTTCCTTCAGTCCCCGGGCCATCCGGTGATGGGATGCAATTACGAATCTTCTCATAAGCTCTCTCCTCGCAAATCCTCGATTATCTGATCCACATACAATTCCGCTTCCCCCTGGGGAAATGGGGTCTGCATGCTCTCATAGCCCTTGCCGTACTCCTGCCGCTCCACGATATAGCCCGCGCTGTAGTTGGCGTAGCCCCAGACGATCCGAACCGGCCCTTCCATGGCTGCTTTGATCCGCAGCCCGAAGGTGGAGAACAGCTCCCCGGGAATCGTCACGATCTCCAGGTCTCCCAGGCGGAAGATCACGGATTTCAGGGTGACGTCCACGCCTCCTGCCTCCAGCTTGCGCTTCATGTGCCGCAGCCCGGACCACAAAAGCTTTTTCTCGTCCTCCCCCACCGCGGCCGCCAGCTGCTTTTCGCTGTCCGCGATCTGGGCCTTCAGGGCCTCCGTGTCGTAGCGGTGGCGCACGGTGTACCGGGAGGTACCCACCCCGACGGCTTTCAGCTCCAGCAGCCGTTCCTCCGCCCCGAAGCCGCCGATCTGATCCATGATCTCATCCCGGACCCGCCACAGCTCTGCCTCGTCGTTCCCCCGGCGGTACTGGCGGTTTCCCATGTCCCCGCAGGCCCCCTGCATGGTTAGGAAAATGGTATTGTACTTCTCATCCAGAGCCTTTCCAATATTTCCCAGCAAGTCGGAGCTGATCTTCATGTTGTGGATGCCCAGCACCGTGGGATGGCAGGTCAGGCTGGCGATTCCCGCCACCACGTGGTTTTCGTTCCGAAACAGGATCAGGTTCACGTCCTTGTCGCTGGGCTTGTCCTTGTAGTTGCGGTTCCCGTAGACGCCCTCTATGGTCCCCTGGACCACGCTGGGGGTGACCTCAAGGAATCCCCGGTCAAAGCATTCGTCCACCGCAGCCAGCACACGGTTCACCAGAAAGCTCCGGTAGTCCGCCTTTCTCCGGTTCCGGTCCTCCCCCTCGTCCTCGAAGCTGATGTCCGGGCCGGAGTGGGTGTGGATGGTGGACAGGATGACGTGCTCCACGGGCACGCTGTATTTCGCAGCCACCACCCCGCGAACGTAATCGCTGATCAGCTCCTCCAGGCGGCATAAATCCAGCGTCACCCACACGAAGATTTCCCCGTCCACCCGCAGGCCCAGGGCCCTGCAGTACAACCGGTCCAGCACGCCGATGGATTTCCCGGTCCGCATGGCGTAGCCCCGCATGTACATGGGAAATTCCGGCGTTATGTCATATTTTGCCGCGCTTACCTCTACCATCTGCACTCACCCGCCTTTACGCCAGAATCCCGAAGGCGGAGCAGACCATGGAGAACAGAATCACCAGCAGGATAATGGTGGTCACCTTCATGCCCTTGCGGCCGATCAGCTTGTACAGGGCCCAGACGGTGAGTACGGAGATCATGGAGGGAAGAATCTTGTCCAACAGATCAGCCAGCGCCATGTTCACCTCTCCCATCTGGAAGGTCAGAGGCGTTTTCGCCGTCACCACCGTGGCGGCCAGGGCTCCCACCACCGTCAGTCCCAGCACGGAAGCCGCGTCGGTGATCTGGGCGATCTTTCCGCCGAATTTGGTGATCAGCTTGGTGCCCTCGCGGTAGCCCACCCACATGAGCTGGGTGCGGACCGCGATGAAGAACACGTTGGTCAAAAGCCAGAGAATCGTTCCCACCGGGTTGCCCTCCAGGGCCATGTATCCGGCGATAGAGCCTAAGATGGTGGGAAGCAGGGTCCAGATCAGGGTGTCTCCGATACCGGCCAGCGGGCCCATCAGGCTGACCTTAATGTTCTGCACCGCGTCGGCCGCGGAGATTCCCTCCTTGTCCTCCAGGGCCAGGGTCGCGCCCAATACCAGGTTCGCCACCCAGGGATGGGTGTTGAAATACCGGAAATGGTTGTTTAACGCCTCCACGTACTCATCGTCGTCCGGGTAGATTTTGCGCAGAAGGGGGCCGATGCCGAACACCACGGCCGGGGCCAGCTGCGTATCGTAGTTAAATGTGGTTACCGCCATCAGGGACCATCTGCAGGCTCCCTTCACACAATCCTTTTTTGTCAATACCGGTTCTCTATTCATCTTCCAATCCTCCTGCAAATCCAACTGTGGCTCTCGCTTCATTATCTGTGTAGAACTTGTACGCCAGCGCCGTTCCCAAAAGGGCTACGCCCAGAACCGGAACCTTTATGTACGCGCTGACCACAAAGCCGATGAGAATGTAGTTGAAATACTTTTTCGCCGGCATGTAGTGCAGCAGCATCGCGATACCAAGTCCGGGCAGCAGCTTTCCGGCCACGGACAGTCCGCCGGTCACCCAGGCCGGAAGCACGTCCAGGATCGCCTGTACCAGAGGCGCGCCCGCCGTCAGGGCCACCGCTGTGGGGAAGGACATAAACACCGCCACCATCACCGGGCTCAGCAGCATGATGGTGTACATTTTCTTGAATTCCTTTTCGTTTGCGTAGCGCTGGGCCTTCTGGGCGATAAAGGAGTTGCAGATCTTAAACAGCACGTCCATCTGCACGCCCAGCATACCGACGGGAAGGCCGATGGTCAGGCCCACCTCCGGTCCCTGGCCCGTGGTCTGGGCAAAGGCGCAGGCGATGATGGTCGCCACGCCGTAGTCCGGCACCGAGGAGCCGCCGATGGCCGCCACGCCCAGGGACATCAGGGTAAAGGTACCGCCGATGTAAAGCCCGCTGTTCACGTCGCCCAGAATCAGGCCGCAGATCAGGCCCACAATGGCCGGCCGGGCGTGGGTCAGCGAAAGTCCGCGGCGGTCCAGGTTGATCCCCGCGGCCACCAGTATCAGTGCAATTATCTGCCATACAGCTAATGTCATCTCTTTTTCCCTCCTGCTATCTCAAAAACTCATCCAGATTTACCACCGAGTCCGCCGGAACGTACTGGGCGTAAATCTTGGTCCCGTTTCCCTTCAACACCTTGTAAGCCTCAATCTCCCGGTCCGTGGCGTAGGCCCTCTGGTACAGCTTGACGCTGTGCACGGACTCGTCCGGACGGGTGGTTCCGCCCACCACCAGCTCGGGGATCTTCACCCCGGCCTCGGAAAGACTTTCCAGGGTCACCGGGCTCTTCACGATCACAAACACGTTGTGATCCTCGTATTTCCCGGCCTTAAAATTGTTCAGCGCCTTCTCCAGAGTGATAATGGAGATGGCCATACCCGTGGGGCGCGCCAGCTTCATGCTGGCCTTGGTCAGCTCGTTGTTCGCCACCCCGTCGTCGATGATCATGATGCGCTGGGCCCCTGAGCGCCCCGCCCACTGGGTGGCCACGATTCCGTGCAGCAGACGGTTGTCGATTCTAGCCAATGTGATTCCCATAGTTTCATTCCTCCTATTCGTCCTCGCGGCCCTGGTCAAAAGCCGGCCGCCCGGTCATTTTATTCTTAGAATTCAAGTGGATATAGTCATAAATGTACGCGATCTCGCTGACCGGCAGGTCCACCTTGTAGTGGTTGGAAATATCCTGGAAGCACTCCTGGACCCAGCCGATAAAATCTCCGTGCTTTTTCTGGAACCCTTCCAGATCCTGGTAATTCTCGATGGAGGTCTTGGTCACCAGCCGCTCCACCAGGCAGCACAGGTGGACGTAAAGGCCGATGATAATTCTCCCCTCCAGCTTCTGCCCCGTGATCCGGGAAAGCCGCGTCACCGAGTGTTCCACCTCGTCCAGAAGCTTTGCCGGGTTCAGGATGGTGATGGATTCCACCACGTTCTGGAGGGTGAAATTCTTCAGCATGTTCTGGTTGAACACCTCCAGCTGCTTCTCATCCAGGTAGGCGGAAAAGATCCGCTTCAGCTGCTCCGCCCCGTCCATGGAGATAATATCCTCCAATGCGATAAAGGGAACTCCCTCGATCTCCGGGTTGAACAGCCCGATGATGCATTTCACCCGGTATCTGGCGAAAATCTCGTCCCGGCTCCCATTTTTCACCAAACGGTAGTAATCGTAGGCGATAAACCGGACCGGAATGCAGGCGTCGGAACTCTGGAGAATCAGCTCCTTGATCTTCTCCGCCGTGTCGATCCCATTTTCGCCGCTGAAAATGATGGCGTCCTCCTTGCGCACATTGTTGATAATCCGGTAGGTACAGATATTGTTCTCGCTGGCCCGCTTTAAAATCTCCTCCATATCCATATTTCCGCAGATTCCAAGGCCGATATCCACGGCCAGGGCCGTGCTGATGTTGTTGATGATGCCGATGTTCACATTGGCCAGGTTCCGCATCTCCCGGTGAATCTGCTCCAGAGAGCCCATGTCCACCATGAGCACGATGTCCCGGCAGGTAATGTAGCGCTCAATGTGTTTTTCCAATATCCCGGCGATATCCCGGCTCTGGACGTCCAGGGGCATGTCGATGGCCTCGAACACCTTCTTTCCGATGATCTGGTTGGCCGCGTCCGCGATGCTGGTGGCCGTGGAATAGCCGTGGCTCAAAATAACCCCGGCCGTGGAGGCCACCGCGATGTGCTCATTCTGGCTCTTCACATTCAGCAGAAGGAACAGCTGGTTCAAGCTGTTGACCTCCACGTCCAGATTCTGCTTCACAAGCCCGGCGATCTGGGCGGTGATGGCCGCCTCCTTGGCCAGCTCCTGCTTTATCACCCCGAACAGGGAGACGATCTCGTCCCCGTTGGTCTTTACCCACTTGGACACGATGTGGTCCGCCCGGAGCTGGATGTACAGGCACCGGGCCAGGAGATAGCTGTACTTTTTGGAGAGATTGATCCCATAGGTCTCCCCCACTGTCTCAAATATCTGGTTGATCATCTGCTCGTAGCTGGCGATCTTGTTGTTGACCAGCTTCTGCCCGTAGATCAGATAATCATAGTAATTCTTCAAATGCTGCTGACAGCCCTTTAACATTCCCTCAAAGCCCTGATCCCCGCTTTTGAAATCCTGGTACTCGTCCAGGATCATCTGGAAATACTGGATGGCCTGCTCAAAGGAATTGTCCCGGTTGTAGCTGCTCATGCGGATCAGCTTATCGTCCTCCTCCTCCGCTCCGAACCGGAGACTGGACATCATGTAGTCCGGCAGATGGTAGGTGCGGATGGCGATCTGGCCCGCGTCCCGCTCCAGGTAGGCCCCGGCGCAGCAGCTGGTGATACAGAATAAAAGCTCGTCGATGTTGTTCTCGAAGGGGTATTCCAGCATGCAGTGGAAGGCCCGCTTGCTGATGCTCACGTCCACTCCCATGCGCTGTCCCTCCCGCCTGAGGAAGGCGACCAGCATCTCCTCCTTCTCGTCGATGGTCCGTTCATTTAAGGAGGGGACCTGAATCACAATGGGAATCCGCCTGGCAAATGCCTTGAACAGCGCTTCCCCCGGCGGCCTGGAGGTGGCGAACACCAGCCTGGCCCCCGACTCATAGAGCTCATCGCCTCCGCCCACGGTCCTGTACTGACCGCTTACCAAATAGGAAAAGATCATTTCCTGCCCCGCCGCCGGCAGCCGGTCGATCTCGTCGAAAAAGATCATGCCTCCGTCGGCCCTGGACAGCCATCCCTTCCCGTCCCCCTCTCCCAGCAGATTCCGGGTAAAACCTTCCGTATTCTGGGCGTACTCCGCGCAGTCCACCGCGATATAGTGCCGGTCCGCCTTGATGACCTTCTCGTTCTTCCCGTACTCAAACATCAGTCTGGACAGAAAGGATTTACCCGTGCCGTTGGCGCCGTACAACAGGGTGGGAAGGCCGTTTGGCGGATACTGGACCGCCGCCTTGCACTGCTCGATACAGGGACTTAAACTCAGGTAATGTCCCACCGCCTTCTGGAAATCCCGTTTGGACTCCCCGCTGCGGCTCTTGATCAGAAATTCGTCCAGACCGGAAAAGATACAGGTGTCGAAGGTCACCTGCGCGCTGCGCTCCACGTTTTTCTTATGGAAAAAGTACACCGGCCTGGAATTGACCTTGATCGCCCGCGCCTCCTTCACCAGCTCGTTCAAATACTGGCTGGCCAGGTTCCTGGATATATTCAGGTTTTCGCTGATGTCGTTGGCTGTAAACTGCTTCAATTCCTTTGTAGAGAAATTCCGGCTGATTTTTTCCAGATATCCGTAAACTTCTTCCTTGGTGCTGAGCATACTCATCTCTCCTGTTCTGGGGGAATTACCTGGTACATGTTTCATTATAGTAATTTTTTCAGATTTGGGAATAGAGTTTTGTGCATTCCGCCACTCATGCGGGGATTTCAGCAGTAGGATATGACTTTTTTGAACAAACTTTTGTGTTTCGACACTAAAATTGACACTCTGAGAGGTGCGGACATGGTATAATTAAGGAAACGTATCACTTATCGTCACCCGTGCCGGATGACGACAATGTATAATACCTCTCATAATCCCCAACATTCAAGGAGGCATCTGATTATGAACCCACACAACATCCGACTGATCGCTCTGGACATGGACGGGACGCTGCTCCACGAGGATAAGCACATTTCCCGGCGCACCTTGCAGGTGGTGCAGAAGCTGGCGGACGCAGGAATCCGGGTGGTTCCGGCCACCGGGCGCGGGCTGGACGGGCTGCGAGGCACCATTTTACAGGTCTCCCCCATCTGCCACGCCATCTGCTCCAACGGGGCCGCGATCCAGGACCCGGCAAGCGGGGCCGTGCTGGAGGAGACGCCTATCCTCATCCCCGAGGCCATCCGCCTGTTGGAATATTACAGGGAGCGCCCGCTCTTCTTCTACCTGCACACCAGCCAGGGGCCCATCCGGCCCGAGGGCTGGAAGGAAAGCGGCCTGGCGGCCCGGTTCCCTTACCTGCGATTCGATACCTCGACCGTACCTGACCTGATCCAATGGCTGTGCGGGACAGATGCCTCCCTGTGGAAAATCGGCGTGTTCCCACACAGCGACCAGGCATTTCGGGAGATGCTGCGGGAGGGCAGCCCGCTTCCCTCTATGAAGCTCATGCGCACCGGGGAGTGTAATATTGAGATCAACTCCGTACACGCCTCCAAGGGGAATGCGCTGAAATCCCTCTGCGCGCGACTGGATATCCCGATGTCCTCGGTTCTGGCCATCGGGGACAATCAGAACGATATTGAGATGCTGCGCTTTGCCGGGGTGTCCGTGGCGATGGGGAACGCCCAGGAGGATGTGAAGTCCGCTGCGCGCTTTGTGACGGGGCGCAATGAGGAGGACGGGGCGGCGGAGTTTTTGGAGCGGTATTTTGGGGGGTAATGCGCTGAACCATAAAAAGAGTGTAAACCCGGATCATTTGATGGGCTTACACTCTGTATGGTTTTTGATTATGTGATTATGCTAACTTGCTTTCAAGCTGTGTTACCCTTTCTTTTAATTCTGACATTTCTTCGGCTTGTCTGTCGATCAGCTTAAGAAGCAATGTAGAATTATCAGCTTTTAAAAGTAACGTGTCATATTTGGCATTCAGCGCTTTTATGGCATCTTGATTTTTCAAAACCTCACGTTCCACATTCATTAATTCTTTGAATGTATCCGCATTCTGTTTTTCTATATGACCTATATGACCATTTATGCCCTGTATCTGAGAAAGTAACAAGTCAAGCTTTTCGCTATCTGTCATAGTATCACCACCTTCACACTCTGGCCTAATTATAGATAGATTGTACCACATCGAGGGGGTAAAGTCTATTCAATTATCAGCACAAACTATCCCAGTAACCCTCGTCCTTCTCCACCTCTTTTTAACTGCCGTTTTTTATTTTTAAATCCTCACCCTTGCCCCGCCGCCCGCTGGATATGGATCGCCAGAAAGCCGATCTCCTCCTGGGCCACGGGACATTTTAACTTCCGGCCGATGTCCTCGCAGACCTGGGCCGCCACCTCATAGGCCCTGGGAAAATTCTCTCTGGCGTAATCACCCATGTTCAGGTTGGTCTGCTCCTTTTTCCGGGTTCTAGCGATCATGTAGCGCAAATGGCTCATCAGGCGGTTGTAGCCCAGGGAAGCGACAGGCAGGTTCATTCCCATGCCCTCCTCCACCTGGCGGATGCCGTCCTGCACCAGCCGGGCCAACTCCAGGGACTGGGACACGTTCTCGTCGGAGAGGCCGCCGTGAATGTGCAGTGTAATGTAGCTCACCTCGTCCTCGGAAATCTCCACGCCCAGCTCCTGCCGGATCAGCTCCCGCCCCTTAAGGGCCGCCTCGTACTCCTGGGAGAACAGGGCGCGGATGTCCTGGCTGAAGGGATTGGGCAGCTCGCAGCCTTCTTTGGCCCGGCTGACCGCCAGGGCGATGTGGTCGGCCATGGCGATGAGAATGTCGTGCCGGATGGGGCCCAAAAGCCCCTCCGCCGCCTCGATGATTCTGGCCGTCACCTCAATGTAGACCGGGTCGATGCCGTTCACGGCCTGGAGGGCGGAGGTCTCTTTTTTCACCAGCTCGTAGCGCCGCGCGTCCGGGCTCCCCCCGAACCGCTGGCCCATCTTCTTCCCGAAGCCCACGCCGTTTCCCAGCAAAATGACCTCCTGCTTTTTCTCCATATCCAGGGCCAAAACCCCGTTATTGTTTAAAACCTTGATGACCCGGTACATAAAAACCCTCCCTGGTATGTGTTCTCTGGCTATTATGCGTTCTTGATTTTACCATGCCATCGGCCGCCAGACCGACAACATGAATTCGTTTCCTTGATTATACCCGAAAATTCGGAAAACTGCCACCGGCCGGAGAGAGTTTTTCTATTAATACCACGCGATCTCATCCAATGCGTTCACCTGTCCGGCGCGCTCCATGTGCACCGACTGTCCCTCGGACAGGCCGGTAAACACTGCCATGCAGGCGTCCGAAGCCGCGTTCGCCCTGATATAATCCAGATCGAACTTCATGAGAAGCTGACCCCTCTTCACCTTCTGTCCATCCTGAACGAATACCTCAAATCCCTTTCCGTCCAGCTTCACCGTGTCCACGCCGATGTGCAGCAGATACTCCATGCCGTCCTCAGTTTTCAGTCCGATGGCGTGCTTGGAGGGAAACACGAACATAATCTCCCCGTCCTCTGGCATCACCACCTGGCCGTCCGAGGGCTTCACCACATACCCGTCGCCCATCATCTTGCTGGAAAACGCCTCGTCCGGCGCTTCAGTGATGGGGGCCGCCGTGCCGTTGAAGGGCGAGCAGAGGATGTGGCGGGCGGGCTGCTGGGCTGCCTGCGGCGCTTCCTGAGCGGCATCTGCTCCGGGCTCGCTCACCTGCCTGGTGCCCACGCCCTGGCCGTCCGCCTGGACGCCCTGCCGGTTTACGTTCCCTGCCTCTGCGCCCTGCGCCGTCCCCTGGCCCAGTCCGCCGTCCTGCTCCTCCGCATTCCCTGCGCCTCTGCCCTGCGCCGTATCCTGGCCCAGACCTGCGCCCTGCGCCTCCTCGCTCTCATCCCCCATCTGCTCCAAATACCCTTCCAACTCCGCCTTAATCACCGTCACATTCGGCCCATAGATCACCTGGACGCCCTGGCCCTTCTTGATCACGCCCACGGCCCCCGTGGCCTTCAGTCCCTTCTCGTCCACCAGCTCCGGCCGCTCCACGGAGCAGCGCAGCCTTGTAGCGCAGCAGTCCACAGAAGTAATATTCTTCTTTCCACCCAGGAAACGTGCGATATCCGCGCTTCTCTGGTCCACAGCGGCGCCCGTCTGCCCCGCCTCCGAACCGTTCCCAGTCCGTTTCGCGTTCACATCCGCCTTAGTATAGAGACGCGTTTCCTCGTCCTCCTCCTCGCGGCCCGGCGTTTTCAGGTTAAACTTCTTGATCAAAAAGCTGAAAATAAAGTAATACAGGAAGAAATAAACCACACCCACCGGAATAATCCACATCCAGCTGGTCTTCGCGTTGCCCTGCAAAATGCCGAAAATCAGCAGGTCCAGCAGTCCGCCGGAGAACGTCAAGCCCACCGCGATATTCAGCATATGGGCGATCATATACGCCGCGCCCGCCAGGATCACCTGCACCCCGAACAGCATGGGCGCCACGAACAGGAAGGAGAACTCGATGGGCTCCGTGATGCCCGTCAGCATACAGGTAAGCGCCGCCGAGAGCAGCAGGCCGCCCGCAGCCTTCTTCTTTTCCGGCTTAGCGCAGCGGTACATGGCCAGGGCCGCGCCGGGCAGGCCGAAGATCATGAAAATGAACTCGCCGGAGAAATACCGGGTTGCGTCGGCGCTGAAATGGGCCACATTGGAGGAGGCCAGCTGTGCGAAGAAAATATTCTGTCCGCCCTGGATCAGGCTGCCGTCCACCATCATGGTGCCGCCCACCGCCGTCTGCCAGAAGGGCAGGTAAAACACGTGGTGCAGGCCGAAGGGGATCAACGCCCGCTTCACAATCCCGAAAATCAGGGTTCCCACATATCCGGTGCCCGTCACCAGTCCGCCCAGTGCGAAAATGGCGTTCTGCACCACCGGCCACACAAAGTACATCAGAATCCCCACAAACACGTAGGTGATGGTAGAAATGATCGGCACAAACCGGGAACCTCCGAAGAAGGACAGCGCATTTGGCAGCACGATCTTGTGATACCGGTTGTGCAGCGCCGCCACGCCAAGGCCCACGATAATACCGCCGAACACGCCCATCTGCAAGGTCTGAATCCCCAGAACGCTGGTGATGGTCCCCTCCAGCACACCCTCGGCCACAGAGCCGTCCGTCAGCACCTTGCCGGTGTTCTGAAGCACTGCGTTAATGGAAATGTTCATGACCAGGAAAGCGATCATGGCGGAGAGGGCCGCCACCTCCTTCTCGGCCTTCGCCATGCCGATGGCCACGCCCACGGCAAAGATAATCGGCAGGTTGTCGAAGATCACGCTGCCCGCCTTGCTCATGATGGTGAGCAGGCTGTGAAGCAGGGTTCCATCTCCCAGGAACGCCTCCAATCCATAGGTTGCGATGGTCGTCGCATTGGTGAAGGAGCTGCCGATACCCAGCAGAAGCCCCGCCACCGGAAGAATCGCGATGGGCAGCATAAAGCTTCTTCCCACACGCTGTAATACGCTGAAAATTTTATCTTTCATCTCACACATTCCTTTCCGTGCGCCCTTTTCATGCCCGTCTTTCTGATCTGCGGCCGCAATGATCTTCCCCGGAAACGCCGTGCGGTCCCCGCAGGTAAAGCCTGCGGTCCACCACACACAAAAAGGCATTAACTAATAAGAACATTTCCATGTTCTCAATAGCTAATGCCTGCATGACCAGTAACACACTTTGTTTTGTTTTTAACTAGGTATAGTATAAACAGAAAACAGCATGAATGTCAATTTAAAATGCGCACAAAATGCAACGTCACTTTTTATCTATTTTTCACAAACATTCTCCCGGCATCCCCGCTTGTGCATTTCCATCCCATGCCCTATAATAAACTACAGAACCGCTTACAAGGGAGGAATCATCATGAAACAACGCACCGACTACACCTGTCCGCTGGAGCTCACCCACGACATCATCCGCGGGAAATGGAAGCCCATCATCCTGTGGCAGCTGAGCAAAGGCACCTCGTCCCTGTCCTCCCTGGAAAAATCCATCCTGGGCGTCAGCCGGAAAATGCTGATCCAGCATCTGAAGGAGCTGGCGGAGTACGGCATCGTCGGCAAGCAGACCTACGAAGGTTATCCCTTGAAGGTGGATTATTTTCTCACGGACCGGGGGCGCAGAATCTTCGAGGCCGTCTCCATTTTACAGAGCGTGGGAATCGAGCTCATGTTGGAGGACAACCGCGGGGATTTCCTGCGGGAAAAGGGGCTCTTATAGTTACAAAAAAGTGCCTTCTTTACGGTCCCTCCGCCCCGGGCTATAATGGGAGAAAAAGGAGGCATTTTATGAGAGACGCAGAACAAACCATCGGCAATCTGATCGACAAGCAGGGGGTATCCTTCATCAGCTCCGTGGACGAAAACGGCTGGCCCTGCACCAAGACCATGCTGCCGCCCCGCAGGCGGCTGGGCATTGAGACCTTTTATTTCACCACAAATACCTCGTCCATGCGGGTCTCCCAGTACCGCCAAAATCCCAAAGCCTGCATCTATTTCTGCGACCGCAGGTTCTTCCGCGGGGTCATGCTCACCGGAACCATGGAGGTTTTAACGGACAGCGCTTCCAAGGAAATGATCTGGCGGGACGGGGACACCATGTACTATCCCGGCGGCGTCACGGACCCGGACTACTGCGTCCTGAAATTCACCGCCAGCCAGGGCAGGTTTTACAGCAGCTTCAAGTCGGAAAACTTCGACATCCCCGCGTATACCGGGGAGGCGAAATAGACGCAGGGCGCATCCCGATGATCCCATCACCGGGGCGCGCCCTGCATATTTATGTTCGTAAATTCTACCTTACAGCAGAATCACCCGCACCTCTCCCCCCGGTTCCACCGCCTCGGTGCCCGCCGGGATGTCCACCAGGCAGTTGCAGCCGCTCATGGAGCTCAGAATGCCGGAGGCGTGCTTTTTCACCTCGGGAATCCGCACCTGGCCGTTCTCGCAGACGCCCCGGAGGAACCGCCTGGAAGGGCTGGCCTTGGGGAAGCCCTGGGGCATGACCGCAGTGCAGGACCCGGGATTTAAGGCCGGGTTGTGGCCTGCTTTGGCCAGCATGGGCCGGACCAGAAGCTCGCAGTCCGCCAGCGCGCCAAAGGGGTTCCCGGACAGGCTGACGACGGGCGTGCCCTCCAGCACCGAGCCGATGGTGGGCATGCCCGGCTTCATGCGGATCTTCCAGAACAGGCGCTCTGCTTTGCACCGAGCCAGGGCTTCATGCATGATGTCCTTTTTGCCCACGGAAACGCCGCCGGTGGTGATGATCAGATCCGCCTGACCGCAGGCACTGACCAGCCGCTTCGCCATCACCTCAGGCTGGTCGGGAACCCGCTCCAGGGCTGTGATCTCCACCCCTAATTCCCGCAGCCGGGCCGCCAGGAAATACAGGTTGTTGTCGTAGATTTTGCCAGGGGCCAGCTCCGTGCCCGGCTCCGCCAGCTCGTCGCCGGAGGCGAACACCGCCACTCTGGTCCTGCGGTACACCTTCACCTTCTCCCGGCCCAATCCGGCCAGAATCCCCGTCTCCACGTAGGTCAGCGCCGTTCCCTCCTTCAGGACCAGGGTTCCCGCCTCGATGTCCTCGCCCTTGAAGCAGTAGTTCTTCCAGGGACCACAGGGCTTGTACACCTGAACCCGCTCCTCCCCGTAATCCGTCTGTTCCTGGTACACGCAGCAGTCCGCGCCTCTCGGAATGGGCGCGCCGGTCATGATGCGCATGGCCTGCCCCGGCCCCACCTCATCGTCCGACCAGCCCCCGGCGTCCACCTCGCCGATGACCTGGAGGACGGCGGGATTCTCCCGGGACGCCTGGGCGATATCCGCGCTGCGCACCGCGTAGCCGTCCACGGGCGAGCGGTCGAAGGGCGGATTGTCAAAACCGGCGCTCACGTCCTCCGCCAGAACCCTGCCTGTGCAGTCCAGCAGCGGCACCGTCTCCGTTTCCCGGATCACCTGGCAGTGCGCCAGCAGAAAACCGGCCGCCTCCTCCAGGGATACGCGGTCCGCGGCTCCGCGGAAATCCACGCTCCCCTCTCCAAACTCTCTCTCCACCTTTAAGTCTCCCGCTCTCATCTTTCGTCTGTCCTCCTCAAATTCCATCACAAATCCGGCCGGCTTGGTAATCCCATGCCGGCCGGATTCTCAATTCTTAATTCTAAATCCTCATGCGTTCCGGGCAGCGCCCCGCAACACTCAGGCCGCCGCTTTCATGCTATTCCGCCACATTTTAAAGAAGCAGAACAGTACCATCCCAATTATAGCAGTTGTCAGGTAAATTTGGAAGCCCGCAATTTGCTTAATCACATTTCCGATCATCTCCTGCCCCGCTCCCGAGAAATACGCGGCCGCCTTGTTGGAGGCCACGATGCCGATGGCCATGGGGAAGGTCAGTCCCGCGAATCCCGGCGCAAAGGGCACGGCATAAAATGCGGGCAGCTTGATCACGATAAACGCCAGGGAGGCCATCACGCAGACCGTGAGAATGACCACCACGATCTGGCTCGGCTCCTTCACCACATTCAGGTAGCTGACCAGGCACAGGCTGCAGGGAGCCAGCACGATGGCCTGGGTGTGGAAGGCCGCAGGCTTCACCTCCCGGGTGGCCAGACGCCACACCATGAAGGGAATGGTGACGGTGTAGATGAACAGGCCCCAGCAGAGCACGGCCTTCGCCATAATGGGAGGCAGCACCGCAGCCCCCGCCACGGTGGACACCATGATGCCGTTAAAGGTCACAAACCAGCTGGGCACAAAGGTGTCCAGATTCACGCCGTGGAACACGTTTCTCCAGAGGAACACCAGAATATGTACCGCATGGACGCAGACCGCCGCGATCAGCAGAATCCGCATGGGCCCGGGAATCCAGTCCCGGTAATAGCTGGTCAAAATCATGGTCACCATGGTGATTCCGGCGTACAGGCTGGCCGGGATGGTGTTCTTGTACTCATTGTTCACCACGCCGGGGAAGCGGATGATTTTCACGATATAACAGATCAGAACCACCGTGGACACCCACATGGTCAGGTGGCGTACCCAGTCGTATCCAAGGGACTGGTACACATTGGCAAGGGTCGCGGCTCCCAGCATGGTGGGAACAATGGCGATGGGCATATTTTTTAATTTTCCGTTCATTTACGTCACCTCGTAGTAGAATTCAAAATTGTCGCCGGTATGGAAGAAATCGGAGTAATCGATGGAGAACAGGGGCTTTTTCACCCTGGACACGTCGATTTTCCGGGCGATCAGCTGAGTCAGCACGCCGCCGTAGGCCAGATCCCCCTGGAGAATGGCTCCGTAGATCTTTCCGCCCTTGTGGATCACCTTGCGGTACTGATCCCCCGTATCCTCCACGATCTCCTCGTAGGTGTCGTCCGGTTTCTCCGGCACACCTAAGGACATGGTGGGAATGTCAAGAAAATTCATGGTGGACTTGCTGGCGAAAAAGTCCTCCATTCCGGCTTCAATACCGGCCATATTGTCCGCCGCCACCATACCCTGCTTGACCGCCGCAGGCCAGATGGGGGAACGCCCGGTCACATCCCCGGCTCCGTACACGTCCGCCACGTTGGTGCGCCCCTGGGGATCAATCACCAGGCCGTAGGAATCCAGCTCCAGGCCCGAGCCCTCCAGGAATTCCACGTTGGAGCGCACACCCGCCGTCACCACCAGCAGGTCGCAGGGGATTTCTCCGCCGCCGGAGAGCGTCAGGGAAACCACCCGCCCGTCACCTCCGCAGCGCACTTCCTCCAGGGCGCAGCCCAAATGCAGCTTCACGCCCTTCGCCTCCAGGGCCTTCTGGTAAACCGAAGCCGCTCTCTCGTCCAGCTGCTTCACCAGCAGCCGGTCCGCCAGCTCCACCAGCTCCACGCTGCGTCCCATATGGATAAAGCCCGTGACCGCGTCCAGCCCCGTAAGGCCGCCGCCCATGATCACGATATGTTTCGCGTCCTTTGCGGCCTCCATGATGGCCTCCGTCTCCTCCATATCCCGGAAGCCGTACACCCCTTTGGCCTCCCGCAGCCCCTTCACTGGCGGCAGGAAGGTGTGGGACCCCGTTGCGATCAGCAGCTTGTCGTAGGAAACCGTCGTGCCGTCGGACAGGGCGACCTCCTTTTTCCCGGTGTCCACGCCCGTACAGGCGACGCCATTTCTCCAGTCCACCCGGTAACGCTCTGCAAAATCCGCCTCCGCGAAGCAGAGCTGCTCCCTGGTGCGCAGGTTCCCGATCAGATGGTGGAGAATACATCTGGAATAAATCTCCTGATCCTTGCTGACCAGCACGATTTCCGCCTCAGGACAGCGCTTTCTCAGCTGCCTTACGCCGTTCACTCCGGCCGCGCTGGCGCCCAATACCACATATCTCATGCTTCCACCTCCTCCATCGTAATCGCCTTCATAGGACAGATTTCCACGCACATGGGAGCCGGGGAACCGTCCGAACTGCGGTGCACGCACATGTCGCACTTCATGATCTCCTTGTGCTCGATGCGATCGCTCTTAAGTACGCCGTAGGGGCAGGCCATGACGCACATATAGCAGCTGGCGCATTTCTCCCGGTCGTACTCCACAAAACCGTTCTCCGGGTTCTTGTGCATAGCCCCGGTCATGCAGGTGTACACGCACTCCGGCCGGTCGCAGTGGCGGCAGAAAATGGGGGCGCATTTGCCCTCGCTGTCGATGACCACCCGGTTTCTGGCGTCGTTTGACTCGTGGCTGACCACGCAGGCCGTCACACAGGTCAGACAGCCGATACAGCGGCTTCTGTCAATTTTGATCCGATACATGACCGTTCCCTCCTTCTGCTTTCTCAAACCAAACCGGCGTCGCCTTGTAGGACGGCTCCTTGGAATAGGGGTCGTAAATGGACGGTGTCAGCTTGTTGCACTCAATGTAATGGATGGGCGCGTACAGCTCCTTCTCCCGCACATGCCCGGAAATCCTTGCCCTAAACACAGCGCTGTGCCCGTTAGCCGAGTGCACCCGCAGGAAATCATTTTCCCCGATGCCCTTCTCCTGTGCCGTCAACGGATTGATATACAGATACGCTTCCCTGGCCGACACGTCCTCCACGAACTGGACTTCCCTGGTGCGGGACTGGGTGTGCCACTGCCCCACCGAGCCTCTGCCGGTGTTAAACACATAGGGGAATTCTTCGGTCAGAGGCAGGGGATTCTCCCTGGGCGCCTCGAACTTGAACTGGGCCTTCTTGCTGGGGGTGAAGAAATTTCCGTCCTCGTACAGGCGGCGCTGGTCCTCGGTCAGGGTCTCCCCCTCCCGGAAGGGCCACTGGACGCCCCGGGAATTTTCCAGCATTTCCCAGGTGACGCCGGTGATATCGCCGGGCATCCCCTTGGAGCATTTCTTCATCAGCTCGAAGCAGTCCCTGGGCGTCTCCCAGCCCTTGAGCAGATCGCCCATTCCCAGAGCCCTTCCGACTCCCAGAATGGCCTCGTAGTCGCTGATCTCGTTCTCCCCCCTGGGCAGGCAGGGGCGCATGCCGGAGAGGCGGCGCTCCAGGTTGATGTAGGTGCCCTCCTTCTTGATGCCCGGAACCACGGGGAAGAACACCGTGCAGTGCTCCGCACTCTCGATGGTGTCGTAAATATCCTGAACCACAAACAGCTCCAGCTTTTTCACCGCCTCCGCAAAGGTCTCGTTGTTGGTCCAGCTGTGCCGCGGGTTGGTACAGAGAATCCACAGGCCCTTGATCCGGCCCTCGTTGATCCCCTCGATGATCTGGTTGTAGGTGGCGGTGGGCTTCTCCGCCAGCACGCTCTCGTCCACGCCCAGGGCATTTGCCACAGCCGCCCTGCGGGCCGGGTTGGTGAAGTCGCCGCCCGCGTAGAGCACCGCGGTGTTGGAGTAGGCGCGGGAGCCCATGGCGTTGCACTGGCCGGTGATGGAGTTGGCCCCGGTGCCGGGACGGCCGATGTTGCCGGTCATCAGCGCGATGTTGATGATAGCCTGGGCCGTGCGAACCGCCTCGTAGCCCTGGTTCACGCCCATGGTCCACCAGAAGGACACCCGTTTGCCCTCATGGATCAGCCCCGCAAGCTCCAGAATCTGCTCCGGCGCAAGACCCGCGGTCTCCTCTGCCTTTTCCAGTGTGAAATCCTTCACGAACTCCTTGAATTCCCCGTACCCCTCGGTGTGGGCCGCGATGTAATCCTCATTCACCCAGCCCTTTTCGATGAGCACGTTTGCCAGGGTGTAGAACAGGCAGAGATCACCCTTCCAGCGCACCGGATACCAGTAATCCGCGTTCATGGCGGTCTCGGACTCCCTGGGGTCGATGACGATGACCTTTTTGTTGGGGTCCGGGTTCATGTTCACCCGGCGCCAGAGAATGGGGTGGGCCACCACCGGGTTGGCTCCCACGAACACGATGGTGTCGGACAGTTCCAGGTCCTTTAAGGTGTAACCCGGCGCGTCGAAGCCGTAACTTTGCTTGTGGGCCACCACCGCGGTGGCCATGCAGAGGCGGGTGTTGCCGTCCACGTTGGTCTTTAAGTAATTGCGCATCACATGGCCGAAAATGGCGAATTCCTCCATGGTCAGCTGGCCCGTGCTGATGCCCGCCACGCTCTCCCGGCCGTATTTTTCCTGGAGCGCTGTAAGCTGATCCGCCACGTGTTTAAAGCCCTCGTCCCAGGACACTTCCTTCATGGTGCCGTCCGCCTGGCGGATCTTCGGCAGCGGAGAGGTCTTGACCACGGTCTGCTGTTTGTCCAGGGACAGACCCTTGATGCAGCAGAAGCCGTCGTTGACCGGATAGCCCTTGGTGGGCAGCACCTTGACGATGCGCCCGTCCTCCACATAGAAGTCCATGTTGCAGTCCAGGGCGCAGTAATTGCAGGTCGATTGTACCCGTTTCATCTTCATTTCCCCCTTCTCAGTATTTGACGCCGCCCCAGTAGATCCGCTCCGAAACCTCGGCGATCTCCGGGAGATCCACACCTCTCAGCGCCCATTTTTTAAATTCCTCAAACCCCGTCCGGTCCACGATGTAACCAATATGTTCCTTGCCCCCCGGGGCGCTTAGGTCGATGTATTCCCGGACATAGTCGTAGGTGTTGGTAATGATCTTTAAAATGCTCTCCTCGTCGGCCCACTTGATGAAATCCTCGCCCAGCCGCGGGTTCTTCTTGCCCGTCCTGCCAAGCAGCGTCAGACGGTAATACTTCTTTTCGCTGCGCACCCAGGCCCTGGTGGGACACTGGATCACGCACTCGCCGCAGCCGATGCATTTCTCGTGGTTGCGCTGAATCCGGTAATTCACCATGGACAGCGCGCCCACGGATTTCCGTTTACAGGCCTTCTCGCAGGCCCCACAGCTGACACAGCGCTCGGCCCGGTACTGGGGTTCGGTCATGCCCATGATGCCGAAATCGTGCATGCGCACCTTGGCGCAGTCGTTGGGGCAGCCGGTCAGCGCCACCTTCACGTGCAGGTCGTCGGGAAATATGGCCTTCTCGATCTTAAACGCGAACCCGCTGGTGTCGTAGCAGGCGTAGGGACAGACCTTATTGCCCACGCAGGCGGAAATGTTCCGGGTGCCCGAGGAGGAATACCCCTTTCCCGGCTCCGGCTGGTTGATCTTCAGTCCCTCGATAATTGGCTGCAAAAGCTCGTTGACCTTATCCATGTCCTCGTAGCGGATTCCGGGAATCTCAAAGCCCTGGCGCACGGTCATGTGCACGGAGCCGTCGCCGTAGGTCTCGGCGATCTCCTGAATCATGGACAGGTACTTCGCGTCCAGATGACCGCCCGGCACCCGGACCCGGGAGGCGGTGAGGCCCCGCTCCTTTGTGACGCGGAACGCATTTTTCTTCAGCTTCTTTGTATTGACATCCATTCTCTCACGCCTCCTAATCTACCAGTTCTCTGCCCACGGTGTAGGGGAATACCGGGCCGTCCGCGCAGACGTATTTGTCGCCGATGCGGCAGTGCCCGCATTTGCCGATGCCGCAGCACATTTTCCGCTCGTAGGAGACCCAGATGTTCTCCTCCGGGATACCCCGCTCCAAAAGGGCTTTCACGGAAAAGCGCATCATGGCGGGAGGCCCCACCACAATGGCTTTGGCGGTCCCCACGTCCTGAAGTTTCAGTTCCGGGATATACTTGGTCACCAGGCCCACGTTTCCGGTGTAGCCCTCCCCAGCGGCGTCCACGGTGAGCACCAGGTTCATTTTCCCGGCCCAGTCCGCGAAATCGTCCTTGAACAGCACGTCCCCGGGGCTCTTAAAGCCTGCGATCAATGTCATGTCACCCCGCTCCTCAGGGTGGTCCGCAAAATACCGGATCACGCCACGGACCGGCGAGACCCCGGTGCCCCCGGCCACCACCACCAGCTCGCCGCCGCGGTAGTCCTCATAGTCGAACCCGTTGCCGTAGGGGCCCCGCATGAATATGCTGTCCCCCTCGTAGCGCTCGAAAATCTCATTGGTCACCTTGCCCACCCGGCGGATGGTCAGGTCCACGGTTCCGTCCCCGATTCCGCTGACGGAAATGGGGGCCTCGCCGTATTTGGGGATGGACACCTCGAAGAACTGGCCGGGCTTTACCTCCCCCTCATAGGTCATGGTGAAGGTGTACTCGATCTCCGTGTGCTTTCTCACCTTCACAATTTTGGATAAAAAAGGCATGTATTCATTACGGCTCATGTCAGTTCTCCTCCTTTGCCAGTGCTGCCACCCGGTTCACGCAGGCGGAAAACGATATGTATTCCGGGCAGATGTCGTCGCAGCGTCCGCAGCCCACGCACATCTGATACCCGAACTGTTTCTTAAAATCCGATATCTTGTGGAGCACCTTAAAGCGCATCCGCTCCCCGTTGGCCTTCCGGTAGCAGCCGCCCCCGGCCACGTCGGTGTAGCCGTCCACCATGCAGGAGGCGTGGACTCTGCGCCGCTCTCCCGCCCGGCCGTTGTCCGTGTAGTAAATGTCCTGCATGGTAAAGCAGGTGCAGGTGGGACAGACGAAATTGCAGCGGCCACAGTTGATACAGCGGCTGTCGTACTCTTTCCAGAGCGGCGCCTGGATCACCGAACTGTCCAGGTGTTCCGGTATCTCCACCTTCACGGCGTTCTCCTCCGGGAAGTCCGGCTGGAAATCTGGCTGGGAGTCCGGCTGAGAATCCACCGGCGCGGCTCCCAGGCGCTCCAGCTCCCGGTCCAGCTCCGCCCACTTGCTGATAACGCGCACGCCCTCCGCTCCGGGTGTCACGGCCGCGTCGTAGTCCTCCGTCCGGTTGGTGCCCATGGACACGCAGAATCCGCTGCCGCAGGACAAAGGACAACTCATAAGCACCAGCTTAATATTGTCCCGCAGACGCCTGTAGTATTGGTCCTCAAATCGGTTGCGCAGATAGATTTCATCCAGCCGTTTTATGGCATGGATATCGCAGCTTCGCAGGAAAATCAGGGCCGGTTTGCACCGCTCTGCCTGGGCCTCGGTCACCGTTTCCTCGGTAAAGTAAAATAAAATCTGGGTGATGGGCAGCACCGCCTCCTTGAAGGAGTAGTGGGAGCGCTGATCCCATTCCAAATCCTCCCAATTTTCCAGCTCGCCATAGCGTATCACGTCCGTGTCGGAGTACATGCCCTCCCCCGCCATTCGCCGGGGGCCGAGCAGGGTGTAATCCGCTTTCCACCGGTCGAACAACCGCTTCATATCCTCAATCTGCAACTGGTATCCCATGTAGACGTTTCTCCTTCCATGGTAACAGTTCAGGATGGCTCATCGTCCTGAACGGTTACCTTTTATGTTAATATTTTAACTATAGCAGAAACGCACAAAAAATGCCGTGATTTCCATCACGGCTGCTTAAAATATTCTCGAAGTTTTTCCATATCCGGGATGCTGACATGGTTCTTTTCCATAGAAATCAGCTGAAGCTCGGTCAGTTTTTTCGCCTGCCGTGATACAGTCTCCCGCTTGGAGCCCAGCATATCCGCCAGATAGGTGATGCTTAAGTTCATTTCGATCAGCGTGCCCTTTTCCGTCTCCACGCCGTAGTCCCGGCCCAGCTTGAAGAGCTTGGCGGCCAGGCGCTTCTCCCCGCTTAAGGCGTTGGTGGTATTTTTCAGCTGGCGGTACAGGCGGCGGATCTTTAAGGCCATGGACTGCACCACCGCCCGGGTCAGGGCCGGGTCCCGCTCCATCACGGTCCAGAGCCGTTCCCTTGGGATCATGAACACCAGGGAATTCTCCTTGGCCTCGCAGCTCACCGAGGCCGGAAGGTTCTGCAGCATCTCCTCGTTCAGCAGGTTCCCTGGCCCGTAGACGAAGATCACCTTCTTCTCGTCCAGGGAATTGATCTTGTAGAGGGACGCCATGCCCTCCACCAGGAAGTACAGGGCGGAGGCCTCCTCCTTGTCCCGGAAAATGTGCTCTCCCCTCCCATACTTCTTCAGGCAGCCAAAGGCGGCCAGCGCCTCCCGGCCGGAAGCGGATGCGCTGCCAAGCACCGCGGACTGCCGGATTGCTTCCGCACACGTCATAATTCCAGCCCTCCCCTGCGCGCCTCTCCGTCCATAAAGTCCACAGCAAACGCCGCGACGCGCTCTACCTCGTCGAAGCCAAAGACCGGAACCTCCGCCCCCCTCAGGCACGGGCGGCCCCCCTCGTCCGTCCAATCCGTCACATAGGCCAGCACCGTCTCCCGCGGACAGACCGGCTGCCCGCCTATTTCCCGCCGGACCAGCTCCAGTTTGGGGTAGGAGGAATATTTCTGTCCCTCCAAAAGAATCAGATCCGCCTCGGGAAACAGCGAAAAGAAATCCGCGGCACACAGACCCGTCTGTTCCTTCACCGCCAGGTACCGCTTGTCCGAGTAGACCACGGTTCCGTAAGCCCCGGCCTCCTGCATGCGGCGGCTGTCCGTTCCCGGCACGTCGGCCTCAAAATCGTGGCCGTCGTGCTTGACCACCGCCACCCGCAGGCCCCGGCCCGTGAGGGACTCCACCAAGCGCTCCAAAAGGGTGGTCTTTCCCGTGTTCTTGACGCCGCTGACCGCCAGCACCGGCGGACAAAAGCCCGACAAGGCCTCGTATGCCTCCTTTGAATTCACGTTGCAGAACCAGAAGTCCGGAATCTGTTCCGCAGAGGTCTCCACCTGAATACATGAAATTTTTCCCAGAAAATGCATCAGGCGGTAATCTCTCCGCTCCACGCATTCTCTCAACGCCGGCAGGCAGGAGCGGGCGTACAGCCCGCAAAGTGGCTGAAGCCTTCCGCTTCTGGTCCGCCATACCAGGGCGTCCGTCCCCGGAGTCCACAGCTCCAACAGCCGCGCCGCCATGCGCCGGTGAAACAGCGGCATGTCGCAGGACACAAAAAACAGCAGATCGCACCGGGTCTGCTCAAAACAGGACAGGATTCCGCCCATTGGGCCGATGGGACCCTCCTCTCCCTCCACGGGCAGGTCAGGGATCACCTTTAACCCGGGCTCCTCCGGCGGCGGATAGGCCCCCGAGGAGAAAAAGCAGTCCATCCCCATTCTGTCAAATTCTTCCCTGATCCGGCCGCAAAAGCTTTTCCCCAGATAAGAAAGCTCCGCCTTGTTCACGCCTCCAAACCGCGATCCCCTGCCTCCGGCCAGGATCACCGCCCCACATTTCAGCTCCATATTTCACTGTCCTTTCCTCAGCCCGCAAAACGTCCGCATTACACGGACAAGCTCCCCTGAGCAGCGGCTCGTATAAGGACTATTATAAAATTGAGCGCCAATTAAATCAACATAATTTTAACAATCTTTTAATCTGCCTCCCCCGTTTTCAGCTCCCCTGTCGCCTGCAAACTGCTGGATCAGCATAGTCCGGTCCTTCCCCAGAATATTGGTCAGCTCTCCCACGGTCAGCTGCCCTTTCAGATACATTTTCGCCACGTCCAGCGAGTCGTTCCCGATCTTTGCCACCAGTTCCAAATGTGTCATAACCCTCACTCCCTCATCCGTTTCCGGCAAACCTTAAAATTGCCAGCACAATAATATATGCGGCATAAGGGCTATGTATGATTACTTTTTGTGATTCAGCGCAAGACGGTACAGCGCCGAGACGTCCTGGGAATACTTTTTCAGCAGCGCGCTCAGGTAGGGGGCTCCCTCCACCTGCGCCGACACCGGAACCGCCCGGGCCGTGACCGGCTCCTGCCTCATCCTGACGCAGACCATATTTCCGGCCTCCTGGATCACATAGCTGCACAGGGAAGAAAAATGCTCCAGCGCCGCCGTGTCCCCGATCTCCCGTTTCCGCGCCGCCGTGAGAAACAGAATCTGCTCCATCTCGCTGGACATTTTCCAGAACAGCTCCAGAAGCCGCCTGTAATCCGCCTGCTCCGGCGCCGGGAGATGGGCCTGGAGATACTCCTCAACCTGCTCGTAGATCAGCTGGAAACGGACCAGGCCGTCCCGAACCGCTCCGTAGTCAAGCGGCACGTGCAGACTGGCCACAAAAATTCTCAAATAGGAGTGCTGCATGTGAAACAGCGCCCTGATATTGTCCTGAAACTGCCCCCTCATGCTGGTGGGAAAGAAGAACCGGTTCACCGCCAGGACAAACACGGTAGCCAGTCCCACGTAAACCAGCCGCAGCTCCATGGCCATGGTCTCCTGCATGGCCAGCGAGGCCAGGGTGATGGAGAAGGCGGTGGAAAATACGGCCTGCTGCCAGGTCCCCGGCAGGGTACAGTACATAAAGGCCACGATCACGGAGGCCAGGGCGAAATGCCCCTGGACCCCCGGAAACAGCGGCAGCACAAAATACAGCAGCGTGCAGCCCGCCACAGTGCCGATAAAGCGGTTTTTCAGGCGGAAGGCGCTGTCCTCGTACATGGGCTGCAGCAAAAGAAATGCGTTGAGCACAAACCAGTAGGCGTGATTGCAGCCGGAAAGACGGCTGAACAGAAAACCCAGGGTCAGCACGGAGCTGAGGCGCAGGGAAAAACGCATCTCAAAGGTATCCGGCCGGAACCGCTGGAGAATCCAGGCCAACGGCCGCCCCTTTTCCCCGGAACGCCTTCTTACGGCTGCAAGCGGTAAATCCCTCTGCTCCAGGCGGCTTAAAAGGGTGAGCAGCAGGGAAACCGTCTGCTCCCCAAAGCGGCCGATTCCATCCTCCCGCAGTCCCGCCTCCCGGGCCAGCTCCTCCCCGTTTTCGCGCAGCGCCTGGGAACCGTTCTCCTCCCCATCCGCTCCGGCCTTTGTGCCTGTGCCCGGCCAGCACCCGTTGAATTCCCGCAAAAAAGCGCATAACCGCAGAAGAAAACGCTTCTCCTCCTCCCCGATCCCGTTCTCCCTCAGAACCGTGAGAAAATAAGCGGAGCGCTGAAATAACAGCGCCGCCATATAGTGAATCTGCCCCTCCCGCTTTACCGCATAGGAAATCCCCCGGCTCTGTTCCACCTGTTTGCAGAGCGCGCGCTGGATGGAGAGCAGCTCCCCGGCCTCCGCATTTTCCTCCCCCGCCGCCCAGGCCGAAAGATGTCCCGCCAGAACCTCCAGGCCCCGCCGTTCCAGCCCGTAATCCACATCCCGCTCCCTGCCGCGGGAGTAGATGAGAAGCGCCCCGGCCAATAGCAGCAGGCCGTAGGTCATGGCGCAGAGAAAACGTCCGAACTCCGAGACAGCCACCGGGTTCAGCTGGAAAAACACAAAGCCCATGGCGCTGGTGAAATAACCTTTCTGATTGAATTGAGTGGATTGCAGGAACACCAAAAGAAACGGAACCAGAATATTGAGAATCACACACAGGATCAGCCAGTGGCCCGCAAGAAATGCCAGCACGGCCAGCGACAGCTGTACCGCGGCCATGGAGAGCAGTTTGGCCATGGTCTGCCGCTTCCGGCACCGCACCTTGAACAGCGTGGCCAGAACCGACACCACAATGATGTACTTCACCCCAAACAGCCAGAGAATCGAATAAAATGCAATCAGAAAAAACAGAATCACCGGCGCTGCATCCGTAAACGCCAGCTTTGCACGGCCCGCAAGGGACCGCAGCGTTTGACTTGCCAAGGAACGTTCACTCCTTCTCTTTTCATTTCCACATTCAATCAGGCGGCCTGGCATCGCGCCAAACCGCCTGAGTCAAATTCCGTATGCCTGTACGCCCGCGGAGCGCGTTTCCGCTCCCGGCGCAAGTCTTGACTTCCATCTGCAATCATACCACATTGTCTGCTGTTTTCAACCGGTTGACCCGGATCTTAACGGCATTCTAGCGGGCTGTCCTGCCGGTCTGTTCCTCCAGCTTCCAGATCTGCACCGTTCCGTCGTAATCCCCGAATACCCGGCGGATCATCTCCTCCACGATCTCCCAGTCCCCGCCCGCGCTGCCGCAGCCGATCTTATAGGGAAACGCCACAGTCTCGTGTTTTTCCCGCACGTCCAGAAAACCGCGGATCTCCGTCATAGCCTGCTCCAGGGCCGCGTAATCCGTGTAAAGTCCCTTTTTGCCGTAATCGTCCTGGCCGTACAGGTTGGCGATCAAAAACCACCGGCCGTCCTGCTCCACCGGCTGGGCGCTGACCCGGCCCAGCAGCCTGGAGGTGTCTCCGTTCTCCTTCTCCACCCACTGCCTGGTCATCTTTTTGTAGGTTTTCTCAACCTCCGGGAACCTCTGCCGGATCGCCCCTGCCATGCCGCGGCCGAACGCCCCCTGGCAGTTCACCTGGTGGCAGATCAGATCCGCTCCTGAATCCAGAATGTCCCCATTACAATACTCAATCATACCGTCCTCCTATTCCACCCCGGCCTCTCTAAGGATCCGGTTCAGCTCTTTTGTGGTCAGACAGAACATCCGCTTAATGGACCGTTTGTCCTCCGAATTTCCGGAATACGCTTCCACAATATCCGCGTCGCTCCAACTGAAATCAACCGGTTCGTTCATGTACTCTTTCATTGGCTCTCCTGTTGTCAATCATAAGCTTTGCTATGTGATGTGTTTCCTTATTATACTTTGTCATTAGCCGACAGGCTGATGATAAGGAATACGTTTCCTTATTATAACTGGACTCGGGCAAAACGGCAAGTTCTAAATTATGTACGTTGTAGAATAGGAAGAAGAAACTATATTTTTATTTCGTGGAATCCGTCCTGAGATCGATCAGCCCCGGGAGTTTGACAGTTAAATTTCCAAAAAAGTCTTACAGGCCGCAAGTAGCCT
>ENA-UOJP01000450-UOJP01000450.1-human-gut-metagenome-genome-assembly--contig:-C102-NODE-450-length-79008-cov-11.295011_pt1 | contig 79008 bp, 89 predicted proteins | sample MGYA00242353_ERZ723900 | MGnify/ENA metagenome assembly ERZ723900 | reverse complement strand
TCAAACGCAAGATCTGCGTTTCTGTTTCAATCTTTTTCGGCATCAGATTTAAAATAGCAATGCGCAATGGACGAATATCTTGTTTTCGGGCAACATCCTCTTCTAAGGCAAAGATTTTTTCACTTTCCAAAATCTCCTTAGCAGGCAATCCATTTAGTATATTAATTGGCATACCAAATCACCCTAAATTTGCGCAAAGGCTTGTTTCAGATCATCTAAGATATCTTCCACATTTTCAATACCGCATGATAAACGTATCAAGCCTGGGGTAATACCGCAATTTACCAACTGTTCATCACTTAACTGACGATGTGTTGAGCTTGCCGGATGCAAGACACAGGTACGAATATCGGCTACATGGACTTCCAAAGAAGCGAGTTGTAAATGATCGATAAAGGCAGCGGCGCGCTCCCTTCCCCCTTTAATGGAAAAGGAAATAACTCCACAACAGCCATTTGGCAGATATTTCTGTGCCAAAGTATAGTATTTAGAACTTTTTAAGCCTGGATAGTTTACAAATTCAACAGCTTCCTGACTTTCTAAATATGCAGCCACTTTCTGGGCATTTGCACAATGACGCTCCATGCGCAAAGCCAGTGTTTCTAAGCCTAGGTTTAATAGGAAAGCAGAATGGGCAGCTGGATAGCAACCTAAATCACGCATCAGCTGTACGCGTGCTTTGGTAATATAAGCAGCCTTACCAAAGCTTTCGGTATAAACAATACCATGATAAGATTCATCCGGTGTGCTTAAGCCAGGAAATTTTCCATTATCCCAAGGAAAGTTCCCACTATCTACGATCACACCGCCTACCTGCAAGGCATGTCCATCCATATATTTTGTCGTTGAATGGATTACGATATCGGCACCCCATGCAAATGGACGGCACAAAATCGGTGTAGCAAATGTATTATCAATTAATAAAGGTACATCATGGGCATGTGCTAGTTTGGCAAACTTTTCAATGTCCAACACATTCATGGCCGGATTCGCCATGATCTCACCAAAAACGGCCTTGGTATTCGGACGAAAAGCAGCTTCAATTTCGGCTGGCTGTGCATCCGGGTCAACAAAGGTAACTTCAATGCCAAACTTCTTCAAAGTAATGGCAAATAAATTCACCGTTCCGCCATAAATCGTTGAAGAAGAAATCACATGATCTCCGCTTTCCAACAAATTCATCAAAGCTATGAAAGAAGCACTCTGTCCACTTGTTGTACATAGTGCACCGATACCGCCTTCCAATGCGGCAATCTTTTTTTCTACTGCATCTACAGTAGGATTGGAAATACGTGAATACATATGCCCTTCTGCTGTTAGATCAAATAATTGTCCTACAAAATCAGTTGAATCATATTTATATGTCGTACTTTGATAAATGGGCAATACACGTGGTTCCCCATTCTTTGGTTCATACCCTGCATGTAAGCATTTTGTTTCTATTTTCATAAACGCTCCTCCAATTTTCATATGTTTAATTTTACTATCATTTCTTTCATTATTCAATCTATTTTTATTTCACTCCTACACAGGTTCTTCCTTTGATCTGATCCAATACCCGCATGACCTCCATACTGGCTGCCTGTGACATTAGCGGACTTTCCAATAGTCCTTGTTCCATGCAATCTACAGCATGTTCGATTTCCGGTGTAAAATCACTCTCCATACAAACTTGAATCTTCTCTTGCCCATCCTCTTTCACAAGAAGTGCCTCGGTGTTCTTCCAAAAATTCTCACAAACGATATAGCCGTTATCTCCATATAAAAACCCCTTATTTTCAACTGTCATATTCCAACAGCTGCGAATACTAGCCATGATGCCATTTTCATATTGTAATAAGCATTGCATAAAATCATCATACCCTTTTTGCGTAAGATGGACCATATCTTTGCAGGATACAAGCCTGCTATTGGCAAAAAAGTTTGCATAAACCAATGGGTATACACCGACATCATAACTACAGCCCCCATCCTCTTGACGATAGCCCCAAAAATCATCCGGCATATTTTCCTTACCAAGATCATAACCATAACTTGCCTCAATATAGCGCAATTGCCCGATTGCTCCATCCTGTATCATTTGTTGAATGGTCTGATTTAAAGGAGTAAAAATCGTTTTTTCTGCCTCCATTAAAAAACATCCTTGTTTTTTCGCAAAGGTAAAACACTCCACTACTTGCTCATGATTAGCAACAAATGGTTTTTCACATACTACATGCTTATGATGCTGTAAGCATGCCATGATATGTGTATAATGCAAATAATTAGGGGTACAGATATACACCATATCTACCTGAGGATCATGCAGCAATTCCTCATAGCTCCCATAGGCTTTGGGGCAAGGATGTTGTTTTTGAAAATCTTGAGCGTGTGCGATATTTCGCGATGCTACCGCATATAGCTGTGCATTGTGTGCATAGGCAATCCCCTTTGCAACACGATGTGAAATCTTTCCTAATCCCATGATACCGATATTTTTCATAGACGTTACCTTCCTTTTCCTTTATTGTAACGCAAGGAGATACAACTCGTAAAGAAGTCATTTTCATATGTTTGATTCTTTGTTATAATGAAAAAAAAGGAGGCTTTTAAAATGGAATATGAAATCAAAGGCGGGCAATTACCGGTTGTTGTTTGTCATTTACAAAAAGATGAAAAAGTATTTACCGAATCCGGTGGCATGTGCTGGATGGATGATGGATTTGAAATGTATGCGAATACACGTGGTGGTTTACTAAAAGGATTAGGCCGAGCTATGGCTGGTGAATCCATTTTCTTAACAACCTATACTGCCGGCAACGATAATAGTGAAATTGCCTTTGGCTCTAGTTTCCCCGGTAAGATCTTACCCATTACCTTATGTGATGGAGAATGCATCATCATTCAGAAAACAGCCTTTCTAGCTGCGGAAGACAGTGTCACCTTGCAACCATTCTTCCGTAAACGTTTAGGAGCCGGTTTCTTTGGCGGAGAAGGTTTTATCCTACAAAAACTGATAGGACCGGGAACCGCCTTCTTAGAAATTGATGGCGATATTGTGGAGAAAGAGTTACAACCAGGACAGCTGTTAAAGATCGATCAAGGCTATATCGCGATGTTTGAAGAGCATGTAGATTTTGATATCACAACAGTAAAAGGTTTAAAAAATAAGTTTTTAAGTGGTGAAGGTTTCTTCTTGGCAACCTGTAAAGGTCCGGGCAAAGTATGGTTACAAACCATGCCATTCTCAGTCTTAGCTGATCGTATCATCGATATTGTACCACATCAATAAAACAATGCTTCCTTTCAAAGCCATCTATCCTGATGGCTTTTTCTTTTGCGAATATAGATGGTTCTTTTTTACAAAAAGGTATTGTCAAATTCACAAAAATATTGTATATTATTAACGCAATCAAGATGCGGGTGTAGTTCAATGGTAGAACTTCAGCCTTCCAAGCTGACTACGTGAGTTCGATTCTCATCACCCGCTCCATTATGAGTAAGATTTGTGCTCAGAGCCTATGGCTCTGGGCATTTTTGTTAAATTTTACGAAAAATCGGAAGCGAGTTCGTACGATATGTACACGGGATGTGTAAGGAATATTTCTCCTTATACATCCCTTTTTCTTTTTCCTCCACCATGGTCCATGATCCATGATCTTTGAAAATAAAATAGCGAGCACTAAAACAAGAAGTGAGCGACATCTGATGATACGCCAAGACGGTATTTTTGAATTCAGAAAGAAATCAAGAATACAAGAGCGATCCATATCAGGCAGAAAAAGCGGTCTCGAAAGCCGGTTCGCCAGGACCTTCGTATAATGATACTTATAAATAAAATGCTCCGTGGAGGAGTTGGTGTGAATCCAATGAATGCTAGCGATAGCTGTTTAGTGCTGCCCGGCCGAGGGATGCGAAAGATATCGGTGTTTTGATGATTATAGTTTTATAAACGGGTCTTTGACTCGTTGTTACATAGAACTGCTGAGACTTTTTTGTTTTCGGCAGTTTTCTTGTACCAATAAGTCTTTTCGACTTCGTGGATACGACAATGGAAGGAGGTGTGTTCATGCTATCTAAGGATGAAGATCGTTGCGTCCATGGTACCTGTATTTGGTTCAGCGATGAAAAAGGTTATGGTTTCCTATTATCTGATGATGGTGTTTCCAGTATGGTTCATTACACAGATATAAAAGAACCAGGCTTCAAGAGACTTTACAGAGGTCAAAGAGTCACCTATGAAGAATTGGAAACAGAAAAAGGAAGATCAGCCCGTCGAGTAAAATATGTGAAGGATTTTACTTCTATCGCAGATCATTCATCGCTGTGAGCCATTACTTATTTTTGAAGATCTATCGTGTATAGCGGAAGAAACCGCATGGAGGAAAAACTATTATGAAAACGATCGCAATCTATAACATCAAAGGTGGAGATGGAAAAACGACCACCGCAAAACATCTGGCTGTCGGACTGTCCAAAAAAGGTATCCGTATATTACTTGCTGATGCTGACGGCCAAGCCAACTGTTCAAAGTCTTTCATCGACAAAAAATTAAAACGAGACCCTGCGTATTATGAAAGCAGTCTCGATGGAGATAAAGAAGCAGCCTTCATCCATCGTTATATGAATCAGGATCATGGCGCAACGATCTCTACGATCTTCGAAAGTCCGAAAGCAGTTAGCTCTTGTATCCAACATACATCCTATGCGAATCTGGATATCATCCCCAGTGATCTGACGCTCTATTTGGCTGATACGAAGCTCCGTCTCAGTGATGGTACCAGAGAGAATAAGTTGAAGAGAGCTACGAATTTCATCAAGAACGATTATGACTATATGATCTTCGACTGCTCCCCTGTCAAATCCCTCGTATCGGTCAATGTCCTATATACGGAGCCTTTGGTCATCATCCCAGTCAGTCCTGCAGATGACTCCATGCAAGGTCTGGCATTGACGCTCAATGAAATCAACGCTTTGAAGGATCTGTATGAAGACTTGGATATCGATTACAGGATCTTGATCGTCAAACGGAAGGATAATATCGAATATCGTGAGAATATCGCAGAGATACGCTCTGCTTTCGGAGATAAGGTATTTCAGACGATGATCCGTGATCAAAGCAAGCCGGTAGAAAAAGCAGTCAGAGAAAGAAAGACCGTACTGGATCTCCCATCGTCCTCCATCGCAGATGACTACCGAAACTTTCTTGATGAACTGGAGGTGATGTTACATGACTGATGTCATCGGAGAAATGCTGAACGATACCTCGAAGGATATGCGTTATAAGCGGATCTTTATCTACGACATCGACCCCTGTGAGTATAATATGTATCCGATGCAGGAGATCGAACAGCTCGCACAGAACATAAGCGAATGCGGACTGCTCCACCCTATCACCCTATATCGCAAGGCAGATGGGCGCTATATGATCCTGAGCGGAGAACGACGGTATCGCGCGATGCTGCTAAATTATGAAAAAGGTGATGAACGCTGGGAAGAGATCCCGGCCATCGTCAAAATGCAGGAGCTTACGATGCGTGAGATCCGCAGATTCGTCCGCAGAGGGAATGCAAACCGGGAAACCTTACCAAAAGAGCTGAAATTGCAGATCGTAAAAGAATCGCTGCTGGACTACCAACAAACGAAAGAGGAAGGGCTCATACCTACCGGAACACTCAAAAGAGAGTGGATCGCAATGGATACCGGATTCAGTGCACGTTCCGTTCAGGACTATCTCAATCTATTGGAGGAGCATCCAAATAAGGAGAAAAAAGAATCGCGATCTTTAAAATACGAAGATATACAGAATTCGATGCATGATGTGCTCAGACTTCCAGTGAAGATCACGGACAAGCAGATCAGTATCAAGATAAAGGATGATCTCGATCTTGCGCGCGTCCTCGAGCTGCTGGGGATCGAAACCTTATAACGAAAAAAGATATCTTATACTTATAGAAGGAGGAAGAGAATGACATCCAAAAAGAAAAGAAAGAAGAAAAAAGGACCAAGCCCACAAAAAGGGATAACGAATGAAAGACTGGCCGATAAGCTGAAACGGATCCTGCGGGAGAAGAAGATATCGAAAGAAGAATTTGCCAGAAAGCTGGATGAACCATTACCTTATATCCTAGAGGTATTGAAAGGTAGGAGGAGTATCCATCTTCCTACTCTGATACGGATGTGTAAGGTATTGGGTGTACCTATCTTACATTTTGAAGATTGTATCCGAAAGGATGACGCTGCATGATCTCCGGATCAGCGAAGAAGGTGATGCTCATAGGAGTAGCCTTCTTTCTCGTGATCATGATGTTTGCGGCGGTCGGTATCGGAGGTGGCAGTACCGAAGATGATATCGATCTTTCGACTTCCCTATTGAGTGAAGCAGTCGAAAGATATCGTCCCTATGTGACGAAAAGAGCAGAGGTCTATGACATGGCGGATCATGTCGAATTGATCCTCTGTGTGATGGAAGTGGAATCTCATGGTGAAGGTATGGACCCGATGCAGGCTGCAGAGGGTCCTTTTAACAAGAAATATCCAAAGGTACCCAATGGCATCCGTGATCCTGAATATTCCATAGATTGCGGGATACAGGAGCTGCGCTCCGTATTGAAGAAAGCAGGAGTGAAATCCGGAGAAGATAAGGAAAGGATAAAGGTGGCTTTGGCCGGATATAATTTTGGAAGTGGCTATATCGAATGGGTCGATGCGAACAAAGGTGGAAAATGGACATTAGAGAATGCGAAAGAATTTTCTGCAATGATGGCAGCCAAAATGGGATGGTCTGTTTATGGCGATCCGAACTATGTCGATAAGGTCATGGAATATTACGAAACAGCTGCTATCGGGATCGAAGGAAAAGATGCTTTTTTAGTACCGATGAAGAGTTATACACTGACGAGCAGTGTAGGACAACGAAGTCTCGGAGATTATCACTATGGAACGGATATCGATGGAGGCTATGGCGCAAATATCTATGCACCTGCCGCAGGGATCGTCTATGAGGTATCTAACGATTGTCCGCCAAGCGATGGTTATTTGGGGAATTCCTGTCCCTATAGCGGAGGCTATATCGGTGGTGGAAATTACGTCATGCTGAAGGTCACCAACAAGAAAGAAGATTATTATATCTTCTTATGCCATATGAAAAGGACCCTAGTCAGCAAGGGACAGAAAGTAAAGAAAGGCCAAAAGATCGGCGAACAGGGACATAGCGGTAACAGCACGGCATCGCATCTACATATCGAGATCCACAAAGGGACTGCGCATATCGCAACGAAGGATGGACTCGTCGATCCTGAGAAGATCATGAACTTTAAAAAACGATGAGGAAATGGAAGGTGATCCGAATTGATAAAGAAGAAGGATGTCATCCTATCAGCCGTATGCATCTGTCTGGGTGCAGGAATAGGGTTTGGTACGAAAAGTATGCTTATGGAAGAAAAAGAACAGGAGCCTGCAGTTTCAGAGGTCCAAAAGCAGAGGAACTCTACGAAGGATGATAGTGAAGAAAAGACAAAGCTAGTAGATGCAGAGCAGAAGGAAGCTCCTGAGCGTTATACAGAACCGGCAGTACGATATATCAAGGTGATGAAGATCGGAAGCTCAACAGATATCTATTACGAGCGTCTGGATAAAGTAAAGGATATACTGAGTGACAGCATGTATGAGACATTGTCCCCTGAGATGAGCAAGGAGGAAATACAAGCCGAAAAAGAACAGGCTGCAAAGGTAGATAAGGATTCTATCACGAAAACGAAGATCACAGATACACGATACAGTTATCGATGGAAGAAAGAAGGAAGCTACGAAGTCTCTGTGATCTATACACAGCGCGTCACACGAGGAGATTTCAGCGATCAAGAACGATATCTGTGCCGTATGGAGGTTACGAAAAAAGATAAACGATATATCATCACGAACATATATGAAGACAGCGCTTTGTCTGATGGTCTATATTGAATATGACATTTTGATGAATATCAATATATAGAGTGACAGGAGGTGGTTCAGTTGTTTATCAAGATCTGTGAGTATATCTATGAGAATATCGTAATGATATTTATATTAAATAACGGTATATGGCTTTGCCTTCTCTTTGATGATCAGCCAGAGTGGGATCTCGACCTCGGTCCCCGAATAAACAATCTATCTTTTAAAATAGAATACGAAACGAGATGTCCGATCACATATATCTATTCATTCATACGTTTTTTCTATATTTTGATCGTTGTAGTTTGGCTTTTGTATATAGTGTTTAGTATTCTAATCTATATCATAGGTTTGATTTTCTTTTTTCAAGTAATGATGTAAAACGACTATACTTTATCTTAGAACTGAGAATAAAGTTTTTAGTGTTTTCATCACTTCATAAATTCCACCCTCGAAGAAAAAGTGTCTCAAACGAAAATACTCGCTACAACGACCGGAAAAGCCTTGTAGAAGGCTTTTCTCATTTTTAGATAAAGATTTATATATATCATGACAAAACGATGCTCTGAAGCTTTGAAATAAAGTTTGAAATTAAAATTAAACTATGAATAAAAGTCTATATAAACAAGTCGCGTACGAGCTTGTGTATAGATAAGAGAGCGCTGCTCTGATAGCGTATGGCAATCTATCAGTGCTATCTTCAGACATAAAAAAATAAAGAAAGGAATCATAAAATGGAACTCGACCAGATGATATTCGATGATCTCATCAAATGCTATAAGTCGAAGAACTATCGTTTCGACTTCGTATCAGACGAACTCTTCGTAGATGGATATTCCAAGGGTGTTTATATCCACTTCTCCCCTTTGAACAGGGATGCTTTTCTGAAGTATATAGAGGATACTCCTTTTTTCTTCGACATGGAGCTTCCCATGCAGAAAGACACCTTTCTTGATGCCTACCTGGATTTCATGGATCATGCCTGCACGAAGAAACGCAATACCCGTTATGCGGTCTCCATCACAGTCCTGTATCCGAAGAAGCTCCAGACCATTGAGGAACGGAAACGCTTCATACGTCAGTACGTCCTGCAGCTGTGTGGTCTGAAACAGCCGATCCCTTATTTCGTTGAAAATATCACCATGGGATGCGGCACTTATGCTAGAATAACCATGATAGACAGGATCTATATCGCCAGGACACAATGGATGGTTTACAAGAAGGATGGCTGGTTCGACAGCAGGACCGGAAGATTCGCAAGTGCGGATTGTCCGGAAAGATACAAGGTGTTGAAATATAGAGCCGGTGACTATCGACTGGATAAGGATGGTAACCGTATCCCATCGAAGGCCATCTTCAGCAATTCCCTGCAGAACTTCGTTTACGGGAAAGACATGCAGAGTGGCCGTAATCTGTGGGATGAATTCATTTGGAAGCTGCGTCAAAAGTTCCTGGACACAGTATTGCGAGTGTGTGGTAAGACGGATCATGTCAAGAAAGGAAAACGGCTCCATAAGACGGAATGCAAGCCGGAGTATCATCGCTATGTACGCCGACGTATCGCTGCATTGAATTTCGCAAAACAGACCATCGAATATACGACGAATTATCTATTGAAGAAGTTTTGCGCAGAGGATATCGTATTCACACACTACAATGAAGCGAAAGGCGGACGGACAGAGCATAGCCGGGCTTATAAACAGGTCTTGTCGATTTTTCACAAATACAGGACCAGGTTTCGTAACGGAGTCTTCCATGATGAGACAGGGAATGAACATCAGCTGGACTATTATCACCAGAACGTCTATGAATTAGATTGCAGTATCCAATGCCTTCTGGATCAGTTCTTTACTGATATACAGGCATTGTAAGAAGATGAGAAAAGAATACATGAAACAAGCGAAACTATTATTTTTACTACGGAATGACCTGGCATCCACTTCACAAAGGATCATCATTGAGATCAGCGAGGAAGATCATGAATACTGTATCGGACATGGAGATGATGACAGGGAATATGTCCTAAAACAAAACGAGCGATACAGAGTCCTTGAGGATCCGCGTGGGATCCGGGTATTCGGAACGGATGAGGATATCTGTCACTATCTGCTGTTCAAATACTGCAGAGATGTTGCAGCGGATGTAGCATATCCTACAGGATGGCTGAAAGAACTGGAAAAACGATTCGAACAGATCCGCTGTGATGACCTTTCCGTATTCTACAATAAAACAAACGAATAGATATACCTTAACACTGCTTCTCATGCGGTGTTTTATTTTCCTCTCTCAGCTTGATCTTTGCTGGGAAAAGGACAAAAACGACCTTTAGCTGGCCCAACAAATACAAAAAGCTGAATCAAAAGACTCTGCCGGCATGAGCGCCGGCGGCTACATGGCAACTTGCCATGTAGCTATGGAATACCGCATGCGCCTACACCGTCAATGACCGGGTCGTATTTTCCTATCGGAAAATCTCCACCCTACGTTCCGTTCCTTGACTGCTCCGGTTCATCGCGGTTCGTAGAAAGTGTAAGGTACGTAGCTTTACGATAGAAGGAAAACATAAGGAGGACAGAAACTATGTTGACGTTTCATTTCAAAAACAAGGAAGAGTTTTATGAGCGAATCGAAGATGGGTCCCTGCAGAAGAGCATGATGGAATATTTTAATAGATCGGCAGACATGGGGCTTCCGGTCGAGGAGGATACCCTGTTCTATAACTTTGAAGTAGGATTTGAATGTGTATTAGAAAATGGAAAGCGTTGTATCACGGATGAGGAAGTAGCACATCGACGTGGTGAGATTGCCGGAAGACTCCACGATGTGATCCGCAGTGTCTGGAGGAGATATCAGAAAAGTGTCCCTATATCGGGAAAAGATTTTACTCTTACAGAGCTCAGCACGGATATGTGGCGGTTGGTCTGGATAGATTCGGATATCCCGGAAAAGAAAGCAGAATACCTCTTTTGGAGGCATCAGATCTTCGTATGCAGTGCATTGGGGAATGCCGTCTTCACCTTCCCTCAGAGAGTGAGCTGGAAGGATGTTTGGGCCAAGATGGAGACTTCTCAGTTTGCTGATGCCCTATCTATTGGGGATTTCAAAAGTCATATATGGATTGGAAGTGCTGCATATGATGACATCATAGAACGTTACCGACAGCGATACCGGAAGGCAGATAAGGAGGGACCGATCTCCCTGATAGAATATGAGCGATATCTGCAGTATGCACAAGAGTCCTCATGCCATGAAGAATTCCTCCTGAGGATCGAGCTGGATGAGGACCTGCCCTACCGTCATGACCGGGAGGAGCGATGGCTGCGGACAGAATGCGGGATGCGCCTGAACCCAATCGTTGCGTTTTACTTACATGGGCTTCAAGTCTTCTACAAACGTCAGATCGAGCGCAGATATCCGCTAAACGAAGGGAGCTGAATGATATGAAGAAAATATATAACGATGACGCACTACTGAAACGAATCAAAAAACAGATCCGTATATGGGAAGCGTATTACAATGAGACCGGTCATTATCGGGAGGAAACGATCTTTCTGGATACCGGCGATACAGCGGTCTATGATCCTTATGTCAGCGAATGTATGCGATTCAAAGTCGATCCAAAAGCTTATTACGGAGAAGAAGCATACCAAGCATGGCTGGAGAACATGAGATCCTATCTAGGCGGTGATGAACTTGGCAAAGAGAATACTTGATGTTTGTTGTGGATCAAAATTATTTTGGTTTCAAAAACACCATCCCGATGTCGTTTATATGGATATCAGGCAAGAACATGGAGATATCCATGGAAAGCATGTCCATGTCGATCCTGATGTGATCGGAGACTTTCGAAATATCCCATATGATGATGGACGATTCGATATGGTCGTATTCGATCCTCCACATCTTCGCTGGGCCGGGCCGAATTCTATCATGAAGGCTCAGTATGGTCAGCTCAGTGAGACATGGTCGCAGGATATCGCTCAAGGGTTCAAAGAATGTATGAGAGTGTTGAAATCAGGAGGCTTCTTGATTTTCAAATGGAACGAATGTCAGATCAGAGTCAATGAGGTCTTGAAGCTCATGGATACGACGCCTTTATTCGGAAACAGACGTGGTGATACCCATTGGCTCGTATTCACAAAAGAGGAATGTCAAAATGAAGAGATATCATAAGTGGAATATATACAAAAACGTCATCATGCTGAGATACCTGTTCCGTGGATGTGATGGTCTCCGGCAGCACGTCCAAATGATGAGATGGATCCATAACAAAGGACTTACCGAGGTCTTCGATTTCATAGAGGAACACTTCGAAGAGACCTGGACGATGCCGATCCAAGAATTTATTACGGAGAAGAAACATACCAGGTATGATCGAAGAAGATAAAAGACTACCCGGTCGCGAAATACGATGCCATATCTGCAAGACGGATCTGATCGCCATCAGACCAGTGACGGCCGGAGATAAAAGCATAGGAGAATACTTGGGATATATACCATATGAATGTGTAGATGGGAGGAACTATCATGATTAATAGAGTTGTATTAGTGGGAAGATTGACGAAGGACCCTGTATTACGGAAGACGACAAATGGCGCATCGGTCGTGTCTTTTACGGTCGCATGCAACCGGCTTTTCAAACAGGAGGGACAGCCAGAAGCTGACTTCATCAACACTGTCGTCTGGAACAAGACCGCGGATAGTGTAGCGAAGTATACGCACAAGGGCTCTCTGGTAGGTGTAGAGGGCCGTATCCAGACGCGCAGCTATGATGACAAGGATGGCAAGCGTGTATATGTAACAGAGGTGGTCGCGGATAATGTGCGCTTTCTGGACAGCCGGAATGCAGGAGGTACGGATCATGCTTACATACCCGGACAGGAAAGCACACAGAGCATCACCACTACGAGCAACAGCACTCCGTCCTTCTCTAGTGAGTTCACGAGCACTGCAGCATTGGATATCTCGGATGACGATCTGCCATTTTAATAAAGGAAACGATACGGATGATCACGCAAAAAGAGATCGATGTGGAGGTGTGGGAACTGGTCGATACGACGAAGAACCTTTATATCTCCAATATGGGAAGAGTCAAGCGTATCTATGCAAACGGAAGAGAGTGGATGCTGAAGCCATCTGCGTAAAGGCGTCCCTCCCTACTTCATCAAGATAAACAAGAAGGAAGTCAAGGTCGCACAGCTCGTATGGAGAGCTTTTCATGGGAATTATGATACGAGGCGCTACAGTTTGATCCACACGGGCCTGAAGACAGATGACCGGCTGATGAATCTGACTCTTTTGTCGAAACAGGAGGCAGGAAGCATGTTCGCAAGCCGCAGCCGACGAAGAGGGATCTATAAGGTAGATCCGGAGAACAGGAACATTCTCGCATTTTATAAAAGCTCCAGAGAAGCAGCGGCAAAGGAATACTGCAGCTACCAAACGATCCTGGACAGCTGTAATGGAAAGACGAGAAGGAATGCGACCGGCTATAGCTTCGTATGGTCTGAGGTCGTAGATGATTCTTCCGGCTGGATATAAGGGACATATCGATACATAGGGAAAGAGGATGAAGGAGGATATAGAAATGGAAGAATATAATATCAAGCTAAGACTTACACAAACAGAAGCAGAGCGACTCGTAAAAGCTGCAGCACAGCACGATCAGAAGGTTTCCGAGCTGCTGGAATCCTTTGTATATGATCTAGTCGCATCTGATGAGCATCGCGGAGGTGATGATGAGACAGAATTGGCCCATCAGTGGTATCAGCGGCGCAATGAAGCACTCTATCCGCATCATGCGACCCCGTTGACAGAGAGCGAATCTCTAAAGCTGGCAAAGACAGATATACAGAAGCGCTGTATACAGGAAGCATTCCGGTATACTCCCCTTTATTTCGAATGGATAAAAGCAACGATGAAAGAGGATGGAGTGATCATGGAAGATCGGGAACATCAGTTCGTAAACTTCTATATCGACACAGAGGATGGCATTGTCGATATCATGGAGGATTACGGAAACAGCTGCGATGATCTGAAGCTCGTTCATGGGTCTGAAAAGGTCACGTGGGAGGAAGTGGAAGCTCGCCTGCGCAGTTATTCGAAAAAACATCAACAGGAGTTACAGTATCACTTGAAAGAATGTCTTCAACGATTGCCAAAACAAGAAGAAGGTATCGACCATGTGCGGATAAAGATAGCAAGCGATATCTATCGTCTGGAGGCGATGCTGCGTGAAATCCTGGAAAGCACCTGTCATGTATGAAGCTTGTCGAGCGCTTCAAGGTATCATCGGATGAAGTCATACATATATCCGTTTTTTCAGATAAGACCATCGTGAGGAGGGATCATATGAAGAGTGAAACATATACAGGATTATCAGAAGCATTGCAGGCGGTAAAGACGAGATACGTGCAGCTGCCGGAGGAAGGAATCGATCAACAGACGCCGGAACCATTCGCATGCCTGATACGGGCATGTGAAGCTGTCTTTCAAGAGGAACAGATACGCAGAGATCGTCAGTTACGAGAGGTACGGAAAGCACGAAGAGACGGGATCATAGGGCGACCAGTCACCCCCTGCAGGGAAGACTTTCTGAAGCTGACGTATCTGCATGATAAAAAAATGGTGACAGCAATGGAAGCGACGAGAATGGATATAGGAGTTGCCATTTCATGCAGAACGAAAAGGAGATATCAGGAGGACGAGGGATGGAAGATATAAGGAAGCTGATCGTATTCCTGATCATCAACATCTCGGCATTCCTCTGTTATCTGCTGGGAAAAGAAAATCGGAGAAAGAGAGAGGATGGACATGAAGAAGAATAAATATTTAAAAGCGAAACTGACTGCAGATACGGAAGAGGACTGTCTGTACAACACTTTCTGGATCTATGTTGCCGGTATATCGGAGCTGTTACTGATTGTCATGCTGCAGGGAGAGCTGAACTACATCAGTATCCCCTGCCTCATCGCAGCCGGCTTCTCTTTAGGCGTCTGCGCATACAAGATGGGACAAAACGCAAGGGAGCGATAAAACATGACCTTAGAAGATTACTTACCACAGATACAATTACTTACTTTACAGAATTACAACAATACCATCATCGCTTATGCGGCATATGTGCGTTTCGGGAAAAAAGCGATCGCAGACTATTGCAGGGAGAAGATCGGAAAAGAGGTCAGGGTCATCGTAAAGGATGATGATCCTATCAATGAAGATGGGTCGATCAGTCAAAATCGCTCGAAGCCTTCCAGATCGAGAACAGTGATCCTGGAGGTCATCAGCGAATGACGTACGTGGTCGTCACGATCACGTACTTCCTCCTCATCGGATTCCTTCTATGGAAGAATGAGGCGGGGACCTATATCCGGCATATGACGCCGCATCATCTGGTCTGTATCCTGAAGACCTCCCTTTCCATACTGACCGAAGTGGTATTGACGATGTCCCTGACATTCGCATGCGTCTATACGCTTTGCGGCTTACGCAAAGCGCTCCCTGATGAGAAGGAGATCCTGTTGCTGTGTCGGATGGTCCTGTTGTTCATCGTGCTGGTACGCTACTTATTTCAGAAAGAGGTGAGCTTCCCGTTCCTCCTCTTCTATATGAATGTGACCATCTTTTCCGACCTCCTCTATCAGGGCGCGGATATCCTACGTTCCCTGCTGTATCTGGTGTTTCTCATACTACATGCACTCTTTTGCGTCTGCGATGAGGGAAGGATGCAGACATACCGCAAAACAGTCGCGATCCTAACAGAGGAAGATATCGATATCATCGCCATCCATGAAGCCGGACATGCCATCATGTCGATGAACGATGGCGTGATACCGATGGAGATCGTCCTCCTGCAGGGGAAGGATGGTCCGGTGGGAGGATATTGCCGCTATGAGAAACAAGAATTGCCTCTGCGCATGATACTGTGCAAGTTACTCGCTGGAGATATCGCAGCGAGAAGATATGGGATGCTTGCACAGAAGATGGTCTATTCCGAGCTATCCTCAGTTGACGACCATAACCGGTGTTTCGAACTCCTGCAGCAGGTGCCGCGACAGGAGCGCTATACGCTGTATGAAGACTGCCGGAAGCATTGTACACAGGTCCTGTATGCGCACTGGGATCTGGTAGCCCTGATCGCACAGAGACTGCTTGAAGAGAAGAAACTTGAACGACAGGAGCTGGAACTGCTCTGGCAGACATACGGGAAGAAAGACGGGATGGACCATGAAGACGATCGGAAAGGAGGTCAGGGTCACAGTGAAACGTAATGCTCTGTTGAGTGTGGAAGAAATGCGAAGCCGGCACTATAAGAACTCTGACGCTCCACAGTGATCTTGGAAATCATCGAATGAAGAAAAAGAAATATCTGGTACTGAGAAACAAGGAGAACGGGAATATCGTAACCGTCGACAAGACTTGGTTCTATGGTCTGCCTAGGCATATCCAAGCGCTGTATCATGCAAAATGGCAGATCATAATAAAGTAAGACATCACCTGGCAAGTTGCCAGGTAATCGATCCAAACTGCAAGGAAGAACGGAAGGTGTGAAAAAAACATGGAGTCATTCAAAAAAAAGTATGAAAAAATTCACTTTTGTAAATATACAACTACTGATCACATGGATAATCATTTGTGATATACTTCTTTCAAAAAGAAAAGAGGTATCTTCCATGGAAATTATAACGATCATGGTTTCGGCGCTTTTGGGAGCAGTACTTACCTGGATTACATCCACAGTGCTCTACAAAAAACAATCTACGATTGAAATGAGATGGACATTATTTCAATCGATACGTGATGAAATGTATGCATCAAAAAAGCTTATTGCAACCTATTTCAATGAATTAGGCAAAATTGCAGCAGATATGCGCGAGGAAAAAGAGGCCAGCGAACATGTGCATATTGATTTTACAAATCTCTCCTCTATACATCAGGAATATTCTGTTCTGACGAATAAATTTCTGGCTTATATGAAAATGTATGAACCTGATACGATCTGCAAAATAATGTCGCATCTGCCCTTTGTATTCAAAAACTCTGCACGAAAAATGAAATTCTATTTTTATCTGGAAACATGGAGAACTGCAATGTACTGTGATTTGAAATATCTGCTCGATGTAGAAAATAAACTACAGGAGATTTTGATTCCCTACCTTGATAAGACAGCTGCTCCAGATATATATGACGAAATATTAACAGTCATAAGCAATGTCCATGCATCCGACATGCAAACGATAGACCTTGATGAAATTGGACTGTATGACTTTATGGCAGAAAGCTTCAGAAAAATCGTCTGATAAATTTAGCTGCATGGCAATCAGATATTCTAAAGTCAACAGAAGAACTGCTGGACGACTATAAGAAAAGTGTTCATCAAAGATTGTCATAAAGTCTCAATAACAATGAATTACTTAGCAAACTGCTATGTAACACAGGAGGGAGAAGCATGATATCGATACTTTTTATAGGGATGATCGTTTCCCTCTTCATCATATTGTCCTATGCTCTTTGCAGAGCGAGTGATGAAGCTGACAGAATGTTCGGATATAAAACCATGAGCAGAGATCATGAGATGACGTATGAAGATGACCATAAATCTTTAGAATGACAAAGGATCTTGTATCTACCTGGCAAATTGCCAGGTAGATAGAAAAGGAGGTGCTTGAAAGCAATGAATGACTTAAAAAGCAGAAAAGGATATATCAATACGAACTGTGAACGTAAGTATCCGGGAGTCAAAGACTATTATCTACGCTGCGTCAGTGACGAGGTCATAGACAGACTGCGAAAAGAATCTTTAGATGGTGTTTGCTTTCTATCTTTATCAGATCTCAGAGAAGCATATGATCTCACTAAGAGTGAAGGGCTAAAAGTGATGCTGTTGATCGATGATGAACCGGATATACAGCGTAAGGGTTGGCATAAGAATCTGGTCGAATATAGAATACAGGATCCAAAGGAAATGAAAAGCATAACAGTCCGGCTTCAGGACGAAGCTATGGATCTCTATGACGAAAAGGACGACGCACTTCAACTGCTCGGGCATAAGTTGCTGCCGGGACTTGTCTATTCCCTTGCGCAGGCACGAAAGATCGCAACGGATCTGGTCAACATTCTCCAGCATAAGGAGATGCCAAAGAAAGTACAGGAAGGACTATTGGAAGTGTACGTACGTGCACATAAAGGTTACACGCTGACAGAAGAGATCCAGGAAGATGGCACCCATCTTCAGGTCCTCTTATATGATGGTCTTCCGATAGCAAAAGGAAGCGGCACTGAGCTCTTGAAGATGATAGGAATCGAAGGTGTCACAGTTTCTGATCTAAACGTATACACGAAGGAAGATATGGAACCTGTCCTATCCCGCTATCACGAATATGTCCAAAAAGAACAGATCAGCGAGATACTGAAGGATCGCTGTGATGAGTGGTTAGCTTCACAAGACCTGGATGAAAACAGTTTGGAGGGAATCATCGATAAAGACGATCTAACACTGGAGCTATGGGACAAACGAGCAGCACTGGACCCTACTCTCCCTTTCCGCCCTGCTTTGAACACGGAGGACATGCGATGGATGCAAGAGGAAGCGGACATACAGCTAGAGCAGATGCTCATTACAGAACTGGAGAAAGAGAAGGTGTTATCCTATGGATCCTGATAGACTAGAGAAGTTCATGAGGAAGGACCATGCACGAATCTCCGGCTTTCACGGAGCGTCGTATACAAAAAAAATATTACGTCATCTCTTATGGATAACCGTGGGTGTCATCGTACTCATCCTTCTCACGATCATCACACTGCAGTTCCTGTACGATAGTATACGACTTGCGACTCTATCCCTCCTACTGATCATCGTCCTTGCCATAACGTTCCTGCTATATCGAAGGATGAGAAAAGCAAAACAAAGAAAGAAAATGAAAGAAATCGTAGATAGGCAGAGCGGGTAAACACTTGTCTTTGAACTTCTACTATAGTAGAATTTAGTTGGAAAAGAGTGTCTGAACCTAACCTGGCAAGTTGCCAGGTACAGAAATGAGGGAAAAGATCATGAATACGATCATCAAATTACTATTGTCTTCCTTGCTCGTCCTTTCATCGACAGGCTGTTCACCGCATAGTACGAAGAACGAACAAGATGTATCATACATCGATATCTCCGAAATTCCAGCTTACTCCGGTACACCGTATGTGGAAATCGACGGCAATATACCGGCTTTCACGGAAGATGAGCTGTCTACGAAATCTTATGAGAGCTACAGTGAGCTGGATGAGCTAGGCCGGTGCGGAGCTGCGATGGCAAACATCGGAAAAGATCTGATGCCTACAGAAGAACGAGGCTCTATCGGAATGATAAAGCCTTCCGGCTGGCATACCGTCAGGTATGATGACCTGATAGATGGGAAATATCTCTATAACCGGTGCCATCTGATCGGATTCCAGCTGACCGGTGAAAATGCCAACGAGAAGAATCTGATAACTGGTACTCGGTATATGAACATGGAAGGTATGCTGCCATTTGAAGATATGGTTGCTGATCATATCCAGGAAACGAATAACCACGTACTGTATCGGGTCACTCCGATATTTGAAGGTGATGACCTCGTAGCATCCGGTGTACAGATGGAAGCGCAGTCGGTGGAAGACCATGGAGAAGGTATCCGGTTCAATGTCTTCGTATACAATGTACAGCCCGGTATTACGATCGACTATATCACCGGAGAGAGTCATTTGGAAAAAGGAGTAGAAAAAGAGCAAAACGATACCGATGTGGAGATACGCGGAAACAAGGATTCGAAGATCTATCACTGTCCCGGCCAACGATCCTATGATGATATGGAGGATTCAAAAAATCTGATCATATTCAACAGTGAAGAAGAGGCACAGGCAGCCGGGTATAGAAGAGCACAGCGGTAGCCAGAAAGAAGGAAGATGCGATGAGTAGAAGAGATGTGCAACTGCAACAGATGCGGGAACAGCAGCTGGTAGAAACGACCAGCAGGATCTATGCATCGACCGTGGCAGAGGTATTATTTGAGGCAGGCGTACCAAAGGAAGATATCGAGTATGTGCTTTCTCAAGTCATGGGCAAAGCAGAGGATCTTTCAAAAGGTTATATCGACGTAGATACGTATGTGGAATCAGTAGAAGAAAAAACAGGAATCACTTTAAAGTGACCTGATATAAAGTAAAAAAACAAGCAAGATCAGCTACCTGGCAAGTTGCCATGTAGGAGTAGACAGCGGAGAGACCGCATGGAGAAAAAATATGAACGAAAACAAAAAAATAGTCGAACATGGACCGACAGGTTTGAAACGGATACCGATCGGTATCTCAGATTATCGAAAATTGAAAACAGGAGATTATTATATCGTCGATAAATCCTTATTGATAAAAGAATTTTTGGATAGTGGCGCAGAAGTAACACTGGTGACCCGTCCTCGACGCTTTGGGAAAACATTGAACATGAGTATGATGGCAGAATTCTTCGACATCACAAAGGATTCAAAGGATATCTTCAAGGATACTGCGATCATGGATACGGAATATATTCGTGAGATGAACCAATATCCTACGATCTTTCTGAGCTTTGCGGATGCGAAAGGCAGTCAGATGAGAATCGTAAAATGTATAAAGGAACAGCTACTGACAGCCTACAGATGTAACGCCCACCTATTGAAAGATCCGGATATGTTCGATAAACCAAAGTTCGACTTGATCATGAAAGGATTATCAAGCTTAGATGATGGAAGCTTAGAAACGATCGACCAGGCGATAGCATATCTCATGGAGAAGTGTCATCAATATTACGGAAAGAAAGTGATGCTCATCATAGACGAATATGACACACCGTTTATAGAAGCGCATGTCGGAAATGTTTATAGCGAGATACACTCCGCACTTGCAGGATTGCTCAGCAGTGCACTGAAAGATAATCCGAATTTGCAAAATGCTATGCTTACCGGGATACAGCGGGTCGCAAAGGAAAATATCTTTTCCGGATTGAACAACCCGGAGGTACGGACTGTAAGTGATAAAGCCTATTCCCAACACTTTGGATTCGTGAAGAAAGAAGTGGATATCCTATTGAAGTATTATGGCTTAGAATGCTCTGATGAAGTGAAGGCAATGTATGATGGCTATAATATCGGTGGAACAGAAATCTATAATCCCTGGTCTATCCTCAATTATGCGAAGAATCATAAGCTGATTCCCTATTGGGTGAACGTAAGCTCTAATCAGCTTATAAAAAAAGCAATGGAGGAAATAAGGAAAAAACCAGAAACACACGGTGAACATAAATCCGGATTCGAAACCAAGTATGAAGAATTGATAGAAAAAAAACAGGTAGAGACCGTAATGGATCTTCAAAAATGTTTTTATGAAGAATCAGATGCTGTAAGTCTATGGGGTCTTTTCGTGAATGCAGGATATCTGACAATAAAACAAGAAAAATCGAGCACGTATTTATTGGAGATTCCAAACAATGAGGTCGCAGAGGAGTTTCAGAGACTTACTCTAAATTATTTGAATAAAGACTATGATATTTTCACTATGATGATGAGAGGCTTATACGATAAAGAACCTAATGTGTTCATAGAAAACTACCGAGACTTCCTATTGAATTCTACAAGTTATCATGATCTGATCAGTGAAAACAGTTACCATACTCTTCTATTAGGGATGTGTGCCTGCCTATATGCAGATTATGAGGTAAAGAGTAATCAGGAGGCTGGAAAAGGCAGATACGATATCGTTCTACAAAGCAAGACGAGTAAGTTTCCTTCCTATATCATCGAATTAAAGTATTTAAAGAAAGAAGAATATGACAAGCATCCGAAACTGTTGAAAGAAAAATGTGAGGAAGCTTTACGACAGATCGAAATGAATCGTTATGATATCACATTGAGCGGACAGATCATCCATATCGCATTAACACACAGTGGTAAAGATGTAGAGATGCTTTGGAAAGAGGCTTGACGGACGATGTTTCAAACAACATGGCAACTTGCCATGTTGAAGAAATGCTTGGAGGAAAAAGCAGAAGGCTATCTGCTTTCCAACAGGCATATGAAAAAGAAGAAAAATTCGAACGGAAATTCATAAAAAAATATTTTGCAAAACGAAAGAAAAAATAAATCGATAAAAAAGTCTAAATGGGTGATGAGGAGGATTTAGAAAATGAAAAAGTTATTAAGTATGATAGCAGTGGCAGCATTGATATTGACGGGCTGTGTCAAAGACCTACAGGTCAAAACGCCAGAGAAGCTGACTGTAGAGTACGGTGATAAGCTGGATAACGATAAACTATATGACGCAAAGGAGTCAGACGAGAATGTCAAAGTCGATAAGGTTTCCGGATATGATGCAAAGAAAGTCGGAGACCAGACGCTGAAAGTCACATTTACAGATGGTGATAAATCTACAGAAAAGGAAATCAAGATAACTGTCAAAGATACCAAAAAACCAAAAATCGTACTGAAGAAGGATAAGATCACGATCACAGCCGGAGATAAGCTGACATTGAAGGACAATGTAAAATCTGTAAAGGATCCCGTCGATGGCAGCTTGAAGTACAGTGACAAGGAAATCAAGAAATCCGGATACTATATTGACAAGGGCAAGCTGGATACGAAGAAAGCAGGTACCTATGAAGTAGTTGTCAAAGCGTTCGATGCAAATGGAAATACTACAGATAAAACATTCAAGGTCACTGTGAAGAATAAAGTTGAGAAGAAAGCAACGACAGAACAAAATTCTGAGGCCGCAACTTCTCAGAACAGCAGCACTGGCCAACAGACGCAGGCAGTTTCCCCTTCCTCTCCTGCACAATCCAATCAGAGTTCAGGATCCAGTGGACAAAGTGGTACGACATCAGGAGGATCATCTTCAGGAAATTCTGGAACCTCCGAGCCAGCAGAAAAACCTACTGCATGTGTTTCTGACGGAAATTTTGGCCGAATAGGAAATAGCGGACAAGTGTTTTATTCTGAAGCTGCAGCAGACGCATACGCGAATAAAGTGATTGATCAAGACCACAAAGACTATTGGGATGGAAAATTAGACAAAAGTCAAGTAAGGTCAGGATATCATGCATGGACAGTTTATGATAATTGTGGTGAACGTAATGATGTTTGGACAGTAGACTTTTATTAAAAAGAAATTTATTTTAAATATTAACTATAGTATAATTGAAAGCGAAGATAGTGATAGACCTCAATTTATTGGAAGTAGACCCTTTCGGTTCCAATACTGGAGGTGATTACATGAATTTAGACTTGTATATCATTCTTCTTATTGTGCTAACAATAAAGGAAACGATCAAGATACTAAAAAAGTAATCGCCCCTTGACTTTTGACCGAGCTCGGGGCGATTACTTTCAAACTATCTCTATCTTCACTGAGATAAGATATCTCATCTATATTATACACAAAAATACCAAAATAGTCACTATTTTGAAAATTTAATAGAGAAATGAAAAGGACAGATTAGAAATCTGTCCTTTATGCGTAGAAAGGAGAAAAGATGAGTTACTATAAGGTTGGTAGATTCAGGGCCGTAAGGCCCTATACGAATATAAGATAGTAAAAGGCCAGTCACTGGCCTTTTTTCGTGTTTACAGAAAGTGAGGAAAGCAAATGATACGAAAAATAAAAAATAGAATAAGAGATGCAGCTATAGGTATCTTAACTGTTTTGACTGTATTAACAAATATGCAGTTACCAATCTATGCCGCAGATCACACGGCCACTAAGACATTTATAGATGGTATTTCCTATCAGGTTACTAAAGGCTCTCAATCAGCTTGGGGACAGGGTTTCACATTAAAGATGGATGGAGATGTGGTTTTCTGTGTAGATCCACAGGCAGAAGTGATCGCAGGTGGAGGATATTCTGAAAATAGTTTTAGTTCTTCACTTGCAAATGAGCTTTCTGTTATAGTGTATGAAGGCTATTATAAAAACAGAAACAAATCAGATGTCACATACTATAAATTTGCGACGAATTTAATGATTTGGGAAAAGATGGGGTGGAGTGTTACTGCTTCCGGTTTCGACTATAGTGGGTATAAATCTAAAATTCAGAAAGCTGTTGATAGTCATTCTGAAAAACCATCATTTGATTTAGATAGTATAACGTTAAATGTTGGAGAGAGTATCACTCTTACTGACACTAAAGGAGTTTTTGAAGAGTTTCATTTCGTTTCTTCCGATGGCTTGAAGGTAAAAAAAGACGGCAATAAACTTACTATAACTGCTACAGAAGACGCGAAGGATGTATCAACTATAACATATAATAAAGTTCCAGATGAATGTGTTGGAACGAGTTTGGTATACCAAAAAGCCGGTTCTCAGGATATGGTCAAGTTTTTTGTAAAAGACCCCTTGAGAACTCAAATACGTGTTAATGTTAATAAGTACGGATCACTGAAAATCACAAAGCAGGACGAAGATGGAGCGGTAGTTCCGAATACTTCCTTCAAAGTGTCTAAAAATGCAGACATGTCCTCTCCTATCGGAACTTACAAAACAGGGGGCGATGGTACTGTAACTGTCAATAACCTGTTACCACAGAAATATTATGTGCAGGAAACTGCAGTCCCTAGTCACCTGGTACTCGACACTACCATCCGTGAAGTAACTGTCGAAGCTAATCAGACGACAACCTATACTGCACGTAATAACTGGGTCAAAGGTAAGGTGCAGCTGCGTAAGATCGACCCTAAATCTGGAAAACAGGTCGCAGGTGCTACCTATGCCATCTACAATGATAAAGGCCAGGAACTAGAACGTCTCGTCACAACTGCCACAGGCTATGTGGAATCCGGATACTTGAGATTCGGAAATTACACCGTGCGTGAGGTCATCGCTCCATCCGGATATATCTTAAACAAGACCTCTTACCCTGTTACGATCGCAACGAATGAACAAAAGATAACAGTGACCGGTGAAGATGAGCGACAGACCGGGCGCTTAGAGCTCACAAAAGAAGACAGCGTCACCGGCTCTGCAGCACAAGGAGAAGCTACCTTAAAAGGCGCAGTATATGAACTGAAGGCAAAAGAAAATATTCTGGATCCTGCAGATCAATCAGTCAAATATGCGAAAGGTGCACTGGTTGCTACACTGACGACTGATGCTAATGCAAAAGCGTCTGTAAGCAATCTTTACTTGGGTAAATATACTCTTAAGGAAAAGACGCCAAGTACCGGCTACACATTAGATCCTATCACCTATGATATCTCCATCGACTACGCAGGACAATCTGTTCAGGTCGTCACGAAGAAACAAACGGTCAAGGAACGTGTCAAGGCGCAGGCATTCCAAATCATCAAGATGTCTGATAATGGTGCCGGTGAAGCTGATAAGCTGGCCGGTGTCGAATTTACCGTTAAATCCAAAAAGGATATAGATGCATACGGAAGTTGGGAAAAAGCTCCTATTGCTAAAAATGCAAAGGGACAGACAGCAAAAGTCCTTGTGACTGATAAAAATGGACAGGCGGTATCTGATGAGCTTCCTTATGCTACGTATGTTGTGCGTGAAACTAAGGTCCCGGATGATCACTATAAAGTTCCTGATTTTACAGTAACTATTTCTGAAGATAGCCGTGATCCTCAGCCTTGGCGTATCTTTAATGATGCAAAATTTCGTGCTGTGGTTAAAGCTGTAAAGGTTGATCAAGAATCTGGTAAAACAATTACACTTGCCGGAACAACTTTCAAGATTAAAAACTTGGATAAAAACGAGTATGTAGAATATTGGGATTGGACCCCTATACCTCATAAGGTCAATACCTGGACGACGGATGGATCCGGTACTGTAATGACTGGAAAAGAATTGGATCCAGGTGATTATCAATTAGAAGAAATCACTGCCCCAAATGGTTATGTTTTGAATATCGCTCCAGTTAAATTTAAAGTATCAAGCAATACAGCATATGAGACACTTCCAGACGGTGCTACACCGGTCATCACTGTCACTAAACAGGATACTTCAGTAAAAGGACGTATCGCAGTCGCAAAACAGGGAGAGGTCCTTACTTCTGCAGAAACTGATGATCATGGCAATACGAAGTTCAAATATGAAATGCGGAAATTGAAGGGTGCTGTGTTCGAAGTCAAGGCAGCGGAAGATATCTCATCTCCAGATAATCAGGGCGATATCCTATATCACAAAGGCGATCTGGTAGATACGATAACGACCGATGCTGCAGGTGAAGCACAGACCAAGCTGCTCCCTTTGGGTAAATATCAAGTTTCGGAAAAAACTGCTCCAAACGGATTCACGCATTCCGATGATATCAGAGAAGTCGAGCTCGTCTATGAGGATCAGAATACAGCGATCGTATTCGGAGATGCCGGTACTTATGAAAATGAACGTCAGAAAGTTGAAGTACAGGCTGTCAAAAAGGACGCAGATGACCAACAGCTGCTAGTCGGCGCTGAAATCACGCTATATGCAAACAGAGACGTGTACAACTATGACGGCGATGTGATCGTAAAAGCCGGTGAAAAAATTGAAACGGTGGTAACCGGCGAAGATGGTAGAGCCACATTTACTGCAGACCTGCCTAATGATCTTACTCCAGAATATGGTGTAATGCCGATTGAGAAAATCGAAGATGAAGATATAGATCCAGGATTCAGTCAAACAGTCATTGAGGATGTAAGACTCATCGGTGACACCAATAGCCTATTCTATGCAACGGAAACGAAAGCTCCTGCAGGTTATGCGAGTGGTCAGGAAGTGCGTTATTATTTTGATACAAAGTATACGAATCAAAACAATGCAGTCTTGAAATTCACAGCAGAGTATCAGAATGAAACGACAAAGGTCGAGATCTCTAAAGTGGATATCACGAACGAGGAAGAACTTCCGGGCGCTACGCTGCAGATAAAGAGCGAGGCCGGAAAGATCATAGAGGAATGGATATCCACAGATAAACCACATCTCATCGAGATGCTGCCTGTTGGAGACTATGTACTATCTGAAAAGATCCCGGCATCAGGTTATACGACAGCTACCGATGTACCGTTCACGATCAAAGATACTGGTGAGATCCAGAAGGTCGTCATGAAGGATAATATAACGAAGTTACAGATCATCAAGACGGATGAAGAAGGTAAGCAGTTACCAGGCAACAGACTGGCCATCATTGACAAAGACGGAAAGACCGTTGATGAGTGGATCACAGATGAAAAGCCTCATGATATCACCAAGCTGGTTGTCGGACAGGAATATACGTTGCGGGAACTGGAAGCAGCTGCCGGTTATACAAAAGCTGAGGATATTATCTTCATCGTACGTGATACGAACGATGTACAGACGATCGACATGAGCAACAGACAAACAGAGATGCACTTTTCTAAAGTCGATGAGACCGGCGAAAAAGAATTACCCGGTGCTAAACTGCAGATCATTGACAAAGATGGCAATATCATAGATCAGTGGGTATCCACAGAAGAGCAGCACACGATCACAGGACTGAGCGAGGGTCAAACCTATGTAATGAAAGAAATCTCTGCACCATATGGATATGAGATCGCAGAAGAGATCACCTTTACCGCAGGAGACGGCCAGAAGGTCACGATGAAAGATAAAATGATCCGCTCCTATATCAAAGTCAATAAGGTCGATTATTATGATCATAAGGACATCCTGAAGGCCGCAGAGTTTACGCTGTATAGTGACGCAGCATGCACGAAGAAAATCCGCAGTGTAAAGACGGATACGAAGAGCGGAATCGCACTGTTCGATGATCTGATCTACGGTACGTATTTCATTAAAGAAACGAAAGCACCGGGCGGTTATCAGTTATCCGACGAAGTCGTGAAGGTCACGATCGATGACGAATGGGTCAATGGTGATGACAAGCTGCGCACAATCATCTATGCGGATAAACCGTTATCCGGTGGGATTATTACAGGGGATACGACAGCGACTGGGATCCTGCTCAGTGTCGTAACACTGTCAGGTGCAGCACTCATCTTCGTGTCTCATAAACGCAGAAAAACGAAGAAATCAGAACAGTAGTCTGCCTTTTCTCAAGGGAGATGCAGATACCTGCATTTCCCTCTTTCATTTGAAGAAGAGGTACATCATCATGGAGCGATCCTTATCGATATGAAGGTCAGAAGGAGTATTGAAATGGTCGAAGACATACTTGACGGCTTTTACAAAAAAGCTCCGGGAATCCTTCCTACTAGCTATTTCCTATCAGAATGCTTATGAAGATCCCCGAATATTGGATTCTAACAGATAGTAATTTCACCACAAAATAAGATTTACATGAAGGATGTGATACATACTTCTTATCCCCTGTCTAAGGTATATGGAAAGGAAGAGAAATATGCAGATTTTAGGTATCATCATAGTCAAATTGATAATATTTTACATTTTGATATTTCTGTTATGTGATATAATATTGATATTCAGAAAACATCTGAGAGAAACAAAGATATATTGGAACTGCGTTGTAATCAATGGAGAAGTCATTATCAAAAATAAAGAGTATCTTGAAATTTACAAAAAGAACTTTTCTATGATTCTGGCTATGATAAAGATTTTGTGGAAAAATATATTGGACAAGAGGATGTCATAATTAAAATTTATGATGCTCGGGGCAATGGACATCATAGATGCTATTTGATCAGTAAAATGATGTCAGTAGAATATCATTAGTTAGTAGGAGAATTGTATGGGAAGTGCAAAACAACAGTACTTCCCTTTTTCTATTATCAAGTCAACCGAACTATTGACATCCAACACACGATTCAGATTACCAGTCTATAAAACCTATATAGCGTGATTTACCCCTTGTTTACCTCATAAAGAAAGCGAGTAAAAAATGATAAATATGAATAGAGATAAGAAAGCACAGAATCTAAGTTTGATAAAAGTTATAGGTATCCCCGCTTCATTAGTATATGGAATGCTTGTTTTTGGTAATCTATATATAGCAATTACTTCCTCTAAATTAGCAAATAAAGCTATAATAAGTGGCATATCTTATTTGGGATCATTAGTATTTATTCTTGGATTCACATATATTGTTGAATATATAAAACGAAATATCCCAAATTGGCTGCTGTGGCTAAGGGAAAAGCTGAAAAAACATCAACGCATTTCCTTATGTCTTGAGAAGATAGATTATTTGTATGAAGTGTATTTTGATGAAGTCCTCTTTTTTGGTGATCTATTTAATATTGTGCTTTGCGGTGTATTAAGTTGGAAATTCTCTAATTGTTTAAGAACTATTTTAGCTGTTTTATTGTAGTTTCCAGGCAAAAAAAAGTGTGAGTCCAAAAGAAAAAACAAATATTGCAGGAATCAAAGCATATTGACTATCTGTGATAGCATTATAAATGCCTAAATCATAAAACAAATATATTATGTATAGTAAAGCGATAAGAGACATTGTTAAAAATAACAAAAAGCATATACGATACAATGTAACGATTATCATTTCTCTTAATAAAGGAAATCTATACCCCATTCTTTTTTGATATTTAACATATAGTTTTTGGATTCTATAAAATAGTGTTGTAGCTCTTTTCTCTGCTTCAGAGGGGTTCTTAGAATCTTTCAAAGCTTGTAAGAGTTTAAGAGTTATATTATCAAAATAATTTACTAAATGGTAATTATTTTCTATTGTTTCATATAACTTTAAAAATATTTCTATACAATTCTTATTTTTCACCTTGGAAATTGGATTTTCAATAACTGCATAGTATATTTCACTATATATCATAAACATCTTCTTATCTATTTCTGAAACCATCGGTCTTCTGTCCAATAGATATTTAATGAAAGTATTTAAAATCTGACCTACTGAGAAAACAGAGAGGACAGCAATAATAAAACTTGAATCTATAAATTTAAAAAAATCTTCCATAAATAACTCCTCATTTCTTTATAAGAGAGATTTTATCACAGGAAAGGAGGCGATACATATAAAATAGAAGATTTTTTTATCCTACGAACTGTTACTCTCAAGTAACAGCAAGATGTAGTATAAGCTTTTTGCACTGTATGAGTGTTTATACAGCGGCTCTATATCCGAAAGAAGACACATCATGTGTCTTTTTTCACTGTAAGAAAGAAAGGAAACGATATACCCTATGTTTAAGAAAAGATTAAAACCGACTCCTGCGACTGCAGGTATCCTCATCGCCTTCTATTCGACGATGACCCCTATATTGGCGAAGCCAAAACCGAATACTGCAGGAGTGAAAAATGAGGCAAAGCCTTGGTTGGATTCCTTTACGGATATCTGCCTATGGGCGATACCTCTCGTTGCTGTCATTGCAAGTGCTGCTCATGGTCTATCGTGGATGGTCAAGGACGAAGATGAGAAGAAACAAAAGCCTGTCTTAAAGATGCTCAAGATCATCTGGGGAATCGCAGTCGTCCTCGAGCTGATCCCGACGATCTATAAAATATACAATATGTAAAAAGGAGGTACCGTATGGATCTAGTAATCGATGGTGTCCGCTGGGTCTTGTGGATACTCGTCAAAGGAAGTATGTTCCTCATCGATAGTGTATATAACATCATACGACCGATCCTTTCCTTCGATATCGGCTCAAATTCAACGGTGTGGCAATGGTGGGACATCCTGATGATGTTCCTCCTGATGTTCACCCTGCTCAGAGCCTTCACGATGTTATTGAAAGCGACTATCGATGAAGAATATGTATTGAAGTTGAGCGGATTACGGATGATCTTCCGTATCATCGCAATCGTTTTCGTCGTTGCCATGACTCCACTGGTGATCAAAGAATTCACCGCTTTTACGAGCGTCGTTATGCATAGTGTTCCGGATTCCTTCGTAGTAGAGAACAATTTCGCGACTACGAAGCCAAAAACAGACAACAAGCTTCAACAGGAGATTGTTGACAAGCTGTATAAGGAATATGAAGGGATGCCTTCCCAGATCTTTATCAGTTCCGCAAGCAATGGTCAATATCCTCCCTACCAGCTGATCGACATCAACGCCACGGAAGGCGGTATGGATCATTGGTTCGACGGCGTACCGATTGTAGGAGGCTTCTTCAATATCACCTCCGCATTGATCGGAGCTGACGGTGATTATATCTATTTTCCGGATACCACCATGCTGATCTTTCTGATCGTAGAAGGGGTATGCGGCGCTTATATGTTCTTACTGATGGCGATACAGATATCACAGAGGATGATCTCCATCGCGGTCAAGATCCTGATATCTCCCTATCCGATTTCCGGGATCATCAATCCGGACGACAGGAGCTTCGGGTTATGGGTGAAGCTGATCAGCGCAGATCTGATCTCGAACGTCCTGCAATATATCATCCTATTGCTCGTCCTGGCTGTCACATCTTCTAAAACGGTACAAAACTTCGGCATCGTCGGCCAGGGGATCTTCTTCCTGGGGGGCATGCTGGCTGTCTTGGTCGGTCCCGGTCAAGTCGCTCAGCTCATCGGCGGGGATGGTATGGGTCTCTTCATGACGATGCAGGGCTTCCAGGCGATGAGCGCATTGAAGGGCGTCACACAGGCGATCGGACAAAAAGGAATCGGGATGGCCACAGGAGCGGCAGCTCTGGGGACTTATGGAGCCGGCAGGATGCTGGGCCTGAATTCGCTCGGGAACTATCCGGATGGAGGTGGTATCGGCTCCAACAATCCTATGACAGGAGCATATGATCCGGGAAACGGTCCCGGAAATGGTTCAGGATCCGGAGGTGCAGGAAACATCCCGCCAAGAGCTTTTTCCGAACCACATACAGAGAAACAAGCGCAGGCAGCGAGGAAGTATGGAATCGACATCAGTGATATGAGCAAAGGAGATGCTTCCCTAGCTTTGGACAAAGCAGGTATGGATAAGAGCTACTGGAGAGGTTTGAATCCGGCAGGTGGTGGCGCATCCGGCACGATCGATAAGAGCAATCCAACCTATGGCTTCGGAAATACGCCGACATCAGTCTCTACAGATGGAGGGTATGATAGTACGATGGAAAATGGCACAGATATAGGCGCATCAAGTAAAGGCATGGATAGTGATGAAGGGATCGATATCGGAACTCCTGCCGAAGGAAATGACGGCAGCTCAGGTGGTGCTTCACAGGATGAAGGAGGCATCCGTCTGAGTCGTGAGGGTACGACCGCAAGGCGTGTCGGTGATTCCTCCACCTTCCGTGCGAGAACCGTCTCCAAAGTAGGAAGATCGGCTTATCTGGCCGCAGGTAATCGACTGATGGGACAGAAGAGCATCGTCCGCGGAGGACGCTATGTAACGAAGAATACGCGCGCACAGAATCTTTCGAACATGCATGCCGGTTTCCAGGATCTGATCCATCCGAAACGCACCGATGAGCTGTCTTCCACGCATGCAGAAAAAAGAGATATGCAGGATATGAGAGAAATGGAGGACTTTGAACGACCATGAGATTCTACTCACCGAAGAATTTTAAGAAAGGAAGACATCTGGGAGGGATGTTCCGATGGATCGACATCGCGCTGTTCGCCATAGCGACCCTGCTCTTCATCCCGGCATTCCTTTTCAATATGACAGGAGATACGGTCAACGTCCCGCTCCTCATGTTGACCTTACTGCTCTATGGGATCGTGATCGTGCTCATCCAGCCATTCCCTCCCATCTATCACAACTTCCTGGTGTTCTTCTACCTACAGTATCTGTATATCAGACGACAGAAGGAATATATATGGGGAGGTATCGTAAAATATGAAGAAAAAGAAGAATAAAGAAAGAAGAGCAGAAAAGAAGGTCATGAAGCAGGCAGAGAAACAAAAGAAATATTGCAGCACGGCATTGGAATGGTCAGATATCGAGATGATCGACGGAGACGCGATCCATATAAGAGACGGCAGCACACGGGAGCGTATCATCGGTCTGAAGGTCACCCCCAGGAACATCTTCATCGATACGAGCTATGTACAGGCCCGTATCGTGAACAACCTGCGCATCATCTTCAATAAGATCCGTTTCCCCATCTATTGGGGCTACGTATTCGTGCCGGTACAGATCGACGATCATATCTCGATGCTGTTGCGGGAAGAGACGCAGGAAGAGGATCCGCGCATCCGTGCGATGATCCAAAATGATTTTGAAAAGGTCACTTGGTTCCAGGACACGCATCGTGAGCTGGAATTCTTTCTGATGCTGCGCGATGAGGATGAAACGACTCTGATGAAGAACTATGATGAGCTGGTCGCAGAGCTTCAGTATGCCGGTTTTCGGACGAAGGACCTGTGCATGCACGATCTCTACGATTATGTCGCTTATATGTATGAGAATCCGCTGATCAATGATTATTATTTCTCACGAGGTATCTTCAGCTGTCTGGCAGAGGAGAGTGAAGATATCTTCTTATCGAAAGACAACTATCATGAACCGGATTTCGATTATGATGATTATTACAGACTCCGGAAGGAGGGAGAACATGTGGAACAATGACCTGTTGAAGAAAAAAAGTACGTTCCAGCCGATCGGGCTGAAGATCCAAAGAGGCTACTATATCCTGGGAGACCGTTATATCAAATCTCTGCTCGTCACTGAGCTCCCCCGGCAATTCGATCTCGGCCTCTTGAGTTCCTACGTATCGAATCCGGAGATCAAGGTCTTCATGCGTACGGAGCCGTTGGATTTGGACTGTGCCGGTATGCTGAAGAAGGAATACAATGATAAGAGCAGAGAATATCAGAAGAGCGGGAACGACCCGACGAGGAGAGAAATCCTGGAGAATGAGCTGATCTCATTGAATACCTACATCAAGGAGATCATCGATAATCACGATGTGACCTGGAACATCACCATCGTCTTCAGCGTCTATGCTGACACAGAAAAGGAGGTGAACAAACGATGTCAGGATCTCAATCTCCGCTTACGGGCAGAGGGCTTCAAGCTGACCAGTGCTCCCGTCATGCAGGAGAATCTGATGCGGGTCGCTTCCCCATTGTTCGTCGACAGTCTCCTCCCTGCTGAAGTGGAAAAGAATATCGGTATCCCGCTCCCTTCACTAGGTCTGGCCGGTCTCTATCCGTTCGTATTCGAAACACTGAAGGATCGTGACGGCTTCCTGCTGGGACATGAGCTGATGAATAAAGGAGCGATCCTATTCGATCAATTCCAATGGCTCGATGACCCGATGAGTGCCCGGGCACTGAATCGCCTGAGTGGGAATCTCGTCATCGTCGGAGGTACCGGATTCGGTAAGTCTACACTAATGAAGCTGTTGATCCGTTTCTATATCCGCACACACAAAAAGATCATCTGGATAGACCCGGAGAACAAGAACAGCTCCCTGACGAAGCGTTATGGAGGCACGTTCATCAACTGGGGACGGCGAGGCCATATCATCAATGTCTTCGATCTGAAGCCGATCTCCGTGGAAGAGGATGAGGACGCCAGTGTCAAATGGGATACAGAGCTTGCCATATACAACTGTGTCGATGATGTCAAGATCATCCTGCGCTATCTCGTACCCTCTATAAGTGATGACACCCTTTCCATCGTAGGAGATCAGATGGTCATGCTGTATGCCGATCATGGATTGACGCCGGAAACGGATTTCCGTGGACTTCCGGCTTCTGCATATCCGACCTTCTCTGATCTCGATGTACGTCTGCAGAAGAGCATAGAGGAGTGTCAGAAGCAGCCGCATGCCGATACGAAGGAGCTGGAGCTGCTGCGGGATCTGCGGCTGAAGATAAAGCCACTGCTCAAAGAATGGTCGATCTATTTCAATGGACATACATCGCTGGGTCAGGAGGACTTATCGAAGGATATCATCGCGTTCGGTACGAAGACGCTGCTGGAGAAGCCGCTGACATTGATCAATGCGCTGAATCACATCATGTACCAATTTGCCTGGTCGTTGTGTCTGGATGAGTCCGTAGAGTCTGCTTTCGTTCTGGATGAGGCGCATACGCAGATACTGACGCCGATGAGTGCGGAAAGAGTAGCACAGTACACGCGAAGATCCAGAAAGTATCACAATGTCTGTACGATCGCGACGCAGGAGCCGAAGGACTTTGCGGGGAAAGACATCCTCGTACATGGAAAAGCGATCTTCAACAACAGCGTCTATAAGATGATCATGCATCTGGAGCGCGACGGGACCAACGATCTGAGCAAGTTCATCACCGTCAATGAGAATGAGAAAGGACTGATCGAGCAGCTGCGTATGGGTGATGCATTGTTCGTCTGTGGAGACCGTCATATCCCATTACATGTCCTTGCGACAGAGAACGAGTTGAAGGAGATGGCATGACCAAGGAATTGAAGACCAGGCACATGGATCTATTCCCTATCATTCAAACATCAGTTTTCATGACAGGTAGTCCACGAGCGTGATAGATCCATCAGGAAAAGACAGTACCTGGCAACTTGCCAGGTAGCTTTTCACAAAAGATAGGACAATGATGGGAGGTAAGGTCATGGACTTATTCAAACATATCTTCCATGTGATCCGCATAGTTACTGTGAAAGAATATCCTCTTTCAGAAATAAAGCAACAGATCAGAAATAAGGTCATAGGACCAGGTGATCGGATCAGAGTCAAAGGATATCTGAGCTGTTTTGCGCCCATATGTGAACCTGATACATTCGTTCCTAAAATGATCACATATGATCGTAAACATGATGAAGTACATGTGGTATCCTGTTCGCCGGTCGTAAGGAACCTTCAATCGGAAGAATATGCAGTTGCATTTCTCTATCCGCAACAGGAAGGGCGTTTTGAATATGAGCTAGAAAACAGTGCGGAGAGATTGCAGATCACAGATAAGAACAGGTTCATCCCAGTAGTAATGAGAAAACAGGAATATAGAAAATTTTCAGAAAAACAGGTCGAGATGATCTGTTCCATCGAAGATATATGTGTATGTGATCCAAAAGATGAATTCATATTCAAAACACGTGAGTTCAGAAAAGTGAATGATTGGTTCACAGACCTCTATATTCCCCAATATTCAGCATATTGTCTAAAGGCGCAATCCATACTTCCGGATAACAACGGAGATAGAAAAGATCCTGTCATCGTACCGTATGCCATCGAATATCAGGTATCTTTTAAGGATGAAGAAATAGATCTATTCGAAGAGCTCACACAGCGCTTGTAAAAGCCTTCGTAAACGAAAATAGCCGATACAAGATATGGCACATGGGAGAAGAAAGTCATGACTTCATACTGGCAGAAGATCCGGGTCTAAAAATCGTTTATAAGTTCGACGGGAAAGTCGGCTTTTATCAAAATATAGATATAACAGATACTTTGATCTATGAGCAGCAAATGATGCTATTGGAAGAACGATTATTACAGTTCAAAGACCATTTACATGCTTCGATACATCTGGATCTAGTGTATCTATCCGATATCGGCATGTCAAGGGTCCTAGATATCGGTCGTTATAAGCCAAAGGCAAATTTAGCCTGAAGTCGATAAGGCCAATCTATTTCATAGTCATTCTATTGAAAGGATGCAGATGGCAGGTGATCTACGAACGAGGTATCCCTATCTTAGAAAGCATTACCTGGCAAGTTGCCAGGTAACTTATAAAATTGGAATGAAGAAAGGCTATACCTTGATCGATGGTATATGACATTTTCAAAATATGCGGGAGATTTCCCATTTTTTTGCTCGTCGATCGAAGGCTTGCGATATGGAAAGGAGAATCTGATATGGAAAAGCATACAGAACATAAGCTGCTTCATAAAGCAATCGAAAGAATAAGCTATCGATATCGTCATGAAAAGGCGTTATCGAGCTTCAAAGAAAAGAAACTGCGATACCTCTCCATGAATGAGGATGAATTCCTACTGAGCTATATAGAGATCAGTGCGAGATGTATATGTAAGAAATGGATACTCTTCTTTTCTTCGATGATCTGGCTGATGATGACGATATCTTTGTCTTTCTATGTGAAGAAGCTGCTTGCTGTCCTTCCCACGATAGCTGATCAGGAATATCGAAGCACGATCCTGCTCATATCTGTCAGTGTACCTGCGATGATCCTCCTGCCGTGGCTCATCTGCCTGATACATGCGTTCATCAAGCAATATCGACAAACGAAAGAAAAAATGATCATGGATGAGGTAAGAAGATATCTGCAATAGCTCATGCGAAAAGAAAGGAAGAAACATACATGGCAAGATGGCTGAAAGGTATCGCTCATTTATCTGCATTCGATGCGATCGAACAGATCAAACATGCTGCAGATGAAGAAGAAAAAAAGTGTTTGATCCAGATGGAAAGGGAAAGAAGAAAGAAAAATCGGTATAGGACAAATGTGATAATAGTTGCTGGCTTGATCATAAACCTAGTTACTATTCCAATGCTGTTTCTTAGGATCAAACAACGAGTCTTTGATATCTTAATACTGGACTATGCAGTAAGCGTCACCGTATCCGGCTGTACGATATGCATGACAGCGCTGACAGTATTTTATTTAAAGGGTCTTATAAAATCAAATCGTTGACCTTTTTATCCCCCCAAAAAAAGGAGCTGATACGAACGAAACGAATAAGCAGCATAGCTTTGACCATCTTATTGGTCTCGATATCCTTATGTTCATGCGGTCATTTCCGAATCTACTGTATTACGAGCGGATCTATGGAGCCGACGATATCCACCGGTAGTCTCATATTGGTCGATACTGACGCTGAACTGCATACGGAGGATATCGTTACCTTTCAAAAACAGGATTCCATCATCACACACAGGATCGTGAGACAGATCGATGATCAAAGAACCGTCACAAAGGGAGACGCCAATGACAGCGATGATCCTACACCGCTCTATAAGACGCAGATCATCGGTAAGGTCATCCTGGTCATCCCTTACATCGGCTATATCGTCTTATTCATCAGACGATATCTCTGGCTGCTGTGCGCGGCCTTTTTGGCATGGCAGATCATACGAAAAAGGAAAAGGAGATAAGAAATTTATGGAAATCAGAAACAAGAAAAAAGTAGGCATCCTCTCGATTGCGGCATTGGCAGGGATCACTGTCATCGGATCCTCTATCGCATATTTCACTTCGACGGATACGAAGGACAATCTCTTTACCGTAGGCTCTGTGAGGACCGTCCTACATGAGGACAGATGGGACGATCTCGCAGATACCGATCATAATGGTATACCCGATATGGCAGAAGATATCATTGCTAATAAAACGATCCCAAAAGATCCGACGATCGAGAATACCGGCAAGAATCCTGCCTGGGTCTATCTGGAGGTCAGAGTACCGATCGTAAATATCATCACCGCGCAAGAGGATGGCTCACGGAATCCGAAAGCTGATACAGAGCTCTTCCTCTTCGCGCCGGATCTGGATCACTGGCGACAGCTGAGTAAAATCGTTGAAGAGGATACCGATGGCAGGAAGACAGCGGTCTATGTCTTTGGTTATGCGACTGTATTGAATCCCGGACAGACGACAGCAGAGCTGTTCTCCTCCGTGACCTTCTGCAATGCGATCGAAGAACAGGGGCTGGAGGACAGCGAACAGACGATCACCGTCAAGAGCATGGCCATCCAGCAGGAGGAGACCGGAACAATGGAGGAAGCCTATGGAAGCTTCATCAACCAGGAACATGTTACGAAGGAACCTGCACCGCAGATGCCAGAAGATGGAGAAGCAGCTGTGGATGATGGAGGTCACGATGAATGAAGCACAGGAAGAAATGGTTCCTCGTCTTCCTGTTGGCAGGGATCATCCTTATGATGGTCCCCTTCAGTATCGCCTATCTGACGCATGTGGAAACGAGAGAGAACTGGATAACGATTGGACAGAACGATGTCATGATAGAAGAGGATTTCACACCTCCCAAGCAGTGGCAGCCGGATACGACGTACGAAAAGGACGTGAAGGTCCGCAATACCGGCAGTGTCCCCTGTTATATCCGCGTCTACGCAGCGCTTTCCGATACGGCCATCCCTGCGCATATGGACTTCGATACGAAGGACTGGACGCAGGCCGATGACGGCTACTGGTATCATAACAGCATCGTGGAGCCGGGAGCCGTCACCTCCGGTCTGTTCACGAAGGTGACGATTGGAGACATCGAAACAGAGAGTCAAAAGACATTCAACATCATCATCTATGCGGAATCCGTACAGGCGGAAGGCCATCACAATATCCGGGATGCCTTCGCCGGTATACGGTAAAGGGAGGCAGAAGCATGAAGAAAAGAAGATCACTCATCATAGCTCTTATCGTATTCCTGCTCATCTGCGGACTGATTATGGGGGATTCTCTCTCTTCCCTGTTACGTTCCTTCCGGCAGCGTTTTATCACACAGACGGATACAGTGGAGGTGACATTGGTCGATGACCTGCAGCGCAGTGTGCCGATCGTACCGGGAAGCAGGATCCCCCTGGATATGGATGTGCAGAACCTGGGAGTTGCCTGTCAGGTACGCTTCAAGGTCTGCATCTATACCGGTGGTGAGTTGCTCCGTGAGCTTACAGAGGTGGAGCTGGAGCTGGCAGATGGCTGGGAATGGAAGAAAGACGGATATCTCTACTATACAGGCATCCTGGAAGAGGATGGCATACTGGAGCTCTATGACGCTGTCATCGCGGACAGTGATGTCATCACAAAGGAAGATCAGATACTGGTACTGGAGACGACGATCCAAGCTATACAGAGCGAGCATCTCGATGTCTCTTCGGATGGCTGGGGAGATATCGAAATCCGGCAAACGCTTCGTTCAAGAAATGAGGTGAGATCTAATGCGTAGGAAGCTGCTGTTACTGACGATACTGCTGTTGTCCTTCCTCCCTGTAAGGATACAGGCAGAAGGATCAGACAGGGACGACATCCATATCCGGATCACGGAAGCAGGGATACAGAAGACATCGGCAGACGATATCGTGCTGCCACGGATGCTTCCGGGAGACGAACAGACCTATACCTTAAAGGTGGAGAACCGGAGCAAGGAGGAACAGGAGCTCTATCTCAAGCTTTGCGCAGGAGAAGGACAGCTTACCGAGATACTGGAGCTGCAGGTGTCGCAGGATGGCCACCGCCTCTATGAAAGAACTATGCAGGATGCGCAAAGAGGTATAGCGATGGGGCGCTATACATCACAGGAGATGACGACGATCCGGATCACACTGCGTCTTCCGAAAGAAACAGACAATGCATATTCGATCAGGGAAGCTGCTGTCGATGTCGAGCTCACTGCACTGACGATACAGAAAAGCGTGGCTACCGGAGATCAGACGCAGCGGGCACTGCTCATATCCAGCATCCTGGCAGCCATCTCCTTCCTGATCATCATCGTAAGAAGGAGGCGAAAAGATCATGAAGAAGCACAGTAGACTACTCATATCGATTCTGTTGTTGTTCCTGCTGCTCATCCTTCCCCAGGATGGCCATATCACAGCAGCGACCATCCATGAGGTATCCGGAAGCAGCACCATCATCGATTCCTATTACAGCTTCGCACCGAAGTTCACGCCCGGGGTATCCTGGGCGGAATTCTATGGCTGCAGGAGCTATGACGACAGCGCGCTGTTCCGCAATGAGGGAGCGTCCAGTGGACGACTGCCGGCGAACAGTCACCTCGCCCTGTTATCGAGCAATGCGCTCGTGAGAAGTGGTACGATCGGCGTGCGATACAATAACATCGGCCACTATAACGGATCGGCAGTAGATCTAAAGATCATGCTGGTGGACGGAGAGATCCGCACGGCGACTACGACGACGTATCCGGATATTAACATGCCGAGCGTCGCCTTCATGGATAACAGTATCGACATCTACCAGCAATCTTATCAGAGCAGGAATTTCGTTTGGCAGTTCACCTTCTATAGGAGAGGGACGAACACACCGATAACAGTACCCTTCCATGCGAATTTCAAGGATATCGATAACACGGAGATCTTAGGTCATGGCTATACCGGGATAGATGGCGTCTATGTGATGAGCAGAGGCAGTGGCGGTAATCTGAGCTATAACAGTTCTCAGGTGTATGCACCGTCTGAATTGAGTGGAGATGATGACCGTCAGAACTGGGCTACATTGACAGGAGCGGCCTCGAGTTTCCGGCTGGGGTACACGAGAAGACTGGATATCGATGTCGGGACATGGGACAAAGGAAGTGATTATCGAACGTTTTATCACTGGAAATGGTCCAACGATTCCCTCGTGAAGTTCGACACACCAATCCCGACGAAACGCATCAATGGCAGCACTTCGGCATCTATTTACAACGACACTGCTTTTAACTATACGATAGACTTTGTGGTACCGCCGGAGGATGCGACAACGTATTACACAAGCTTCAAGCTTAATGACACCCTGGCAAGCTGTCTGCAGCTGGCCAATGGAACAAGCAGCATCACCATCCGAGATTCAGCCGGTAACGATGTGACATCGAAATTCGATCGTACCATCAGCGCTCAGTCCATACAGCTGAGCCTTCGTAATGTCGGTGACGCTTCGTTCTATGGAAAAAGCTATACCGTCACGCTGAAGTGTAAAAAGAAAAGCGGTCATGACCTGTCCGCCTGGTTCAGCACATCCGGTTCCGGATCTGTCCGCAATACAGCGTCGATAACGACAGATCGAGGGAAGAAGACATCGAATGCAGTAACTGTGGGCTTCTATTTCAAGATAACGACATCTGTGACGAACGGGACGATCACGGCGAGCACAGCCTCTCAGCTGCCGAATACGAGCAGGACGATCAGCTACAGCCCTGTGGACAGTGACCACGTATTGGAGAGCGTCACCGTCGATGGGAAAGCAGTCGATATCAAGAAATATCCGAAGAGCTATACCTTCAGCCGGATAAAGGAGGATCACAGCGTACAAGTGAAATATAAACGAGTCTACAAGATCGAGACCGGTGCGAGCGGTGGGACGATCACATCCAAGGTGACCGGCATCGACAAAGGAGAAGAGAGAACGATCACATATATAGCGGATAAGGGATACTATCTGCGTAGACTGCGTGTAGACGGAAAGGAAGTAGACGTGAAGCGATACCCTACCTCGTATACCTTCCGTGATATCTCTTCAGACCATGTCATAAAGGCAGAATTCCTGCCGATACCGGAACTTCGGATCACGAAGCGGATCTATGGGGAGGAGATGTATCCAGCGTCGGGAGATCCGACCTTCATCTTTCATATCGAAGGCACCGATTACACCGGGAAGAGGCAGGAATATACGGAGGTCATACGATTCACAGCGTCTGACAGGAAAGCGTCCGGAGGCATAGAGAAAACGATCGTACGGAAGGATATACCGGCTGGTGAATATGAGATCAGCGAGATCCCGGTATCGAGATATCGTTTGGAACGCATCACAGGCGTGGTATCCGGAAGCGTGAGCGGCAGTAAGGTGATACTCGATACCGATGGACAGGATGCGAAGGCGACCTTCGTGAATCGCAGGTCAAACTATAGAGATTACAGCGATAACGATCTGGTGGTCAATACGTTCCACAGATGATGAGGCTTACCTGGCAAGTTGCCATGTAGTTATGGAATACCGCTTCCGGCTCCTCAGTCAAGGATCGGGTCGTATTTTCCTTTCGGAAAATCTCCACCCTGCCCACGGCTCCTTTGACTGCTCCACCTCCAGCGGTGTGAAGAAAGTGTAAGGTAGCTACACTTACAGTCGATAGCGGCAGAACCGCACAGGAGGAACCTATGAAACAGGAAATCATCTTAACAGAGGAAGGCATCAAAGAAGTATGCAAGGAAGCACGAGCTCAGTTTTTAGGAAATATCGAGCATATCGTCGGTCTAATGCCGGAAGAGGATGAGCATCAAAAGCGATTGAAAGAGACTATCAGTCTTGCCGTAACAGGGATAAAGGAGCTGATGCCACGATATGAGGATGCATTCAAAAGCGCATTGATTGACTACGAAAATAAGATATATCCACTCATCTCGATCGCATTGGAAGAAAGAGGAGAGGTCTGGCTTCCATCCCTCGGTATATCAAAAGAATTTCTCGATAAGGTGGGGACAGACATGACGGGATTTCTGGAATACATGAACGATGTATTAGAAGCGTTCGGCAATGCATTATACGGTATCCACAAAAGATTGGGTGATGCTTCAAAGCTACAAGCACTCTTCGTGAATGTAGATAAGAAAAGATTCCAAGCTTGATATGATGAAACAGTGAGGCTCTTTCCTCACTGTTTCATGAACGCGAAGCATTGCATACAATGAAAGATATAGAAGGTATCGTCCTACCTGGCAATTTGCCAGGTAGATATGGAATACCGCTTACGGCTCCCCAATCAAGGACCGGGTCGTATTTTTCTAACGAAAAATCTCCACCCTGCCTTCGGCTCCTTGACTGCTCCACCTCCGGCGGTATGAAGAAAGTGTAAGGTAACTGACTTACATAGTAAGAGCGGTAGCCCCGCAAGGAGAATGGTATGCAGAGAAATAAAAATGATGTAACAAGTAGATATGGTATCCAAATCGGAGATATATTCATTGCGAAATCCAACGATGACATTATCTGCTTACAAGTAATGTCCGTATGCGATAGTTTGCATATCGTCGTGCAAGAAGTCTATCCGGAAATCATCGATATCGTACAACGCGACGAGATTACCAGATCATTCAAACTCGATAATAGTAGAAAACGGCTGTTGCCTTAAAAAAAATCTCGCTACATAAAGAACAACAGCCAAGGGATGAAAAAACTGACGGTATTGAAGGGCATCTACATCCCGGCTATCAAATATGATGGATACAATTACGCATATCTATATGAAGATACCTTCATCTGAATAAAAGAACAAGCTGCATGATACTCAGGGCAGCTTTTTTGTAGCATTGTCACTTTCCTTTTTGACTGCGCCTCTACATGGCAAGTTGCCATGTAGCTATGGAATACCGCTTACGGCTCCATCAGTCAATGACCGGGTCGTATTTTCCTACGGAAAATCTCCACCCTGCCTATGGCTCCTTGACTGCTCCACCTCCAGCGGTGTGAAGAAAGTGTAAGGTAGCTACACTTACAGTCGATAGCGGCAGAACCGCACAGGAGGAAAGATATGCATTATTATGAAGTACAGTCACAATTAGTAGTTTTGAATAATGAGGATGCCTATGTAGCATCCGAAAAAGCCCTAAATGAATTTGACCTTTTGGTCATCGATAGTAAGGAACACGGATTCATTACTGTTTCTATCTCTCGGAAACTCACGAATTTTGAGGCGATTTCCATGCCATTCGAAATCAGTACCTATCTCATGAAGATGGATATCGAGGGATATCTGAAAAAGAAGAAAGCGGAAATTAGTGCAGATGTCATCCTTAAAAAGGTGGAACTCAAAGTCAAGGAGATACAGTATATGGAGAAACTGAAAAAATATCAGAGAGACCCGAAAGTAAAAGCATTACTGGATGAATATGATGCTTTACAGAAAGATACGCCTATTCAAGCAGAAGCGGAAGAAAATACATATGATGGATTGTCATTGGATGACCTAGTCTAAACAAAGAAATCGGGAGAGACACCTCTCTCGATTTTTCTATCTCATTTTGATATCCGGCATTTGAATCAGTATATTAACTATGGCTGCGCCTCTACATGGCAAGTTGCCATGTAGCTATGGAATACCGCTTACGGTTCCTCAGTCAAGGACCGGGTCGTATTTTCCTTTGGAAAATCTCCACCCTGCCTTACGGCTCCTTGACTGCTCCACCTCCAGCGGTGTGAAGAAAGTGTAAGGTACATATCCTTACGATCGTAAGCGGTGACCCTGCAAGGAAAAGCAATAAAAGAAGATAATAGATAAAAATACATTTACGGGAGGCAAGCATGAATGAGAGTATCGTATTGAAAGGAATACATAACAAAAAAATAAAAAGCATATTCACATTAGGACAGCCAAGGACTGGTAAGAGTACAATTGCTAAAAAATTATTGTCATATGGTGCTTTTAGTATCTTAGCAATGGATGAAGTAAGACATGCGTTTTATGCATGTGGGATACAGGATATATATGCAAAGGATAATAAGACCGAGGTGAAGGATACATATTCCACAGCTTTTTTAGAGTTTATAAAAAGCTATATCAAATCTTTTCGTCATAACAATCCGGATATCACCCTGATCATTGAAGGAATGGAAATGACCGTACAGGAAGTGGCTAAGGAATTTCCAGGGGATATCATCGTAGTTTTGGGAATAGATACATCTGATACACAGGTATTTTTTGATTTGATAAGAATGCAGGAACGCACGAACGGACATGCATGGACTAGAAATATTACGGATGATGAACTATATGAATGTATAGAACGTAGTATGAGATTTTCTAAAGAAAACGAGAAAGATGCACGGAAGTTGAGGATCATGTATTTTTCCTGCAATGGTTATCGGACAGAAGATTATGAAAGATTGATCATCAATCATATATTGCGATCCATGTCTTCAGATAATATAGGGTCTCGCAGTGAACATATGAATTTGATGGATCTATATCTTTTCTTAGATTTTACTGATCATTTCGAAAACTATAACTATATTAAAAATATTTTGAAAATAGATTATTATCAGATAATCAAGGTGGATCATCGTGATCTATTAGAGCTTCATGAGCTTCGCTTTAGAGTCCCTATCTTATATCATGTCGATGACCTTAGGATATTTGAAAAACAAATATCCAAGATTAGAGATTTGAGAAATACATCTAAAGATATCGTTATCGATATCTGTGGAAATATCGAAAAATTAGGAGGAATCACGAAATGAGACTGTTTATGATAAGTGGAAGGATAAAGGATATCAGGACAAGGATATCGGCAACCCAGCGAAGCTTTCTCAATATGCATATCTCTTCCAGTGATGGTGCATCCTATGAAATATCGATGTCATATGAGCAATTACTCGATAACCGTCCTCTAGAGGTCGGTGATAGTGTGATGGCAAAAGGACAGATCGTCTCCCATGAGAGTGAGGATGCATCCGGTGAGGTACATCTGTCCTATGGATTCATAGCAGATCACATCACGAGGTATTAGCCTATACTACCTGGCAACTTGCCAGGTAGTTTTCTCATGTACCAGATAGTCGAGAGAAAGGATATAGATAATATGAAACTATTCATTCTGATACAGATACTGTATATCATCTATTTATTATTGCGTATCAAACGGTACAAGAAGGAAATCACATTATATAAAAACCTGCGGCTCATGTATATTGAAATGATACAATGGTTGAATACCAAGCATCTGGAAGATAAAAAATAAGTATGATGACTCATCACGACTAAGGGAGAATGACGAAAAAACTCGATGCCATGAGATAGCTCCAGATCCTGCAATATCAGCGCTTCCCTTTTGGCTGCGCCTCTACATGGCAACTTGCCATGTAGCTATGGAATACCGCATCCGGCTCCTCAGTCAAGGACCGGGTCGTATTTTCCTAGCGGAAAATCTCCACCCTGCCTTGCGGCTCCCTGACTGCTCCACCTCCAGCGGTATGAAGAAAGTGTAAGGTATCCATCCTTACGATCGTAAGCGGTGACCCCGCAAGGAGAAGAATATGAAAAATATAGTGAACACGATCATCGGAAGCAACAACATTATAATCAGAAACAGCACGGTATCCCACATCAGGAATATCGAGACCCTTTCACAAGGTTGGAACTGGGTCGAATCTACAGAGGGCTCAGGCTTCTTACTATCGCCTGAGGGAGATAGCGTCGTCGATTATGTCCTGATCATAGGGACAAGTGATATCCGTTACCGTTTCCGTGATACGGAGTCATGGATGCTGTTCATAGGAACGGAAAAAGAATTCAAGGATTTCATCTTGAAGAAAGTGAGAGATAGGATATGATCTCCATAAATGAAGATAGAAAAAAGTTGATGGACGACATACTGACACTACAGCAGAAAGAACTCGAAGCCTGTGATGATCTCCGAGCACTCTATATATCAATGCTCAACCATCACAATCATCACAATGACCATAGTTGTACGGAAAAAGGTGTCGATATCCGTGTAGGAGATATCTGTTATATCGATTTCGGAAATGCATTCATCGAAGAGATAGGCTTCCAGCATTTCGGACTCATTTTGAGCCTATGTAAAAATAAAGCGTATGTCGTGCCGATGAGTGGTAATGAACGGGCTTATGCGCAAGCCTATAGTAAGGATACCCTAAACGGCAAAAAACATCTGATGCGCCTGGAAAAGGTCGGTAGGATGAAGAAACGTTCTGTCTTATTCATAAACGATTCCAAATGGATAAATACCGCGAGGGTCATAGACGTAAAAGGACATCTGAAAAGAGACAGCCAGGTCTTTCGAGAAATCATGACCAGGGTCAAAGATATGATATCCTAGAGGAGCTCTCCTCTAGGGTATTTTATATACTGGCGAGCAGTTGATCAAGTAAAAAGATGCCGGATAGCTCTGCCGGCTCAGGTGCCGGCCAACTACATGGCAAGTTGCCATGTAGGTATGGAATACCGCACATGATTCCTCAGTCAAGGAGCGGGTCGTATCTTCCTGACGGAAGATCTCCACCCTGCCTTCGGCTCCTTGACTGCTCCACCTCGTGCGGTGTGAAGAAAGTGTAAGGTAAGTGGCAGCCCCACAGGAGATGGAACATGAAAAAATTATATTACCTGACGTATCATCAGCATCTTGGTCAAGATACAAGATATCTTGCGGAAGGATTGATCCTGAATGATGAAGAGCTTCAACAAAAGTCTCACTTCTCAATAGGTGAAGAATCCTACATCTGCTCGGCAGTTCCTTTGAACGATGCCGAAGATATCTATTATTTCATACAAGATCTCATCCAGCGAGGTAAGACGACGAATATGCAGACTAAGAGATTACAGACCTTGGCATTACGTGAGTTTCTGAACGGTGAACCCGGAGATCTATATACAGTCCTTTGCGATAAAGTACAGTACGGTATCACAAGGATACAGAAGCAGAGTGCAGCCGGCCACACATTCTATGAGTTAGATGATCATTATGCAGATATCTGTAGGAGAAACAACGCAAGCATGCTCGTTGAATTTGCATATCTCGGATACACAGTCGACTATTGCTTTGCATTGTATGATGAGCTATTGAACATCGAACTGATATTCAGTGATCAAAAACAGTACCATAACAAATCTTGGAGATGTGACGATGAATAAGGAGATTTTTGAATACGGCGGCCATCATTTTATTCCGGCAAGGCAGTTCACCAGAGAAGAAGATGATCTCTTTGTTATTTCACGAAGGCAACGAAGAGATGAAGAACTCGGCTTTTGTAAGTCAGGCAATGGCTATGAGAGCAAGTATCCTTATTCTCCTGAGGGTTTCTATGCTGCGTCACCGGACAAGGAATGTGATCTGTTCCGCTGTATGGAAAATGGAAAGCTATATCTGCCTTGTGAAAATGATCTACAAGAGTATGTGGAGGCAGAGAAATGTAAACTACCAAAATCAACACGACCGAAAGAGCAAATAGAGTAGAACTGTCATACTCACAGAAACCGGATATTAGTATCCTTGTTGATCGAAAGCTGCCGATGACGATGTTATCAGCAGCTTCCCTGATATGTTTAGATCACTCTTTCTGTTGCACGACTACATGGCAAGTTGCCATGTAGCTATGGAATACCGCTTGCGGCTCCTCAGTCAAGGATCGGGTCGTATCTTCCTGACGGAAGATCTCCACCCTGCCTTACGGCTCCCTGACTGTTCCACCTCCAGCGGTGCGAAGAAAGTGTAAGGTAGACAGAGCTTACCAAGAGAGCGGAAGGACCGCATAGGAGGAAATGTAAATGGAAAAGCAAGAAGTGATCTCGATCGAAGAGCTAAAACAAGGTTTCTGTTCAGAAACGATGAAACAAGGATTCTTATGGTCTGCTCATTCAAAGAATCAGTTAGACGATTATTTAAAAACACGTAAGGAACGTGATCTACTTTATCTTGTATACTCTTTAATGAATCGGTGTAATCTTTATTTTAAAAAAATGGTATGTACTTATGATATGTGGATCGTCAACACCCGTCTTTATGGTGAATCATCCTTTTGCCTAGTTTATACCATCTATACTATGAACAATAATCATTTAGATAAAAAAGATTCTATCGTTGCTTACTTAGAACATGAAGATGGTATTTATGTCCTTGATTTCAAGGAATATAAAATGACAGTTTGTGAGGAAAGAAAAAGACAGCGTGATCATGATATGGAAGTCGGAAGATTCATATTACAGTGCTATGTCGATCTACTGAACGATCTGTTACAGGAAGTGGAGATATAGGGATCACAAACAGCTTTAGAAACATAATCGTTGTATCCCTACCATATCATGCATCCGATCACGATATAGCACTGCATGATGATCTATGACAGCTGCACTTACAGAAGAAAGTAGTAACCCCGCAAAGGAGGACGGAATGAACTATCATAGGAACGATGAGGAAATGATGAGACAAGCAAAGGGCGATGAGCCGATAACGATCGACAAGCTGAATGACGAATTGGAAAGTCTGCTGGAGGAGCAGGCAGAAATGAGGAAGAGAAATGCATATTACATAAAAAACAAAACGATGATCGGATATGAAGGGCTGAGCGATGATGAGGCGAAAAAGTTAAAAGGCCGACTGGACAGTTACGGCTATTCAGAATTGGTATACTCCAGCCTTGATTTCGCTATCATCAGTGATAAGATAACCAATCTGAGAGTTCATATCAAACATCTGAAATGGACACAGTAGAACTGTGATTCCAAAAGAGAGCGAATCACCTGGCAAGTTGCCAGGTGATCGGATCCTCTATAAAAAGCAGCCGGCACATGAGCCGGATTTCTACATGGCAAGTTGCCATGTAGCTATAGAATACCGCATCCGGCTCCTCAGTCAAGGACCGGGTCGTATCTTCTTGACGGAAGATCTCCACCCTGCCTTACGGCTCCCTGACTGCTCCACCTCCTGCGGTGTGAAGAAAGTGTAAGGTAAACAGAGCTTACCGAGAGAGCGGAAAGACCGCATAGGAGGAAATTCAAATGGAAACTTTCAAAATCAATATGAACGAAGAATTGAATGGAGTCGAACTGACATTCTCACAGAAACCGGATACCAGGATCCTGACCACATTGAAGGATGCCGGCTTCCGCTGGCATCGGGTCAAAAAAGTATGGTATGCGAAAAGATCAGAAACGACACTACAAGTCATTGCCGAACTGAAAGAAGGTTCCTCTGGAACAATAATAGACGATGGGCCAAAAGCAACGGATGTAGGATCAGAAAAAGAAAATCTTGACGGTGTGAAGGTCGGAGACCTATACGTTGCTTCCTGGGGATATGAACAGACGAACCTTAGCTTCTTCCAAGTCGTGAAGATATCAGCACATAATGCATGGTTCATCGAAGTCGCTCTAGAAATCAAAGAAGAAAGTGATGCAGCGTGGGGTTCTCGGACAGTCTCCTTCAGGACAGACGGAGGAATGCTTGCGCCAATCCATAAGCCGACATTCATCAAAGACCAGTTGCATGGAGACCGGAAAAGCACGAAAAACGGAACTATCAAAATGACTGAGTATGCATATGCCCATAAATATAACGGAAGCGAATTATATGAGAGCTGGTATGCATGATCAGTTAGACTCCTGACATATTCACTTTCTTCATTATTCCATAGCTGCCGATGGCAATGCCGGCGGCAGCAGCGCCCATGTGATCCATACCGACAGGAGAAAGATAAATCGAATTCTATATAACCCGGCAAGCTGCCGGGTTATGAGTTCTCTCTGCATAAAGCAAAGCCGGCATATCTGCCGGCAGGCTACATGGCAAGTTGCCATGTAGGTATGGAATACCGCTTCTGCTTCCTCACTCAAGGACCGGGTTGTATTTTCCTAGCGGAAAATCTCCACCCTGCCTTATGGCTCCTTGACTGCTCCGCCTTCAGCGGTGTGAAGAAAGTGTAAGGCAGCTACCTTACATGAAGTGAGTGGTGACCCCACGAGGAGGAATAAAAGCATGACGAATAAAGAATTGAGTATGAAGATAAGAAAATCGCTGAAAGAAGCAGGATACACACAAAAAGATATAAAAGTCTCTGTCCGTTCATCCCGATATGACACAGCCGCAAAAATCACGATCCATAATCCTCATATCGATAGACATCGAATAGAAAAGATCTTACGCCCTGCATATGAAGAGATCGATAGAGATGACATTACCGGAGAGATCCTGCAGGGAGGTAACACGATGCTATTTATCGAATATGAATATGGAGTCTTTGAAGATGTAGCACGAGAATGGATGGCGACTGCAAAAGGACTCATGCAAAGCAAAGCGGAGGTGACAAGAATTTTTGATGGTCTGTATCTGCTCGATCCAGACCACTGCGGAGCGCTGGAGATCAGGCAACAGGACGAGAATACCAGTTGCACATATAGAGCATAGCATCTCTCATCTGTGTGAATCCCTCTACAAATTCGCAGAATTCAAAACGATCGCAGTATGATAGAGCGAGAAAGAAAACAGAAAAGATATATTGGAAATGAAGTCATCGGAAAGATGGCTTTTTTACTTTCTTCATGATTCCATAGCTGCCGATGGCAGTGCCAGCGGCAGCAGCGCCGGTCTGATCTACGCGGCGGGAAAAAGAGAAAGACACTTCTCTATGACCTGGCAAGTTGCCAGGTCATAGATTCAAGAAGTGATATACAGGAATCGAAATGATGATAAGGAGGGTAAAAAGATGAGGAAGAACAATATGTATCAAGACTTCGATCATGGTAAAAAACACTTGAAGGAGTATCAGAGATGGCTGGCTCCCTCCCGGGAGCCGCCACTTCACTAAAAACGCTGTTTTTAGTGAAGCAGGATAAGGGATTTTGTCCGACAAAATCCGGCGGGACAAACGGTCAACGACCGTTTTCTAAAAACAAAAAAGATGGGAAAATGCTTTATTTATCAGCTATTTTCGTATTTTCAAATCGTAAAATTATTGTAGGACATCTGTCAGACATTTGTCGGACTTTGTAGGACGATTGTCCGACATGTAAAAACACGATAAATAAAGGAGTTTGGAAAAAACTGTAGGACATACGTCCTACGATAAAATAGGGTTGTCCTACAATCGTCCTACACATTTTTATAAGATCTTTTTCTTCATCAAATAGATACCTGGCAACTTGCCAGGTTATAAAATTGGAGGTAAGAAAGTGAAAGAAAGAAAATCATTCCGCTTTAGCTTGGATACATTTCAAAAGCTGGATACTTTACAAGAATTAGAAAAACAGCAAGCAGAAAAATTCAATATTACGCCTAAATCGATTACCGCAATAGTTGAAGATGCGATTGCAGAGTATTATGTTTTGAAGCTGGATAAAGATACCGGGACAGACTATCTCACCAGAATGAATCTGATGATTCAGGATGCTCTGAAACAACAAAACCACCAAAGAGATATGACCCTCAATCATATCCTCCGCTATGCCATGATGTCTTATGAAGCTGCTGTCACCATGCTCAAAAATTTCAGGCTCTCCGATGAGGAACGTCCAAAGGATTTTGAAGATGCCAAGAATCTCGTTCAAAATCTGGACAGTATCTTTGAAGACAGCATCTTTGAAAAAGTTGCGAAAGAGCTTGGCGAGGAGGTCGATTGATCTATGCTTCTCCTTGATGCTTTTGATAGATTGAGTGATCTGCTGGAAAAGGGATTCTCCTGTTATCGAAGGATGCGTGGTTCCGATCCGAACGGCTTCAATTATGACATGCTCGAGAATTCTCTGGACGTCACCAGACGAGCTTATATGGATTGCCTCGAAGTTCATTTCGATCACACCCTGTTGGAACGTATCGAACGACAGTGTCAGAAAAAAGGCCAACAGGTATTCAGTGCTGACTTCTTGAATGATCTCATGGAAGCCTATATGGAGGAACGATTTGCGAAGCAACGATATTTTTTCGATATGGATGGCGTCCTGTTCAAGTTCGATAACACTCTGACTACGCTTGAGCCACTATATGAGGAAGGCTACTTCAGGAACCTTCCTCCTCATCGTCTCGCTGTCCACTGCCTGCAGGAATTATTGACAGAAGCCCCTGATCAGATCTATATCCTATCTCACTATATCGACTCTCCCTTCGCTGAACGTGAGAAGCGAGAGGTATTGCAGGAACTCTTCCCCTCTCTGGATCCACACAACGTGATCCTGGTCCCTTACGGAGAAAACAAGACAGACCATGTTCCGCTAAGAGTCAAAGAGAATGATTTCCTCATAGATGACTATAACCAAAATCTTGTATGCTGGAGAGATGCCGGTGGATATGCGATCAAATTCGTGAATGATATAAACGACAGACACGGATCCTGGAAAGGAAGCAGAGTCGAATATGATGATCCTGAGCTCATCAATTCCTTGAACCATATATTTGAATACGCTGTCACAAGTGAAGATCTGGCAATGACTCTGGAGCCTTATATGCAACAGAAGCTGGAGGTGCTGCGTTCACATGCTGATATCGGTCTTTGATCACATGGCAACTTGCCAGGTAGGAGATATCCGACATGAGTAAGGCTCACGTCATCAGCAAATTCCGCTTCCTGGAATGTGGGAAAGCTCCACCGAAAGGCTCTCGATTCAAAGGTACGATCTCTACTGCATCACTATTGGATTGGTACGAGTATACCGGTAGAGAAAAAGCAGCGGACGATAAGAAGGAACACAGTATGCATGAAGGTGGACTCTTAGGCTATACGAGCCAGGATGATACGACGCGTACCTTCTCCAGCGATGGCTGGCTGACGAAAGACAAGATGCCGGGATTCAAGAAGAAGATAGCCAAGGCATTCCATAAAGACGGCGATATCTGTTGGGATACTGTCATCTCTCTCAAGGACTATCAGGACTCCTTCCAAAGCAATATGTATGATGTCAACGATTATGCTGCGATCGTCTCCAAATCCCTGCCCGGATATTTCAAAAGCATCGGTCTCGACCCGGACAACATGATCTGGTGGATGAACTATCACAACAATAAGAAGAATCCCCATATGCATATCGTGTTCATGGAAAAGGTCCATACCAGAACGCGTGGTAAGCTGGCGCAGAAATACCTGGACAAATATAAAAGCACCTGGTTGAAGGAATTAGGTCTCCGTCAGGAATTCACCAAGAGATACGAAAGAGCTCCAAAGGATGTCTTCAGGGAAAAGGATGCTTTACGTAAAACGCTGATCTCCGGGATCGACATGAGATTCCATGACCAGCTGCTCCATAGCTTCTACACGACGCTTCCGAAGAAAGGAAGACTCTCCTATAACTCCAAGAACATGAAGCCATACAGAAGACAGCTCAACCTGATCATCCGCTCCTTACTGCAGGATGAAGAGATACGACCGGCGTACGAAGAGTGGCTCGGTAAGGTCGAGATGCTGGATGATCTTCAGAACACGCTTGCGAACGAGAAGATCTCCCACTTCAAAAAAACAGAGCTGGACAAGCTCTATACCAGGATCGGGAATATGATCCTGGGACATGCGAAATATAAAGAGACGGAGCATAGACAAGAACATGAGCTATGGTTCTCAAAACAGAATATCCGTTATCAGGATGAACAGATATATCGTATCAAGCTCCAGGATCGTGCTGCTTGTATCGACCTGCCATCCGATGCAGCCCTGTTCCTGGATGAATGGGGCTTTTATCATGTCGAGATCGAACAAGACAAAAGCTACACGCTCCATCGGTATGCAAAAAATCTCGATGCCTGGAAAGATATCTCTGAAACAGATACATTGCAGATCGATAGAGACACCCTCTTCCGCTATATACATGCGAAGGACATATCGTTATCCGAAGGTGAGCCTAAGATCTTTGTAGGTCAAGATAGCCGTATATCGCTCATGGATGGGACAGATGAGACCGCTGTGCCGCTTCTTACGGACGATCCAAAAGAGATACCTCCTGATCCACAAAAATCCTTGCACGCTCGATCAGAAGGTCCCCCTGCCCGTATGGGGATGAGGAAGAAATCGAAAGTGATCCATAAGCAAAAACTGAGTGCAGTCCTGAAAAAAGGCTCCAAGCGGATCCTACATCAGGACGCGCAGGAAAAAGAAAGAGATCTGGAAAGATTCATAAGAGAATATGAAGAACAACAGATCCGGAGTGAAGAAAGGGGAAAAGAATATATATGATACGAAAACTCATGATCTCTCTGCTCGGAATAGCTCTCGCAAGGATACTCTTCATCCTTGCGGCCATCAACCTGACCAATATGCTCGTATTCGACAGACTGGAGCCATCCTTCGATCTCAGTCTACTGGATCAGATCCCGCAGACAAGGGCGGTCATCGATATACTGACGGTACTCATCGCAGTCTTCATCCTTCTGGGGATGTTTTCGAAAAGTACCAAGAAGAAGCTGGACGATGACAAGAAGAATTTTACACATCTCTCCTCTATCCATGAAGCGAAGCGCAGTCTGACCAGAGTGCAATTTCATGAAGCAGATAAAGGAAAGTCAACCAAAGAAGATATACGATGGGTATTGAACGAAACATCCTTTCTGACGAAAGCCGATCGTATCCTGAACTATCCGAAGCTTCCTTATAATGCACTCCTGACATTCTTCCGGATCGATGACTGGCACAAGCTCAATACCGTAAGACATTGGGAGATAGATGGTAAGCCTGTCACACAGCGTGCCGGCCTCCCCATCTATATGCCGAGATTCCGGAAGCAGACGATCTTCGTCGATGCAAACGACAATCATTCTATTCTGATCGGTACGACGAATTCCGGTAAGACCTTCTCTGTCATCCTGCAGATGATCGAGCTCGTCTGTATGTCCGGTGAATGTGCCGTCATCAACGATCCCAAAGGAGAGCTCTACGAATATACGGCAAAGCAATTCGAAGAGGCCGGGTATGAGATCATCAAGCTGAATCTCGTCAATGCGAAGGCTTCCGATGCCTGGGCTCCCTTAGAACTGGCATGGGATACATGGAAGAAGGCCTATATGGATCATCAGGAGGCACTGAAGAAATGGAAAGCAGAAGAGACTACCTTCACACCTGCCGAGAAAGCAGAGTGGCTGGCCAGGATACCGGAGCCTGACTACTCTCAAGCGATCGAATTCCTCAAGGATCTTGCAAACAGTCTCACCTATGATCCGAATGTCAAGGATCCGTTCTGGAACGATTCCGCAAGGGACTGCATCATCGGGATGGCTGCTTTCCTGATGGAGGAAGCCGTCCGGAACGGAGATATGACAGATGGGATCATCAACTTCAAAGCGATCAAGCTGGGATTGAACTATGCAGATGTGAAGCTCACGAAGGAACAACAGAAGGCACTGCAGGTGCGCTCCGACAACATCCTGGGCGCAGTGTTGGAAAAATCAAGAAGGCTGGACGATACCAGTCATATGTATCTGATGGATTATTGTAATGCGCCGGAACAGACGCGGCAGAGCATCAAGAAGGTCCTTGCGACGAAGATCGATATCCTGACGATGAACGAACAGATCATGCGGATGACCTCCTATTCTGATTTCGATATGAAGGCTCTCGGACAGAAGAAGATGGTGATCTATCTGATCGTGCATGATGAGAAGAAGACCTACTATCCACTCGTCACGATCTTCCTAAAGCAGCTCTATGAGGTGATCATCAACGAAGCCAGAGGGAATAAAGGAAGACTCCCCATCCCTGTGAATGTCATATTGGATGAATTCGGTAACTGTCCTCCATTAAAGGATATCCAGAGCATGCTGACCGCATCCCGTTCCCGCGGTGTACGTTTCTCACTGGTCGTGCAGGATCTCTCTCAGCTAGGAGAAGTCTATGGAGACAAAGTAGCGACGACGATCCAGAACAACTGCTCCAATACCGTGTATATCTTAGGCTCTCAAATGGATACACTGAAAAGGTTCAGTGAGATGTGTGGTTCCAGACAGATATGGCTGCCATCGAAAAGCTGGTATGAGACGCGTCCTGTCATAAGCATCGATCGTCTACAAAAATTGAATCTTGGTGAAGTCGTCATCCACAGACAGAGGAAATCCCCTTTCATCGCAAGGATGATCCCTTATGACAGATGTAAGTTCTATAGAGGCAAGAATATGGATCCAAACGAAGAGAGATCACCAAAGCCGGCTGTCAGATGGATCGATATGAAGGCTCTATTATCGAATTATGGAGATGTTTTCTAACAACATGGTGATCTGCCATGTGTGTAATGACCATGAACACGATATTACCTGGCAACTTGCCAGGTAATGGAAAGGAGAAGAAAATGGAGGAAGAACAGATAAAGAGATTCGTACAAACGAATAGTGAGATATCATTGATGGATTTTTACAAAAGCTTGGAAAGACAGCAGCGAGAAGCCGGATATAGTATGCAAAAGACCAGTCTGATCTTTCCGCAGCGCCAGATCATCGAACTGGAAGGAAAGAGCTCCTGTAAGATATTCACTTCTTATTTCGAGAACTGTGAATTCATGAACCTGGAGCTAATGGATACGGCCGGATATGACCAAAGGATATTGGAGGGAAATATCTTCAAAGGCTGCACCTTCACGAACTGTAGAAACATCGCATCTATGAATGCATGTACGTTCATCGACTGTAATTTCAATGCCTGTGATCTCAGGCATACCTCATTCGTCCGCTGCAGGTTTGTAGATACGAGCGCAGGAGACTGCGATTTCCGGATGGCGAATTTCTCCCTCGCCGATCATGCAAAGCTGTATATCGCATATGAGACCTGCAAAGTAGAGGATACTCTGCTGCAGCCGCAGGTATCGGAAGAAGAGAGGAAGCAGACCGGCGATCCGATCAGAATGGATATCTTCCTCGATATGCTGGAGTGTTCCCTGAAACTGCTCCGTGATGCGATCCATCTCGACAGTGATGCGCAGATGACACTCGATCCGATCGCTCACGACCTGAATGCCTATATACAGATGACGCGAAAGGCGATGGAATCAGAAGGAATCCGGGAACGTGAGGAAACGGAGATATTGAACGATCTCGACGTGCATGAAGCATGGGCGAATCAGATCTGCCGCAAGACAGAGGAGATGCCTGTCATCGACTGGACGAAGAGCAATTACAGCAGGATGAACCTGAAGAACCGGAATCTGTCCGGTATCGACTTCACCGGTTCCCTCATGAAGAACTGTGACTTTACAGCCTGTAACCTCACCGGAGTCGATTTCACCGGCTGTAATCTCACCGGTGCCATATTTTTGAATGCGATCCTTGCGCAGAATACCTTCGATGGCGCAAAGCTGGAGGACATCAAGATCGATCAGAAGAACCTGCAGCTATTCGAAAATGCCGGCATCGCTGTGAATACGGACCAGACCGGCCCCATGAATATCTCTGTCAATCGCAGCGTCTTATCGAGGAAAGGAAATACGGCCGTCTGATGGAAGACAGATACCAACGCTATCAGAACACTGCCTTCACAAGCCAACAATGGTACATCATAAAAAAGGCGATCGATGAAGATATCGAAGTCAAGGATATCGCAGATCCAAGATTCAGCGTCGAACAGCTGACGCTACTCATAGACGCAAGGAGATCCGGTATCGACTTATCCGGATTGACAGATCCGGATATCAAGGAAGAACAGCTCAAACAGATATTGGAAAAGATAGCAAATGAGATGGGACTCTATGATGAGCATTATGAAAAGGTCAGGAGGAAGTGGCTCCGGAACATCACCTGGATGCTTCTCATCGGCTCTGTCCTCACGATCATCGTTTCTCTGCTCTATGTCACGAAGGATGAATGGCTGAAATACTTTGAAGAACTGTACCTGTCCTTCGATCGTGAGACCGTACAACTTGAGGCAGGAGAACCGTTCGAGCCAGCCTCCTACATCCGTTCTTATGATCCCGAAGCAGTGATCACCTTTCCGAATTGTGATGAGATCGATACGAAAAAGCCCGGCACCTATTGGGCAGTCTACCATATCAGCAACGGCAAGAAGGAAAAGGATATGAAGCTGCTCGTGGAAGTGAAGGACACCAAATCACCGGTGATCAGCTTGAACAGATCCAGCATAACTGTGTCTGATCGTTCCGAGCTGAAGGCGGAGGAATATATAGATTCTGTCATCGATATCGTCGATGGCGATCTTCGCAGGAAGACGACGTTCGAAATGACAGAAGACCAGATCGTTTATAAAGTGAGCGACGCACATGGGAACGAAGCACGGAAGACCTTGGATATCCATATAGAAAAGCCAAAAAGTAATGAGACAGAGAGCGTTCCAAAGACAGAAGGACCACAACCAGACACTCCACAGCAACAGGAGCAGGGGGATTCACCAATAGAAAAAGATATACCTGTTACGGCACAGGGCAGATCGTTTCCTTTCATAGAAGGCAAGACCTTCGATCAGACGTATCAGGAATGTATGGCAGCCGGTAATGCAGCAGTAAGCGCAGGCCAGGCAAATACGGCATCCTGTACCGTCTATGATGACGAGAATGGAATCCATAAAGGATACGTTTTAAATTTTGACTGATGATACCTGGCAAGTTGCCAGGTATTTTTTTAGGAGGTAAGGACACATGAAAGAGATCATCAACATCAGTATTCCAAAATCACGCTTCAAACAGAAGATCAAACAGGCGAATGGTACGAAGTACAGCCATCGCGTCATCCTTCCGAAGGAAGCAGGAGCTTATAAATATCATGTACTATTGATCAGTGAGGACTTCGTACAAGAGGATATCGACAATATAGACAACAACGTCCTGCATTTTTATGCAGATCGAGAGATCCAGCTGTCGCAGCATCATCGGACGCCGAACGGAGAGGATGTCTATGAGAAGATCAGAGTCATGCCGAAGGAATTGTACAAAAGCTTCTATGGAGAATACAAAGACAACAGCAGGAAGAGATTCACGAATGAAGAAGTAGAATATCTGAAGAAGAACATATCCGTGATGGATTTCCTACAGGATCGTGCAGGCTTCAGCTTCCAAAGACAGGGACAACATTATTATCGCTGTGATCAGCATAGTTCTCTCGTCATCGATACGAGGAACAACGCTATGTTCTGGAACACCGAGCATATCAATGGATCCGCATTGGAATATTTGAGAAAGGCAGAAGGCAAGACGTTTCCAGAGGCGATGAATATCCTGATCGAATATCATAACGGACTTGCGCCTGACAAGAAGCAGTATATCGCACCGAAATATGAGCAGATAGAATTCAAGCTTCCGGATTCACAACAGAATATCTCGAAGATCTATGAGTATCTATGTGACAAGCGAAAGATCGACCGTGACCTCATCAAGCGATTCGTCGATGACGGTAAGATCTATCTGGATGCAAAAGGAAATTGCGTCTTCGCATGTGAGAACTACAAAGGAAAGGTAGATTCCGCCTTCGTACGTTCGACCTATTCAGGCTTTCGGGGAGATGTCGGTGGAGGAAATAAGTTTACCGGATTCTTCATCGAAATGGATCCAAAGGCTACGAAGCTTGTCCTGACAGAAGCCTATATCGATGGGTTGTCTTATATCACGGCCAAGAAGCAAGCCGGTGAGAAGATAGACTTCAATGTGCTGGCATGCGACAGCTGTAATGTCATGAATGAGACGTTCCGCGTAAATTATCTTACCCGACCTGTCTTGAATCAGAATATCGATACTGTCATACTTGCATCGGATAACGATAAAGCAGGCAGAGCTGCTGCGGAAGAGTTCAAAGCATTCGTCCGACCATTTCATAGGATACAGAATGTCATCGATGATCTTCCATCCCTTGGTTCTGACTGGAATAAGGACCTGCAGAAGATATATGAGAACCCGGAAGCAGTTCCGGAAAAAGCAATCATGTTGAAATAGCTCTTATTTCTCCTAAGATATTGACCCTTATACAAAGGATCTTCAGCATTATGGCGTCGGCCTGCTTATCGTGGAGCCGCACTGGTGGGAGTTCAAAAGCCTATCTATTGTGATTTACAAATCGAGACGAAGTTCATCTGAAGGTGCAGGATAGGTCATAGGAGAAATCTGGAAGCAGATATCCTGTCGGGTCTGACGGACGGTACGGATCGTTAGAGAATAGTGATGGCTTCATCATGATCTCGTAGTCATCCTATCAAACAACGTACGCATTTTTTAATAATCTAGAATTTATATACATATGGATATGTAATATACTTTTTTTTGTTCTCTACTCCTTTCGGAATATATCCCTACAGAGAGTCAGGTAGGTATATTCCGGCTTTTTATTTGTTGTTTCAAAATGATTGCAAAATATTATTAATATGATAAAATAGCATAGGCATTGATATGCTACTGCCTAGGTATCGTACAATGCATAGCCATTTGGCAAAGTCCGGGTAAAACCGGATTTTTTATTGCTTATGACACAAAAATGTTCATAATATGTTTACAAATGTTCATATAAGCAATATAATGATTACGTTGCCGCTCATTGAAAAGAAAGGGATACCTAGGCAGTATTTCGCGGCACTTGACCACCTTAATGGTGGTCTTTTAATTAACCGTTATCAAACGTTTAATCTTTTATCAATAAGTATTATAATAAGCCTAAATAGGCATCTAATTCCTCCATATCATATATTGAGATGCGCAGATGTATCTCAATAACACGTAAGGAGGAAATATATATGTGTAACAGATGTGAATGTAATGATTATGACTTTTATGGCTTTAGCGATTATGATTTCGACAGATTCGACTGGAACAGAGGCTATAGTTGCTATAATGACTATGGCAGAAATGCATTGAATGAAGCGGAGCGAGTAGCTCGTTTTGCAATGCGTCGTGACTGTAGAGAAAATCGCTGCGCACGTCAATTTGTACGCTGCATGAGGAATGCTCGATGCGGATCTAATTGGTAACTAATTTATTATTAACTATTCGTTCACCCTCATTTAGCTTTTAACTGTGTATTTGCGATTTCATCAGTAAAATATGAGAATACTTGTAAATGAATTATCCTACTATTGACTCCTGCCATAAGGTGGGAGTCTTTTTATCTTGAACATAAAAGATAGCTGATGTGTAAATGCGAAAATCACACCCTATATAAAGATAGTTTTGTGCTCTCTGATCATTGGGAGCTTATACTATATAAAATTAACATAATCTGACAGAAAGGTGTGAATGAACGAAGCATGAAAAAGATCAATCTAGATAAAAATGTCTATGAAGCGTTGCTAGAACGTCTTCATTTTATCTTTCAGGAATTTGAAAATATCTATATCTCCTTTTCCGGAGAAAAGATAGTGGTCTTTTATTGATATCCTGTTGGATTTTAGAGACCAGTATTAAATAATAGGAGTTTTCATCAGGACTTTGAAGCACAGCACAATGCAACGACTGATTATAGAAGAGGCCTTTCGGATGCTGGAAAAGCGTTCGCATCTCGGACTTTACTGGGTCTGTCTCCCTGTGCAACACGCTCTGCCTTGAGCAGCTATGAAATGTACTGGTACCCATGGGATAATAAGAAGGAAGATATCTGGATCCGTCCAATGCCTCAGCACGATTATATCATCAACCTAGAACAAATATCATGACATCCTAACACTATAAGATGCATCAGGGGGTCTTACTAAGCAATTTTGCAGATGGTACCGGTTGTCTCATGAAAATAGGAAAACGATCTGCCGGTTGGGGATAAGGGCAGATTAATCCTTGCAGCGATACAGTGGTTTCATCAATAAGAAATATAGCTATAAGCAACGATGCTGGATCACGCAGCAAAGCCGCTTCACCGTTTCAGGACTATGCCAAAGAGGCACTCATCTTTACAGAGTCATCTGTCCTGAAATCTAGGTCAAGCTCATCGGATGTGTCAGAGGAGCGTATTTTACTGCTATATATGCTAAGACGAAGGCATTCGGATACCGTCATATAACATTTTCGAAGGGACATACATGCACAGTTCATACTGGCAACGTTGCCACCATAGTTGTGTCGCAACTATATCAAAAAATTTAACAATTCCATCTGATTTCGGCATACAGTCGGAGGTGGGCATGAAGCGAAGTTTGAGAGAAATCAAGAATGTGTTTATGTCTATCCTACGGGACATTAAGAAAGAGATAGACAGCGGCGAACAGCCGGGGGAAACTGTCATTGACACCATGTTTTAAAATACCCAGAACGCCGTACAGAAGCAGAAACAGGAATTACATACCGTTGATGATGTGACAGCGTTGATTACAGAGCAGATAGAAAAGGTCATGCTGCTGGAAAAGGAAACTAGCGAACAATTCCAGCAGTTTTTATGTTAGATTTCCGAATTGTTTCCGAAATATTCTCATTTTATTGCCAATTAAAAATGGTATTTCCGTTTTACGAAACGAGTGGAATTGTAGTCCATGGGCGGAGAATTGGAAAACTGATAGGTTTGCCAACGGCAAATCTGAAAGTTGAAATGGACACGGATTTGCCGGAGCCGGCTGTGTATATATCAAAGGTTTTTCACAAAGAGAAAACGCTCTATGGAATCACGTATATAGGAGCGCGATCAACAGTTGACGATAGTCAAGAAATATCTTTTGAAACACATTTTGAATTTATTATAAGAAATATACGGACTCAAAATGAAAGTACAGTTGTTTTCCAAAATCCGGATTCCACAAAAATCCGACGAATTATCCTTTCTTATAGAGCAGATCAGAAAAGATTGTTTGATCGTACAGAAATACTGGGGAATAAAACAGCTTGCTTCCGATTTTTTATAGATATTAGGAAACACCAAGTAAAGCTATGCAACCATAAAATAATCTTGTCCGCTAAAGAATTTGATGTCCTGTATTTATCATATTCAAATCTAGATGTTGCATTTATGATAAAACAAATCTATGAAGTAGTCTGGCATGATTCGGCAAATGGTATTTATCATGCAGTAAAAAATACAGTTTTTTAAACAAGAAAACGGATAAAAGCATTTTCAGCGAATCATGATTATATAAAGACAATCGTTGGATATGGTTACAAATATAATGCGTAATAGCAAAGTCAGTCGAGTCAATCAGCACAAGATGAGCAGTGCATAAATGTGCTGCCGTTGACAGTCCTGCCCGCCTTTGCTGACAGGCGATCAAGGCAGGAAAGCCCTTAAAATGGTTTCCAACACATTTCAATTTTATAAGAAAAGTTTAAATTTTTTTCTGGATGCAAAAAACCCGCACAAAACCTGGTGTCTGTACGGGCTTAAAGCCATCTTATATTCAATGATTGAAAGGCAAACGATAAAAGAATCTACTGCTCCTCCTATTCGTTTCCCATCTTTCCTTCTTCACTTCAATGTTCATAAAATGATAATCTTTATCTCAGCTGTCAATTCATCCAGCCTGTTTATTTTCTATCTCGTCAGTATATATATCCTGCTGTTGTCTCTGCTCATCTTTCCACTGTTTTCGGATCGGATATGAATATTTATAAAATGTCGAGAGTGCCATTCCAATATTCATACAATATTCTCCCAGAGGGCGCTTGCTATCCAGACATGCCCTGATATTTACTTCAAAATCTTCCGGAATTTGTACACGTGGTCTACCGTATACACCATTTCCTTCCCGTTTCCTCTTTAGTGCATTCTGGATTCCTATTTTTTGACGCTCTTTTAGGCACTGATAATACCAGTCCATGAATTCTCTGCAGAACTGATATACCAGAACAGCATCTGCACTCTTATTCTCCTTGATAAAAACTACATCTTCCTGTGCATACTGTTTCAGTTTTTCCATGACATTATCCCCTAAGCATGTCATGGACAAAAGTTCCATTTTCCTACCTGCCATCGTTTTTTCTTCCCTCCTACTGCAATCTTTTCATTGCTTCTACGATGTTCATTCTCACAATCATTTCAAAAATTCTTTCAAACATGCTGTTAAAAAATAGAGCTGTTACAGGCGCATGATACTATCTTTGACTGTTTTACTGAGAGGTTTCATCAGCTGATACGAGTACCTTTTTGAAATTCCCTCATGCAAAGATCATGTATCTATTATGAAAGGGAAACACGATACCTTCTTCCAGTATCAAAATAACTGTATAGGGAATTGTTTATTTTGATACGAAGTGAAAGCATTGCATGAGACCTGATATAATATGGAAAACAACATGAGAGCTAACAGACGAACTGTATACCTCCCTTGTTGCTTTGTAAATAATCCTCGATTTCTTAAATGACTGGTACCATTTTTGTGACAAAAGATCAAGTATCGTTTTTTAAGTCGAAATATTATTTTATAGAATGCCATTTCTCATTTCTCGATATCAGGTCGCGTATTTCTCTTAAAAGAACTGCTTCCTCAGACGGCTCAACAGCTGCCGGTTCTGGAATGCTCTCTTCTTTCTTTCGGCAGAATTTGTTGATGATCCGGATGATCGTAAAAATCACCAGTGCAATCAGCAGAAAATTGATGATATTCTGGATGAATCTTCCGTAATAAATGGCTGCTTCCGCCATATCTCCTGATGCCGGAGTGATAACATAGCGCAAACTTGTAAAATCGATTCCTCCAAACAGGATGCCGATAGCAGGCATGACGATGTCATTCACAAGAGAGGTCACGATTGCAGTAAAAGCCCCTCCAATGATAACATCGACTGCTAAATCAATCATACTTCCACGAGAAATGAATTCCCGAAACTCGGTAAAAAATCCTTTTGTCTATTTCAAATCATTTTCCACCTTCCCTACAAAATATCTCGGCATAAATAACACGCTATGGGATTACTGTTGTTCTATTTTTTCTTTTAATGCCTTCCCTGGCTTAAATTTAGGTGAAAAGTGCCCCGGTATGATAGTTTTTTCTCCTGTTTGAGGATTTCGACTGCTTCTCTCACTGACAAATCGCGCCTCAAAAGTTCAAAATCCAGCAATCTGTATTTTTTCTCTTTGTGCCATCTTATCTCCAATGAGTTCGATAAACTGATCTATGATCCCCTTTGTAACTTCTGAAGAAATCCCCTGTTTATATGCGATTTCTCTAATAATTTCATTTTTATTCATAAATACTCCTCTTGACATTATAAAGTGTTTTTCCTATCGTTATCTTCTTTGGCTATGAAGTTTTGAATGAAATCAGCACAGCACCCTCTAAGAAGAGTACTGTGCTGAATCAAGTCGTTATGCTATACAATCGTTGTTTCTTTTACTGTTCCTCGTCAACTTTTCTGCGTTTTCTCGCAAAGAATAGTCCGGCAAGGGTCGCAATAGAGCCAATCGCTGCTGCTGTATGCACACCTAGATTTGTAAAGTCGCCAGTCTTTGGTCCAGAAGTTGTGACCTTCGTCACCTTGTTCGTCTGCGTATTCTGCTGATTGTTAACCGGAGTTACTGTACTTGCAGGTTTTTCCACTGTGACTTTCACGGTTACCGTTTCCTTGCTTCCATCAGGATATTGGATTTCTAATGTTCCCTCATATTCTCCAGGTTTATTTGGATCAATAGTTCCCTCTGGAGTGATATCTTTAATTTGGGTTCCTTCTGGAAGGTCATCAAGATTTGTTACATTATCTGTTAAATCAGGGTTTTCTCCCGGCTTTATGATTTCCGGTTTCGTCTCCGGATCGTATTTATCCGCATCTGTACGCGGATCTGTCACATTGACCTTTACTTCCACTTCTTCTGTTGTTCCATCCGGATAAGTTACTACAATGATGGCCGGTGTTTCCCCTGGCTTATCGGTGTTTACCGGTGTCTTCCATTCGTACTTCGTATCCTCTGGAAGGTCATCTTTATTTCTGATTCCATCCTCTGGATTTGGAGTTTCTCCCTTATTGACATTGACTTCCTGTCCCTCTGGAGTATATTTTTCTGCATCTGTCCGGTTGTCATTTACAATAACATCCACCGTGACCTGATCCGTAGAACCGTCTGGATATGTTACAACTACAGTTCCCGATGTCGTACCCGGTGTACTGGTATCTACTGGTGCAGCCCATCCATAGGTTGTATTTGCTGGCAAGTCTGCTTTGTTGGCAATACCATCTGCTGCATTTGGCTGACTTCCTTTGTCGACTGTGATTGCCTGCCCTGCCGGATCATATGCATCTGTTGCCAAGCCATAGTTGACCGTTACAATGACTGTATCATTGGTTCCATCTACATAAGTCACTTTCACATTCACTGGCTGATTCTGTCCTGTCGTTGGAATCGCATCTACTGCCACGATTGACTGTATCTTCTCGGCTGGTGCATCTGTCGTTACGACACCTATGACTTCATCATTCGTAGCTGTCTGTCCATATGGTTTGTTTACAACTCCCCCCTGTGCTGTATACAGTTCTGTATTGGTCGCATTCTCATTTACAATAACGTCCACTGTTACCTGATCCGTAGAACCGTCTGGATACGTTACTACGATTGTTCCCGAGGTTGTTCCTGGTGTGCTGGTATCCACTGGTGCAGCCCATCCATAGGTTGTATTTGCTGGCAAGTCTGCTTTGTTGGCAATACCATCTGCTGCATTTGGCTGACTTCCTTTGTCGACTGTGATTGCCTGCCCTGCCGGATCATATGCATCTGTTGCCAAGCCATAGTTGACCGTTACAATGACTGTATCATTGGTTCCATCTACATAAGTCACTTTCACATTCACTGGCTGATTCTGTCCTGTCGTTGGAATCGCATCTACTGCCACGATTGACTGTATCTTCTCGGCTGGTGCATCTGTCGTTACGACACCTATGACTTCATCATTCGTAGCTGTCTGCCCATATGGTTTGTTTACAACTCCCCCCTGCGCCGTATACAGTTCTGTGTCAGTAGCCTGTGGTGTCGTGTCAACGACATTGACTGTAACTTCCACTTCTTCCTTGCTTCCATCTGGATAGGTTACTACAATCGTTCCTATGGTTTCTCCTGGTGTATCCGTGTCCACTGGTGTCTTCCAATCATACATTGTTCCTTCCGGAAGATCGTCTTTGTTCTTGATTCCGGCTTCTGCGCTTGGGTCTTCGCCTTTATTGACATCCACCTTCTGTCCTTCCGGAACATAGGCATCCTTTGCTTCCCCGTAAGCGATCGTTACGGTAGCATCTTCCTTGGTTCCGTCTGCGTAGGTTACTTCCACGGTCACGGTCTGGTCTGCACCATCTGCAGTAGGAGTAGGAATCTCACCTTTGATCGCTTTGGATTTCACTTTCTCTGCTGGTGCCGGAGCCTCTTGCCCATCCTTGGTTTCTGTTACTGTGACTTTGTCCAAAATTGCAGCCTCTTCCGCTTTCTTTCCGTAGTCCTGGTTCAGCGTACCACCCTTTGCATTGTATTTGTCCGCATCTGTTGCCGGATCAACGACATTGACTGTAACTTCCACTTCTTCTTTGCTTCCATCTGGATAGGTTACTACAATCGTTCCTGTGGTTTCTCCCGGTGTATCCGTGTCCACTGGTGTCTTCCAATCATACGTTGTTCCTTCCGGAAGATCGTCTTTGTTCTTGATTCCGGCTTCTGCGCTTGGGTCTTCGCCTTTATTGACATCCACCTTCTGTCCTTCCGGAACATAGGCATCCTTTGCTTCCCCGTAAGCGATCGTTACGGTAGCATCTTCCTTGGTTCCGTCTGCGTAGGTTACTTCCACGGTCACGGTCTGGTCTGCACCATCTGCAGTAGGAGTAGGAATCTCACCTTTGATCGCTTTGGATTTCACTTTCTCTGCTGGTGCCGGAGCCTCTTGCCCATCCTTGGTTTCTGTTACTGTGACTTTGTCCAAAATTGCAGCCTCTTCCGCTTTCTTTCCGTAGTCCTGGTTCAGCGTACCACCCTTTACATTGTATTTGTCCGCATCTGGTGTAGTGAATGTAAATGGGTCTCCCATAATGGGATTGTCTGCATTTGGACTATATGCAACCAAAACAACCTCTGTACCATCTGGCACTACGTTTGCGTTAACATCCAAAGAGAAATTTCCGGCTACCAGATCCTTATATGGAATCTTGACTGTACCATATTCATCAGTGGTGTATGTTTTCGTATTTTTATCATAGCCTTGAAGCTTGACGATTACATTTCCAGCATTTTCATTTGTGATTTGGATCAGTCTTGCCGGGTCTGCTGGATCAGCAATCAATGTCTTTGGAACAGTTCCTTCGATCGTTGTCTTTTTAGTGGAATCGAATGTTGTCGTTGTAGTAGTTGGTTTTGATACTAGATAATCGGCAGCGTTGTTTGGTTCTGTCAGATCTATCATAAATTCCTGTCCATCAGGTACACCATCACCATCTGTATCTACCTTAGTAGTATCGGTACCAATCTTCCATTCAACAAAATCAAATAGACCATCTTTGTCCGTATCATTCGCATCCAGATAAGCATTTGCATACGAATTATTCAACTGCTTTGGAGCATCTCCATTATCATTTGTTGATACACCTTGTTTAGTGTTCAGATAGTCTGCTTCCATCCAGCTATCAAATAAGAAGGATTGTTGATTTTTCTTAATATATTCATTAGCTGCTCTTGCAAAATCGGAAAGAGTTACGCTATCTTTTAGTTTATAGGAAATCGTATAGCTACGGCTTTGTCCAAGCGTTCCAAAAAAGATTCGGTCGATATTCTTTCTTGCTGCATCTAACTGCGCCTTTGTATCATTGCCGATGATGCTTAGTTCTGGAACCTGGCTTGTGTCCACTAAGCCTTGGTCGTTAATTGGAACCGTGAATTCTTCATGATTTTTGTTAATCTTTACGCCATCCAGATCAGAGCAATATATTTTAATATTATCTGTATCAATATATGGAAGCAACTCTGGTGCTATCTGTTCTTTCACATACACAACCCAGCTATAATCTGTCTGTAGGAAATTCTCATCAGGTTTGAAGGTGTGTATAGAACGAATGGTCATATCATCAACATTAAATTTAATTCTTTGATTCGCTTTACCTTTTGTAAACCCTGATTCCTTTTCATTCTCATTCTTCTTATTATTCAGCAAGATATAACCATTAGAAATACTGTTCGAGGCTATAGCTCCTTTATTGGTCGTCAAAACGGAATTAAATCCAATTGGAGTATCTTGTAAATTAAGACTTTCCAATGTCTGTCCATTTTTCAGCGTGATTTTAACAGGCTGGTTACGTGATAAACCTATCAAAGCATAGTTAGGCAGCTTTGTAACTGGCAGAGACCACATTGCGCCATCGTTATGCTTTTCCAGACTAATATCAGCTAAAATAACTTTATCGATCTGTTTATAAAAGGTATTGTTGGTAAAACTCAAAAGATATTTCCCAGCATATTTGTTCGCAGGGTCTGTCCCCCATCCTGCGCTTCCACTAAACCAATATGTAAATGTCATAGATAAACTGTCGTCATCCTCAACTTTATTGAAAACAGTAGAGCTATAACGTAGGTTGGCATTGTTATCAATTCCGGTTGCCGTATAATGTGTTGTAGTATCCAGTCCTCTATTTTCCTGTGCATAGACGGTACCCAAAGACGGCACCATCAACATGACGCCCAGTAATACAGAGCACACGCCAATACTCAATTTTCGTATCGCCCATCTTTGCTGTCTTTTTGCACAGGAAAGAAAACTCGGCTTATTTTTCTCCATAAACGATTTCTCCTTTCTTTTCGTTTCTTTCTAAAATAATTAGAACCAGTTTGGTACCCTCATATTTCCCTTCATTCCATTTCTAGAAGCTCCTGTATGCTTGTTGATAGCAGCATGTGATCCAGATACGACTGTATCTTTTCATAAAAATGACGGACCTGGCAAAAGGAACCGGCATCTCGACTGCAGTAGCGGTCTTTTTCAAGGCACCGGTTGATCTGCATGGTCGTCTCCATTGCTCGAATCACATCATAGATGGGGATGTCTCTTGGATGCTTTACGAGTCGAAAACCGCCATCGATACCAGTAACTGCTTCCAGGATCTGTGCTTCTTTCAAGATACTGGCAACTTTTAAAACATAGCCCTGTGGAATATGCAGCTGTTCCGATAATTCCTTTGACTGAACAAGCTGCCTTTTTTTCGCAAGATAGAGAACGATTCGTACTGCATAATCGGTCGATATTTTTAAATGCATACATCACCCCCTCCTTTTTTAATTCTGGATAAATCAGGTTTATAGTATGACTGTACCAGAATATGGACTTATCCTTTTCAAGAAACTGCATAACAATATCATCCATAGAAACCTTGACTAGTGCTGCTTTTTTAGATAACGAAGATCTTTTATATTCACGAATTGCAAACGGCACAGCAATTTATGCATTATCCACCTAAATCAGCACATGATGCTTTTTGATAAATATTAAATTCAGTATATAGTCACATTCTTATCTTTGCGCATGACCGAATATCCATTTCCTTTCTCACATAAGGGTACTATCCTGCTGGTTCATAAACAGAATATACGCATTTATAATAGAAGTCTATTGATATTCTATACTGTAATAAAATAAGATTGTTTTATACAAAGATGTGATGTTTTTATACATTATTCTTATTTGTTATATTTCTAAAATCTCCGTATTCATACGATCTTCTCTGTTGGCAATCAAAGATATTCGTAAGCGGAAGACGCTTCCATCCAGCTATGAAAGAAAAGAACTGTGAAAAGTGATGCTTTATCTGCACCATTTTTCACAGTTCTTTTTGTATGTTTTATCAGCTAAGGTCAATAGAGTTCTTTGTCCAGAAGAAAATTTTCATCAAAATCTCTTTGGGTTGTTCTATTCAAGAATTGCTTTGGTGTAATTCCCTCATATTTTTTAAAGGTCCTATAGAAATGCGAACTGTCAAAAAAACCTAAACGTTTTGAACATTCTGCAATCGGCATCCCCGTGGCTAAAAAAAACTTTGAAATGGCTATCTTTCGTTGATTGGCATATTCTGTGATGCTCATATGTACCTCTCTTTTAAAGTGCCGCCGTAACGCACTTTCTGAAAGAAAAAAATGCTTTGCCACATCAGATGTTTTATATGGTCCGTAAATCTTTAGGTTAATATACTGTATCACAGACAGTATGAAAGGTGAATAAGCACTGTTTGCCAGATTGTGCAGTTCTTTTGTGAAATGGATAATCGCACTATCCCTTACCGCCAGGACATCCACCAGTTTTTCTTTCTGTTCCAGTTTCTTTATGTAAAATTCTCGTAACCGGATCGTTTCCAGTACATCCTTTCCCATATGAAGAGCAAGGGAAGACAGTTTTTCCAGAATAACAATGGTATAGTTTTTTTCTGTGCGTACAGAATCATTATGCCAGGTGGGGATCACGCTGCATCCGATTTTGGCAACCCCCTGTTTCAAAGTATCCAGGTCTCCTTTTGCAACAAGTTCTAGTATTTTATTTTCATAATAGAAGGCATATTGCTCGGATTCAAAATCCTGAAAAAAAGGTCTCTTTAATGCCTGACTTTTTAATTCCAATTCATTCCGATAAACTTCTATATGAAGCCTTCTGGAATAAATTTCTTCCAGGTCGATATTTAAGATTGCCCCCAGCAGTATGACGAAATCACGAATATCCCCTAATGCGTAGATCGGTAGATTTTCATAGTAAGAAAACCACTCCTTCCCTGTGACAGAGGGCTGCGATTTCATTTTATCTCCTTCCACAAGTTTCTCGATTTCTTCCGGCTCCAGATGATTTGTTAAAAACGGACCAAGCGTGATAATAACATCCTTATGCCGGACAAATATAAAGATTTCTTTCAGCCAGCCATACTCATACCAGATAAGATCTCTGCAGTCCGTGTTTTCAGAATGGATACGGGAGAAATCATAAGGGATCTCATACCGGTTCCCGGAACTGTACACTTTGAGCAGCTTGAAACAAAGATCATAGATATGCACAGGTATTTTCGTTGTCACATGGAGTGCTTTTATATTCTGCAATTCTTTTCCTGTAAGTTTCATCAAACTCAATCCTCCTCTATATTGGCGGTTTCTGTCATATGAGGTCAAATCCCGCAAATCACAATAAAAAGACGAAATTTACTTAAGTATAAAATAGCATAATTAAACGATAAAACACATTTAATTGATAAATAATATTAAAAACGCATCAATTATACAATTAAATTGGCCTTTTATACATTTATCAAATATTTTATTTAGAGATGCAGAATCTACAGAATCCTACCATACTTATACATGCCCTTTTCATCCATTTTGATGTACCGCTATAAAGAAAAAGAACGCAGTTTTGCCGATATTTCTTTTCAAATATATCATGATATGTTTTTTATGTATATTTGATTAAAACAGTAGTATAAAACAACCTTTTTTGTAAAAATACTGTCATAATATTGGATATTTTGGTTTTGTATCTTAGAATAGTCCTAATAGTAGTTTCTTTGACACATCATCAGGAAACAGGAAGACTTTTTATAACGGAAGGGGTGAGCTTGCATTCTGCTGTCTTACAGAAAGAACATGCAGTACATATTATGATAAAAAGATATCTGGATTTGAATGTATATGAAGCCTTATTGGAACGATTCCATTTTATTTTCCAGGAATTCGATTCCATTTATATTTCTTTTTCCGGTGGAAAAGACAGTGGACTGCTGCTGTATCTTCTGCTTGATTTTCGGGATTGGAACTATCCGGATAAAACGATTGGAGTATTCCATCAGGATTTTGAAGCCCAGTATTCAGCCACGACAAGATATGTAGAGGAAACCTTCCAGATGCTGGAAAAACGCCCTCATGTAGAATTGTATTGGATCTGCCTTCCTATGGCTACACGTACGGCACTGAGCAGCTATGAAATGTACTGGTACCCTTGGGATGATAAAAAGGCAGACAGCTGGGTACGTCCAATGCCGGAACATGATTATGTGTTCAATTTGACACATAATCCCATGACGACCTATCACTATAAGATGCACCAGGAAGACCTTGCAAGACAATTTGGCAGATGGTATCGCATATCCCATAACAATAAGAAAACGATCTGTCTTCTGGGAATTCGTGCCGATGAATCCTTACAGCGCTACAGCGGTTTTCTTAATAAGAAATACGGCTACAAAGGACAGTGCTGGATCACCCATCAGTTTAAAGATGTCTGGACTGCGTCCCCTCTGTATGACTGGTCGGTCAATGATATCTGGCATGCCTACTATCGCTTTGATTATCCATATAATGAATTATATGATTTATTTTACAAGGCCGGCCTGACGGTTTACCAGATGCGCGTAGCCTCCCCTTTTCAAGACTATGCCAAGGATTCGCTGAATCTTTATCGGGTCATCGATCCCCAGATATGGACAAAGCTGCTCGGGCGTGTGCAGGGCGCAAATTTTACTTCTATCTATTCAAAAACAAGAGCTATGGGATACCGTAACATCACGCTTCCCGAGGGTCATACGTGGCAATCCTATACCAAATTTTTGCTGGCAACGCTGCCGAAACGCCTGCAGAAAAATTATGTCGATAAGTTTAATAAATCTCTAAAGTTCTGGCATACTGTTGGCGGCGGATTAGAGGAAGAGACCATTCAAGAGCTGATAGAACATGGATACCATATCAAGAGAAACGGCATATCCAACTATACGATATTTAAAAATTCACGCATTATTTTTCTGGATAAGATTCCAGATCATACAGATGATATCAAGTCTACAAAGGATATACCAAGCTGGAAACGGATGTGTTTCTGCATTTTAAAAAACGATCATATCTGCCGTTTCATGGGATTTGGTTTGACACGTGAACAGCAAAAAAAGTTAGATTACTTAAAAGATAAATATAGAACTGTGGAGGAACTAAACGATGACAAAAAGTCCCGTATATGACATACGAGCCGTACCTGTTGAAAAGATTCATCCCAATGATTACAACCCCAATGCAGTAGCACCACCGGAAATGAAACTTCTCTATGACAGTATCAAAGCAGACGGCTATACGATGCCGATTGTATGTTATTATGATAAACCAAACGATGAGTATATCATAGTGGATGGCTTTCATAGATACCGGATCATGAAAGAATATCCAGATATCTATGAGCGGGAACAGGGTCTATTGCCTGTTTCTGTGATCGATAAACCATTAGATCAGAGAATGGCGAGCACCATCCGTCATAACCGTGCAAGAGGTAGTCATGATGTAGATTTAATGAGCAATATCGTCAAAGAACTGCATGAATTCGGACGCTCAGATACATGGATCGCAAAACATCTTGGAATGGATCGAGATGAGATATTACGTTTGAAACAGATTACTGGGTTGGCTGCTTTATTCAAGGAAGTTGACTTTGGAGAATCCTGGGAACCGATAGAAGATCTTCCTTTTGAATCAGACAATATGGAGAAATAATTCCTGTAGGTATGTGAATATCTAAAAATAGTGTTATCAATATTCATATTGTTTCAAGCATTGTATAAAACGTGTTTTTAATGTAATAATCGGGCCAAATGCAATATAGTATACGGTAAACAGCGAGTTATAATTACAGGTGTAGAAATCAAAAGGAGTGAGCCAAATGTCAGACAAAGGATTTACAGACAAAGTAAAAGGTAAAGTAAAAAAAGCTGTTGGTGATGCAACAGGTGACAATTCTGCGTATTTATGCTTTTTGCAAAAGGTGTACTTTTTGATAGTTCAGGAATATAGCAAAAGATGTGTAAATAGTAAAAAGCGGGTAAGAATGTAGATACGAAACATACTTACAGGAGGAAAAATACTATGAACACATCTTTTATTTCGACAAAGCAGATCAAGGACCTTGTGAATGAACAAAAGTTTACATCAACACAGGACATTATGGAGTGCATGAAAGGCATGTTTGCGGATGTATTAGAACAGACCTTACAGGCTGAAATTGATCAGCATTTAGGCTATGATCGCGCTGAAAGAACGACATGTGAAGGCAAGAAAAACTATCGCAACGGATCTGTAAAACGCACAATGAAAACACAGTTAGGTGAAGTGGATGTGAATGTACCACGTGATCGTAACGGTGAATTTGAACCTCAGATTATTGGAAAATATCAGAGAAATGCCGATGGCATTGAGAAATGCATCCTTTCCTTGTATGCTACTGGAATGTCCACAAGAGATATCAGAGACCAGATCAAAGGACTGTACGATGTAGGGATTTCAGAAGGACTGGTAAGCAAGATCAGCGAGCGCATTCTGCCCGAAGTAACAGAATGGCAAAACAGACCCTTAGAAGCCTTCTATCCATTCATATTTATGGATGCGATCCATTATAAAATCAGAGAAGATCATCAGGTCGTGACTAAGGTTGCATACGTTGTTTTGGGCATCAATAACGAAGGAATGAAGGAAGTTTTAGGATTATGGGTAGGAGCCAGTGAATCTGCGAAATACTGGATGGGAGTGCTGAATGAGTTGAAAAGCAGAGGGGTTAAGGATGTTTCCTTATTCTGCGTAGATAGTCTTACAGGCTTCAGAGAAATTATAGGAGCTGTCTATCCAAAGGCACGTATTCAGCGTTGTATTATCCATCAAATTCGCAACAGCACACGCTTCGTGAGTTATAAGCATATCAAGGAGTTCATGAGAGATTTAAAAACTGTTTACCAAGCAAATACAGAGGAACAGGCACTGAATCAGTTAGCAATTTTCAAGGATAAATGGGGCAAGCAATATCCAACCGCAGTACGTAGCTGGGAAGAGAATTGGGATATACTAAGCACATACTATGATTATCCAGTTGAAATCCGCAAAATCATTTACACGACAAATGCGATTGAAGGATTGAACAGACAGTTCAGAAAAGTCACGAAAACAAAGACGGTTTTCCCAAATGATGACAGTTTGAGAAAGATGCTTTACTTGGCTATTCAGAACCTCAGCAGCAAATGGACACAGAGATGTCGAAACTGGATATGATTCAAAATCAACTTGCCATTATGGAAGCAGTAGAAGCATAATGAGTAATGATAAAGGCATATAAAAATTAGATAATAGAAATCAAGCCTAAATTTCAGAAAATATCACTTCATTATCAGTAGATCACTTGTCTACGACAAAAAGATGGAATCTTCCATTTTTTAAAAAAATATGTATAATATAAATAGGCTATCTTTGAAAGATAGTGTTGTTATTGCACATACTGTAAATGATTTTAGCTAGTTTAGCGGTACATGCAACCTTGGCGGCTTTTGAATTTAACGGGTTCAATTGCTGCCTTTTCTTTTGATAAAACTGATTGATGGGATTTACTTTCTTTAACCTTATATTACATGTGACCGCTAAATACAGTAGACATCGTAATTGCTTGTTTCCCTTCTTTGAGATAGATAAAATGATCACCATCCAGTTGTCCTGATTGACTGATATTTGGATCTAAGCCAAGATAAGCTATCAATGCTTCCCGTGTCTTAAATCACTTTATATCACCTATTTCTGCCAATATTCTAGATGCCAGGTTAGGACCGATTCCATCTATGCTTAAAATATGCTTAAAATATGCTTAAAATAAGATAATATTCATTTATCGTTTCCGCTATCTGAATTATTTTCCGTAGGGTTTTATCCGCATCGTTTCTGATCATCTCAACTTTCTCTAACAGGTCCTGTAATATCTTGACTTCAATATTATCATAATCGCATCCAGGGTATGTTTCATTCGCAAAAATCAAGCTTGAGTTTTTTTAGAATGGATACCTTCTTTTCGTTTTCTGGCAGATTCTAGCGGCGAAATGATATATTGTTTGATATCATTTTTTCAAGAAATCTTTGAAGTGGATGTGTGTATACACCTGTAGCTTCATAAACCACACAGACTTTCTCGCCAACTTTATCAGAAAGAATTTTAATATCTGTTTTTAAACGAGCGAATCCTTCAACATCATGGTTGATTTTATGTACTCCTCCAACTTTCTTATTATTCTTCTCAAAAAGAATATAGTGACTGTTTCCATTGGATACATCAATACTAATTATAGGTCCTTCCATCACTAGTTCCTCCTCACTAATATCATAGAGTTTACTTCCTGTATCTTGTTCCATATAGTTTCGTTGTACATACTGACTGAATCATAAACGATCGTCGTTTTAGATATAAGCTTATTCATAAACAAGAATAGGAAGAATGATGTTTTTTATTACTAACTCAAAGGTTTATAAAGCAAGCACGTCATTTCTTCTCTATCGACTTTATTCTGTTTGTATGCAACAAAAAGATAAAGCCAGGAATAATTATACACCCTGGCTTTCTATCATGAATATCAAATTTATAGTTGATTCTCTTTCCTACAGAAATTATTCTTTCTATTTCATATGGGTTATTCAATTCTATATTAAGCAGGTTGTTTTTCTTCCTGCTTTTATTATACGAAAAATCAGTATAACCCTTGATGAATTGGGCATACTGATAATACATAAACAAATGATGATTAGACAAGATTCGTCATCTACTATCTATACCTGTCGATTTTTACTTACACATAATTCTTCACATTCCTAATAGTTCAGTACAGATCATTGCTGTTTCAACAAGCGATATTTATTAAACATCATTATACTAAAAAGACCGTAATACGAGGATTGTTTTATCCAAATATTACGGTTCCTTTTTGAGATTCGAGACCGTTTGTTGAATCAGCAATCACCTATTCCTAGTTACAGCACCTCAGATCATTGATAAAGCGGGTATCACTTTTCATTTAAATTCATGAAAATCACCACGTTCAATCAAATCTGAATGGATTTAAAAGGAATATTCCTGCTCTGCAAGAATCACTTGCTGCATCTCTCCTTATTTCATAGTCTATCGATCTCTCAATGCTTTCTTTTTCTTCCATACCGCCAGGATAGCGATACATACTACACTCATTTCGAACAGAGAGGTATAGAAGCTTATATTGGTTCGATCTCCTGTTTCTACACTACCTGTATCTTTGTTCTGCTCATCCGTATCCGGTTTATTTATATCTGCTTTGAATTCTTTATCCTTTACGGTGATCGTTATCGTCTTCGTTGTGGACGCTCCTTCACTGTCTGTTACTTTATATGTAACTTCATATGTTCCGGCTTTTGTCATGTCTACTGTATTCTTGGCGATCTCGATCTTAGCTGTAAGGTCGCCATCTTCCTTGTCAGTAGCTGCCACATCCTTCTTTGGATCAAATGTGTCTCCTACTATAAGTGTTTTATCTTCTGC